>Ga0335069_10001801_pt1 | contig 33863 bp, 29 predicted proteins | sample Lox_Sample_11_FD_206714 | JGI IMG/M metagenome (GOLD analysis project Ga0335069, IMG submission 206714) | Soil microbial communities from Loxahatchee National Wildlife Refuge, Florida, United States - Lox_Sample_1.1 | ecosystem: Environmental > Terrestrial > Soil > Wetlands | place: USA...
ATACTCTTCCGACTTTCCGCGCGGCACGCTCAGCGTGTTCCACTCCGCCGAGCGCAGGTGCTTGGCGAGAAACACCATCTGGCCGATGTGGCACGAGTAGTGGGCGATGGCGCGGTTCAGCGCCTGCACTACGGTGTGCGGCTCCTGCCGGATGGTGACCGTGTGCATGATGTCGGCGGGGCGCAGTTCTTCCACCGTGTTGAAGACGTAGGTCCAGCCCTCCTCCCACCAGCGCATGACGTCCGCGCGCGTGGTTTTCGCATCGACGATGAACTCCTGATCGCGGAAGCGGTCGGGCTTTTCGCCGTCGGTGGTGAGGAAGTCGGTGAAGCGCGAGCGCATGTTGCCGGCAATATGCTTCACCAGCATGGCAATGGAGTTAGATTCGGGGTCGAGCGTTACCAGAAAATCTTCGTCGCGCAGTTGGGCGAGTGCGGCTTCGCCCATGCGCTTGTAGCCGCGAAGCTGGCGCGCGATTTCGTCGAGGTAGTGGCGAGCAAGAACGTCCATGGAAAGCATGATACGCGGCGGCGTGGGGTGCCGTCCCTGCGCTACGCGGCCCACGAGCTGTCGCTCGCGTAATCAAGACCTGCTAGGTCGTCGTCCCGGGCGGCACGACCGGATATGGCGCGTACGGGGATGAGGGCCGTGATTCAACTTCGATCTCGATCCCGCCCATCCATTTTGCCGCCAGATTGTAGAGGAAGGCGAATAGCGCTCCGAAGATGAAACCCGTCACGCCGTATACCACCGGCATCAGCAGAGCGAAAAATATGCCGAAAATTCCTGCGAACGGCATCGCCTTCTCTTGCCCGGCGATCGAACCGGCAAGTCCTATCAGCAGAAAGATGGGCACAAACAGCAATCCCAGGCACGCGTACAGCAATCCCATGATCTTTGCGACGGACATCACACCAACCGATTTCAAGATATGAACCATGATGGGTCTCCGAATACAGCGGAATGACTCGTTAGCAAAGAGCGCATTCGCGGCCGGGCAAGTTGGCGGGTCATGGACTCGAGTGCTTGCGACTTCCGTTTACGGACGGGAATAGCCGCAGCCAGCGCAAGAATTCAGTTGACATGGATGTAACAGTGACGCAATATCTTGTGTCAATAGGTGAGCCTATACCAAAAGTTGGGCTACATCGGTGACTGGATGAGTTCCCACACCGAAAACACCTTGCAAGGGAAAAGTTCAACGGAGGAAATCTTTCATGGCAACGAAGAAGAAAGCCGCGAAGAAGAAAAAGAAACACTAACCGTCGCGCGAGGACGATACCTCGCATGGGCCCTTTCGGAATTCCAAGAAGCCTCTCGGGAGAAGCACCTCCTGCGAGGCTTTTTCAATTGCAGAACCAGCCTTCGAAGTTGGAGCTTTAACCTTCCAGTCTTTCCCTTTCTGCCGATCGGATCCTGGCGGCAAACTCTGGCGCAGCTTCGCACCTCATCTGACGCTTTTGCGGGAAAGGCCAACTTTCTTGCAGCGCGCTCGCGGCAGGAGTGTGAGGATCAGGCTTCGCTCTCGCGGAGCTACGTCCATTCGACTACGCTTGGGGCACGAAAAGGGGGTTGTTCGCGGAATGCCATTCTGCTAGAAACGGAGAAGCACAGCAGGAAGCCTGTCTCCCGGTAGCCAGTTCGGCGGTTGCGTGAGCCTGATTCGGGTCGGCCAGCGCGAGCATCGTTTCGGCGCAGACATCAGGCCGGCCAGGGTGGATCGCCCGAGTTCGAAGATCGCATGAGTGCAGCCAAGAAGAAAAACGGCGCGGCCCACGCGGAGATCGTGATTCCGGAAAAACTTTATTTTCGCATCGGCGAGGTGGCACGCCTCTGCCGCCTGCCCGCTTACGTGCTGCGCTTCTGGGAGACCGAATTTCCGCAACTCAAGCCGGTGAAGAGCAGCACAGGTCAGCGTATGTATCGCCGGCGCGATGTGGAGAGCGTGGTCCGCATCAAGCAACTCCTCTACGAGCAGGGCTACACCATCGCCGGGGCACGCCAGTGCCTCCGCGAGCAGAACAAGACCGAGAAGAAGCAGGATCCACTGCCGTTCCCGGCGCACGCGATCAGCGATTTGCAACCCATCCGGCAGGGACTGCAGGAAATCCTTTCCATTCTTTCTGCGCGGCGATAAGGCAGCAATCAGCAATCAGCAATTGGCCGTCAGCATTTGGCCAGCGCGAGTTCGTTCGCGTTCGAAGAGCTACGGCGTCTCCAGTGTTTTAGTCCTCGGCCACACTGATCTGGGCCATGTGCTTTGGCCCTCGTCCAGCATGTGGACCGCCGAGTGGTGTTGCAGGGGTGCCGGACTGATGATTGCCGCAATCTCTGTCGCGATCAATTGCCTGTTCTACACGGCTATTGCGTATTCACTCCGGATAGTTGGTCGCTTCCTCACTTCTCGTTGATGTAATCAGCCGTTCTCGTTGATTGACCGTGTGCCGGTGAGCGAGCCTGGCTGATTCCCATTTTGGGACTCGTCGCGCACGAACCCGAGCCCGGTCCTTGCGATCCCGGCAAGTCAAGCGGTAAATCTGGAGTCAGGAGTCCACTATGGTGCACGTTTTCATTCGTCACACGATCGCCGACTACAAGACGTGGCGGGGTATTTTTGACGCCTCCCTCGATTTCCGCCATGAAGGCGGAGAGCAAAGTTGCCGGATCTTCCGCGACATGGAAAAAGACGGAGAGATTGAGCTGTTGTGCGAGTGGGAGAGCCGCGAAAAGGCTCAGCGTTTTATGAACTCGAGCGAACTGCAGACGCGGATGAAGCAGGCCGGAGTTCTGGGAACGCCGGAGATCCACTACCTGTCGGAGATGTACACGATTCGCCGTAGTGCCGCCGACTAGCGAAACCGCGCAAGAACAGGCCCGAGTTGCGTTCTATCCATAGAAGCAACTCCTCCTTGTCGCTCGACGGGCGCTTCGGACCGGCAGGCCGAGGCGCCTTCTTTTTGCAGCTTGCCTAGCGGTGGCGTTTACTGGTTCTTGGTCTTGGGAGAGCGCGCCTCGGCGCTGGCCCCAGGATTGGCGGTAGTTTTCTCGGGTGTTGCGGCGCTGCGCACCTCGTCCACGCGGATCCTCGAGGCGCGTTGGGTTTCCTGAATGAGTTCGCCGGTCTGGCCTTCGCCCGACATCACCGAGCCAGCCGCGAGGGCGAATCGTAGAGCGTCCTGCTGGTCGTCGAAATAGAGGATGACTTGCCTGGCTGCCATGCACACCACTCCCTAAAGTCAGAATCCGTGGCGCGGACAGTACTTTCGAGCATTGTCGTCAGATGGGGGAAGGAAAAGAAGTGCCGCTTCTGGTTCGTCCGCGGGCGCTGGCCGACAGGGTCAGTTTTTTTGGCCCGATCAATGACGGCCAATCGCGATCAGGCGGCGACCGCAACTTCACGGGCCACTTCGGCGACCAGGGAATAGGAGCGGAAACGATCGGCGGCTTCGTAAGTGTCGCTGACGACGATGATCTCGTCGGCCCCCGATTGGGCGATCAGCGTCTCCAGTCCCGACCGAACCGTCTCGCGTGATCCCACAATGGCCGCACCCAGGCGGCTTTCGACAGCGGCGCGCTCGAACTCCTGCCACAGTCCTTCCATTGAGTGGACGGGCGGGAGTAATTCGACCGGCTGATTGCGAATCAGGCGCAGGAAGCGCTGTTGCGACGTGGTGAAGAGCCGGCGCGCCTCGGCGTCGGTGTCGGCGCCGATGATTTGCACCGCGACCATCAGGTGCGGTTGCTGCAATGCATCGCTCGGCCGGAAGCGGTCGCGGTAAATGCGAGTCGCGAGGTTCAGAGCTTCGGGCGCGAAGTGTGCCGCGAAGGCGAAGGGCAATCCCAGGGCGGCGGCAACTTGCGCGCTGAACGTGCTCGAGCCCAGCAGGGTGATAGGAACGTGACTGCCCTGGCCGGGAATGGCCTTGACCGCCTGCCCGGGACGCACATCGGCCAGATAACCCCGCAACTCTTCGAGCAGTTCCGGAAAATCATCCCCGGTTTGTTGCAAGTCGCGGCGCAAGGCGCGCATGGTGGCAAAATCGCCGCCGGGTGCACGGCCCAGCCCGAGATCAATTCTCCCGGGATAGAGGGCAGCGAGCGTGCCGAATTGTTCTGCGACTACCAGCGGAGCGTGATTGGGTAGCATGACGCCGCCGCTGCCCACGCGAATCGTGCTGGTCGCACCCGCGATGTGTCCGATGAGAACCGAAGTGGCCGAGCAAGCCAGGCCTTCAATCGAGTGGTGCTCGGCGAGCCAGTAACGCTTGTAGCCCAATTGCTCCACGTGCCGCGCGAGTCCGACCGAACGCGCAATGGCGCTGCCCGGGGTTTCGTTCGGGCGCATACTCACCAGGTCGAGCACGGACAGCGGGAAGCCGGGATTCATGGCTTGATTCAGAGTCGCTGGGTTCGAGCGGCCTTCACTCATGGCAATTAGATTCCGCAAGCGGCAGTCCGGATGCGGTGCCGCGAAGAGGCTGAGTATGTAGAGGATAGCCGCGCCCGTCGTGGACGAAGCCGGCGATCGGGCCACTCGCCATCCGCCCGGATTGATTCGGAGGCTTCAGGCGGAATCGGACGGGCGGCGCAGGCCCATCCGCCAACGCAGTTGCTTGCGGTAGCGGCGGCTGAGGCGCAATTTGTTGCCCCGATCGAGCAGCACGTCGTAGTCGCCGTCCGCGTTGAGCTTGAGCCCGCGAATCCGCTCGAGATTCACGATGGTCGAGCGATGGATGCGGCAGAACGCGGCCGGCGGGAGTTCCTGCTCGAGATCGGAGAGGCTGCGGCGGAGAAGGTGCGACTTGCCGCCCACGTGCAAGCAGGCGTAATAGTCGGCCGCTTCGATCCAATCAATGTCGTCGAGCTTGAGGAAGAGAATCTCGCCGGCGCTCTTTACTGTGATGCGGTCGGCCGTCGATGGAGCGCTCAGGCTGGCGGCAACTCTTTCCTTCGCGCGCTTGAGCGCGAGTTCGAAGCGTGGGTTGTCGAATGGCTTGAGCAGATAATCAAGCGCCCCGGCCTCGAAGGCGCGCAGTGCGTACTGATCGTAGGCGGTGACGAGGATGATGGCCGGCGGCAGATCGCTGCCCAGCATCTCGAGCACGTCGAAGCCGTCGCATTCCGGCATCTGCACATCGAGGAAAACGATGTGCGGCGTTGAGTCCCGGATCGCCTTCACGGCATCGGGGCCGGAGCCGGACTCCGCAATGCTCTCGATCTCCGGATCCTTGCGAAGAAGCACGGTGAGGTTGGTGCGTGCAAGCGGTTCGTCATCGACTACCAGAACGCGCAGCTTGGTCGGGGCTTCAGGGGACAAGGGGCTATGCCTCCCGGAAAGGCACAGACATTGACACCTCAACACCCGAGTCCTGATTTTCGAGGCGCAGGTCGAAAGCATCTCCGTAGAGCCGTTGCAGCCGGGTACGCACGTTGGAGATTCCAATGCCGGTGCGCGACTTTTCCCAGTCGAGCGGCAGATTGGGGCCGTCGTTGAAGATGCTGACTGTCAGCATGGTGTCGAGGCGCGAGGCGCGAATCCGGATCGTGCCTCCCTGCGCCCGTTTCGCGATGCCATGTTTGACGGCGTTCTCGACCATTGGTTGCAGTATCAGGCTGGGTACCTGCGCCACCAGCAATTCCTCGGGAACATCGACGCGCAAAGCGAGACGATCGGCGAAGCGCACCTTCTGAATGTCGAGATACTTCTGCAGGAAATCCATCTCTTCGGCGAGCGGAACCTCCTGCCGGTTCGATTCTTCGAGCACGCGGCGAAGAAAATCGCTGAGACCGGCGATCATGCTGATAGCGGCGTCATTGCGGTGATCGCGGATCAGGCCCGCGATCGCATTCAGCGTGTTGAACAAAAAGTGCGGCTCGATCTGGCGGCGCAGCGCGCTCAGCTGCGCGCGCGAGAGTTGTTCGCTGAGACGGGCGGCTTCGGTCTGTTGCTGTGCCAGCCGCTCGCGTGATTCGAGCATCACGCTGAAGGCCAGAATTGTGCTGTAAAGAATCAGGTATGCCAGCAGTCCGCTGAAAAACTGGCTCGACCAATCGGCGAGAAACGGTTTCGGACCGCCGGGATTCAGCCAGGGATTCCATAGAATCTGCAGCAGCGCGCGCCACGCGCCGTACAGCGCGCCGATCGCGGCGCACGCCGAAAGATGCACTGCCCACGTCGCAGGCCGCTTCCATTCCGCGGGAGGGTAGCGCCGTCCGAGATCCAGGACCACTGGAGTCGCAAGAGCCCAGGGCAACCACCCCAGCAGGATCGTGAAGAACAGATGAACCCAGGCGTGATGCATACCTTCCGAGCGCATCACGAAAACGGTTTGCGTCGCGTCGAACAGCGAGAAGCCGAACCAGATCGAAGCGATCCAGATCCACGGCGACCGGAACCAGGGAGGCCGCGACGATTGCGTTCGAACGCCCGATGATGAAGCCGGTGATCGGTCGAAGGCTGGCGGTTCGAGTTTCACGGTTCAAGGATGGTACTCCGAAGCGGAGGGACAGAGCCGCAAAAATGCAGGGAAAAGACGGAGCTTTGCAGCCGCTGGTGTGGCCTGGTACCCGATTTCATCGCATACTCCAGGCCATCGGGCGAGTGGGTGCGCTTGGGGTCACGAGCTACGCAGTTCGAATGACTGCGCAAGGAGAAGACGAAAATCATGACCCCCGCTGTACGCATGTTATGTGTGCTTGTATCGTTCTCGGCGTTCGTTTCGGCCGAGCCCAGGAATTACGCTGCCGACGCTTATAAGAGGATCGAGGGACTGGCTGGCGAGTGGCAGGGGAAGGACGATCAGGGTAACCAGGTCAAGAGCAACTTCAAGCTGGCCATCTCGAACACCGTGGTGATGGAGACGCTGGATCCTTCGGGGATGGAGGAGATGCTTACGCTGTATAGCATCGATGGCGACGGCATCTCGTTGCTGCACTACTGCCCGACCAACAACCAGCCGCATCTTCGCGCGGTCCCGGCTTCAGCGGATGCGAAGCAGCTCATTTTCCGCTTCCTGAGCGCCGGCAATTTGCCCAGCATCGCCGTGGGCCACGAGCACCAGATGGTGCTCGACTTCGAAGACAAGGATCACATTACGGAACGCTGGACGTGGCAAAAGAACGGGAAAGACATGGACATGGTCTACCATCTGGCACGCAAGCAGTGAGCCTGCCGCGCTGGGATCAACCTGCAGATTTTGACTGAGAAGAATGGAACTGAGGTGAAGAAATAATGAAGACTCGTCGTGTTCTCTTGGGGGTGTCCCTTTCTATCGGCGGCCTGCTGCTCTGGATAGCGGCTGCCTTTGCACAGGCTGGAGCGGCGTCGCCGCAGCAGCCGGAGTACACCAGCGACGGCCAGTTGAAGGCGCCGGAGAACTACCGCGAGTGGGTCTATCTTTCGTCCGGCTTCGACATGAATTACAACCCTGGCTTGCAGATGCCCGGCCACCACATGTTCGACAACGTTTTCGTCGAACCATCCGCGTACAAGGCATTCCTGGAAACGGGGACCTGGCCCGACAAAACTATGCTTGCTCTCGAGACACGAATGGCCGAGGGCAAGGGATCGATCAACAAGCAGGGAAATTACCAGGGTACAGAGAGGATGGGCTTCGAGATCCACGTGAAAGACACGGCGCGCTTTGCCGGAGGCTGGGCCTTCTTTGGATTCGATGACAAAAAACTTGCCGCCATGGTTCCGGTCGAAGCGAATTGCTACAAGTGCCACTCGGCGCATGCCGCCGTCGATACGACCTTCGTACAGTTTTATCCGATACTGCTGCCGGTCGCCAAGAGCAAGGGAACGCTCAGCGCGGTGTACCTGAAAGAAAGCGCTGCCCCTGCCAAGTAAGCCACGAACTATTTGGTTCCGTACGAAATCGTTACGTCGTGCGCCTTCGCATCCCAGGGAATATTTTCGACTTCGAGTGCGCCGTCTTTCGCTTTCGACTTCTTTGCGCTCTTGCCATCGACTTGGACATCGCGCGCAGCGCCCGCACCATAGACCGCGAGCCGCATTTGTTTGAACCAGGGCTGATACGCGCCATCGGGCGCGGCAATGTGTACCTTGACGCCTGACGACGAGGCTTCGCAGGTGAAATGCTCCCGCATGAATTGCCCTTTCTTGTAGGCGAAGGTGTCTCCGTCATCCGCGTAGAGGTCGCCCGAGCACTCCGGCCCGGGATAGACACGCAAGGTCAGCGGTCCGCTCGGTTGCTGGCCGACGTACTCGATCACCGGCTGTTCCGGCAGGATGCTGCCGCCACGCACATACACGGGAAGCACATCCAGTCCCGGGTCAACTTTGAATTCTGCGGGGCCCGAATGCTTCTCGCCTGTCCAGTAGTCGAACCAATCGCCGGCGGGAAGTTTGACCTCGTAAGGGTCGACGAAGGGCCACTCCTTGGGCGCGACCAGCAAGCTGCGGCCGAACATGAACTCTTCTCCGTCCGTTTCGAGCGAGGTCTCCTTGGGAAATTCCAGGAAGAGCGGACGCATCAGAGGGACGCCCGTGCGCGAGGCCTCTTCCAGCCCGGTGTAAATGTAGGGCAGTAGCTTGTAACGCGTCTCGATGTAACTCTTGCGGATTTTCTCGTGCTCCGGCCCATCGACCCAGGGTTCGCGGTCGCGCGTGCCTTTGTTGGCGTGGTTGCGGTAGATGGGATTGAAAACCCCAAGCTCCATCCAGCGCGTGAGCAGCTCAGGCGTGGGGCTGCCGTTGAAGCCGCCAATGTCGTCGCCCACAAAGGCAAAGCCCGAAAGGCTGAGATTCAGAAGCTGCGGGACCGAAAGCCGCATGTGATTCCATGAGGCGGTGTTGTCGCCGGTCCAGGTGGACGCATAGCGTTGCGTGCCAGCGTAGGCGGCGCGGGTTAGGACGAATGGGCGAAGATCGGGCTGAAGTTTCAGCAGGCCTTCGTACGTGCCGCGAACGTTCTCCATCCCGAAGACGTTGTGAATCTCGCGATGATCGGTCTTGCGCTCGGTATTCGGGCCGGTGGTTACGCGATGAACCGTATCAAGCGGCGCGGTCTTGGTGGGCGTTTCGAAGACGGAGGGCTCATTCATGTCGTTCCAGAAACCGCGCACGCCCATCTTGATGAAACCGGTATACAGCGTGCCCCACCAGTCGCGCACTTCGGTGCGGGTAAAGTCGGGAAAGACCGACGGCCCTGGCCACACCGGTCCAACATAGACGGAGCCGTCGGGATTCTTGATGAAGTAATCGTGCGCCATGCCTTCGTCGTATGGCTGGTAGCCCGGCACGGCCGCGATGTGCAGGTCGGTGATCAGCACCAGCTTGAATCCCTGCTTGCGCAGGTCGGCCACCATGCCCTCGAAATGCGGGAAGCGTTCGCGGTCGATGGTGAACGGCCGGTACTTCTCCTGGTAATCGATATCGAGATAAAGAACGTCGGCCGGAATGTGGCGCTTGCGGAACTCGTTCGCAACTTCGCGCACCCGCGCCTCAGGATAATAGCTGTACCGGCATTGCTGATAACCCATCGCGAACAGCGGCGGCAGAGGCATCCGCCCGGTAAGCGCGGTGTAATCGCTGATCACGCGCTTTGCATTGGGACCATAGAAGAAGTAGTAATCGAGTTGCCCGCCTTCCGCGCCGAACGAGTACGCGTCGTGCGAAAGTTTGCCAAAGTCGAAGCTGCTGCGATAGGTGTTGTCGAGAAAAATCCCGTAGGCGTTGCCTTCGTTCAGCGCGAGGAAGAAGGGGATCGCCTTGTAGATGGGATCGGTCGATTCCTGGAACCCGAACTCGTCGGTGTTCCACAGCGTAAAAGCTTCGTTGCGGCGGTCGAGCGGGCCGAACTTGTCGCCGAGCGCGAAGTAGTGCTCGGAGAGCGGCATCGACTTCCACACGCGGAAAGCCGGACCGTTGAATTCGGGCGGAGTGTTGGCCTGATCCTGCGAGATAACTTCGCCCGACGCCGTGAGGAAGGCGACCCGCAGCGGCGATTTGGAGATCTGCACTTTCAAAGCAACAGTCGAAATCGTGACAACATTTTTTTCATCGAGAAGTTGAGGCTTGGGCGGCGCCGGAAACGCGTCGGGCAAGACAGCGAAGGATCGATCCGGAGGGAAGCTGTTTTCCGTGTAGCGCAGCCGGACGACATTCGGCGCGAGTACGCTGACTTGCAGATGCGCCGATCCGGCCGTGATGAGCGCGCCATTGGCGGTTGGTTCCACGCTGGTAACATTTCCGAGCGAATGCCACTGTCCGAAAGCCAAAGAAGAAATTGTCAGGGTGAGTGCAAGCGGAAAGAAACGCAGCTTCATGTCAATTTATCCAAGTCCGGAGAAAATCATACTCCCTGAAAGCGAACTGACGGAGCTGGGAATGCTTTGTAGGGGCAATGATCGTCGGTCGTTGTACCAGCCATGCCCTGGAGATCGGGCTCACAGCGAGCGATAGATTTCGCGCAACCGCTCCGCCGCGCTCTCGGGCGTGATGTCGCGCTGCGGCTCGCCCAGCATCTCAAACCCAACCATGAATTTCCGCACGGTCGCCGAGCGCAGCAGCGGCGGGAAAAAATGCGCGTGGAAATGCCACTCCGGATGCGGCGCCTGATCGCTCGGCGCCGGATGGAATCCCATCGAGTAAGGAAACGGCACATCGAAGACGCGATCGTAAGTCCGAGTAACAGCCTGCAAAATCTGCGCGAGTTGCGCGTTCTCGTCCGGGCTCAAGTTGGCAACAGAAGCAAAGTGCCTTCGGCTGATCACCAGAATCTCAAACGGCCACACCGCCCAGAACGGCACCACGGCCACAAAGTTCCGGTTCTCGCACACCACGCGAACCTTCTCGGCCCACTCGAGCTCAAGGTAATCGCAGAGCAAGCACGATCCATGTTTTTGCTGATAACCGCGCTGCGCGGCAAGTTCGCGCGCCGGCGCATCCGGAATCGAGTGCGTCGCCCACACCTGGCAATGCGGGTGCGGATTGCTCGCTCCCATCATGGCGCCGCGATTCTCGAAGATTTGCACGTAGGAGATGTTCGGTAGCGCGCTGAGTTCGGCGAACTGGTCGGTCCATGTGCGCACAACTTCCTCGATCGCGGGCAACGCCATGGTCGCCAAAGTCAGATCATGCCGCGGCGAAAAGCAGATCACGCGGCAGATGCCGGGCTCGCCTTCGGCCACGATCAGGCCTTTGCCGTCCAGATCCACGCGATCGGGGAGCGTGTCACGCTTCAAGGCGGCGAAGTCGTTATCGAAAACGAAGGTGCTCGCATATTTCGGATTGCGCACACCCTGCGCACGCGCGTTGCCCGGGCACAGGTAGCACTCCGGGTCGTACTCAAGGAGCGCTTTAGCGGGCTTTTTCTCCAGCCCGCCCTGCCACGGACGCAGCGCGCGATGCGGTGAGACCAGCACCCATTCGCCGGTCAGCGTGTTGTAACGACGGTGCGGATTCTGATTGAGTTGCATGGGCGCGGCTTCTCAATGTAAGCGAGGCGCGGGCAAAAAGGGAAGCGGCGACCGCAGCGCGTTGCGTTACGGTGTGACCCTGCCACGCAGTACGGTCAGCGACGCTGGCGGGAGCGTGACACGATCGGCGTCGGCAGGTACGGTAGAGCGCGCTGCAGGGCCGTCCGGATCCGCGTACCCATCCCTCATGGCCGGATGCCAGGTGTATTGCTCCTTACCAAACGTGACCATTGCGATTGAACCCGTAAATCCTCCATCCTTCTTCGCATCTTCATCGTGAAAGACGATGTGTACGGCATGCGGATGGTCATAGTCTTTGTTGATCAATACCAAGGCCCATTGCTGGTCCGGCCTTTGCACAGCGTAGGCCGTCACCAATGCATGACCCTCGGAATCTTTGATATCGCTGATCGCCCTGTAGAGGCGGTGGTCCGCGTCGACCGGTTGCGCCCACTCCTGGGTCAGCATCTGCGCGGCGAAAAACTGCGAGGTGCGCTGCCTGATCGTCCAGTCATGATGAGTGGTGAACATATGGTACGTTCCCCAGCTATTCCAGCATGCCGGATGCGGCGTGGAGTAAGGCAAGGCATGGTGGTAATACGACGCTTTGCCTCCCGCAGTCAGGAACGCCGGGAATGTTTCTCCCAGCCATAACGCCCCAAAAACATCGACTGCAGCATCTCCACCGGGCGCGTTCGTTTCCGTGTCGAACATGGGAACGCTCGATGGCAATCCATCGTCGCGCCACACTTGAAGAATGTGCGTCAGAAGCTCAGGTTCCTTGAAGAGATTGCTCCAAGGCCCCTGGCAGGTGCCATCGTAGTAAGGGTAATGCTCAAATGACATGAACGAGAGGTCAGCAAGGCGATCATGACTCTTGAGATAATCGAGGAACCGCCCGAACCATGACGTTTTGCCCTGGGCATTCGGCCAGAACTTGATGTCTTCGCTGGCGCCTTGAAAGACGGGTCCACCGAGCTTCAAGGCCGCATCGACCTTGTGCAATGCCGCCGCCCACTGCAGGTACAGAGCCCCGTAGTCTTCCGGCGACATGTACTGGCCATCGGGCTCTTCACCCATCTCAACATACGAGATCGGATACTTGCGTTTTTCGAGATAGGCAATCTGCGCTGCCGAATCTTCCGGCGTGCTATACAGCATCGCGACCGGCACCATGGCCGGGAATCCACGCGTGATCCCGCTGCTGAAGAACAGATCGAATCCCACCTGATCGCCAGATTCCATGCGGTCTGGAATCAGGTAGCGATCGGACGCTTGGTGCCAGGGGTCAATCGAGGAACTATAGGTGAAGGTTTGGCCTTGATCGGGTGCGTGATGGATCAGATCGTGAAATCCCTGATTCGTCCTGGTGCCGAGATAGATTTCCTTGATGGCATACCCGGCGCAATTGCGTGGATCAGCTTTGCCATGAGAGTCGCAGGTGTTGGACGACTGCGTCATCAAGACTCGCACGTACTTCACGGCAATTGGCGATTTGGAAAGCTGAAGGGTTGCGGTTCCTCCCTTGCCATCGGTGACAACCCCTGTCGGAAAATCCTTCCACTCGCCTGAGTCCGGATCGTCCATCGCGTCACCTCCGCCGAACCAATACTGCACGCGGTAAGTGCGCGCATAAGGCTCCGCCCACGCGATGCGAATGTCGGTCACCACTTCCTGGTCTTGCAGGCGAACGACAATCCATTGGGGATGAAGATCATCACCTTCGCCGGTATAGCGTTGCGTCAGATAGGGATTGCTTTTCCAATAAGTATTCAGGTCACCGTCGTCCAGCCGCGAATAGCCGTCAAATTCCGACCCACTGTTGCGTGTAACGCCACGATGCGGCAAGGAGTAGCCATAAGAGTGGCGGATCATTTCTTTCCCGGGATCGGCCGAACCGACGAAGTATCCTCCCGACGAATCACTCCACGTGCCTTTCGGGTTCCAATGCCACGCCTGGACAAAGAGTTCGGTGTTCTGGCGATACGTAACCGGTCCCCATCCAGCTTCAAGAATCTGTCGAATTTGGTCTGGCCGGAAGAAGGTATCGGTCGTATTGCTCGGGATTCGATCGACGGTCATTCCTAGCGCTTGCATCGGCCTGAACGTGTTGGCCACATGACTCGGAGTAGCATCGATAATGACGGTTTGCGCTGCGGCGGTGCTCAACCAAAAAGACGAGAGAAGGATAATCCTCGCGCCGATCCTGAAAGCTTCGCGATTGGAACGAGACGATGGCATTGGTATCTGACTCCGCTTGGAACCACTGCATCATCCTAATTCACCTCGCAGCTGCGACGATCCAACTTGAGTGCCGATCGGTCCCACGGTCGATGCGAAGCGACTGAGCGATTTCCCTTAATCCTGCTGCAACCAAAAAAACACCCGGCGCTTTACGCGCCGGGTGCCCGCACCTTGCGGGAACGACACGGGGGAAGCGTGTCAGAACTTCACAAGCAACGCAAAATTCAGCCGGCTCTCGGTGCGGGCCAGGTCGGGATACCAAGTGTTCGCCGGCGAGCCACTGCAATTCGCAAATCCCGGCAAGCAAACCAGCGCCCCCGGATTTCCGTTGTTGCCGCCCGGAGGCGTCACGCCGCCGTGACCCGTGAAATACGGCACATTCGCTGCGCGGTAGTTGTACTCCCACCGAAACGTGATGTACTGGCTCGGCATGTAATCGAACGTGGCCGACGTATCCCACGCTTTGTAAGGATCGCCCGGGTTCTCCGTGAAGTAGGGCGTGCCCGTCGCTGCAGTCGCACCATTGATAGGGGGCAGCAGTACGAGATAACGGCCGGGGTTGTTGATCTTGCCGCCTCCGAGCGTCAATGCATAGAGATCCTTCTTGAACCACCAGCGGTTGTACGCCATGAACCCGAGGAAACTCTGCTTCGGAGCTTTGCCATTTCCCGTGCAACTCACCCCGCCGCCTGATTCGCAGCCCGCATCGCCGGTGAGCGTGAAGGCCATTTTGTCCACGAACCTTTCCGGACGGTCGTAGTACTTCACCTGGATGCTGTCGTCGGTGTGATAGCGCGTGCGGTTTGGAACGCCCAACGTGTCGGCCCCGGCTCCGTAGTTGTTTAGAACGATTGAGACATTTCCGTTCGGCCGATAAAGAATCTGGCCGCCGAATCCAGGTCGATGATTGAATCGCCCGTACGACTGCCAGCCGTTGATAAACCACGGTTCGATCTTCAACTTCTCGGTTGGAAAAACCTGCAGGCGAACTCCGTTGAAAAACCAAGGCGTGTTCGAAGACACGTACGACGGCTGGTAGCTCCAGTTGTCGAAGTTGTAGTAACTCCAGAGACCGATATACGACATGAAGATGCCCGCATCGACATTGACCCCATGCAGGGCGTTGAAGTGGTAGCCGCCGTAGGCTTCCGAGATGTAGCGGTAAGCGTTGTCCAGTCCCCACTGGCCTCGGGACGGGCTGGCGTCGTTGCGTGGCGTGGTTTGCGAATACATGCCGAACTGCGTCATCAGCCGCGCGCGCACGTTGTCGTAATGGAAATCTCCACCCACCCCGATCTGCGAGAGTTGGACTTCATTCGTGCGGAAGACTTCACTCGACCCGCTGATGGTGTCATCGACCGGGTGGTGATTTTGAAGAATGTAATCCGCGTCCATGCGAATCTCCGGCGTGAAAAACTTGCTGTCGAAGGCCGGTTCCTTGGTGCGAGCGTTACCCGTAAGCCAGGTCCAGTCCGCGAATGCGAACGGCTCGCCTTTCGCGGGACTGGGGGAAGCAGGCGGCGGTGTCTCCTGGCTGGTGACGGCTTCCGCATGCGGCGCAAAAGCCGCCGCGACCGACGGATCTTTCACCACCACCGGCCCGCCCGAGGTTTGATTCTCACCGGCGTTGCGCGCCTTTTCGAGCGCGTCGATGCGCGCCGCGATGGCCTGCAGTTGCTTGCGTAACTCCGTGATCTCATCGTCTTTTGCCTGCTGTGCGAACGAGAGTGCGGGCATCCCGAGTGCGATCAGGCAAAGGGCGAAACGCAGGATCGAAACAGTAGTGCGCCCATGGCCACGCGGGCCGCGGCCAGACGCAGGTATGCAATGCGAGTTTCTGTAGTTCATAAGTGTTATATCCAGAGGGGTAGACTGCGATCGGCGCGAATGGAATAAAGGTTGTGGCCCAGCGCTTCAGGAACGGAGCCGATAAAAATGGCGTCCGAGTCCTGAGTCGGCAAGGCGCGGGAAATCATCCTTAATTTGTGAATCTGCTGCGTAGTTGCCATCGCCCGTACTACGACCAACCTGTATCCTAGGGAGAGCGTCATAAGGACGGCGTAAAGGTCGAAGTGGGCGGCCGAAGCGGTCGGGAATCATCCGCTTGACGGCAAAACTCAGCGCCAGCTTTGGCGCTCGCGCGGGTTTTGTTGATGGGTAGACTCTTTTTCAGGTGCGAGAGGAAAAACGTGGAGACGAAAAAGATGCGAGTGGCGGTTTACGGTGTCTGGGCATTCACAGCTTTGACAACGGTCGCGCTGGCGGCCAATTTTCACGATGCGCCTAACTCGGCGAAGTCGATGAAGAATCCGTATGCAAATAACGCGACCGCCGTAACCGCGGGCGCTGAAATTTTTGCGAAACGCTGCGCCTCCTGTCATGGCAAGACGGCCACCGGTTCCGGCAACGTGCCGTCGTTGGTGGACGAACCGACGAAATCCGCCAGCGCGGGCGAAATTTTCTGGTTCATCACCACCGGCAGCGTCGATAACGGTATGCCCTCGTGGGCGAACCTGCCCGAGAAAGACCGCTGGCAAGTCGTCAGCTTTGTGAAGTCCCTTGGAAAATCGAGTAGCAGTTCGTTGCAAGCACCCTCGCCGCACCGCGGGCCGAAGTTGATCAGGGCAAGCGAGCATTCCCGGGTGAGCGAATTTGCCGCGCCCAGCCCGTATCCCGTGGCAGCCGCCCAGTCATCCAACACCACCGGAAAGAGTCCCTTCGTCGACTATCAGATGGAGTCGCCCGGCACCATTCACAAAATCACCGTGCAGGACCTGCCCGCACCCTACACCACGAAATCGGCCAGCAACGGCCCTAATGTCGTCGATCGTCCGACGGATGCGTGGCCGAAGGCCCCGAACGGCTTCAAAGTCGATCAATACGCGACCGGGCTGAAAGAGCCGCGCTTGCTGGTGACCGCGCCTAATGGCGACATTTTTCTCGCTGAGACCGGCAAAGGACAGATCCGCATTTTCCGCGGGCTCGACAGCAACGGCAAGCCGAAACAGACCGAGGTCTTTGCTTCCGGGCTGAAGCGCCCCTACGGCATCGCCTTCTATCCGCCGGGCAACAGCCCGCAGTACGTCTATGTTGGCAATACCGAGTCCGTCGTCCGCTTCCCGTATCACTCCGGCGATCTCAAGGCGACCGGCGGACCGCAAAAGCTAGTCGATCTGCCCGGAGGCGGACACTGGACACGGTCGATCCAGTTTTCTCCGGACGGAAAGAAGATGTTTGTAGCGGTGGGATCGGATTCGAATGTCGACGATCCAGATACCCACTCTTCCGAGAAGAATCGCGCCGACATTCTGGTCTACAACCCCGACGGTTCCAATATGCAGGTGTACGCCTACGGAATCCGCAATGCCGGTGGTGGTCTGGCAATTCAGCCGGAGACTGGTGACCTGTGGTGCTCGGTGAACGAACGCGATGGATTGGGCGACAACCTTGTCCCGGACTACATCACGCACGTGACCCCCGGCGGTTTCTACGGGTGGCCTTGGTGGTACATGGGCGGCAACCAGGATCCGCGCCACAAGGGCAAGCACCCGGAATTGAAGGATAAAGTTATTACTCCGGATATCCCGCTGCAGCCGCACAATGCATCGTTGGAAATCACCTTCTACGAAGGCAAGCAATTTCCTGCGGAGTACCAAGGAGACATTTTCGCCGCCGAGCATGGTTCGTGGAACAAGGAGACACGCGCCGGCTACGAGGTGATTCGCGTGCCGCTCCACCAGACTGGCAAGGCTTCCGGCGAATACGAAGACTTTCTTACTGGCTTTGTGGTCGATAACGGGCACGTTTGGGGACGGCCAGTCGGCGTGACCGTGGCAGAAGACGGATCACTGCTGGTCTCCGATGATGCTTCGGGCTCGATCTGGCGAGTGAGCTACGCAAAGTGAGCAGGGTTATAGCCCCTCGTTTACCGAGATTGGATCGAGCGGAACTTTCGCTAGCGTAAGAAGAACGGTCTTGCGATAATCGGCGCGCTGGTTTGAGGTAACCCTTGCGCCCGAGACCGACCTTCGCACCGCTTCTGCCGCTTATTCTTGTTGCGCTCCTGGCCATTCCGCTTTTTGCCGCCTCCACGAAGCTCGTCCTTTCCTGGAGAAACCCGACCGTCGCCGCCCCGAAGTTGCAGAAAGTCCTGATCATCGGCATGAGTGACAAAGTGGAAGTGCGCGCCGATTTCGAAGACGCGCTCTCCGCCAAAGTGGCGCGTCCCGGTATCGAGGCGGTGCCGGGCAATACCATCCTGCTGCGCCCGGAGGGTACCGGTGTGAACCTTGATTACATCAAGGAGCAGATTCGCGCGAACAACATCGACGCCGTCCTGGTCTCACGGCTGGTCAAGATCGACAAGAACATCACCTATGTGCCGGGCGAGACGTTTTATCCGTACCCGTATTACCGTACGTTCTACGGCTATTACGGAACTGTCTACCCGGTGGTTTACACGCCGGGATATCTGAAAGAAGAGAAGAAGATCCGCATCGAAACCAATTTGTACTCGACGTCCGGCGGGGAAGGCGAATTGGTCTGGACCGCCATGAGCGACACCTTCAATCCCTCCAACACGAAGAAGGCGATCGACAGCGTGGTGAAGCTGGTGGTGAAGGAGTTAGAAAAGCAAAGGCTGCTCGGACCCGCGACTTCGGCTCAACTTACCAATATCCCTTGAACAACAGATAGCAAGGCAGCGCCGAGCGTCCGCGCGCCGACGACTGCACCTGGCAGACGTACGTGCGGCAATCGTGGAAAAAGGGGATGTATGGGCCCACGAATCTGTGGGACCGCTCTTTCTGAATCAGCGCGTCGGATTGGGCGATCGTCATCTGGATCGGTTTGCCGATGCTGTGCCCCGAACCCGGCGCCTTGGCATACCGGTAGCTGAGCGGTGGCAGTCCCATCATTGGAATAGGATGCATGCCGCTAATCCGCTCGATGTTGCCGTAATTGTCCTGCAGTGAGATCTGCCCGGCATCGATAAATGGAATAGTCGCCGGACCATAGCCGATCGTCACCTCTCCGTGCGAACTATCGACCTGCAGCCAGTGATGGCAGAACGGTCCACCATGCTGCGTGCGCAATTGCAGCTGGACCACGCGATTGGGATCTTCCATTGATTCACTAGGTTCGAAGGCGGAGTGCATCACGATCGGCTGGGCAGACTCGGAAGGCATGAAGCAATTCGCATAGCCCAACCCGCAGGGCCTGGAGCTTGCCACCAGAAAAGGATTGGAGCGAAAGGGAGCCAGGATCCGGCGAAAAACCTTCCCGAGGCCGGAGGGCTCCTGCGCCCGCGCCGCCGAAGTCAGGATCAGCGCGCACGAGAAGGCAGCCAAAATCCCTTGCCGGGCAAACATCCGGTAAATCGACTTGCGAACCGACATTCTGCCCTTGTTGCTCCGTCGACGTCCGTCAGAACGATTTGTGGCCGGAGACCCGCGAGAAAACGCGTGCTCTAGTATTTCTTTCGCTCGCGAGGCCGTCAAGTATTGCGACGGCTGCCACCGTTTCATTGCAAATTCATTTGTCGGCCGGCAGCGCCTGCGTTAACATCACGCACCACGCTTCAGGGCCGAGCTGCATCCAAAGTTCTTGCTTTTACATTTCCCGGAATCAAGTTCCGGAACCATTTCCCGAAACCAGCTAAGTTCGAATCAGGTAAGCTCATGGCGCATTTCGACGTCATCATTATTGGCAGCGGCGCCGGCGGCGGCACCTTAGCCCATCGCCTGGCCCCTTCCGGCAAAAAGATTCTGTTGCTGGAGCGCGGTGGATGGTTGCCCCGGGAACCGGAAAACTGGCTGGCGGAAGAAGTCTTCGTCAAGAACCGGTATGTGCCCAAAGAGAAGTGGCTCAACGAAAAGGGCGAATTCTTCCAGCCGGCGATTCATTACTTCGTGGGCGGCGCCACCAAAATGTACGGCGCGGCCCTGTACCGGCTCCGTAAAGAGAATTTCAGCGAGTTGCGCCACTACGATGGGATTGCCCCCGCATGGCCCATCCCCTACGAAGAACTTGAGCCTTACTACACGCAGGCTGAGAAGCAGTACCAGGTGCACGGAGCCCGTGGCGAGGATCCAACCGAGCCGCCGTGCAGCGCACCTTACTTCTATCCTGCGGTCTCACACGAGCCCCGGATCGCGCAGCTGCATGAGGATCTCGCCCGGCTCGGCTACCACCCCTTCCACTCGCCGTGCGGCATCATGCTCAACGAAGCCAACATGCCGTACAGCGCTTGCGTGCGCTGCATTGATTGCGACGGTTTCCCGTGCCTGGTCCACGCCAAATCCGATGCGCAGGTCCTCGCCGTGCGGCCGGCGCTCACCTTCCCCAATGTTCAATTGCTGATCCACGCCAAGGCGATCAAGATCAACACCAACCCGGCAGGGACAGCGGTGACCGAGGTGATGATTGAGCGTGAAGGCCAGACCGAAACCTACTCCGGCGACATCATCGTGGTTTCCTGCGGCGCCGCAAACTCAGCCAAGCTGCTGCTGCTCTCGGCCAACGACAAATACCCCACCGGCTTGGCTAACGGCTCTGACATGGTCGGCCGCCACTACATGTTTCACAACAGCCAGGCCGTGCTGGCGATCTCGAAAGAGCCCAACCCGACCCAGTATCAGAAGACCCTTGGCCTCAATGACTTTTATTTTGGGATGAAGGGCTTCGACTATCCCATGGGCAATATCCAGATGGTGGGCAAGTCACAACCCCCGATGTATCGCGGCGAGCGTCCCATTGAGACAGCGCTTGCCCCCAACTTCGTGCTCGAAGACATCGCGCTGCATGCGGTCGATTTCTGGCTCTCGACCGAAGATTTGCCACGGCCCGAGAATCGCGTGACGCTGGAAAAAGACGGCACCATCCGGCTCGCCTACACGCCCAGCAATCAGGTCCCTAAGCAGAAGCTCTACGAAACGCTGAAGTCGATGCTCGGCGATATCGGCATGCACCCCCATCACCTGATTCCGCGCAAGCTCTACCTGCTGAACGAAATCGGCCTCGATGGGGTGGCGCACCAGGCGGGCACTTGCCGCTTCGGCACCGATCCAAAATCTTCGGTGCTCGATACGAACTGCAAAGCCCACCAGCTCGACAATCTTTACGTCGTGGACGCGAGCTTCTTTCCCAGCATCGGCGCGGTGAACCCCGCCTTGACGGTGATGGCGAACGCGCTGCGTGTCGGCGACCATCTGCTGGAAAGACTGAAGTAAGCAACCAGCCCAGGGAAGCAGGGATAAAGCAGCGAAAGCAGCGTAGAAAAGATGAGCGCCCGGTCCGAAACAATCGTTGTCTACGCCGCCGGATTGGCGCAGGGCCTGGCGCTGGTCACGTTTCCGGCGGCGAGCGCGATCTTCACCAGTCCGGACGCTTACGGACTCTCAAGCCGGCAATACGGAGCGATGTTCTTGCCGCAGGCGATCGCCGCGGTGTTGGCGTCGTGGTTGGGAGCCGAGTGGTCGCGCCGCCAGAGCGTGAAGCAGGTTTACCTGTCCGGGATCGCCGCCGATTTCCTCTCGATGGCCTTGCTCTACGGAAGCCGCTTCCTTTTTTCGGATCATGCGTCGGCGTATGCGATGCTGCTCGCGGCCACCACCTGCCTGGGCGTCGGCTTCGGTCTCACCGTCCCCGCGCTGAACACGATCACGGACGCGCTCAACCCGGGAAAAGGTGACGCTGCCCTGCTGTTGCTGAACGCATTGCTGGGGATCGGCACGGCCATGGCTCCGCTGCTGATCTCACTGTTCACGCGCTACGCCAGCTGGTCGCTGCTGCCGCTGCTGGTCGCGGTGTGGCTGGCAATCCTCTGGATCATCAGTGTGCCCATGCGCGGCCTCGAGGCCGGCCAAGCCTCACAGTCTTCAGCTTCGCGGCCATCGTTGCCCGCCCGCTTCTGGCTGTTCGGTGCGTTTGCGCTGCTCTATGGCGTGATCGAAACCGTCAACGGAAACTGGGCCACGCTGTACATGCAAAATACCGTGAGTGCGGCCGCCAGCCTGTCTTCGCTGGCGCTCACCATGTTCTGGCTCACCGTCACTCTGGGACGCTTGCTCTTCGCGGCCATTACGCAGTGGCTTCCGCCTACGACAACCTACCGTGGGCTCCCCCTGGTTTGCGCAGCGGCGCTCTGGTTCGTGGCCTCGCTTGCAAAGGGAGACGGCGTCCAAGGCATCGCTGCCTTCTCGCTCGCCGGATTCGGTTGCTCCGCACTGTTGCCGCTCACAATCAGCTTTGCCCAGCAGCAAATGGCAGCGATTCAGAATGCGGTGGCGGGCGCGATGATCGGCTTCTACCAGATTGGATATGGCATTGCCGCCTTTGGCGTGGGCTCGCTGGCCCAGAATGAATCCCTGAGCCTGAGCCTGTTGTTTCGCGTGGCCGCAGGCGTAGCTTTGCTCCTTACCATGCTGGCGTTTGGTGTCACCGCGAAGCCGCAGCGCACGCTGGCCGCGAAAAGCTCGGCGTGACTGGAGTTCGCGCTGTCGTTTTGATTTTGCTGACCAGCGGCTGACTCGTCATTCAGCCACTCGAATTCTTACAACAGGAGGGCGGGCGAAATGGATCTGAAGGGAAAGGTAGCGATCGTCACCGGCGGCAATAGCGGGATCGGGCAGGCGATTGTGCTGGAACTGGCGAAGCAAGGCGCCAACGTTGCCATCGACTACATTGCGGACCCGGACGCGGCCGTCGCGCTCGAGCAACAGGTGGCTGCGCTCGGGGACCGGGCGATCGGCATCAAAGCGGACGTGAGCAAGGTCGACGAACTGCAGAACCTTGTAGATTCCACCGTCAAAGAGTTTGGCCGTCTCGACATCATGGTGAATAACGCCGGCGTTGAGACTCGCACCTCGGTGCTCGACACTACCGAAGCCCAGTACGAAAAAGTTCTGGAGATCAACTTGAAAAGCGCCTTCTTCGGCTGCCAGTTGGCGGCGAAGCAGATGATCAAGCAGGGCGGTGGAGGCCGGATCATCAACATCACGTCGATTCACGAAGACTGGCCCATGCCGGGCAACACAGCCTACTGCCTGTCGAAGGGCGGCGTGCGCATGCTGACGCGCACCGCGGGCGTGGAACTCGCGCCGCACAACATTCTCGTCGTCGGCGTGGCGCCCGGCGCGGTTGCGACCCCCATCAACCAGGTCACCATGAAGGATCCCGCGCTGATGCAACGTCTCGATGCCGCGATCCCGCTGGGACGCATGGCTACGACCGATGAGATCTCGAAAGTGGTGGCGTTTCTTGCCAGCGATGCCGCCAGCTACATCACCGCTTCAACCGTCATTGTGGATGGCGGCATGATGCAGCAGAGTCCGGGCTTGTAAAGTCCGGCAGCAGTTTCACCGGGCCCAAAAACTTCCTCAAGGAGAATTGCTACATGACCGCAGAAAAGAAATGCGCGCACGTCCCTTGCGCCTGCACCGTATCCGCCGACAAGGAATTTTGCAGCGAGTGGTGCGAAGATGCCGGTTCCGATGAAGTGGAAATCGCCTGTGAATGCGGCCACGAGCCTTGTGCCGAGTAACGCTCGCGGACGGTCCATCAGGTCTTGAGCGGGCAGTGGAGAGCTGCCCGCGCTACCCCCCTCGAGTTCGCCTGCTTTTGCTCGGTCTGCCCGCAAACTTGGCGTATACTCTGCCAACTAAAGGAACCGGGCCGCCAAGTATCTCGGGCTCGACTGTATGGACCAGCCGCCTCAAACCGGCCTTGCCGCCTCTCCCGAGGCTCCGCTCAGCGCGCCCGCCGATCCGCAGATGGTGCGCCTGATTGAAGCATTCTGTGGATCGCCCAACCCCCAGCAACTCTATCTCCGGCTGATCCGGCTGGTGCGCTGGATCGAGCGGCAAGAGCAGCACGACAAGAACTTTACGGCCCTGCGCTCGTTCCTCGACTACATCGAGTCCCACGCCGAGACGCACGAGCGTCTTCTCGAGAAATTCGGCCAGCTGGTCAAGCACACCCGCTCGGTGTCGCTGCTCGCCGAAAGCGGCGTCCCTTCGGACCGCAGCCTGCTTGCCGAGATGGTGCGTCGCCTGGTGGGCCGGATTTTGCCTTCGGCCAAAGACGACCTCGATACCTCGAAACTCATCGTCGCGCTCTATTCCTCGCGGAGCGATGCCCACCGGTTTCTATCGATGCCGCCGGAACTGTTCGCACGCGTGGCGCGCGCGCTCACTCCGCAGAACGGCCGCGAATTCTGGGAGCAACCGCGGCAGGATCTTCGCGAGGCACTCCGCCTGCTCGCCGCCCGCGTCTGCAGTCTCGGGCTGAAGCCGGAGGTGCGCGAGCGCACCGATGCGACCGGCATCTTCCACTCACCCTTCTTCCAGCTCGTAAACCGCACCGAGGGCGTGATTCGTCCAGACGATCCGGGCGAGCTTTCAGAACGCGTCTCCGCCTGGCGCGCGGTCGTGGAGCGCTGTCGCGAGCAGCAGTTGCAGGTCATCCGCCACATGGAAACTTCCGGCGTCAGCGTGGAGCTGGTTTTCGATCTGAAAAAGATCGACGCCTGCCTGGCCCGCATGGAGTCATTGATCGAGACCTTGTGTCCGGGCCCTGAAGGAGAGATTGCCGCGATCCACGCGCTGATGGGCCATCTGGTGGAGGGTCGTGTCTCCGACAGCGGCATCGGCACGTACCTGCGCGAGAACTTTGACCTGCTCGCGCGCAAGACGGTCGAGCGCACCGGCCGCAGCGGCGAGCATTACATCGCGCACAGCCAGCCGGAGTATTGGCAGATGTGGCGCGCTGCGATCGGCGGCGGCCTGCTGACCGTCATTACCGCGGCCATCAAGCTCCGGATCGTCGAAATGCATCTTCCCCCCTTCGTCGAGGGATTCGCCAGCGGTACCAACTACGCCGTAAGTTTCGTCGTGCTGCAGATCCTGCATCTGGTGCTGGCCACCAAGCAGCCGGCTGCCACCGCCGCAACGTTTGCCGGCATTGTGCGCAACAACCGCGGCATCGAACGGTCGAGTAAGATCACTGACTTCGTGGCGCGGATCACGCGCACACAACTGGCGGCCGCCATTGGCAACGTCCTGGCGGTCACCCTGGGCGCGATCCTCTTCGACCGGCTTTGGGACATCGTTCTGAAACATCCGTACCTGCCCCCGAAAACCGCCGAACATGTCTATGAGACCTTGAACGGTTTCGATGTGAACACTGCAATTTACGCCGCGGTCACTGGCGTTGTGTTGTGGATGGCGGCGCTTGCCGGCGGATGGTGCGAAAACTTCGCCGTCTTCTACCGCTTGCCCGACGCGATCGCCGAGCACCCCATCGGCCTGCAGGTCGGAGCGTCCCGCATGCAGCGGATGGCTCGCACGCTCGATCGCAATCTGGGCGGCTGGTCGACCAGCATCGTGCTGGGATACTTGCTCGGCTTCACACCCGAGATCGGGCACTTTTTTGGTTTGCCGCTCGACGTGCGCCACGTCACCCTTTCCACCGGGCAGCTGGCGCTTGCGGCCGCCGGTTCCGGCTTCACCAGCCTGCAGAACGGCTGGTTCCACCGCGCGGTGGGCGGCATCGGGATCATCTTTGTCCTGAATCTCAGCGTCAGCTTCACCATCGCCGCGATGGTGGCTCTCCGCGCTTACAACGTGACGTTCCGCGAACAGCTTGAAATCCTGCGCTACGTCTGCCGCGCCATGCTGAAAACGCCGCTCCGCTTCCTGGTTCCCGTGAAAGAGCAGATGCCGGAAGGCCGGATGCCCCCGTCGGGCGCGAGCCTTTCCAAAGACGGCAACGCGGCCGCGGATTGATCCCTCCGTGGACCGCCGATCTGCTGCGCGCTGCGATTGGAAGCTGAGCGCTTCCGCGCCTACCGCTTGGTGCGCACCCGGGCCTCGAAGCGGAATCCTTTTCTGTAAACGGTCTTGATGAACTGCGGCCGCGCCGGCCGATCTTTCAATGCGCGCCGGATGCGGCGGATCGCTTCATTCAGGTTTGTGTCTACGTCCACCGACCGGTCTCCGCCCCAGATCAGTTCGATCATTTCTTCGCGGCTCACCAGTTGGCCGGGACGCTGCACCAGGAGTTGCAGGATCTCCATCGGAATCCGCGGCAGATGGATCGGCCGGCCCGCCTCCAGCAGCTGGTAAGCGGCGAGGTCGACCGCAAAAGCCTGCCCGAACCAATACACGCGGCGCGGTTGTGCCGCGTGCCGCCGGCGCGCGCTATGTTGCCCCTTCTCTTTGTTCATCCGCCTGTGCCCCATCATCGCTTCGCTCCTCCCAAGCCGTGCCTTTGCTCATGCGTCGTCGTAGTCCTCGGTCAGCGCTCGAAGAAACGCCACCAGTGCATCGATGTCCTGGCCTGAAAGCGACATGTGGTTGAACTGGGACGCTGCATTCCGCAGCCGACCCTCACGCGCCAGCCCCGAGCTCTTGATATAGAAATTCACTACGTCTGAAAATTTCGCCTTGCTGCCATTGTGAAAATAGGGTTCCGAATCTTCCAGGTCACGCAACGTGGGCGTGCGGAATTGGGCGATGGTGCGCTCCAGCCCCTGGTCTATCGAGCAGTCCTGTCCGCCGCCGCAAACGAATTGCTTCAGCACCGCCTGGGGCGCCGGCATGTCGGGATTCAGGTACACATTCCACATCCCCAGGTCGGCGAAGCCAGGGTTCGCAGCATCCACCGGCCGGCGAAAACGCTCGGAAGCCGCCGGATGGTTCACCGTTTGCGAAAGGTAAAGGTTGTAGTTACGGTTGCGCTCCGCCAGTGACGGGATCGCGAGCCCAAGAAACGTTCCCGAGCCGTGCGCCGCGTCATATTCCTCCTGCGACACGCCCGTGTTGTGAAACAGGAAGTCGCTGAAATTGGGCGCCGGATGGCAGGAAGCGCAATTGCCCGCGTGTTGCGATCCACCGGGCGCGGCCGCGGCCCGGAGAAAGATCTTCAGTCCCGCGAGTTCGGTCGCGCCGAAGGCAAACGGCTGGTCGTGATACTTGAAGCTGCCGAGAGTCCCGTCCACCCACTGCGGATTCTGCAAGCCTTCCAGGATGCCGAGCAGTCGCTGGCTGTACTGCACATCCGTCTCCCCGGCGTTGGCTTGTACCGGCAGGTGATTGATGCGCAGAAATACATCGTATGGCGAGCCAGTGTAACGCCCGAATTCGTCGTGCTGGAACAGCAGGTCCGCCATGTAAGTGCTGATGCACTTGGCGACCAGCGCCAGGATCTGCGGATCCGTGGCTTGGCTTACGTCGACCCGGTCGCTCACCGGGATGCGCAGATCGCTGGGGATGGCGGGATCGGTCCCCAGGAACAGGGTTCCATACGACCATCCGTTCGTGCGGTCCTGGGCAAGCTGGCTCGATCCATCATCCTGCCGGATGATGAGGGCCACGTGCGCCACCGCCTGCTGAAATTGTTCGGGCTCCCATCCGAAATTGCGCCCGGTCATCGTGGCCTGGACGAGATCTTCGGGAGTCGCGAATTCGCCGTCCAGATGCAACAGCGTCGGCCCGGAATGCGGCTGCAGCGAGCCCACCATCTGCTTGGCGTTGCGCGGCGTGGTGGTGAATCCGGCCATCGGCCGCGGAATCGGACTGCGCGTGGTGAAGTCGGCGTACGTGCGGTTCCCCGCGCCGGGAACGTTTTGAAATTCCGTCACGAAATGGCAGGAGCGGCAATTGATCGATTGCCCGTCGAACGGGCCGGGCATCGGCCCATCCAGGCTTTGCACCGTCGACACTACCGGGTCGCCCACGGCCAGAGGTTGATTGGCGGATGTCATGTGCTCGGCAAAATATTCGGCGAAGCGCGTATCCAGAAACAGGCGTTCGCCAATCGTGTCCTCCGCCGGAGTCGAATCATCTTCCGAGGGAAAGTCCGGCGCATCGCCCGCTCCGCAACTGAGCAGCAGAATCGCAAACAGGGCCAGCGTGCAGACGACGAAGAACTTTTGAGCGCTTCTCATCATTTCTTCTCAGCCCGGGGTTGATTCGCCGGACTCGCGACATTGGCGATTCCCAGGCTTTTCAGGAACGTCGCCAGCTGCCAGCGAGAGTCTTCGGGCAACGCGCTCCACGAAGGCATCCCTTTGCGCAAACTGCCGTTGGTCAGCAGCCAGAAAATTTCGCCGTCCGTCGCCTGCTGCACCTCCGCGCTGCGCAGGTTCGGGTGCTTGCCCCGGCCCAGCGCATCCTCCCCATGGCACTTGGCGCAGTGGTCGGCGAACAGCCGTCCCCCTGCGGTGGCCGCGTCCGCCTGGCCTGCGTATGGATTCGCCCGCGCGCGATCCTTCGCCGAAGCATGCGTCCAGTGCGGCCCATCCTCCGCCGCGGCCAGCATGGCCAGGAACAAGACGGCACCCACTGCCGCCCGGCGGATCATTGCGACCTCCGTCCCAGGCGCCCGAAGATCTGCTCGATCTCGTACGAGACCTTGAAGCGATACAGGACGCCCAGGCTGTTGTCGTTCAAGCCGAAGCCCGGCGAGAAGGTGAATGCCGGACCGCCGGGCACGCTGAATGCCACCGTCGGCCCCAGATAGTGCGATGTGGCTTTGAGCCCGAAACCGTCCGACGTTCCCAGCCCGCCGTATAACTCCGCGCCGGCCGCAAAATTCTCGCGGCACAGCAGGCATTTCTTCGTACCCGCTTTGAACGCCAGCGGGCGGCTGACCCCCGCGGAATATCCAAACTCCCACGGCTCGCTCTCATTCAGGGCTTTCTCGGTGATGAAGTTGCCCGAGTAGTTCCAACCCCGCGCGTTGCGCGAAAGAATCAACTTCAGTTCGAGCGAGCGCTCCGTCTCGTTGCGGGCTTGGGCGTTCGGGATCCGCAGATCGGATACGCTGTCGTGACCCACCACTTCCAGAAAGCTGCGGTCGGCCTCGTTTACGTTTTCGTATTCCACGTAGAGCACCGGATTGATGAAGTGCTCCTCCAGCAACGGGCGGAAGCGGTTCTCCCAGCGAAACCCGGTGAAGACCGTACTGTCATTCGAGGTGTGCTGGCCCGACAGGTAGAGTTCGGTGGTCCACCAGCCCTTCATGCCGTACTCGAATTCGATGGTCCCGCCTACAAAGGGATTTCCGTACTTGGGCGATCCTTGCGTGCCTTTGAATTCGATTTCCAGGTTCCCGGGTTCTTCGAGCGCGTGCGAGTAAGTCACAAAATAGGGCCAGTCCTGGGCCCTGGCCGCGCCCGACAGCGCGCTCAGCCACGACCCAGCGAGAAGTAAAAGAAAACGGCGGAATGACATGGGCAACTTTCTAGTTGCAACTGAGTTGCATTAAGAAATGACTTATCAAAAGTAGCGGCAGGCTTGCACTGCGGTCAAGGCTCGTAGCAGGCTAGCTCGAAGTTTTTGTTGCAAGAGAGATGCAACTAGATGCAATAACACGCGCCCCGGCAGGAGATCCTTCAACTCCCATCCTCTTGCCGCATGATGAATCGCGGCTTCCGCCAGGAAAGTAAAATGTCCGACCGAAGAATGATCGGCGATCACTGAATCGCCGGCGCGAGACAGTACGGCAACCGGGCGGCTTTACCGGAGTCGTGCCGAGCGAGGCGGCCCATCCCTTGCTCTTGGCAAAGTGGGAGAGTCGGGGCGGCATTCCGTGCAAGGCTCGTGGGGGATTGCGGGCAGTGCCGCCCATCCCTTCACCAGAGCGCGAAAGGATGGGGCACTGCCGGTTGGTTGTTTCTGCGAGATCAAAACTCCGGCGTGCCCGGAAGGGTGGACTCGCTGCGTCCCGGCGCGCTGTTAGCCGTACGTGAGGTCCGTGCTCTGTCCGACTTCGATGAGATAGCCGTCAGGATCCCGGATGTAACAGCGTATTTCTCCGTACTTGGGGATCGGCGCCGTGATGAACTCCGCGCCTCGACTTTTCCATAACTCGTAACACGCTTGAATATCCGCCACCCGGAAATTCATGAAGCTGTTGATGTGGTTCGGGTCGGGGACGCTGAGCGTGACCGTCGGCTTGTCCGGCGTCGGCCCGCCGCCCACGTTCAGGATCATCCAGATATTCGCCAGTTGAAGGTACCCGGGCGCGTTGCCGTCACCCAGGCTCAGAATGCGAGCGCCGAATACCTTTTCGTAGTAGCGCGCCGATCGCTCGATGTCGGCGACGGTGAGAAAATGCGCGATGCTGATTCCCTCCCGCGGGGGCATCGCATAACTCGTCTGCTCGATTTGCACGTTGCTCATGGATGGCTCCCAAACAGCCTTGCTGGTCGGATGCGGTTCCTGTCAATACTGGAGAAAGCTTAAGCGTGACCAGCATAGCGAAACAATTGGACCAAAGTATCGCGCGATACTTTGGTATCGTATGCCGCGATGGCGAGCCGCGAGATTTGCTGGTCGGGACGGGCAGATTGACCTGCCGCGCTGCGCGGCTTCGCCGCTCCCCTCGCATGGCCGTGTCTTTGGACGCTCCGCTTCGCTACGCTACGCGTGAAGCTGGGGGGCTCGCGGTCCGGCGGGTGGCCCACCCTTTCAGTCGATCCCTTCACTCCCCCGATTCACACCGAGGGTGCCCCATCCTTGCGCACGTTGCAAGGGTGGGTACGATGCTGCCGGCGCCTCAAAAGCTTTTGCTGACGACCCGACGACCGGCGACCGAAGGCGTCGACCAAAATGCAGAAGACCGACAACCAGAAGCCAACGACAGATTCCGCGCCGTCTCCCCGGAGCTCTGCGCGTCTGGCGCGCGCACGAACCTCCGCTGCCTGAATGCTAAATGCTGTGTGCTGAGTGCTGGTTTTCTGGTCGGGACGGGCAGATTTGAACTGCCGACCCCTCGCACCCCAAGTCGGTCTCAGGATTAACGGTTTCGTGTTTTGTTGAAGTTGCGAGTCCGCCTCACGTCACAATCAGGCGTTTTCGTTGGGGCTACGTCACATTTACGTCACAAGCAGGATGTGGCATGCCTCACTCCTGCTTTTCAATTCGCATGGTAAGCTCCGTGCATGTCCGAGCCTAGTTCATACATCCTTACCTGCGTTGATTGCGGCCACAACGAGCGTGTTCCCAAGGAGTACGTGGATTCCCGTGTTGCGAAATTTCGATGCACGAAATGTCGTTCAACTAAACGTCCCCGTGTCTCAGGCAGTTGAATGTCGCTATGCTTCCGAACCGGATCATCATAAGCCGTAAAGGGTGCGACGGAGATTACGGGAAATGCCCGAGTTTCATCTTCGACGATGAAATTCTTAGCGTTCCCATTCCCGAGACGCATTTCGTTGCAAGCACCAAATATGCAGACCTGAAACTTCCGCTTGCGTTGCGAAAGAATGGCAGAGAGACTTTCGCCGACTTGATCGATGCAATACCCCTCAAGTTGAGGGGCGAGATCGCCAACTCTGGCGCAGTCCATCTTGATCCAGACATCCGCAGGGATGCTTTGGACGAAATAAATCGAACCAACTGGAAGCCACGCCTTGGACAGTGTTGTAACGCTGACGCTGCTCTCCTTCCCGTTGAAGCGGGTGATTTATTTCTTTTTTTCGGCTGGTATGTTCACGCTGCTTGGGGCAGCCAAATAACTTTTAGCAAGAAGAAGGGCTTCCACGCTCTCTGGGGTTGGCTTCAGGTAGGTCGAATACTAAGAGGCAATAATCTAAGTGGAACTGTGCTTAACGGTAGAGATCACCCGCACTTTGCCGCACTGCGTGATGGTAAGAAACATGAGGGCAATCGCAATTCGATCTTCGAAGCTCCCGATCACCTGACCTTCCGCCCAAACACGTCGGGAGCAGGAGTATTCAAATATCGTCCATTGCTGCGTATTACGCACCCTGCGTGCAGAGTAGAGTGCAAGTCATTGTGGCGGCTTCCTAGATTCTTCCATCAGCGTCTCAAGCCATTGCCTGAGGACGCATGGTGTGCCGAAGGCGAATTCACTTGCGTCCAGTCAGCCGGGCAGAATCAGGAATACGTTTTTCAAAGACCAGTCGATGGCTCTCTAGATGACCAACTCACTCGGTGGTTGCATTCTCTGTTTCAGGAGTGATAGCTAATATGTCCTCGGCGCCCGACCATGTCAACGTAGACCTCGAAACGTCCCTCCCGATAACCGGGAGTAGTGATGGATTTACGCTCTACAAGAGAATCGATAAAAGAAACCCCTCACGGAATCTGCCGATTCGGTCTCGTGCTGACTGGTTCAAGCACGCTCCGCCGAAAAGTCCGATCCACATTGCACAGGGTCGAAGCGCCGTTGAACTAATCGACCGCTGGACGCCTAACGGCGGTTCGCCGACGATTCCTGACGAGTTGCGAGCGCTCATGGACACCCATGAATTGACGACCAGTGCGACCATCAGTGAAGGCTTCGCCGAATGTACGACGGGCCTTTACCAACCCGGCAGCCCCCGAAACCACGATCTCTTGCTCTTCGGCCGACAGCAGTTGGGCAGCATCGTTGTTGGCATCGAAGCGAAGGCTGATGAACCATTGGACTTAACACTGAACGGGAAGCTCGTATCAGCAGCGAAGAGGATTCAAGCCAATGATGCCACCGGACTCCCCGAGCGCATCGATTGGCTGTTGAAATGTGTCCTCCAATGCCGATTGGACATTGACGCATATCGGCGTCGTGTGACGGCTGGATTAATGGGGCCACCAGCGGAATGGGACTTTTCAGAGTTCTTTGCCACGGCCGACAAAGCCGAACCTGCACTCGCCAGACTGCGGTATCAACTTTTTTCAGGTCTCGCAGGCACTGTGATCGAGTCGCTGGCACTGGAGAAGGCGGTGGCCGTATTTGTCATCTACGAATTCCGCACAGCCCACACCGATGATACTAAGCTGGAGTCAAACGCCGCTGATGTTCAGGCATTTTGCAGCAAGATTCCTGTGCTGCGAGATACTTCAATCGAGTTCGGAAAGCTGTATGGCCCGTTCACGCTTCCAATCATAAGCGGCATCCCGAAACCGCTTCCAACGGTGCCAGTCCTGATTGGAAAGATTAGGGTTGACTTGCGTGAGGGTAACCATACGGAAGCCCAAGCGCATCAGCCAGCAGTCGCACCCATCGCTGCGGGAGGGCTCGTTTTGACGCCAACTCCGTAACGGCAAGCAGGGTTGCGCTTCAGGTGCTCGAAATGCGCCTTATACTTCACGCCGTCCTTAGCTTTACCCTTCGACGGCGGGTGGCCCACCCTTTCAGTCGATCCCTTCACTCCCCCGATTCACACCGAGGGTGCCCCATCCTTGCGCACGTTGCAAGGGTGGGTACGATGCTGCCGGCGCCTCAAAAGCTTTTGCTGACGACCCGACGACCGGCGACCGAAGGCGTCGACCAAAATGCAGAAGACCGACAACCAGAAGCCAACGACAGATTCCACGCCGTCTCCCCGGAGCTCTGCGCGTCTGGCGCGCGCACGAACCTCCGCTGCCTGAATGCTAAATGCTGTGTGCTGAGTGCTGGTTTTCTGGTCGGCCCTAGCAGACGATTTTCGAACTCTTGTCCTGACGGCAACTCCCACACTGGACGTGCCAGGTGATCTCCTGACCAGTGCAGACTAAAAAAGCTTCCTCGAAATGTCGAAGCCGACGCGTCGACACGGATCTTTTCCTTGCATGCTCGCGAAGACCCCTTTCGACTTGTACCGAGTTGCGAGCTGTACAATGAGCAAGCATGCCATCCCGCAGACATCTGCTTTTGTTGCTCACTTGTACTCTTGCGGATCTCTTTTCTACAGTACAACGGAGTAGTGCCCGCCGGATCGCAACACCGCCTGCGCCTGAGCAAAACCCGGCACGTCCACCAGTAAAGCCATCTGTTGCCGAAGTTGAGAAAGCGATTTCACTGGCTGGCGCTTACCTGAAGCGCGCGTGCGGACCTGACGGGAAGTTTATCTATGAGGTTGATATTAATACGGGCCGCCAGAGCACAAGCTATGACATAATCCGCCATGCGGGGGCCATCTATAGTTTGGCGATGCTGAATGACTATCACCCCGATCCCGAAGCAGTTTCCGCGATTGTCCGTGCCGCAACCTATATGCGTGAGCATTATATGGGCGATGGACCAACTAAAGCTCAGAAGATCGTCTGGTCACAGCCGATCACTGGGCGAGCTATCGATATTCCTGACGGCGGCAAGAGAACAAGTGCGACCATTTTTCAACAGAATTATGCGGAGTTAGGCGGTGCTGGACTGGGACTGGTGGCACTTGCTTGTGCGCGAAAGGT
>Ga0335069_10001802_pt1 | contig 33861 bp, 32 predicted proteins | sample Lox_Sample_11_FD_206714 | JGI IMG/M metagenome (GOLD analysis project Ga0335069, IMG submission 206714) | Soil microbial communities from Loxahatchee National Wildlife Refuge, Florida, United States - Lox_Sample_1.1 | ecosystem: Environmental > Terrestrial > Soil > Wetlands | place: USA...
ACTCCGCCGGAGCCTTCGCCGTCGTATGGGAAAGCGCGAGTCCCGGCACGGATACCTCTCAAGGATCTGTTCAGGGCCGGCTCTATGCTGCGAACGGCAGCGCTCTCGGCGACCAGTTCCAGGTGAACACCTATACGACGGGCGATCAAGGGTTCCCGACCGTCGCGACCGATGGCGGCGAGAACCTCATCATCGTATGGGGCAACTACCCCGGAAACCCAGCCCATCCGACCATCGAGGCCCAGCGCTATCTCCCCGAGCCGTCCTACGTGTCTGGCGTCGGCGCGACGCTCGCGATGCTATGCGTGCTCGCGCGGCGACGTGGGCGCTGAGGCGCGACCGACCGCGCTAGGGTCCGCGCCCTCGGATGGCGAAGGCGACGCGCGACGGCCTCGCGACCGGCAGCGACGGGAGCGTTCGCTGCTTCTGGTGCGCGGGCGATCCGCTCTACGAGTCGTATCACGACCGCGAGTGGGGCTTCCCCGTCTCCGACGACGTGCGCCTGTTCGAGAAGATCTGCCTCGAGGGCTTCCAGGCGGGGCTCGCGTGGATCACGGTGCTGCGCAAGCGCGAGGCCTTCCGGCGCGCCTTCCGCGGCTTCGAGCCCGCGCGCGTCGCTCGCATGAACGCGCGCAGCATCGAGCGCCTCTTGCGCGATGCCTCGATCATCCGCCACCGCGCGAAGCTCGAGTCGGCGGTCCACAACGCGCGGCGCGCGCTCGAGCTGATCGAGGAGCGCGGCTCGCTCGCCGCCTATCTCTGGGACTTCGAGCCGGACGCGACCTCGCGGCCTGCCCGCATCACCTGGCCGGCGCTCGGCAAGCTCACCGAGAGCGATGCCTCGCGCGCGCTCTCGAAGGATCTGCGCCGGCGCGGCTTCCGCTTCGTCGGGCCGACCACGATGTACGCGATGATGCAGGCGATGGGGCTCGTGAACGATCACCTCGAGGGCTGTCCCTCGCGCGAGCGCGCCGCGAACGAGCGCGCGCGCTTCCGCCCGCCGCGCTAGGCGTCGTGATGTCGCGAGCGCGCACGCCGCTCGACGAGCTGCGCGGATTCCTCGCCGCGTTCGAGCCGGAGATCGGAACGCTCTTCCTCGCCGTCCGCGCGCTGGCTGCGCGCCGCTCCCGATGCGAACGAGCTGGTCTACGACGCATACAACGCGGTCGGCGCCGCCTACACATTCTCGGATCGCCTGGCGGAGGCCTTCTGCCACGTCGCGACCTATGCGGGCCACGTGAACCTCGGCTTCAACCGCGGCTCCTTGCTGCCCGATCCCGCCGGCCTTCTCGCCGGCCGCGGCGCGCGGAACCGGCACGTCCGCATCGCTGGCGCTCGCGACCTGCGGTCGCCCGCGCTGCGCGGCCTGCTGCGCGCCGCGGTTGCGCTGGGCCGAGGCCTCGTCGCGCGCGCCCCCCCGCGAGGCCGACGTCGCGCGTGCGGCCGACGACGGGTGCGAAGCGCCGCCCGCCCCACGGGTGAGTGTCGATCGCGACCTGCCTCGATCGTCCTATGTTGGAACGAGCGCCCGCACGCCCGGTCGACCGCGATCGGCAGGAGGAGGACGGTCATGCAGCACAAGGTCACGCACTTCGAAGTCCAGGGACGCGACGGCAAGAAGAGCCAGGAGTTCTACGCCGCGCTCTTCGGCTGGAAGATCGACGCGAGCAACCCGATGCAATACGGACTCGTGAGCGCGGAGCAGTCGGGCATCGGCGGCGGCATCTGCAAATCGATGGGGCAGCCGCTGGTGACGTTCTACGTCTCGGCGTCGGATCTCGCCGCGACCCTGAAGAAGGCCGAGCGACTCGGCGCGAAGACGGTGCTGCCGCCGCAGCAGGTCCCGAACGGCCCGGAGATCGCGCTCTTCTCGGATCCCGACGGCAACGTGATCGGCCTGGTCAAGACTTGAGCCGCGGCCGCGGCGGTCAGCGCAGGGGCAGACGGATCGAGGCGCGAGTTCCACAGGGTCCGGAACGCAACGCCAGGGTTCCGCCGAGCGCGTCGACGATTCCCCCCGCGACCGGAAGCCCGACGCCGGATCCACCGCAGCGAGCGCGCGTGGTGAAGCCCGGCTCGAAGGCGCGCAACAGCGTGTCCTCGCTCATGCCGCAGCCCGAGTCCTCGATCTCGATCAGCAGCTCGCGCCCGTCCTCCGTCACGACCAGGTGGACGGGCGCGTCGGCGGGGCTCGCGTGCAGCGCGTTGTCGAGCAGGTTTCCGATCGCGCGGCCGAGGCTCTCGTGCACGCGCAGGCCGCGCAGCGCGGGTGCGAGGTTGCGCGCGACGCGCCCCTCGCCGTGGAGCCGCTCGACCCGGGCGGCGCTCGACTCGACCACCGCGTCGAGGCGCACGCCGTCGCAGCCCGCGGCGCGGCCCTCGGTCGCTTCGCGGACGAAGCGCTCGATCGCGTCGGCGAGCGCGTCCGTCAGCTCGCCGATCCGCGTCGCGTCGCGTGCGAGGCGCTGCGGGTCGTCGACCTGCTCGGGCAGGCGCTTGACCAGGGTGCGCATCCAGCCGAGGTCCTTGCCGACGTCGTGCGCGAGCCCGAGCGCCACGCGGCCCGTCTCGGCCTGTCGTTCGGAGGCGACGCGCGCGGCCGTCATGCGCGCGTTGCGGAGCGCGATCGCGGCCTGTGCCGCGATCGCCTGCGCGAAATCGAGCGCGACACCGCTCTGCGCCGCGCGCCGCTGGGGCTCGCCCAGCAGCAGCAGGCCGTAGCGCACGCCTCCGCTCTCGATCGCCACGACCGATTCGACTCCCGTCGCGACGAGCGCCGCGCCCTGCTCGTAGAGCGCGGAGGAGGCGGCGAGGTGCACGAGCGAGCGCTCGCCGAGCAGGCGCAGCGCGACCTCCGCGGCGTCGCGCGCGGGCGGCGGGCCGAAGGCGCAGGCCAGGCGCCAGCTGCCCTGCTCTTCGACCAGCACCGCGCAGCTCCGCAGCGCGATCGCGCTCCGCAAGGTGTCGGCGAGCAGCACGGCGATGTCGTCCTCGTCGCGCAGGATCGCGAGCGCGCGCTCGAGCTCCTCGCGCAGGCGGCGCCAGCGCACGAGCTGCGGGGCGAAGAGCGCCTCGAGCGGGTCGAGCGTCGCGCCGCGCAGCGCCTCCACGCACGCGACGCAGCTCGCCGCGAGCAGCAGCAGCGGCGCCGGCTCGCAGAGCGGCGAGTCGACGTGCGCGAACGAGAGCGCGAAGCCGAGGATCAGCGCGGCGCCCGCAGCGGCGAGCGAGAGGTAGAGAGCGCGCGCGACGGCGTGGCGCACGTCCCACTCGAGGTCGAAGAGATTGTGGCGTCCGATCGCGAGCGCGATGGGGAGCGGCATCGTGACGGCGGCGCTCCACAGGTAGGCGGTCGTGATCGGGCCGAGCTCGCGATCGCCGCGCGCGAGCACGAGGGTCGGCAGCAGCGGCGCGAGCACGGTGCCGTAGAGGACGAGCCGCGCGCGCGCCCGCTCGAGCACCGAGTGCGACGTGCGCGCCGCGATCCCGCAGGCCGCCACGAGCACCGACCAGGCCGCGGCGGTCAGCGCGATCAGCAGCGAGAGGAACGCCGGCCAGAGCAGCGACTCGCGCTCGAGCGCGACCCAGCCGACGGGCACGAGCAGCGCCGCGAACGCGTAGGGAATGGCGTGCAGGTTTCGCAGCTCGCCCGCGATCGGGCGCTCGCTCGGGAAGACCATGCTCAGGTGGATCGCCGAAGCGGGCGCCACGACGAGCGCCAGCAGCGCGGTGCGGGTCATGCCGCTCGAGTGCTGGCCGACGAGCGCCGCGATCAGCACGAGCGACACGCAGGCGTAGAAGCAGGCGAGCGGGATCGCGGCCCGCGACGACGAGCGCCACACGAGGAAGACCGGGATGCCGAGCAGCACGGAGACCGCGATCGCGGCGGTCGCGAGCCGCACGAGCCGCTGGCTGCGCGAGGAGTCGCGCAGCGGGACTTCGACCCACTCCTCGAGCGATCCCGCTCGCACCTCGAGCCGAAGCGGCGAGGGCGCGCTCGCCACGATCCGCTGGAGCTCGGCGTGATCGCGAATCTCGCGCGTGTCGGCTGCGTCGTCGCCGCGCGCGAGATCCGTGCGCGCGATCGTGAGGCCGGCGCCGATCGGGCAGGTCTCGTTGCCGAGCGTCGGCATCACGCGCAGGTTCGGCAGGACCCAGCAGGGGAGCTCGCGCAGGGTGCCGCGCGTCGCGACGACGGGCAGGCTCGCGGCGAGCAGCGCAAAGGGCGGGAGCAGCACGGCGAAGGTCAGCAGCCAACGCCAGCCGCGCGCGACTTCCGTGCGAGCCGCGGCTCTCATCCTAGGGCGAGCGCCTCAAGGCGATGCCGTGCTTCTCGATCAGCCGGTAGACGGCGGGCCGGCTGCGGCAGAGCTCCTCGGCGGTGCGCGTGATGTTCCCGCCCGTCTTCTGGAGCGCGCGCAGCAGCTCGTCGCGCTCGCGCGCGGCGCCGCGCGCGCGGATGCCGTCGAGGCTCTCGGAGAGATCCGCGCAGACCTCCTCCACCACCGCGCGTCGGATGCGGCGCCCGCGCGAGAAGGAGATCGCGCGCTCGAGCACCTGTACGAGCTGCGCGACGTTGCCGGGCCAGCGCTGCTCCATCAGGAAGCGCTGCGCCGCGGGCGAGAGCGCGATGCGGCGTCCGACCGACGCGCCGATGCGCGCGACGTGCAGCGCCGCGATCTCGGGCAGGTCGTCCAGCACGGCGCGCAGCGGCGGCAGGTCGATCGCGAAGCGCAGCAGCACGCGGCCGACGCCGCGCGAGAACTCCTCGCTCTGCGCGAGCGCGGCGAGCGGCGTGGAGGTCGACGCCAGCACGCGCGGGCGTCGGCGGAAGCCTTCCGCCTCCGACGCCGCCAGGTGGCGCGACCAGACTCCCCGCGCCTCGTCGGGGAAGCGCTCGATGCCGTCGAGGTAGACGGCGCCCGGCGGCGTTGCCCGGCGCTCGAGCAGCGGCGCGCGCGGATCGAGCCGCACCCACTCCGAGCCGGCGGTCGCGCCGAAGTCGTGCAGACTGCGCGCCGCGGTGTCCCGGCCGCTGCCCGGCTCGCCCGCGAGCAGCACCGGCGTCTCGAGCGGCGCGAGCCCGGCGAGTCGCTCGCGCAGGCGCACGAGCGGCCGACTCGCGCCGGCGAAGCGGTGCGCCAGATCGGGGCGGGCCTCGGCGGGCGCCTTGCCGCTGATCGCGTCGGCCACGAGCGCGACGAGATCGTCGATCTCGACGTCTGGCGAGCAGACGAAGTCGTCGGCGCCGGCCTTGAAGGCGGAGGCCGCGCTCTGCGGCGTGCCGAAGCCGGTGAAGACGATGACCGGTGTCTCCGACTGCGCGCGGATGCGGCGCAGCAGCTCGAGCCCGTCGGCGCGCGGCATCACCAGGTCGGTGATGACGACGTCCGGCCGCCGGCGCACGAACTCGTCCCAGCCCTCGGCGCCGTTGCCTGCCTCGCACACCTCGAAGCCCGCGTCGCGGAGGTCGGTGACGAGCAGCCGCCGCGCCCGCAGCTGATCGTCCACTACCAGCACGTTTCCCCGCATGCGCGCAGGCTATGAGGGGCGCGCGACGCGCCTCGTTAGGAAGCCGTTGGACTGGCTGCGGAATCGGGCGCGGCGCTGTCCGCGCGTGTCAACGCCGTGTCCGCCTGCGTGGCGTGGCGCGGCGGGGCCCCCGGCGGTTGAGCTATTCCCCTAGGAGAGATAGGGAGCCCGAAATGCGCCTCGTCGCCTGCGCGCTCGCCGCCGCCTCGCTGACACTCGGAATCGTCACCGCCTGCGCGGGCGGCGGGACCACCGTCGCGCGCGGGAGCGGCAACACCTGCAACGAGGAATGTCTCGCGACGTGCCGCGCCGAGTGCACCGACTCTCCGGGCTCGGACAGCTACGACGAGTGCACGGAATCGTGCGACTGCGGCTGCGGGGACTAGCCGCGGGCATTCCGACGCTTCCTGGTGTGAGCGGCCGCCTCGATGACCCGGCCCCGCGCGCTCCCTTGGCATGCGCGCGCCCTCGCCGTGCGCGCGGGGCCGGGCGGCCGCCGCTCCTCGAATCGAGTCGTCTCGGTTGCGTGATCTCCTCTGCCGGATTCCCCGACGAGAAGGTCTACGCGGTCGAGGAATCCAGCGGTTCAGCTGGTCTGCGTGTCGAGCACCGGCGCGACATCGAGGTCGCGCGAGGCGGGGATGCCGCCCATGGTGCTCGACGAAGAGCAGAGCCCACGGAAGGCGGCCGCCGGCGCCGCGGCCTTCGCCGCGTCGCAACGGTGCCAGCGCTTTTCCGGGTGGCAGGCCACGGTGGCTCGCTCCTCGAGTGCGTGAGACGCGGCAATGTGACACGAGTCGGCGATCGAGTCAACCCGTCCTCCCGACGGTGACGGCCTCGTCACCGTCGGGAGGACGCGGGAAGCCGTTCGGAGTTAGTCTCGTCGGGGCGGCAAGGAAGGAGCGACCATGACGAGCCTCGATTTCCGCACGCGTCGCATGGGCGACGAAGTCGCGCTCGACGTCGGCAGCTACTGCGAGAGCGAGCTGCCGGCCCGGCTCGCGGAGAACGGGCGACTCGCGGCGCGCGGCTACGCGTCGCTCGGACTCGCGCCGCTCGCCTTCGAGGTCGGCGACGTGCGCCGCACCTTGCGCGTCGAAGGCGACGCGCTCGCGCTGCGCGCGGGCGTCGACGACGACGCGACGCACGTCGTGCTCGACGCGCGCGCCTTCTCCGAGCTCGTGCAAGACGTGAGCTCCGCGCTCGGGCTCGGCATGCGCGGCCGGGTCGAGCTGCGCCGCGGCGGCATGGATCAGTTCGTCTCGTGGGAGCCCGTGCTGCGCGCGATGCTCGACGGGCGCCCGGTGCACGAGCCGGGCGTGGTGACGTTGCGCGCGCGCGACGGCGGGCCGCTCGACCTCCAGCGCTCCTTCACGCTCGGGGATCCGCCGGAGGAGATCGGCGCGTTCCTCGCGGAGGCCGGCTTCCTGCGCATCCGAGGGGTCTTCGGCGCCGACGAGATGGCCGAGATCTCGGCCGATCTCGACGCGGCCGTGGCCGACGCGCGCCCGGAAGAGGGCCGTGCGTGGTGGGCGCGCGGCGGCGACGGCGCGATGTACGCGGCGCGCATCCTCGGCTTCAACGAGAAGTCGGATGCGCTGCGGCGGCTGCTGCGCGACGAGCGGATCGCGCGGCTCGGCCGCTTCACGGGTGATGCCTACGTGCAGCGCGATCCCGACAGCGAAGACGCGGCCGAAGGACTGCTCAAGAAGATCGGCGTGACGGAGGGCATCTCGGACGTGCCGTGGCACAAGGACTGCGGTCCGGGGATGCACTCGCGGCGCTGCTGCGCGCTGACCGTCGGCATCTGCCTGACGCCCGCGGACCGCGAGAGCGGCGAGCTCGGCGTGGTCGCGGGCTCGCACCGCGCCAACGTGCAGGGCGGAGGCGTCCGTCGCGACCTCGATCTGCCGCGCGTGGCGCTGCCCGCCGACGCCGGCGACGTCACGGTGCACTGCTCGTGCACCCTGCACATGAGCCGGCCGCCGGTCTCGCGTGAACGCCGCGTGGTGTACACGTCGCTGGCGCTCGCGCCGCGGCCGGGCGAGGTGCTCCCGAAGATGGAGCGCGCCGAGGTCCGCAAGAGCCGCGCACACCTCGACGACGCGGGCCGCCGCCTGGTCGCGCGCGGCTACGGCGGCAGGAAGTCGGCGGAGCAGTTCCGGCTCGACGACCGCTGAGCGCGGCGCGAGGGCGCGGTAGCCTGTCGGCGCGCCCACCGAGGTCCGCCATGGCCACGGCCGAGACCCTGTCGCCCTCTCCCTTCTGCGACCCCAACTTCTTCGACGATCCCTATCCCTTCATCCATCGCCTGCGCCGCGAGGATCCCGTCCACCTGACGCCCTTCGGCTTCTGGTTCGTGACGCGGCACGACGACGTGAAGCGGCTCTTCAACGACCCCGAGAACAGCACGCCCGACCGCCGCGTCTGGGAGCACTGGCGGCCGCGCACGCCGGGCACGTTCCTCGCGTGGGCGGAGGAGCACGGCTTCCTCTCCGCGCCGCCCGAGGAGCACGCGCGCCTTCGCAAGCTGTTCTCCGCGGCGCTGACACCACGCGCGGTCAAGCGCTACGAGGCGCAGGTGCGCGAGGTGGTCGAGCGCTTCGCGGCGCCGCTGCGCGAGCGGAGCGGTCGCGTCGACCTGATGGAGTCGTTCTGCAACCCGATCCCGAACACCGTGATCAGTCGCATCACGGGCATTCCGCCCGGCGACGACGAGGTGCGCTTCCGCCAGGTCGCGCAGGACACGATCCGCGGACTCTTCGCCTTCTCGGACGAGGACCGCCGCGCGGGAGAGGCCGCGTTCCTCGAGATCGCCGAATGGGTGCGCGCGATGGCGAAGCAGCGCCGCGCCTCGCTCGGCGAGGACCTGATCTCCGACCTCGCGCGCGCGCAGGACCGCGGCGACCGCCTCAGCGACGACGAGATCGCGATGACGATTGCCGCGCTGATCGGCGCCGGCAGCGAGACGACGGCCGTCGGCGGCATGGTGACGGCGATCGCGCTGCTCGATCACCCGGATCAGGCGGAGAAGCTGCGCTCGGATCCATCGCTTCTGCAAAACGCCGTGACGGAGATCCTGCGCTACGGCTTCGGCCACGCGGGAGGTCTGCCGCGCTATGCGCTGTGCGACTTCACGCTGAGAGGAAAGCAGATCCGCAAGGGCCAGATGATCATGCTCTCGCTCTCGGGCGCCGGCCGCGACCCGGCGGTGTACGAGGACCCCGACCGCTTCGACGTGACGCGCGAGGTGAAGGACCTCGTCACCTTCGGCAACGGCCCGCACTACTGCCTCGGCGCGAACCTCGCGCGTCAGGAGATGGGCTGCATGCTCGAGGCGCTGCTCGAGATCCTCCCGCCCGGGTCGCGCCTGCTGCGCGACGAGATGGAGTTCACGCGCTTCGCGCTCTTCAAGCGGCCGGTGACGCTGCCGGTGGAAATCACTCGCTAGCAAGCTGAAGGGTGGCCGTGGGGGCGAGGCAGAGGTCCCCTGCGGCCATCTGTTCCTGCTCGGGGACCTCTGCCTCGCCCCCGACTCCGCCGAGTCGCCCGTTGCTCTCGGGCGAGCTACCCGACGCGTGCCTGGCCGCCGTCGATCGCGATCGTCTGGCCGTTCACGTAGGCCGCGCCGTCGCTGCACAGCAGCGCGACGAAGTGGCCGATGTCGGTCTCGCAGTCGCCGATGCGCTGCTGCGGGATCGTCGCGCGGAACGCGGCCGCTTCCTCCGGGTTCGCGTCGATCCAGCCCTGCAGCGCCGGCGAGGCCGCGTGCGGCAGGATCACGTTGGTGCGGATGCCGTCGCGTCCCCACTCGCAGGCCGCCGCGCGCGTCAACGCGCGGATCGCCTCCTTCACCGCGGCGTAGGCGCCGTAGCGGCTCATGTCCCAGCGCATCGCGGCCGTGCTCGCGAGGTTCACGATCGAGCTGCCGGGCTTCATGTGCGGACGGCAGAGCTTCATCAGCCGGAAGGTCGCGAGCGGCCCCGACTCCCAGCCGGTGGTGAAGTCCTCATCGGTGACCTGCACCAGCTCGCCGAGCGGCACCTCCTGCGCGTTGTTGACGAGGATGTCGAGCCCGCCGTAGACCTCGATCACGCGCGAGACGCAGCGCTCGAGGCTCTCGGGCTTCTTCACGTCGCAGCGAACCGCGATCGCCTCGCCGCCCCGTCGCACGATCTCGTCGCAGGTGCGCTCGAGCTTGCGGACCGTGCGGCCCGCCGCGGCGACCTTCGCGCCTTCGCCGGCGAGCGCATACGCGATGCCCTGCCCGACGCCCTGACCCGCGCCCGTGACGAGCGCCACCTTGCCCGCGAGCATGCGTCCCGCGCTGCCCGTCGCTGCTGCCATGCTGCCTCCCGCCCGTCCGCGCGCGCAGCCTATCACGCGCGCCGCGCCCGCGCGTCCGAGGTAGGCTGTGCCCGCGTGCCTTCACGACGCGCGAAGGAGCCTCCGATGTACGAGACGCTCGCGATCGAGCGCGACAAGCACCTCACCTTGCTGACCTTGAACCGCCCCGACTCGCTGAACGCGCTCTCGCGCCGCATGGTGGACGAGCTGCGTGACTTCTTCTGGAACCTCGTCGACGACACCGACACGCGCGTGTTGATCCTGCGCGGCGCCGGCCGCGCATTCTGCGCGGGCCTCGACCTGAAGGAGGCCAGTGAGACCACGGCGGAGAGCGCGCGCGGCGGCATTCCGGCCGCGCTGCGCGGGCAGCGGCACATCGCCGAGGTGATGATGCTGATGCGGCGCGCGCCGCAGCCGATCATCGCGGCCGTGCAGGGCGCCGCGAGCGGCGGCGGCTTCGCTCTTGCGCTCGCCTCCGACGTGCGCATCGCCGCGCAGTCGGCGCGCATGAACGCGGCCTTCATCCGCCTCGGGCTCTCGGCGTGCGACGTCGGCGTCTCCTACTTCCTGCCGCGCGTGGTCGGCGCTTCGATCGCATCCGAGCTGCTGCTGACCGGCGACTTCATCGACGCCGCGCGCGCCGAGCGCACGGGGCTGGTCTCGCGCGTGGTGCCCGACGCCGAGCTCGACGCGGCCGCGCGCGAGCTCGCGGAGCGCATGCTGCGGAACTCGCCGCTCGCGCTGCGCCTCACGAAGGACGCGCTGAAGCACAACGTCGACGCGGGCAGCCTCGAGGCCGCCATCGCGATGGAGGATCGCAACCAGATCCTCGCGTCGGGGACGCGCGACTTCCGCGAGGGCATCGCGGCCTTCCTCCAGAAGCGCCCTCCGGTCTTCGAGGATCGCTAGGCGTTCGTGAGACGGCTGCTCGAGCGCTTCCTCTCGTGGCTGTTGCCTCGGCTGCCCGACGCCGTCGTCGCCGCGCTCGCCGGGCCGCCGCTCGAGATCCGCGGCCGCCGGCTCGACCCTCGGCTCGCGTTGCTGGCGCGCGGAGCGGCCGCGCAGCCGCCGCTCCACCGCATGAGCGCGGCCGAGGCGCGCGCGGCGACGAAGGCGCAGATCGCGCTCGCCGTCGCGGCGCCGCGTCCGCTCGCGGAGATCGACCACCGCGCGGTGCGCGGCGCGGAGGACTGGCTGCCCGCGCGACTCTACCGGCCGCAGGGCGTCGACGCGCCGCGCCCCGTCGTCCTCTACTTCCACCAGGGCGGCTGCGTGATCGGCGACCTCGACTGGTGCGAGAGCTTCTGCACGCAGCTCGCGGAGGTCGCGCGCTGCCTCGTGATCGCGGTCGACTACCGCAAGGGTCCGGAGCACCGCTTCCCGGCGGCGCAGGAGGACGCCGTCGCGGCGTATCGCTGGCTGCTCGAGCACGCGCGCGAGCTCGGTGGCGACGCCCGACGCATCGTTGTGGCGGGCGACTCGGCCGGCGGCGGGCTCGCCGCGCACGTGACGCACCAGGCGAAGCGCGAAGGGCTGCCGCAGCCGGCGCTCCAGATCCTCGTCTACCCGTGGCTCCACGCGTACGCCGACAACGCCTCCTACCGCGACTTCGGCGCCTGCTATCCGCTGACGCGCGAGTCGATGCAATGGTTCCTCGCGCACTACGCGCCGGACGCACGCGACCGCGAGGACCCGCGCCTCTCGCCGCTGCTCGAGAAGGACTTCACGGGTGTCGCACCCGCCGTCGTCGTCACGGCCGGCTTCGATCTCCTCTGCGACGAGGGAGAGGCCTATGCGCGCAAGCTCGAGGCAGCGGGTGTGCCGCTCACCTTCCGCTGCGAGGAGAGCGTGTGCCACTCCTTCACGGCGCTCGGCGGCCTGTCGCGCGCCGCCGCGGAGGCCTGTCTCGCGATCGCGCGCGACCTCGAGCGCGCGCTCACGACCTGGCGACCCTGATCGGAGCCCGCATGTCGAGAACGAAACGCCTCCTGCTCTACCTGATGGGCGCCTTCTACATCTTCGCCGGCGTGAATCACTTCCGCGTGCCGGACTTCTACGTCGCGATCATGCCGCCGTACCTGCCGTGGCATCTCGAGCTCGTGTACCTCTCGGGCGTCGCGGAGATCGTGTGCGGCGTGGGACTCCTGATCCCGCGCACGCGCGTCCTGGCCGCGTGGGCGACGATCGCGCTGCTGCTCGCGGTCTACCCGGCCAACATCCACGTCGCGCTCCACAACGTGCCGATGGCGGGGCGCAGCGAAGGCCTCGGCATCTGGAACTGGGTGCGCCTGCCGTTCCAGTTCGTGCTGATCGCGTGGGCGTGGTGGTATACGCGGCCGGACGCAGCCGCGGTGCCGGCGCTACGCCGCGCGGCGTAGCTCGAGTCGGCGCGGGCCGCGCACGAGGAAGGAGTCCACGACCTCGCGCGGACCTCGCCGCTCGAGCCGCAGCAGCTCGGGCGCGAGCGCCTCGAGCGCGATGCGGGCCTCGAGCCGCGCGAGCGAGGCGCCGAGGCAGAAGTGCTTGCCGAAGCCGAAGCCGACATGGCCCTGCGGGTTGCGCGTGACGTCGAAGCGGTCGGGATCGGGGAAGCGGCGCTCGTCGCGATTGGCGGAGCCGAGCAGCGGCGCGACGTAGGCGCCCTTCGGGATGCGCACGCCCGCGAGCTCGACCTCCTGCGTCGTGGTGCGGAACACGACCTGGATCGGAGACTCGAAGCGCAGCGCCTCCTCGACCGCGGAGGACAGGAGCGCCGGGTCGCGCGCGAGCCGCGCGAGCTCGGACGGATGGTCGAGCAGCGCGGTCGCGGCGTTGCCGATCAGGTTCGTCGTGGTCTCGTTGCCGGCCACGAGCAGCAGCATCACGAACTGCACGACCTCGCGCGTCGAGAGCGCCGTCGCGCCTTCCTGCTCGGACGCGATCAGGCTCACGAGGTCGTCGGCGGGTCTGCGACGGCGCGCGATGGCGATGCCGCGGACGTACGAGAGCAGCTCGATCAGCGTGTCGACCGTGCGCTTCTCGAAGGGGTCTGCGCGGCCGGGGCCCGCGATGGCGTGGATCATGTTGTCGGACCAGCGCTTGAAGTCGCGCTGGCGCGCCGTCTCCACGCCGAGCATCTCGGCGATGATCGTGACCGGCAGCGGAATCGCGAGGTCCTCGACCAGATCGAAGGAGTCGCCGCGCTCGAGCTTCACCATGGCCTCGGCCACCAGCGCGCGCGCCTTCTCCTCCCAGGCCGCGATGCGACGCGGCGTGAAGCCGCGGTTCACGATGCCGCGCATCGCGGTGTGGCTGTCGCCGTCCTCGGCGATCAGGTTGCGCGCGTTCGTGAACTCGAACGGGTTCATGCGCACGCGCAGGACGAAGCGCGCGAGGAACTTGATCACCGGCCAGCGGAGCGGCGGCGGCTCCTCGCTCCCGTTGTTCATCAGGAACGTGAACATCGCGCGCGACGAGAAGATCTCCGGATTGCGCAGCACGAACATCACGTCGTCGTAGCGCGACACGCACCAGGCGTTCGTCGACGGTGACCATGCCACCGGCGCGTGATCGCGCAGCTCGCGGTAGCAGGGGTAGGGATCCGCGCGCCAGGCGGGGCTCAGGGGATCGTGGTCGGCGTTCATCGCTCGCTCCCGGGGCGCGCGGCGGACCCTAGCAGAGCCACCGCGCCGTGTGGATGCAGCGCGGGCGCTGCGGCGCGGCGTCACGGCGTGCGATGCTGCGCGCAGGAGGTCGCGCGCGATGATCCAGGGAAGCTGTCACTGCGGCGCGGTGCGCTTCGAAGTCGAAGGTCCGATCGAGGGCGTCGAGATCTGCAACTGCTCGATCTGCACGCGCACCGCGTATCTCCACTGGTACGTCGCGCCCGAGCGCTTCCGCCTGCTGACCTCACCCGACGCGATCGCCACCTACGAGTTCGGCACGCGGGTCGCGAAGCACCACTTCTGCCGGACCTGCGGCATCTCGCCCTTCCGGCGCGCGCGCTCGAATCCGAACGAGATCGACGTCAACGTGCGCTGCCTCGAGGGCGTCGACCTCGAGGCGATCCCGGTGAAGCGCTTCGACGGCCGCGACTGGGAGCAGCAGATGAAGAGCCGCGTCTAGATCGTCGCATTCCACCAGCCGCCGCCGAGCGCGACATAGAGCTGTGCCGAGTCGGTGAGCTGCTGGCCCTGCGCCTGCGCGACGCCGAGGCGAGCCTGCTGGTAGGAGCGCTGCGAGTCGAGCAAGGTGAGAAGATCGATCTTGCCGGCGTCGTAGCGCAGCCGGTTGAGCGACAGCGCCTCCTCGGCCGTCGAGAGCAGGCGGCGCTCCGCGTCGAGCCGCGCGGCGTCGTGGTCGAGCGCGCGCAAGGTGTCGGCCACCTGCTGGAGGCCCGTGAGCACGGTTTGCGCGTAGCGGGCGCGCGACGCGTCGAAGGCGTCGATCGCCGCGCGGCGCTGCGCGCGCAAGGTGCCGCCGTGGAAGACCGGCTGGAGCACCTGCCCCGCCAGCGTGTAGGCCGCGCCGGGTGTGCTCATGATGGCGCCGGCCTCCGCGACGCTGACTGCGCCGGTGAGCGTGAATTGCGGGAAGAGGTTCGCGGTCGCGACGCCGATCGCCGCGCTCGCGGCGTGGAGATCCGCCTCGGCGGCCAGGATGTCGGGACGCTGTCGCACCAGCTCGGAGGGCAGGGTCAGCGGCAGCTCGACCGGCAAGGTGAAGTCCGTGAAGCCGAACTCGGGCGGCGACCAGACGGCCGGCGCCTGCCCCGCCAGCACCGAGAGCGCGTGCTCGGCGGCCGCGAGCTGCTGGCGGAGCACCGGGAGCTGCGCCTCGTCGCTCGCGAGCTGCGTGCTCGCGGTCAGCACGTCGCTGCGCGCGACCTTCCCGGCCTCGAACTTCCGCTCGACGAGGTCGAGGCTGCGCTGGTCGTCCGCGACCTCGTCCTCGACCGCTTCGATCTGCGCGCGCAGCGAGGCGATCGAGATCGACTGGGTGACGGCGTTCCCGGTCAAGGTGAGCCAGGCTGCGGCGAGCTCGTAGCGCTGGAACTCGGCCAGCGCCTGCTGCTGCTCCACGTTGCGGCGCACGCCCCCGAAGACGTCGAGCACATAGCTGACGTTCAGGCCGAGCGAATAGGATGTCTGGTCATGGAGTTCGTTGCGGTTGATGTTGTGGTTGTCCTGCTCCTGGACGTGGCCGCTCGCGTCGACCTGCGGATAGTAGGCGCCGCGCGCCGCGAGCACGGCTTCGTGCGCCTGCGCCAGGGTCGCGCGCGAGAGCGCGAGGTTGGGGCTGCCGTCGAGCGCGCGCTTCACGACGTCGTCGAGCGCATCCGAGCGGAAGAGCTCCCACCACGCCGCCGAGATGTCCTCGGCGAGGCGCACCTGCTGGCGGTCGGCGCCGGGCGTGAGGACCTCGGGCTCGGGGTCGGGCGTGTAGCGGCTCGCGATCGGCGGCTCCGGCCGCACGAAGTCCGGTCCGACCGCGCAGCCCGGCGCGAGCGCCGCCAGCAGCGCCATCGCCGTCACCGATGAGAGTCGCACGCAACGCATGGTCGACGTGGGACTCTCCTCACTCGTACCGGAGCGCTTCGACTGGATCGAGACCCGCCGCGCGGCGCGCCGGATAGAAGCCGAAGAAGACGCCGACCGCCGCCGAGAAGATGAAGCCGCCGACGATCGCGGCGGGCGAGAGCAGGATCGGCCAGCCCGCGAGCACCGCGACCGCCCACGAGATCGCGATGCCCGCCAGGATGCCGCACACGCCGCCGATGCCGGAGAGCAGCACCGACTCGACCAGGAATTGCAGCAGCACGTGGATGCGCCGAGCGCCGATCGCCATGCGCAGGCCGATCTCGCGCGTCCGCTCCGTCACCGAGACGAGCAGGATGTTCATGATGCCGATGCCGCCGACGAGCAGCGAGATCGACGCGACCGTCGCGAGCAGCGCGGCGAGGATGCGGCTGCTGCCCTCGCGCGCTTGCGCCACCTGGCTCACGTTGCGGACGTCGAAGTCGGGGAGCTGGCCGGGCGGGATGCGGTGGCGCGTCTCGAGAATGCGTTTCACTTCCTCGAGCGCCTTCTCCACCTCGTCGGCCGCGCGCGCCTGGACGAAGATCATGTTCACGAAGCCGGTGAGCTTCGGCGCCACGCCGAAGGGGTTGAGCTGCGCGGCGTAGATCGAGGTCGTCGTGTTGACCAGGGTCGGCGCCGCGACGCCGAGGATCTTCGTCTCGGCCGTCGAGAAGGGGACCATGATCACGTCGTCCTGGTCGCGTCCGTAGCCCGTCTGTCCGAGGGACGAGAGCACGCCGATCACCCGCAGCGGTACGTTCTTCACCAGGATCGTCGCGCCGACCGGGTTCTCGTGCGGTCCGAAGAGGTTCGAGACCACGGTATGACCGAGCAGCGCGACGCGCGCGCCCGTCTGCACCTCCTCGGGGCTGATCGTGTGCCCGGCGTCGAGCGGCCAGTTCTGGATCTGGAGCTGGTTGGCGCTGATGCCCGTCACCGTCGTGTTCCAGTTCTTCGAGCCGTATTGCGCCTGCGCGGAGCCGCGCGTCACGTAGCTGACCTGGGCCACGGAAGGCGCCTCCGCGCGGATCGCCTCGGCGTCGGACACGCGCAAGGTCGAGGCGCTCCCGAAGCCGGAGCGCACGCCGCCCGTGTTGTTCGCGCCCGGCATGACCACGACGAGGTTCGAGCCGAGGCTCTCGATCTGCTTCATCACCGCCTGGTTCGCGCCCTGGCCGATCGCAACCATCGCGATCAGCGCGGCGACGCCGATGAAGATGCCGAGCATCGTCAGCGCCGAGCGCATCTTGGCGCGCGCGATCGACTCCGCCGCGACCGAGAGCGCCATGCGCGCGAACGACACGACCGTGCGGAACTCCGATCGCGGCGTCGGGGCGCTCGCCGCGATCGGCTCCGCGACCGCCGGCACCACGGACTCGCGTAAGCGCTTGTCGGACACGATGCGTCCGTCCTGCACGGTGACGATGCGGTCGGTGAAGTCCCCCATCCGCTGCTCGTGCGTGACGAGCACGATCGTGAGGCCGCGCTCGCGATTCAGGCTGCGCAGCGTGTTCATCAGCTCGGTGGCGGCGGTCGAGTCGAGGTTTCCGGTCGGCTCGTCGGCCAGCAGGATGCTCGGGTCGTTGATCAGCGCGCGCGCGATCGCCACGCGCTGCTGCTGGCCGCCCGAGAGCTGCGACGGGTGGTTCTGCTCGCGGCCCGCGAGCCCGAGCGCGCGCAGCGCCTGCATCGCGCGCGCGCGCGCGTCGCCGAGCCGACCCGAGTAGAAGAGCGGGAGCATCACGTTCTCGACCGCGCTCGTGCGGGCGAGGAGCTGGAAGCTCTGGAACACGAACCCGATGCGCCGGCTGCGGACGTTCGCGAGCCCGGGCTCGTCGAGCGACGAGACGTCGACGCCCTCGAGCGAGTAGCTGCCGCTGGTCGGCCGGTCGAGGCAGCCGAGGAGGTTCATCAAGGTCGACTTGCCCGACCCTGACGCCCCCATGATCGCGATGAATTCCCCGCGCTCGACGGTGAGGCTGACTCCTCGCAGCGCGTGCACGAGCACGTCGCCCATCTGGTAGGTTCGCGTCACGTCCCGGACTTCGATCACCGCGTCCGACATCGGTCGCCTCAGAATCGGAAGGGCGAGCGCGCCGCGGTTTCGCCGCCGTTCCGCCCGCCCCTTTGTTCGACGATCACCGGGTCGCCGACCGCGAGCTCGCCGCCCGTCACCTCGGCACGCGTGCCGTCGTCGACTCCGATGGAGACCTTCACCGCCTGCGGCCGCCCGTCCCGCAGCACGTAGACGCGCGTGCCGTCCCCCTTTCCGCCGTTCCCGTCCCCGTTCGATCCGCCCTCGGCACTCGCGTGCACGCCCTTCGGATCGAAGCGCAGCGCCTGCGACGGGATCGTCGCGACGTCCTTCCGCTCGTCGACCAGGACGCGGACGTTGGCGGTCATGCCCGGGAAGAGCAGCAGCTCGCGGTTGTCGACGCCGATCACGACGTTGTAGGTGACGACGTTCTGCACCGTGATCGGCGCCTGGCGCACCTGCACGACCTTCCCCACGAAGGTGCGATCGGGGTAGGCCTCCACCGTGAAGGTCGCGCGCTGCCCGACCTGCGCGAGGCCGACGTCCGTCTCGCTCACGTTGGTGTCGACCTGCATCTGCGTGAGGTCCTGCGCGATCAGGAAGAGCGTCGGCGTCTGGAAGCTCGCCGCGACCGTCTGCCCGACGTCGACGTTGCGCGACACCACCGTGCCGTTGACCGGCGAGACGATGTCGGTGTAGTCGAGGTTCACCTGCGCCGCCTCGAGCGCCGCGCGGCGCTGCTCGATCGTGGCCTCGTCGAGGCGCACCTGCGCGACGGCCTGCTCGTACGTGCTGCGATCCTCGTCGATCGACTCCTGCGAGACGGCGCCCTGCGCCAGCAGGCCCTGGTCGCGCCCGTAGATGATCTTTGCCTGCTCGAGGCTCGCTTGGTCCTTGCGCTTCTGCGCGTCGGCGGTGTCGAGGCTGGCCTTCGCCTGGTCGACGGTCTCCTGGTAGGGGCGCGGGTCGATCTTCGCGCAGCGCTGCCCCGCCTGGACCTTCGTGTTGAAGTCGCACGCGAGCGACTGGATCACGCCCGAGACGTAGCTGCCGACCTGCACCGTGACGACCGGGTTCACGGCGCCGGTCGCGATGATGATGCGCGAGACGTCCTGCTTCGTGACGGGCACCGTCACGTAGTGCGGGGCCGGCGCTCGCCCGAAGAAGAAGTAGAGGGCCGCCGCGCCCGCGACGGCCGTCGCGATCAGAACGATGACGCGGCGACGCATGGATGCCTGCTAGGGTGGAAAGCTCTTCGACCCGGCGGGTTGGACGCGTGACCCCCCGGGCAGGTTGCATCGGAGTTGCATCGAGCAGGGCTCGAAAAATCTTCGCGAGCGGCAAGGATCCCGGTGTATGAAGGGGCCTCCGCGGCGGCACCGGCTCGTCGCGATGCGCCGCCCGCGGAGGGCCGACCGTGCAGGCAGACGACGACCGGAGCCATCGCCCCGGCTGGCTTCGCTACGCGCCCTTCCTCGGCCGTCCTCCCGCCCTGACCCGGCGTCAGTGGCGCGTGCTCGGGCTCGTCTCGATCGTGGGGATCTTCGAGATCTACGACGTCTTTCTGCTGTCGCTGAACCTGAAGCAGATCCAGGCGGATCTCGGCATCGCCGAATCGCATCTCGGCCTGCTCGCGGGACTGGTGGGCGCGGGCGCGCTCTTCGCCCTGCCGGTGACCTTGGCCGCGGATCGCTTCGGCCGCCGCCGCATGCTGCTGTTCACCATCCTCGGCTACACGCTCTGCACGGGCGCGACCGCGCTCTCCCCGAACACCGCGGCCTTCGTGATTTTCCAGCTGCTGGCGCGCCTCTTCGCCGGGGCGGAGTCGGCGATCGCGAACGTGGTGATCGCCGAGGAGTTCGACGCGCGAAACCGCGGCTGGGGCATCGGCGCGCTCGGGGCGCTGGCCGCCTGCGGCGGTGGCCTCGCGGCCCTCGCCTTCGCGTTCGTGAACCTGCTGCCCTTCGGCTGGCGCTCGCTCTACGCCATCGGGCTGGTGCCGCTCGGGATCGTCGCGCACCTGCGCCGGACGTTGCCGGAGACCGCGCGCTTCGACGCGCTCGAGCGCGAGCGCGTCGAGTTCCACGCCGCGCCTCCCATCGCGCCCGTGAGGAATCTCGTGCGTCGCTACCCCGGGCGTCTCGCGATGCTCGCCTTCACCGCCTTCGCGATCCAGATCGCGATGCGTCCGGCCGTTGTCTTCTCGTCGAAGTTCCTGCAGGACGTGCACGGCTGGAGCCCCGGCCACGTCACGCTCCTGACGATCGTCGGGGGCATGGTCGGAATCGCCGGGAACTCGGCGGCGGGCTGGCTCTCCGATCGCCGCGGCAGGCGCCCGGTCGCGGTCCTGTTCAGCGTGGGCATGCTGGTCGGGATCGTGTGCTTCTATCTGCTGAGAAGCCCCATCGGCCCGTTCTTCTGGATCCTCCAGCTCTTCGGGCTGAGCGGGACCGACGTGACGCTCGCCGCCTACGGTGCCGAGATGTTCCCGACCGCCGTCCGCTCGACCGCCTCGGGCGTGCGCGTGTTGTGCACCACCGCCGGCGCGGTCACCGGACTCGCGCTGGTGTCGGTGCTCTTCGGGCTGACCGGCTCGAACTGGACGGCGATCGCGTGGCTCTGTGCGATCGGCGCGCTGTCGCCGCTCTGCGTCGTCGCGCTCTTCCCGGAGACGGCGGGCCGTCGGCTCGAGGAGATCGCGCCGGAACATTGAGCGCCCGTTCGAGCCCTGCGCGCGTAGAATGACTCCCGCCAGGAGGCGCGAGTGCTCGAGCACATCCGGGTCCTCGATCTCTGCGACGGCGAGGCGCTGCTCTGCGGGCAGATCCTCACCGACCTCGGCGCCGACGTGATCCTGGTCGAGCCGCCGGGCGGCGCATCCGCGCGGCGGCGCGCGCCCTTCGCGGGCGGCGCTCCGGACCCCGAGCGCTCGCTGCTCTTCTGGGCCTACGCGCGCGGGCGACGCAGCCTCGTGATCGACCGAGAGAGCGATGCGGGGCGCCGCGAGCTCCTCGAGCTCGCGCGCGGCGCCGACGTGCTGCTCGAGTCGGGCGCGCCGGGGGAGCTCGCGCGCCACGGCCTCGGCTACGAGGAGCTCACCGCGGAGAACCCCGGGCTCGTCTTCGTCTCGATCACGCCCTTCGGACAGGACGGCCCGCGCGCGCACCAGCCCGCGACGGATCTCACCGTGCTCGCGGCCGCGGGTCCGCTGGCGCTGACCGGCGACTCGGACCGCGCGCCCGTGCGCGTCGCGGTGCCGCAGGCCTTCCGGCACGCGGCCGCGGAGGCGGCGGTCGGAGCGCTCGTCACGCTCGAGGAGCGCTCTCGCTCGGGCCTCGGCCAGCACGTCGATGTGTCGGCGCAGCAGGCCTCCACGATCGCGACGCAGGCGTACCTGCTCTCGCACCCGGTCGGAGCCGGCATGAGCACACGCGTCGCGGGGGGCGTGCAGGTCGGGCGCCTGCGCGTGGAGTTCGTCTACCCCGCGAAGGACGGCTGGGTCTCGATCACGCACCTCTTCGGCAGCACGATCGGTCCGGTGACGCGGCGGCTCATGGAGTGGGTCCACGAGTGCGGCTTCTGCGACGAGGCCACGCGCGACAAGGACTGGATCGCCTACACGCAGCTGCTGTCGAGCGGCAAGGAGCCGCTCTCCGAGTTCGAGCGCGTGAAGCGCGCCGTCGCGGCCTGCACGGCGACGAAGACGAAGGCGGAGCTCCTCCAGGTCGCGCTGGATCGCCAGCTGCTGATGGCGCCGGTCCGCACCTTGGCCGAGGTGGTCGAGAGCGAGCAGGTCGCGGCGCGCGGATTCCTGGTCGAGTGCGACGCGCCCGACGGCACGCGCGTCCGCTACCCCGGCCCGTTCGCGAAGTTCGGCGCCGCGCCGATCCGCTATCGGCGGCGCGCGCCGCGAGTCGGCGAGCACTCGGCGGAGATCCGCGCGGAGTCTCGCCGCGCGCCGCCGATGCGGCGGGCCGACGCGAGCGCGTCCACCGGCCGTCCGCTCGAAGGCGTGCGCGTCCTCGACTTCATGTGGGCGCTCGCGGGTCCTCTCGCCACGCGCACGCTCGCCGACTACGGCGCGACTGTGATCCGCATCGAGTCGAGCCGCCGCCTCGACGTCTGTCGCACGATCGCGCCGTTCCTGCGCGGGGAGGTCGGCACGGAGACCGCGGCCGTCTTCCACTCGGCAAATCTCGGCAAGCGCATGCTGACGCTCGACCCGAGCCATCCCGAGGGCCGCAAGCTCGTCCTCGACCTCGTGCGCTGGGCCGACGTCGTGTGCGAGTCGTTCACGCCGCGCGCGATGCGAAAGCTCGGCTTCGACTACGAGGCGCTGCGGAGCGTGCACCCCGATCTGATCATGCTGTCCACCTGTCTGATGGGACAGACGGGGCCGCTCGCGAGCTTCGCGGGCTATGGAAATCTCGCCGCCGCGCTCGCCGGCTTCTTCGATCTGGCGGGCTGGCCGGATCGCCCGCCCGCCGGGCCCTTCGGCGCCTACACCGATTACATCGCGCCGCGTTTCAACGCGGCCGCGATCCTCGCGGCGCTCGAGCATCGCCGCCGCACGGGCGAGGGTCAGCACATCGACCTCGCGCAGGCGGAGGCCGCGCTCCACTTCCTCTCGCCCGCCGTGCTCGACTACACGGTCAACGGCGTGGTCGCGACGCGCGCCGGCAACCGCGATCGCGAGATGTCTCCGCACGGTGTCTACCCGTGCGCGGGCGCCGACCGTTGGGTCGCGATCGCGGCGCGCGACGAGCGCGACTGGCGCGCGCTCTGCGAGGCGCTCGGCGCGCCGCAGCTCGTCGCCGAGCCTCGCTTCGCCGACGCCGCGTCGCGGCGCGCGCACGCGGACGAGCTCGACGCGCGGCTCGCCGATCTCACAGGCCCGCTCGAGATGGCCGAGATCGAGCGGCGCCTCCACGCCGCCGGCGTGCCGGCCTCGGGCGTCTACAACAGCCCCGAGCTCGCCGCCGACCCGCAGCTCGCGCAGCGGGGCCACATCGTCGCGCTGCCGCATCCGACCGAGGGGCGAACCTTCGTCGAGTCGTCGCGCTTCCGGCTCTCGCGGACGCCGGCGCGTGTCGAGGGCCAGGCGCCCTGCTTCGGAGATAGCAGCATGTGGGTGCTGGAGAGCGTCCTCGGCTACGGCGACGAGCGCATCGCGGAGCTCGCGATCTCCGGCGCTCTCGAGTAGTCCGAGCGATTCGAGAGAAGTGGGCAGAGTCGGAGAACGGACCTGATCCTCGCGATCTTCGAGACGCTCGTCCTGATCCTCGGCGCGGGCGCCGCGCTCTTCGGGTCGGCCGGATCGCTCGACTGGCCGATGGCGTGGGCGTACCTGACCGGCTTTGCCGCGACTTCCGTGGTGGCGCTCGCGACCGCCAGTCCAGGGCTCGTCGCCGAGCGGAGCCGCCTCCTCGGCGGCGGAGAGCGCGACGACGTCGTGCTCTCGCTCGCGTTCTTCCTGCTGCTCTATCCGGCGATCTGGGTCGCGTGCGGCCTCGATCGACGCTTCGGCGCGTCGCCGGCGCTGCCGCTCGCGCTCGAGCTCGCTGCGCTCGCGCTCTTCCTCGCGGGCTACGCCTTCGCGCTCTGGGCGATGCGCGTGAACGCCTTCTTCTCGACGATGGTCCGCATCCAGCGCGAGCGCGGACACCACGTCGTCGATCGAGGGCCCTACCGATTCGTGCGGCACCCCGGCTACGCGGGCGCGCTGCTCGCGCACCTCGCGCTGCCTCTCGCACTCGGTTCGCTCTGGGGACTCGTGCCGGCGGCGCTCGGCTGCGTGGGCGTCGCGCTCCGCATCGTCGGCGAGGAGCGCACCCTGCGCGGCGGGCTCGCGGGCTACACGGAGTACGCGGCGCGCGTCCGCTGGCGACTCCTGCCGGGAGCCTGGTAGCGCTTCCACCGACGCGGCCGCGCATGCAGAATGGCGCCGAACCAGCCGCTGTACGACTTTGCCACCTTGGAGATCGCGAGGCGGCGCGACGCCGCGACGCGCACGAGGAGACACCCGTGATCGAATTCCTGGCGCACCTGCTGCTGACGGCCGCCCTGCTGCTCCTCGTCGCGAACGTCGTCCGCGGCGTGGAGGTCGAGGGCTGGGGCTCGGCCGTCCTCGGCGCACTCGTCCTCGGTCTCGTCAACGCGTTCGTACGTCCTTTGATGGTGGTGCTGACCTTCCCGCTGACGATCCTCACCTTCGGACTCTTCCTGCTCGTGATCAACGCGCTGGTGCTGTGGATGGTCGCCGCGATGGTGCCCGGCATTCGCGTGCAGGGCTTCGGCCCGGCGCTGCTCGGCAGCCTCGTCCTTACCTTGCTGAACCTCGCGGTGGCGGCGCTCGTCGGCCCGGCCTGGTAGCAGGACCGACGCGATGAAGTCCTACCGACTCCACGGGATGATGCAGTCGTACTTCACCCGCAAGATGACGGGCTACCTCGAGTACAAGCGCATCCCGTATCGGCTGCGCCGCTTCTACGGGATGAGCGAGGAGTCGCTGCGGGCGGGGTTTCCGGGCGGCATCCCCGCGATGCAGACACCGGACGGTGAGTGGATGTGGGATTCGACCTCGATGATCCACCACCTCGAGCTGCGCTTCTCCGAGCCCGCGGTGTTGCCGCCGGACCCGGCGCAGCGCTTCCTCGCCTATCTGATCGAGGACGCGGCCGACGAGTGGATCTACCGCGCGGCGGTCGGCTCGCGCTGGCACTTCGCGGAGAACCACGCGGTCGGCGGCTTCGAGCTCGCGCGCGACTTCACCGTGCAGACGCAGATCCCCTGCGATCAGGCCTACGCCGCGACCGGCGCGCACGTCCGCTCGACCTTGCCGCCGCTCGGCGTCACCGCCGAGAACGTGCAGCTCTGGATGGACGAGGTGCTGCGCCCGTGGCTGCGCGCGATCAGCGCGCACCTCGAGTCGCGCCCGAATCTCTTCGGCGCCCGTCCTTCGCTCGCTGACTTCGCTCTATTCGGCGGCAACGCCGCGCACTTCACGAACGATCCGCTCTGCCGCCGCTGGACCGACGCCGATGCGCCGGCCGTCGTGGGTCACTCGAGCCGGCTGCTCGAGCCGGAGGATCAGCCGATCGGCGCGTGGGACGATCCGTCCGAGATCCCGGCGACGCTCGTCGCGCTGCTGCGCGAGCTCGGGCGAATGTATCTCCCGTGGGTGAGCCGCGCCTGTGTCGACGGCGCCGCCGATCTCGTCTTCGCCGGCGGCTCGCGCGTGCGGATCGCCGCGACGGAGTTCCTGCGCGACGCGCGCTCCGTGCTGCTCGCGCGCTACGCCGGGCTTCGCGACGCGCGCCTCGACGCGTGGCTCGAGCGCGCGGGCGTGCTGCAGTGGTTCGCCGACTTCACGGCGCACGCCGGCGCGGTGCCGAGCTACGAAGCTCCGCCGCGCCCGCGCCTCAATCGCCCATTCCCGCCTGCCTGACCTCAGAAGGAGAACCGATGAAGCAGAGTGAGCTCGTGATTCCCGCCTCGATGCGGGCGATGTACGACCGCTTCCACTTCGCGCCCGCCGCCCGCACCGGCGAGTGGCTGCTGTGCTCGGGCCAGATCGGCTCGGGTCCGGACGGCCGCGGCATCGCCGATCCCGAGGCGCAGTTCGTCGCGGCGTTCGAGAACGTGAAGGCCGTGCTCGAGGAGGCGGGCCTCGGCTTCGGCGACGTCGTCGAGATCACGACCTTCCACGTGGGCCTGATGCAGCACATCGGCACCTTCATGCGGGTGAAGGACCGCTACCTGCCGGAGCCGTATCCTGCCTGGACCGCGATCGGGATCGTCGAGCTCGCGGTGCCGGGTGGACTCGTCGAGATCCGCGCGACCGCGCGCCGCGCTACTCGCGTCGCGAGCGCGAAGTCGTCGCCGAAGCGCGCGTCGAAGAAGCGGCCCGCGAAGAAGCGCGCGGCGCGCAAGGCGTCGCGACGCCGCTGACGCGAAGGCGCGTCGGCGCCGCGACGAGGGTCGGCTGCGTCTCGGATACGCACGGCCTCGTGCGGCCCGAGGCGCTCACTGCGCTCGCGCGCGTCGACCTGATCGTGCACGCGTGCGACGTCGGCGCGCCCGAGGTGCTCGATCGGCTGCGCGCGCGCGCGCCTGTCGTCGCGATCCGGGGCAACAACGACCACGGCGCGTGGGCGAAGCGGCTGCCCGACACCGAGGTCGTCGAGGTCGGCGGCCGCTCGCTCTACCTGATCCACGACGTGAACGAGCTCGACCTCGATCCCGCCGCGGCCGGCTTCGACGTCGTGGTGTCGGGCCACTCGCACCGGCCGGAGGTCGAGACGCGCGGCGGTGTCCTCTTTCTCAATCCCGGCAGCATCGGCCCGCGGCGGTTCAAGCTCCCCGTCGCGCTCGCGGTGCTTCGCATCTCGGGGCGAGCCGTCCGCGCGAGGATCGTGGAGCTCGAAGTCTGAGGACCCGACACGGATCGTGGTAGGATCGCGCGCCGCCGAGGTCCGGATGCACTCGGCCCGCGAGGAGGGTGATGCGTCGCGCCATGGTCGTGATACGAAGCATTGTCGCGTTGTCGCTCGTCGCCGCGGTGGTCGGATGCGCGTCCCTCGACAAGGCCCGTCAGCCCGAATCGCCCGCACAGGCAACCACCTCAGCGGATCGGAAGCTCGTCCGTACCGGCGACCTCGTCGTCTCCGTGGGATCTCCCGAGGAGGCGTCGACGAAAGTGGAGCGCATCGTCAAGGAAGTCGGCGGTTTCGTGGAGCGCTCGACCGCAACGAAGGACGCGAACATATGGCTCGTTTGTCGCGTTCCGGCGACGCAGCTCGATCAGGTGATGAACTCGATCGCTCGCCTCGGTGACGAGGAACGGCGTTCCGTCTCCACGGTCGACGTCACCGAACAGTACTCGGATCTCGAAACCCGGCTCCGAAACAACGTCGCGCTTCGTGAACGCCTGCAACAACTCCTCCAGAGAGCAAGCAGCATCGAGGATGTGCTCGCCATCGAGAAGGAGCTGACGCGGATCCAGTCGGAGATCGAGACGATGCAGGCGCAGTTCGATCGCCTCAAGTCCCAGGTGGAGCTGTCCGCGCTTTCCGTTGACCTCGAACGGAAAACGATTCTGGGTCCCCTCGGCTACGTCAGCTACGGATTGTGGTGGGTGGTTTCCAAGCTGTTCGTGATTCGCTAAGCCGTGGCGGTGACCGACCGAGAAGCTGTCGAATCGCAGTTATGCGTATCCGAGGGTGAGTGGATGGCATGAACACGGAAGTTCCGAGCCAAGCAGCTGGGAGCTCGCGATCCGGCGAAGACCGTCCGACGTTCGGTGATTTGACGCGCAACTCCCTGGGCTATTGGGAGCCTCGGCGAGTGCTCTACAACGGGGCGCTCCTCGCGGTCGTGCTCTTCCACGTCTGGGCTGGGTGGCCTGCCTCCAAGTCTCACCTGACTTCCGACACACTCATCTTCCTCTTCATTTTGGCGGTGCTTGCGAATGTCGCGTTCTGCGCGGCGTATGCCGTTGATCTGTTCGTGCAGTTCTCCGGCGCCCGCAACTCGTGGCCGCGCTGGCGCTCGTACGTGCTCGCCGTCGGCATCGCGTTCGGGGCTGCGCTCGCGCACTTCTGGAGCTTGGCGATTCTGTCTGATAAGGGGAACTGACCAAGGCGCTAGGCAGCACCAAGAGCCGAGATGCACTTCGAATGGGATCCCGACAAGGCGCGCGCCAACGTGGCGAAGCACGGCGTCTCGTTCGAGGAAGCAATCGCCTGCTTCCGAGACCCGCTGTCCCTCACCATCCTTGACCCTGATCACAGCGAACGCGAGAATCGGTTCGTCCTGATCGGGCAATCCTCCACGAGGCGGCTGCTCGTGGTCGTGCACACTGACCGAGGCGAAGCCATTCGCCTCATCAGCGCAAGGCGCGCTACTAGGCGCGAACGTCGAGCGTATGAGCAAGAAGCCTGAACGGCGCCAGCCTGATCCGGAGATGCGGGACGAGTACGACTTCTCCGAGGGCGTCCGCGCCAAGTACGTCAAGCGATTTCCGAAGGGGGCGATTGCCGTGGTTCTCGAGCCCGATGTGGCCGCCGAATTTCGCACGGCGCAATCAGTGAACAAGGCCCTCCGCAAGCTCATCGCACCCAAGAAGTCACGAAAGGGCGCGGCCTAACGTGTGATCCACGACTTCCCCGCGTCACAGCAATCCACGTGGCGGCTCGTCGCGCAGGAGTCGCTCGCGATGCTCGCGGCGGGCGTGCTGTATCCGTTCGGGCTGCGCGCGCCGCGGCGCAGGACCCCTCGACAGTGCGAGCAACGCACGGTCGTGCTGGTGCACGGCTATCTCGCGAATCGCTCGACCTTGCTCCCGCTCGCCGGCTATCTGCGCTGGCGTGGGTTCCCGCAGGTCCTCTCCTTCAACTACCGATCGAGCGAGGGCGTCGAGCGCGGCGCGATCGCGCTGCGCGACTACCTGCGCCGACACGTGCGCGGCGGCCGCATCGACCTCGTCTGCCACAGCCTCGGCGGCCTGGTGGCGCGCACGTATCTGCAAGAGCTCGGTGGCGCGCGGCGCGTCGATCACTGCATTACGCTCGCGACGCCGCACCAGGGCACCTACAACTCGTACTGGGTCGCCTCGCGCGTCGGCCGCGACCTCCGCCCCGATTCACCGCTGCTCGCGCGGCTCGCGGCCTCGCGCGACCGAGCCAGCGCGGTGCGCTTCCTCTCGATCGTCGCGGGCTCCGACAATCTCGTCGTGCCGCGCATCTTCTCCGCGCACGAAGAAGTCGTGCGCGTTCCCGACATCGGTCACGTCGGGCTGCTCTTCACTCCGGGCGTGCTCCGCCTCGTCGCCGACCGCCTCTCGCGCGCCGCGGCGATCCGCGGCGCGAGCACCTCCTCGTGGAAGCGGTCGCAGCCGATGCAGAGGTTCTGATACGGGCGTCCCTGCGGCGTCGTCGTGAGGGACTTCTCGACGAAGCGCGCGGCGTCCCATCCGAGTGTCTCGCCCATCCGCTCCGGGTGACCCGCATTGATCGCCTCGTAGACCGGGTCGCTGCGCAGCGAGTCGAGCAGCTCGATCAGCGGCTCCTCGAGCAGGTTGCCGATCGGCAGCTTCGTCTTGATGCAGCAGGGATAGACGTTGCCGTCGGGCTCGATCGAGACCTCCGAGCCGTCGTAGCGGTGCTCGAGGAAGCCGAGCCCGCCCGACCAGCGGTTGCAGAAGTTGTCCTCGAGCTTCGCGGTGCTGAGCCCGTTCATCCACGCGCGCCCGCGCGGCCAGAGCTTCCCGATCCAGCTCCCGGGCTGCGCGCCGAAGAAGTGGAAGACGGGCCCTGCTTCCTCGAGCCACCTCCGCTCCGCGTGCACGAGCCCCGACTCCTTCATGCCGTGGCGCTCGAAGAGGCGCGTCAGCTTCTCGACGAAGGCCTGCTGCTTCGCCTCGCTCTCGAGACCCACGTGGAACTCGTCGACGCCTGCGACCGAGATCATCCACACGCCGCGCGCGAGCAGCGCGTCGACGAGCGCGTCGTCGAGCAGGTCGCCCGTCGTCTGCACGACGAGCTTCACGCCGCTCGCGCCGTAGCGCGCTGCAAGCCGCTGGAGCAGCGGATAGCTGACCTGCTCGCGCAGCGGCTCGAGAAGGAACTCGCCGCCAGACACGATGATGCGACCCGGCTTCTCGGGCAGCGAGCCGTCGGGACGTGGGTCGCCGCGGTCGAGGTAGGTCATGCGCTCGGGCAGGTGCTCGACGATGCGCGGCATGTTGCGCACCGACTCCTGCACGACCTGCTCGAGCTCGCCGCGCGCGTACGGCCGGAAGCGGTCCTCGTAGCAGTGATCGCAGCGCCGGTGACAGGCCCACGCTGCGACGTAGTAGATCGACTCCACGCCGCCGAGGCTAGCGAGGCAAGGAGGCCGACTCGATAGTCGGCCGACGCGCAGCGAGGCGGAGCCGAGCGAAGATCAGAGCTAGCTGACGGGCACCGCCAGCACGGGGCAGGGCGCGCGCCGCATCACCTGCTCGGTCGTCGTGCTGCCTCCGAGCGCCTCGGCGAGCTTCTCGGCTCCGGTCGTCGCCATGCAGATCAGGTCCACGGACTCTGCGTCCGCGAACCGCACGATCTCGTCGACCGGCTCGCCGTCGGCATGAGCGCTGCGCCACTTGCAGCCGGGGCCCGTCGGCTCGGGGAAGACGAGCTTCGGATCGCCTTCGCCGACGTGCAGCGCGACGAGCTCGACGGGCTCCCCGCCGCCGAGCAGGGTGGCGCGCGCCGCGTACACCAGCGCGGGTCGAGGATCGGGCGCGTCCGCGACCGGCACGAGGATCCGCCGCAAGGTCAGCTCGCCGCCGAGGCTGACGAAGCCGCGCGCGCCGTGCGGCACGAAGAGCGTCTTGATGCCGGTGGCACGCGAGAGCTGCTCCGCGGTCGAGCGGCGGAAGAAGCGCGGCAATCCTTCGCGCGCCTCGGTCGCGAGCACCATCAGGTCGGTCGGGTAGTCGGAGAGATACTCGAGCGTTGCGCTGACCGGGTCGCCCTTCGCGCTGACCTTGCTGACGCGGATGCCGAGCTCGTGGAAGACGGCCGCGCGTGAGCTGCCCGGCGCCAGCAGCTTCCAGCGCGTCAAGGTCTCGCGCACGTGCGGGAACTGCTGCCACTCGTCGCCGTCCATGTACTCGTCGCCGGCGTGCAGCAAGGTCAGCTCGCCGTGGCGGAAGAGGCAGATCGCGAGCGCGTGCGCGAAGGCCTCCTCGCTCTCGGGCGAGAAGTCGGTGGGGTGGAGGATGGTCTTGATGAAGGGGGCGTTGGCGGCCGGAGCGGTCATGGAGACTCCTGTAGCAGTCGCGCAGACGATACACACGGCTCGGCGCCGGCTCAGCGTCGGCGATTCTCGACCTCGATGCGGAGCGCCTCGCGCGTGACGAGGCGGCCCTGCGTGGTGCCGCGGAGCAGCACGGTGTAGGTGCCCGCGGAGCGGAAGGGCGGCTTCCACGAGAGCAGCGCCGGGCCGTCGCCGATCTGGCGGAAGCGCATTCCGAGCTGCTCGACCGGAAGGCCGCCCGGCAGCTCGGCCGCGAGCGCCATCGGCGCGCCCGATGGATCGCGCCCTTGCACGACGACGAGAAGCGATGCGCCTTCGCGCACGCTCCGCGGCCCGCGCACGAGGAGCGAAGGCAGGTCGAAGCCGTAGATGCGGGAAGGTCCGTCGCGCGTGTCCTCGAAGACGATGCGCCGGCCGGAGATCGCGGGATTTCCCTGGCCCGCGGCGGCGCCGGTGAGGCGCTGCGCGGGGCAGGTTCCAGTCACGTCATCGTGCTCGCAGAACCAGATCGCGGGCGCCTCGTCGCCCGTCGCCTCGCTCCACACGACCACGTCACCCGAGACGTCGGGCGCGGGAGATCCGGCGGTCGGGTCGCCGACGGGCTGTGCGGGACACGCGCCGGAGTCGTCGAGCCGGCAGACCTGCACCTGCGAGCCGATCCCGAGCCCGGGGAAGGAGGAGAAGAGCTGCCACGCGAAGAGCCGGTCCGAGAGCGCGGGCGCGAACTGCGCCGCCGGTCCGCCGTTCACGAGCTGCGCGGGACACGCGCCGCTCGCAGGGTCGAGCCGGCAGCTCCACACGGAGGGAGTCGGGACGAGCTCGCGCCAGACGAGCCGCAGCCCGCTCACGTCGAGCTCCTGCTGGCGCGACGGACGCACCGCGACGGGCGTCGGCACGCAGCTCTCCGCGCCGGCGCCGAGATCGCAGAGCCGCGGGCTCACCGTGCCGCCCGCGTCCTCGAGCCAGAAGATCCGCTCGCCCGACGGCACGATCGACGTGCGACGCCCCGGGCCGGTCGCGACGATCGAGACCTCGCAGCTCTCGGCCTGGCGGTCGAGCTCGCAGGTCGCAACGTCGCCGTCCGCGCTGTGCGATCGGTCGAGGAACGCGATCCGGCGACCAGACACGCGCGCGAGTCGTTGATCGCCCGCCGCGAGCGCGATCGGAAGCTCGGCGCCGCGCCGCAGGTCCTTCGCGTAGACGTCGCGGCCGGCGACTGGCGGGCCGTTCTGCTGATCCCACACCACGACGTCGCCCGAGACGTCCGGCGAGAACGCGGGCCCGCCCGAAGAGATCGCGTAGGGCAGGTTGCGCTCGAGCGAGATCGGCAGGAACTCGCGCGCGATCTCGCCCGACGTGCTAGTCAGCTCGAGGCGCAGCACGTATGCGCCGACGTCGAGCGACGAGACGTCCCACTGAGCGAGCACGCCGTCGTGCACTGGCCCGCTCGATACGGTCGCGATCGGCTGCCACGTGGGCGGGTCGATGCCGCGTCCGAACGAGAGCGCATAGCTCGCGAGATCGTCGCCGTAGGCGCTCCCGCGCACGGGGACCGTTCCTGCGCGCGCATCGACGATCTCTCCCGCCGCCGGATCCGCGAAGACGCCGCGCACGCGTGGCGCGGTGCGCGTGACCGCGGCGAGCGCGTCGACGATGCCGGCGCCGAAGAGGCGATCGTGGCCGGGCGGACCGACGTCGCGGGCCGTCGCGCGCAAGAGCGCGCGGACGTCGTCTGGTGTCATGTCGGGATGCAGCGAGCGCACGAGCGCGACGACGCCCGCCACGTGCGGCGCCGACATCGAGGTGCCGGCCAGGCGCAGGTAGCCCGTGCCGACGCGCAGCCCTGCGGAGAACTGCGGCGGCGCGCCGGACGAGAGCAGCGAGAGGATCGCGCGCGTGGCGAAGGGATCGCCGGGGCGCGCGAGGCCCGCGCCCGGCGCCGTCACGTCGACGAGGAATCCGACGTTCGAGAACGAGGCGTGCGAGTCGCCCTCGTTGCTCGCGGCCACCACGATCTCCTTGCCGCGCTTCTCGGGGCTGTAGAAGACGACGTCGTCGCCGCGATTGCCGGCGGAGTCCACCACCACCGTGCCGAGGTCGTGCGCGTAGGCGACGGCCTCGTCGATCAGCGGGTTCGTCGAGCAGCGGTCGGGGCACGACCAGCTCGTGTTGATCACGTCGGCGCCGTTGTCGGCCGCGTAGACGATCGCGCGCGCCAGCACAGACGAGGCCGCGCTGCCGTCCGCCGGGAAGGCCTTCAGCGCCATCAGCTTCGCGAGCGGCGCGACGCCGGACATGCCGATGCCGTTGCCGCCGACTGCCGCGGCGGTGCCGGACACGTGCGTGCCGTGTCCGGCGTCGTCGAAGGGATCGGCGTCGGAGAGATCCTCGGGGTCGTCGTAGTCGCCGTCGCCGTTCGCGTCGACCGAGTTCTGGAAGTCGAAGCCGATCAGGTCGTCGACGAAGCCGTTGCCGTCGTCGTCGATGCCGTTGCGGTCGGCGTCGGTGGCGCGGCCGTCGTGGTCGAGATCCTCGCCCGGATTGACCCAGACGTTGGCCGCCATGTCCGGGTGCGTGTAGTCGAGGCCCGAGTCGACCACCGCGATCACCGCGCCTTCGCCGCGCGTGTAGGCCCAGGCCTCCTTCGCGTGGATGCGATCGAGGCCCCACAGATCGGCGTAGGGTTGACCCCAGGAGCCCGACGAGAAGAGGTAGGGATCGTCGGGCGCGAAGTCGGACACGAGCATCAGATCGGGCGACGCCCACTCGACCGCGGGATCCGCGGCGGCCTGCGCGGCGGCTTGCTCGGGCGAGACGCCGGCGGGAAGCGGCAGTCGGACGATGCGCGCGAGCCCGGGTGTCGCGGCCGCAGCGCGCGCGATGCGCGCGCGTGCCGGGCGATGCGGTCGGAACAGCGCGCGCGGCTCGCCGGCGCCGAGCGCGTTTCGCACGCGCGCGAGCGCAACGGCGTCGTCCGCGCGCAGCTTCACGATCACGACGCCCGGCGCGACGCTCTTCGCGCGCGGATCCGCTTCGGCGCCGACGGCGAGGCAGATCAGCGCGATCAGCGCCGCGAGGGGGGTGCGCACCGCCCCATCATATCCGCGGCCCGCGCGAGTTCGGTGACGAAGGTGGGGCGCTCAGGTCTGGCGCGCCCGACGGAGCGTGAGCCCCGCGAGGCCGAGCGCGAGCAGCAGCCCCGTGTCTGGCTCCGGCGCGGCGTAGAACACGCCGTCGACGTTCACGTTGCCGGTGAACGTGCTCTCCGGCAGCAGGATGCTCGCCGTGTTGGTGCTCGGCACGTAGCGGACCACGTCGCCGTCCAGGAACGTGATGCCGCCGATCGATGCGCCGTTGCGCGTCGAGAGCAGGATGCTGCCGTCACTCAGCACGTGGACCGCGTCGATGTCCTCGTTGGCGGAGAAGAGATTCTCGCTGAAGAAGAGCGAAGCCGTCCCGGTGACCGGGTTGTACTCGGCCAGATCGCCGTCGCGGAACGTGAGTCCGCCGAGCGTCGCGTTGCCGGTCGTCGAGATGATGTAGTGGCCGTTCGCCAGCACCGAGAAGCCGTCGATGTTCACGTTGTTG
>Ga0335069_10001803_pt1 | contig 33860 bp, 25 predicted proteins | sample Lox_Sample_11_FD_206714 | JGI IMG/M metagenome (GOLD analysis project Ga0335069, IMG submission 206714) | Soil microbial communities from Loxahatchee National Wildlife Refuge, Florida, United States - Lox_Sample_1.1 | ecosystem: Environmental > Terrestrial > Soil > Wetlands | place: USA...
ACTTTCGGCGAGCGTCATCAGCTTGAGCCGGTGGTCGTGCCGACACTTCGGACCCCCGTTGCAGAGGCAGGACCGTCCGCCCGCTTCGTACGGGGTGTTGTGCTCGAAGTCGGCCTGGCTGGCGGGTCTGCGGCACACTGGGCTGGTGCAGGTGGCATGTCGTACCTGGGACAGATGCCGCAGCTTGACCCCGGGGTCGTGGCCCCGGTTCTCGAACCGGTGGTCGCAGGGGTCGGTGGTGAGCGGATCGAGGGTGACGGTCAGATCGGGCCCGGGTCCGGGGGTGCGCAGTATCCAGATGCCATACCCGCCGGGCGGGCCGTCCCGGCTGGCCGGGGTGAAGGAGAACCCGGATCCACCAGGCGGGCCGGGTCCGGCGCGCTTCCTGTGGCCCTTGGGTTCGGGCCGGGCGCAACCGTGCCCGACGGCGTGGCCGTGCTCGTCGGTGACCGTGACGCACCAGGTGGTCTTGGGGTTGGCCGCCGCGGCGGTGGCCAGGTCGCGCGCCAGCCACGGGTCGATGGAGCCGAGGCCAGACAGTTCGCCGGGCCGGTCGGCCAGGCCGGCCGCGGTACCCAGCGGAACGGTCAGGGTGACCCGGCCGGCGAACCCGCCTGGCGCCGCCCCCAATGGAGGGTTCGCGTCCGGGTCAGCACCACCGGGGCGGGGGCGGGAGTCTTTGCCGAGCAGCAGGTCCAGGTAGGCGCGGGCGCGCAGCTCGTCCATGCCGCCATCCAGCCCGGCCTTCTTCAGCTCGGCTGCCCAGGCGGTGATCCGCTGATCCGCGGCGAGCACCTCATCGGGCGGCAGCTCGCGGCCCATCAGCGCGGCGTTGCCGGTGTCCTCGGCCCACCGCTCCACCCGGGCGAACTTCGCCGCGGTCTCCCGGCGTTCTCTCGCCTTCTCGGGGGCGGCTTCCATCACGGCGCGGGCGATCGCGGCGCGCAACCCGCCCGGCGTCAGCCCGGCCGCCCGGTCCAGCACCCCGGCCTCGGCAGCGGCCGCCTCAGCCGGGTCCAGCAGGCCAGTGGCAGTGGTGATTATCCGGGCCTTGGCCAGGCTGATCGTGCCGTCCAGCAGCGCGGCCCGGGTGCCGGGCAGGTGCGTGTCCAGGTGCCCGCCGGTGCTCATCAGCTCGTCGGCGCAGGCCCGGGATTCGCCCAGCGCGCAGGCCACCTGATCGGCGGTGAACTCCGCGTCTTCCGGGGCGGGGTTGCGCCGGTCCAATTCGGCGATGACGGCGAGCTTGCGGGCCGCGGCGTGCGCCTCGATGCGGTCCCAGGCGCACACCAGGCCGACCAGCTCGGCCTCGGACACCCCGGCGAACCCATCCCTGGCCGCGGCGTCGGCGGCCACCGCCAGCTGGGCGCAGCCCGGCAGCACATCTAGCGCCATCCCCGGCCCGAACCCCGCCGCCGCACTGGACGACTCACCCGGGAACACCCGCGCCGAGCCGGGCTGCCCCGGACCGCGGCGGCCGCTAGTGGCCGCCTGCACGGCGAGCAGGTCGTCGGCGGCGGCCTGGCGGATCTCCACCAGTTCCTCCGCCGTCAGCGGGTCGGTGTCCTCGTCCTGCTCCGGTTCGGGCGGCTCATCGAACTCGCACACCCACTCCAGGTCCGCCTCCAGCTCGGCCCGGGTCATCGGATCCGGCCGCGTCCAGGCGGGATCGTCGTCCCATCCTGGGTCTGCAGGAACCGGTTCCGAAGGCATATATCATCACCCGTTCGGGATTGCTTTGACTATAGAAAAGAATAGCGGATTATGAGTATAATCACCACTGATTTACTGGATTAGTGACGGGAGTGACTAAACAGCAGACCGGGGCGGATGGGTTCCGGAGGTGAAGGCCGGGTACACGCCGTCGCTGCGGGCGCTGGTCGGCGGCTAGGCCGGGGACGCGGTGGAGCCGCGGACCTGGAGGGCCGGGGGCAGGAGGTGGAGTTCGGCGGGCCGCGCGGGGTCGGCCACGCGGGCCAGCAGCGTCCGGGCGGCGAGCCGCCCGGCGTCGAAGCCGACGCTGTCCACGCTGGTGAGCCAGATCGACCGCAGCCGGGCCAGGTAAGTGTTGTCGTAGCCGACGAGGGAGAGCCGCCCAGGCACGTCGACGTTCATCTCCGAGGCGGCCGACTGGGCGCCAACGCAGGTCAGGTCGTCGACGGCGAAGATCGCGGTCGGCGGTTCGGCGCTGCTGAGCAGGCGCACCGTGGCCCGGTAGCCGCCGTCCTCGGTGAAGTCCGCCCACTCGATCCGGATATGCTCGCCGAGCCCGCAGGCCCGCATGGTTTCCTCGTAGCCCTGCTGGCGCAGTTTCGGGACCACATTGCTGGTCCCGGACACGCGGCCGGAGATGTGCGCGATCCTGCGGTGGCCGAGTTCGATCAGGTGACGGGTCGCCAGCGTCGCGCCGAGCAGGTCGTCGTTCGCCACCGCGTCCACCCGGGGCAGGTCGATGTCGCGCCAGCCTACCGTGACCGTGGGGACGAGGCCCGCGATCTCGGTGATGACCGGGGAGTTCGCCTGGGTCCCGGCCAGGATGAAGCCGTCGGCCTCGAGCTCGAAGAAGCCGCGGAGCACCGAATCGTCCATCCTCCGGTTTAGCCGGCCGCCGCCGCTGAGCACCACGTGCCTTCCGTCGGCTTCGAGGACGGAGATCAGGCCGTCGAGGAGGTCCACGAACCACGGGTGGCGGACGTCGTTGAGCAGCACGCCGACAGCCCGGCTGCGTCCCTCACGCAGGGTGCGGGCCGCGGCGTTGGGGCGGTAGCCGAGCTCTTCGATCGCCCGGTCCACGGCAGCCCGTCGCTCAGGGCTGACCTTCGGCGAGCCGCGGAGCACGAGAGAGACGAGGGACTTGGAGACTCCGGCCCGTTCGGCCACGTCACGGATGGTCGGCCGGGGACCGGGCTGCTCGCCGTCGACCGACATCCGGACCTCCGTGCGCCTGTTGGAACGATCTACCGAACGAAGCTTAGCTCATTCGCCGCCTTGAGCCCGGGAGCCAACGCGATGAAATCCAGGTTCCAGGCCTGGGGGAACGCCCTGAAACCCGGATTCCATAGCATTCGAACGCGGTGGAACCGGGGTTTCATGCCGTTGCCGGGGCGCCGCCGTCGTCGGCGGGGTGTCGGGACCGGGTGAATTCGCCGTCGGGACCTTGACATCGGCCGCCCGGCGAGGGATTCTGAACTTATTGGAACGATCCATAATTTTCCAACCCCGTCCAATCGGGCTCGGGGTCGCGGAGGTCGAGCGATGAGCATCAGCACGTCACAGGTCATGGAGTACGACCCGTTCAGCCAGGAGTTCCAGGCCGACCCGTTCCCGGTCTACCGCTGGATGCGCGACGAGGCCTCGGTGTTCTACAGCGAGAAGTGGAACTGGTGGGCGCTGTCCAGGTTCGAGGACGTCCGGGCGGCCGCGACCGACCCGCAGACGTTCCTGTCGTACCAGGGCATCGACATCGACGACACCGCGAAGGACCAGAGCGGCCCGGGGTTCCTGCCCGATATCGACAACCCGCGGCACGACCAGATCCGCCGGATGATCCAGCCGCAGCTACTGCCCAACCGCATCGCCGAGCGGGAGGACGCGGTCCGCGCCGTGGTGCGAGGCCTGATCGACGCCTGGCGGCACCGCGGCACCGTGGACCTGGCCCAGGAACTGGCCTGGCCGACGCCGAACGAGGTGTTCTTCGACCTGCTCGGCCTGCCCGCGGCCCGCGCGCAGGGCCGGGAGCAGCTCAACCAGTGGGTGCACGAGCTCAAGGACCGCAAGCCCGACGACTCCCGGCTCACTCCGGTGGCCAAGGCCGCTACCGCCGGCATCCAGGCCTACTTCATCGACTTGCTGCACGAGCGGCGTGCCCGGCCGCGCGCGGACCTGGTGACCCACATCGTCACCGCCGAGATCGACGGCGTGCCGTTCGCCGAGGAGGATTTCGGCCCCGCCTCGGAGGTCCTCGGCCTGATGATGGTGCTGTTCCTGGGCGGCGTGGAGAGCACCGCCGGGCTCATCGGGACGCTGTTCAAGCTGCTCGCCGAGAACCCGGACCAGCGCGCGATCCTGCGGGAGAACCCGGCGCTCATCCCGGACGCCGTGGAGGAGGCGATCCGGCTCGCCACCCCGCTGCAACTGGTCGGCCGCACGACGTCGCGCGAGGTCACGCTGCACGGGGTGACGATCCCGGCCGGCGGCCGGGTGGTGCTGGTCTACGGCGCCGCGAACCGGGACGAGCGGCGGTTCCGCGATCCGGACCGGTTTGACGTGACCCGCGGGCGGTTCCGCCATCTCGGGTTCGGCGAGGGCATGCACGGCTGCCTCGGCGCGCCACTGGCCCGGCTCGAGGCGAAGGTCGCCCTGGAGGAAGGGCTGCCCGCGCTCGGCGACTACGCGATCGCGGCGCCGCCGGAGCGCTACCGGACCACACCGAACATGTATGTCTGGGATCATCTGCACCTGGCGTTCCCGGTGGCCGGGGCCGCCGCGCACCACCCGCACGTGGAAACCGTGCGACGCGATTCGACCAGCATGACCGTGCTCACCCGGGAGTTCGAGGCGGACGTCCGGGTGGAGGTCAAGGAAGAGGTCGCCGACGGGGTGGTGGCGCTGACCCTGCGGCAGATCGCGGACAGCCCGCTGCCCGCGTGGGCGCCGGGCGCGCACGTCGACCTGATCCTGGACGGCGTGCCGACCAGGCAGTACTCGCTCTGCGGCGACCCGGCCGACCACCACCTGTGGCGGCTGGGCATCCTGCGCGACGCGAACGGCGGTGGCGGGTCCCGCTTCGTGCACGACCGGCTGCGGGCCGGTGACACGGTGCGAGTCCGCGGCCCGCGGAACAACTTCGAGCTGGCCGCCTCGCCCCGCTACCAGTTCATCGCGGGTGGGATCGGCATTACGCCCATCCTGCCGATGATCGCGGCGGCTTCGGCGGCCGGCGCCGACTGGCGGCTGTTGTACGGCGGCCGGTACCGCGCCTCGATGGCGTTCCTCGGCGAGCTCGCCCGGTACAGCGAGCGGGTCACCGTGGCGCCGCAGGACGAGACCGGGCTGCTCGACCTGGACTCGCTGCTGGGCACCCCGCAGCCGGACACCCTGGTCTACTGCTGCGGGCCCGAGCCGCTGCTGGCCGCGGTCGAGGAGCGCTGCCGCGTCTGGCCGTCCAGGTCGCTGCACGTGGAGCGGTTCAGCGCCCGGCCGCTGACCGCGCCGGTCCGCGCCGAGGCCTTCGACGTGGAACTGGCGGCCAGCGAGCTCACCCTGACCATCCCGCCGGACCGCTCGATCCTGGACGTGGTCGAGGAGGCCGGGGTCGGCGTCCTGTCGTCCTGCGCCGAGGGCACCTGCGGCACCTGCGAGACCGTCGTGCTCGGCGGGGTACCCGACCACCGGGATTCGGTGCTGACCGAGGACGAGCGCCGGGCTGGGAACTGCATGATGATCTGCGTGTCCCGCTCCTGCACGGAGCGGCTCGTCCTGGACTTGTAACACCGAGGCCTCGACGTGCGCCGACCGGTCCGCGCTATCGGCCCGGTCTAATGAGCTGAGGCGCGAAATAGCCATACCCGGTGGGCAACTGCGGCTCCGCCACCAGCCCCGACGTGATGGCGAGGGCGGCCAGGCCGAGGGCGGGCAGGCTGAGGAAGTACCGGGGCTCACGCTGGTGGCGGATGTCCGCAGCCTCCCGACCGTGGGTCACCAGGAGGGCGTCCAGGGCGTCGAGAAACAACTGCGGGTTCTGGCCGACCATGGCCTGCATCGCGGTGGCCTGGTGACGGATGGCCGGCGGTGCGCTGTCCGGGACCGCGGCCTGGAACGCAGCCACCGCGGTCTGGCCCAGGAGCAGAGCCTTCAAGGCGTACGCCAGCTGCTGCTCATCCGGGGTGCACACGACCGAGTCGGGGCCGAGGTAACTGGCGCCGGGCGGGTCACCGACCAGGCCCGCGGTCCGCTCCGCGAGCTCGGAGTCCCCGGCCGTCAGCGCGGTGTACATCGCGACCAGCCCTCGCCGGGAATTGGTCAGCGAATTATCCTGACCGCCGGGCACCGTGCGCTCGACGGCGCCTTCCTCGGTCATGACGACCGTCGGCACGCCCGCTGACGTGCCGCGCAGCCGGAACACCTCGCCCAGCGCGTACGCTGCCCTGGCGATCCAGATCCGCACGTCGTGCGACGGCGCCCCGAGCGCGTGCAAGACGCAGGCGCAATCCAGCGCGACGTCGGCGGCGAGGGCCGAGTCCACCTGCGTGGCCGCCCCGGGTTCCATCGCCGCGTACTCCGCGTAGGAACCGGCGCAGAACTCGGCGAGCTCGGCCGCCCACCGGGCGTCGAAATGTCCGGGTGTCTTCATGGCAGTTTCAGGTTCACTGACTGGTAGGCCCACGCCTTGATCGTCACGGTCGGCTGGGGCTGCCCGTGCAACACCGGCGTGGAGTAGGCCACGCCCTTCAGGCGTCCTTCCCGCAGCGCCTTGGCCAGGGTACGCGCCCACTGCTGACCCGCGGGGCCGCCCTCGTTGTACAGCCGCCGGATGTTACCGATGATCCAGTCGAGCTCCATCTGGCCCTTGGACAGCACGGCGTCGCCGCCCTTGTACTCGACGACGTAGACCTCACCGAGGTCGATGCTGGGCCCCTTCTGCCTGATGTCGTCGAATCCCTGGCCGTACCGTCCATAGCGCTCGAACGGGTTGGTGAAACCAGCCGAGTGGAGGTTCTCGGCCGCCGCCTGGGCCTGTCCTCCCGACACGCCGTAGTCGTGGGCGCGGTCGCGCTGCTCCAGCAGCAATCTGGGATCACCCTGCGGGGGCAGCTCCGTGATCTTGCCGCCCCTTTTGAAGTACTCGAGATAGGCGTTGAGGCTAGCGCCGTCCGTGACCCCCTCGATCTGTTTGATCGCGTCGCCCAGTTTGGTACGGCGCTCGTACAGGTACTCCTTCAGGGCGGCTTTGTCGTATCCTCCGCCGGTTTGGTCCAGCCTGCTCAGCAACCGGTCCAGCTGGGCCACCTGTTCGGGGGTGACCTCGGGGGGGAAGCACGGGGACGCGCACTTCCTGAGGACCTCCGCGGCCAGCGGCTGTTCGACCAGGGCTTCGCGCAGCGGCTCATCGCCGCGCAGGCGCGCCTCGGAGTCCGCGTCCATCTTGCCCAGCCGGCCCATCTCGGTGTCGACGCGGGCCTTTTCCATGATGTCGGCGGCCGGTCCAGCCGGCTTGGCGGCCGGAGGCTCGCCCGCGACCGGTGGTTCGCCCGTAGCCCTGGATTCGCCTGCGGCCGATGCCTCGCGGGTGGTGGCCGGGACCTCGTCGTGGAGTCCGCCGAGCTTGCCGCCCTGGCCCTCGGCGTGGATCTGCTGCGCGTGTTCGGCCAGCGCACCGCCGGCGGTCACCCCGGCGGTCATCATCGTCTGGCCGATCAGCATGAGCAGCGCGGCCGAGCGTTCGCCGGGCGGGAGCTTGTACAGCGCATCGATCTGCTGCATGAACTGGGCACTCATCAGGAGCCCGTTGGCCGCGTCCACCCCGAACCCTACGATCAGCATCGCCTTGCCAAGCCGCATCATCCGCAGGGACGACGCACCGATGCGACCGAGCCCGATCACGCTGCCGGCGATGTTGGCGATCTCGAGCGCACTTTCCAGGCTCAGGTCGAAGGTGCCTGCCTCGACCCGCTGGACCACCCGGTAGGCCGACGGAATGGCCCCGACCAGCCCGAGCGGGATCAGCAGGGACAACGAAGCCCCGCCGGTGAACGGCGCCGCGGCCACCAGCGCCACGGAAAGCACGGTGGTCACGTTCTCCAGCGACTCGGTGAGCAGGTTGCCCAGGCTGGCTTCGATGCGGATGGTGCGCACGCCGCCGCTCAGCGCGACGGCGACCCGGCCGCGGCCGTACCCATTGATGCTTTCGAGCAGGTCCTTGACCGCATTGGCGATGGCGTCGTCACGGGTCGGTCCCGTACCGGTCTCGTCGCCGCTCTTGGGCGTGGTCACGTCGGATACGTAGACCTTGAAGGCGCCGCCCTTGGTCGCCGGGCGATCAACGACCTCGATGTCGAGCGAAACGGTCTGGCCGAGGTCGCTGACGAACCTCGCCTCGAGCGACTCCGCGTCACCGATCTTGCGCTTGGCCCGCAACGCGATGCTCTTCTCGAGATCCTCCTCTTTCTTGCTGACCGCTTCCAGGTCACCCTCTGTTTTGCCGGCTTCAATGCTCTTGGCCAGGTCGGCCAAGTCGCTGCGGCGGCGCTCGAGGCGCTCGCCCAGGGGCGCGAACGACTGGCGCAGGGCATCGAGTTCCTGGGTGAGCTGCTTGGTTTCGGCCGGATCCAGACCGGGCTGGCTCAGCTTGGACTGCAGCTCGCTCATTCGCTGGCGGGCCTTCTCGCGCGCGGTCAGCGTGCTCTTGACGCCTGCGGCGGCCATCTCGTCGGGGTCGCGGGCGAGTACGGGGTAGTAGGCCACGCTGGGCGCTCGTACGACTTCCTCGCTGCCCTCCAGCAGCTGCGACATGGCGGCACGAACCATGTAAAGGCCGGGATCCGGGAACACGACCAGCTTCTGGTTCCACGGCATAGTGAGAATCTCGAGGCCGAGACGGATACCGGTTCCGATGTAACGCAGGATGGCGTTCGCGCCGACCAGCTCGAGGGCTCCGACCCCGGGCGAGCCGATGTCGCTCTTCATGGTGTCGATGACCCGGCTGATGTCCGCCTTGGCGTAGGCAGTGTCGCGGCTGAACCTGACCGCCGCGACCTCGCTCCTGGTGATCTCCTCGCCCTTCAGCTTGGTCACGTCGACCGGCTCGCCGATCTTGTCGTCCGGAATGCGGACTCGTTCCCAGCTGAACCCGTAACGGCCGAGCGCCTCATAAACCGACGGAAACTGCACTTCCATGCTGAAGCGATGATCGGTGCCGAGCGCGGCATCGAACAGCGGCGGCGACACGGCCGGCACTGGCGTCAGCGTCGAGGGAAAGGCCGGGTAGTTGGCGGTGGCGGGCCGGTCGCGGATCTCCTCGTCGCCCTGCTTCACCGTCCCGGTGAACACCAGCTGCGCCTGGAACCTGCCAAAGCGCTTCAGCAACTCGACCCGGTCCTCGGGCGAAGTCTCGGCGTAGCGGGTGAGCTGGGGTTGCGTGCGCATGTAACCGAGGAACAGGACCACCGTGCCCGCGTTGCGCACCTTCACCGGCGGCTTGGTCACCTTGGGCGTCTCGCCCTTCTTGGCGGGCGGCAGCTCCCACAGCGAGCCGTAGGCGTCCTGGCTGTCCTTGTTGGCGGCCAGGCTCACATCCAGCCGGATGGCCTCGAGCACCATCGCCGGCTGGTACAGCGCGTCGATGACCTTGTTAACGATCTCGACGCGGGCCAGCCGGTCGCTCTCCGAGTCAGCCTTGGCCTTGGCCACCTTGGCCAGCTGATCGGCGTAACCGCGCAGCAAGACTCCTTGCTGCGCTATCTCCCGCTCGAAGATGTCCCGGGTGTACCAGGCCGGCAGCGGGACGTCGTACTCCCGGAGCGTGCTGACGAAATCGGCCCACAGGTTACGGCTGGCGAAGCCCAGGGTGAGCAGTTCCTCCTGCTGCGGGGTCAGCTGCACCTCGAGCTTCTTTGCCTTGAGGAAGTCGATGAGAAAAAGGGTTGCCTGTATCCCGAAGGTAATCCGGCCCATCGGCTCTCCGGCCTTCGCGCTGCGGTCGTCCCGGAATCCGCCGAAGCGCTCGAACCCGCGCTTGCGGAGCTCGGCAATGACCTCGTTCTCCAGCCCTGGACGGTACTGGCCGCCCAGCAGCCGCTGGAGCGCGACGGCCATGAGCTGGGGGCTCTTGCGGCCCGGCCTGAACGTCACCGTGTCAGGCACGTCGAAGGCGAGCCCGCTGATCGACACCGACATCCCGATGCTGGCGGACGTCCCCGGTTCCTCGGCTCCTTGGGGCAAGCGGTGGATCCCGTGCCCCGCGGGGATGAAGGCAGGCGGAGGGCGGCCGGCCTGGGCCGCCGCGGCTACGGCCTCGGCTTGCCGTTCGTGGGCCCCGTCGGCGGGCGCGACGCTGCCGCCGCCCGCCGCGGGCCCGTGACGCTGCTGCTGAACGTGAACGAGTTCGTGCGCCAGGGTCCGCCATCCTTCGGGGCTCTCGGGCGCGTAGGCACCGGAGCCGAACACCACCTCGTGACCCACCGTGTACGCCTGGGCCTGGATGCCCGCCGCCGATCTGGCCGCAGCCTCACCCGTGTGCACCCGCACGGAGGAAAAGTCGCCGCCGAGCTTGGACTCCATCTCGGCACGGATCCGCGGGTCGAGCGGCCGCCCACCGCCGCGGCCGGCCACCGCGAGAGCGGCCGGCACACCCGCTTCGCTCGCCAGGGCGGCGGACGCCCTCCTGGCGATCTGGGACTTCTTCTCGTCATGGCCCTGGCACTGCTGCCCGGCCTGGCATTCATCGCAGGCGCAGTGATCGGCTGATGCCTGGCTGACGGCGGGCCTGGCCAGGATCGAAGATGGCTGCGGCCCCGTCGGGTCGGCCGCGGCCCGCGCTCGGGAATCCAGGGCATGGAAGCCGGCCGCCATGGGCTGGAGCATTCCATAGGTCACGTCACCTGCCCGTCACCGTGCCCGGGTGCCTGATCGAGGAGGAACATATCGGGTGGAGTAGCTGGTCCCCGATCTGGCGGCAGCCGCTACGCTCTCGAGCATGGCCACCGACTTGGTCCCTCCGTTCAGCGACGACGCTTTCCGCCGGATGCTCTGCGTCGTGGCGCACCCTGACGACGTGGAGTACGGGATATCGTCCGCCGTCGCGTCGTGGACGGCGCGCGGCGTGGACGTCGCGTATCTGCTCCTGACCCGGGGAGAGGCTGGCATAGACAGCAGCGCGCCGGAGCGGACCGCGCAGCTTCGCACCGAGGAGCAGATCGCGGGGGCGCGGGCGGTCAGGGTTACCGAGATCGACTTCCTCGATTACCCGGATGGCATGCTCGAGTACAGCCTGGGCATGCGCCGCGACATCGCCCGCGTCATCCGGCGCCATAAGCCGGACGCGGTGGTGGTGGGGTCCTGGGAGGTCGAGTTCCCCATCGGGCTGAACCAGGCCGACCACCGGGTCGCGGGCCTCGCGGCGCTGGATGCGCTGCGCGACTCCGGTAATCGCTGGGTTTTCCCCGAACTGCTCGACGAGGGTCTGCAGCCGCACTCGGTGCGCTGGCTGCTCGTGGGCGGAGACCCGCGGCCGACCCACGGCGTGGACGTCACCGGAGAGCCGCTGGAACGCGGCATAGCCTCCCTGGAGGCGCACGAGCAGTACCTGGCCGGGCTCCCCGACCATCCTGCGCCCCGGCAGATGATCACGGGCTTCACCGCCTGGCAGGGAAAGGCCATGGGCGTGCCGCACGCGGTCCTGTTCCGGGCCTGGGACTTCCAGGCACCTCCGCCGCTCGCGGCCGAGATCATGGCGGCGATGCAAGACGGCTGAGGCTGGAGAACCGTGAGGTCTTCACGTCTGGGGATGAGCTGGAATATGCGAAGCGGTCTGGGTGCCGCCGACAGGTTAAAGGCCGGCCGCCCACGCGATCTGGTGGCCGTCATTCCGGTTCTGGCGGCTGGCCTGGCCGGGTCCTGGCCCGGCGTTCCAGGGTCAGGTGACCATACGGTGGGGGTGACCCAGCGGCGTTCAGGTAACGACGGAGTGACACCAGTGATAAATCCTGCTAGTTATGCCGAGTCGTTCAGCGCAGACTGCGATGTGCATCCTCCGGATAGAGATGCAGTCACGCGGCCCGGTCATCACCATGACCGTGAACCGCGATATTTCAAATCCGGACGCCGGACGGGTGATCCGTTTCGCCGATGTCGAAGAGGCAGCGACGGCGGTCACTGCCTTCCTGGAGTCATTCAAGCGCGAAAATTGACCCTGGCCTGTATTTGAAGCCACCCTTCCCGCCACTGTAATGGTGACAGCCGGGTGACGTTGCGTGCCTAGGTCGCAACGAAGGTGCGGGTGGCGGGAGGGGCCATGCACAATCATCAAGTCGGCCGATCGGTCCGTGATCCCAGGCACCTCGAAGGAACCGTCGTGCACCTGTTTGCCGGGCCGTATGTCTCGGTAGAGTCGGGGCGTCGCGAGGTTCCCGAGGGCAGCAAGCAACTCCTGGCCTTCGTCGCGCTGCGCCGGCGGCGGGTCGAACGCCGCTACGCGGCGGGAACTCTGTGGCCGTCGGTCGATGACGAGCGGGCGGCCGGCAACCTGCGGTCGGCTTTGTGGCGGCTCCGCCGCGCGGACGTCGACGTCCTAGTCGCCGACAAGTGGTCACTGGCGCTGAGCGCCGACGTGCAGGTGGACCTGCACCTTACTGAGCAGTGGGCCACCCGGCTTATCGAGGGGCAGGCCAGCCCGCGCGATCTGGCCGTCTCGCCGTCGGTAGCCGACGCGCTTGACCTCCTGCCCGGCTTCTACGACGATTGGGTGCTGATCGAGCGCGAACGCATCCGGCAGCGGATCTTGCACGCGCTGGAGGCGCTCAGCGAAAAGCTGGCCAGCATGGGGCGCTTCGCCGACGCCATCGAGGCGGCCCTGCTGGCGACCAGCGCCGAACCGCTCCGGGAAAGCGCGCAGCGAGCGCTCATCAAGGCGCACATCGCCGAGGGTAACCTAACCGAGGCGCGCCGCAGCTACCACGCCTACCGCGAGCTGATGCAGCGGGAACTCGGCGTGGTGCCGTCGGACGATTTCCGCGCCACCCTGAGCATCCCCGCGGTCCAGGCGGGCCGCGTGCCCCGAAGCCGGGTGCCGCTGCCCCGCCCGGTCACCTCCATCGGCTGAGCCGCGGTAACGCAGCAGTGACGGCGGCCATCCCAGACTCGGAAGCCTGAAGTTGCCGTAAGACGGCTCAGTCATCTGAGGAGGGGGCTGTCGTGACAACCCCAACGTACCCGGGCGTTTACGTAATCGAGCTCCAGAGCAGCCTGCACCCCATCACTGGAGTGTCCACCTCGACGACTGCCTTCGTCGGCTCGGCCGCCCAAGGACCGGTCAACGATCCGCAGACATGCAACAGCTGGTCCGACTTCGTGACCATATTCGGAGGCCTGTGGCCCGACAGCCAGATGTCCTATGCCGTCTATCAGTTTTTCCAGAACGGCGGGTCCGCGGCGGTCGTGGTCCGGGTGGCGACCAGCACGGCGTCGGCCGCGGCCATAGACCTCGGCAACGGGGTCAAGCTCGACGCGGCCAGTCCCGGGGCGTGGGGAGCCAGTCTCCAGGCCTCCGTGGACCACAACACCTCCGACCCCGCCGACCCGACGCTGTGGAACCTGACCGTTCAGAACACCGCCACCGGCGCGACCGAGCGGTACCTCAACATCTCCACCAACACAACGTCCGCCAAGAGCCTGGCGAACGTGCTGCAGGCCTCAAGCCTGGTCGTTCCGGACTCCACGGCCGCTCTCAACCAGCGACCCGCCGCAGCTCAGGGCATCGCGGCCACCGGCGGCGACGACGGCGGAATGATCGGAGACGCCGACATAGACCCCGCGTCGGGCAGCGGGGGCATCCATGCCCTGGGCACCGTCGACATCTTCAACATCCTCTGCATCCCCGCGCCGCAGCCGGGAACCGACCTAGGGTCCAACACACTCGACGACGCGGTGGAGCTCTGCGTTACACGCCGCGCCATGCTCCTGGTCGACCCGCCCTTCGCGTGGAATTCGGTCGCCGAGGCGGTGACCGGCATGGCGACGCCCCTGATTACCGGGCCGAAGGCCGCCAACGCCGCGATGTACTTCCCGCGCATCACGGTCCCCGATCCGCTGACCGGGGCCATGACGACCTACTCGTCCTGCGGCGCCATCGCCGGCATCTGGGCCAGCACCGACAGCCAGCGCAACGTGTGGAAGGCGCCCGCGGGCACTAGCGCGTCATTGCCCGGCGGGACGACCCTGCCCGTGCAGATGACCGACGCCCAGAACGGAGACCTCAACCCGCTGGGTCTTAACTGCCTGCGGAACTTCCCGGTCATCGGCCCGGTGGTGTGGGGAGCGCGCACCCTGCGCGGCGCCGACGTCATGGAGGACCAGTGGAAGTACGTCCCGGTCCGCCGCACCGCGCTGTTCATCGAGGAAAGCCTCCGCCGCGGCACGCAGTGGGCGGTGTTCGAGCCCAATGCCGAACCCCTGTGGGCGAGCATCCGGCTGAACGTCGGCGCGTTCATGGCCGGGCTGTACCGTCAGGGTGCCTTCGTCGGGTCCACGCCTGATCAGGCCTACCTCGTCAAATGCGATAGCGAGAACAACCCGCCGACGCAGACCGCGCTGGGGATCCTCAACATCCTCGTCGGTTTCGCGCCGCTGTACCCGGCTGAGTTCGTGTTCATCAGCATCGAGCAACTGGTCGGCCAGGGCTAAGGAGACCCCCGATGGTTCAGTTCCCGGTCAACCCGAACCGCCTCGACCCGTACAAGAACTTCAAGTTCCGGGTCAAGTGGGACGGCCAGTACGTAGCAGGCGTCAGCAAGGTCAGCGGCCTGAAGCGCACCACCGAGGTGGTCAAGCACCGCGACGGCGGAGATGAGAGCAGCAGCAGGAAATCCCCTGGTCGCACCGAATACGACGCCATCACCCTGGAACGCGGCGTCACCCAGGACGTCGCGTTCGAGCAGTGGGCCAACAAGGTATGGGACTACAAGAACGCGCAGGCCGCAGCGGACCAGCGGACCATGGAGGTGTCGCTGGCCGACTTCCGCAAGGAAATCATCATCGATGTCTTCAACGAGGCCGGCCAGAAAGTCCTGTCCTACCAGGTGTACCGCTGCTGGGTTTCTGAATACCAGGCGCTCCCGGATCTCGACGCCAACGCCAACGCCGTCGCCATCCAGCACATCAAGCTGGAGAACGAGGGCTGGAGCCGGGACACCACAGTGACGGAGCAGCCAGAGCCCACGTTCACCGACCCCGCCTCCTGAGCCGATGCGCCCGCTGACGTCGGCAGAGCTGATCCAGCTCTGGGAGCGAGGCCACGATATGACGCCCGTCCAGCGGGCCGTCGCGCTCGCCGAGGCCGCCTCGGACGAGGAGACTGGGCCGCCAGTCGCCGATCTCGCCCTCGGCGAGCGGGACCGCCGCCTGATGCTGCTACGGCGTCAGTTGTTCGGTGCGCAGATCAGCGGGGTGGTCTCGTGCGGGAAGTGCGGCGCAGTGCTCGACGTAGCCTTCGATCTGGACCTGCTGATGGCGGGTGATACCACGACGACCACGCCGGTCACAGTGCGCTGGGACGATAAGGAGCTGCGCTGCCGGGTTCTGACCACGGCCGACCTGATCGTCGCGGCCGAAGCGCCAGGATCTGACTTCGGGCTGGCCCTGCTGGCACGCTGCGTGACCGAGGTCGGGCCGCCGCACCCGGCGGCCGACCTGCCCGATGCTGTCGCGGCCGAGGTGATGGCGGCGCTGGCCGCCGCGGACCCGCTGGCGGACGTGCGGATGGCGGTGACCTGTGGTGAATGCGGTCACCAGTGGGATACGGCCTTCGATATCGCCTCGTTCCTGTGGACCGAGATCTGCGCGGCGACCGAGCGGATGCTCGGCGAGGTGCACGTGCTGGCCTCGGCGTACGGCTGGAGCGAGGCCGAGGTCCTCGCGGTCGGGCCGCGCCGCCGTCAGTACTACCTGGAGGCAGTCGGCGGATGACGAACTTCTTCGCGCACCTGGCCGCGCGTTACCGGGGCGACGGCGACGTGCTCCAGCCGCGGGTGCCGTTCCGGTTCGAGCCGGTCGGCACATCCCAGGCGGTCGCCGACCCGATCGAGATCGCAGCCTGGGAGCCGGTGCCGCCGCCTCAACGGGAACGACCCGGCCCCGGGGCGCATGAGGAACCGGGAGGGGCCGCGCGCCAGGCCCGGCCGCCGCGGCCCGGCCTGGCGGCCACGGCCAGGCCCGGGCCGCCGGTGGTTCCGGCCCGTCCGCAGGCACCGCGCGAGCAGACGGTGAGCACCCCGCAAGCCAGCACACCACTAGCGAGCACGGCACCGGCGAGGACGGCGCAGGTGAGGCCGATACAGGCGACGGGGGCCCAGCTGACGGAAATGCCGCCGACCGGGACAGCGCCGACCGGAACGGGGGAGGCTTCGTGGGCGGTGCGGCTGACGGGGGCGGCGCCTACGGCCAGCACGGCACAGGAACGGGGCACGCCGTCACGGGGGCCAAGGTCAGGCCTGAACCAGCCGATGCCCCCCGACGACCTAGGGACTGTCAGGGCCCCGCGGCATCCCTCGGTGACCCTGTCGCCCGCACCCGTGCCGGGGAGCACGGATCGTCAGCTGACCGCAGCAGGTCCTAGACGCCGACGGGCATCTGGTCAGGATCACGCCGCGATCCCGGCACCTGGGGTGCCCGAGCCGGGCGGGGCGGAGAACATCACCGTCCAGGTGACGATCGGGCGGGTGGAGGTGCGAGCCGCGGCGCCCGCGCCCGCGGAACGGCCGGCCAGCGCGCCCGCCGCCGGTCCCAGCCTGGCCGACTACCTCAAGCGCAGGGCGGGAGCCCGGCCATGAGCAACACCCTGGCCATCGCCGCGGTCACGGCCACGCTGCGCAACCTGCTGATGGGCGCCATTCAGCCCCTGCACCCTGGAGCTCAGGTCACCGTGCGGCCCCCGGACCGGGCCCGAGAGAACATGACCGTCGACAGCGTCAACTTGTACCTCTACAACACCGGTCCCGACGCGGCCTGGCGCAACGCGGACATGCCGGGGATCAACCCGGGCGAGCTGGCCGTCCCCCCGCTGGCGCTGACGCTTTCCTACCTGGTGACCTCCTACAGCCAGGCCGACGACGAGACGGTCAGCCACCAGCTGCTGGGCAGCGCCATGAACGCGCTGAACCAGGCCCTGGTGCTCGATGGGGCGGCGATCCAGGCCTCGCTGCCCGGCAACGATCTCTACCTGCAGCCGGAGCGAGTCAAGGTGACGCTGGATACGCTCGATATCGAGGAGATCTCCAAGCTGTGGACGGCGTTCCAGACCAACTACCGAATCTCCGCCGCGTACCGGGTTTCCGCCGTCCTTATCCAGGACACCCAGGCGGCCGTCGCTCCCCTGCCCGTGCTCACCAGGGGGCCGGACGACCAGGGGCCGACCGCCCAGGCGCAGACGGCTCAGGGCACGCTGCTGTCAGCGGCACCGGCCGACGGGCAGCTGGCCGCGCGGCTCGGCGGCGCGATCGTGCTGTCCGGCGACACGCTGGCCGGAACCTCAGTCTCGGTCCGGCTGGTCAACCAGCCGCGCGCCGTGACCGTGACCGTGTCCGCGGACAGCGTCACCAGCCACTCGGTCCAGGCCACACTGCCCGACGATCCGGCCACCTTCCCGGCGGGCACCTGGACGGCGCGGGCCGTGATCAGCCGGAGCGGGCAGGAGGACTGGATAACCAATGAGGTGCCGTTCGGCCTGGCCCCCACGGTGTCCAACCTCCCGCTGACCGTGTCCCTCGATCCTTCCGGGATGGCCACACTGGCGCTGAACTGCGAGCCGGACGTCGGACCTGATCAGGATTGCGCGCTGGTGCTCGGCTCGGAACTGATCGCGCTGCCGGCTCCGCGCCCGGCGTCCCTGTCGACGGTGACCTTCACCGTGCCGGGCCTGACCGCGGGCAATACGTATCCGGCCCGAGTGCGGGTGGATGGCGTCGACAGCCTGCTCATCGACGCCACGCAAACACCACCGGTGTACGACTCCAGTCAGGTGGTGACGATCCAGTGACCCAGAACTGGCAGCAGGCCAACAACGACTACCTGGCCGCGGGCCTACACTGGCTGCGCCTGGCGCTGCGCCGCCACGCGGATCCCGGCATGGCCGAGGATCAGGTCGCGGAGGCGCTGAAGGACTGGACGGCCGCCGCGGACTGCACGCCCCCGCCGGCCCTGGTCGAGCTGAGCATCCGGCTCGGCCTGGCCCCGTTCGAGCAGAAGATCCTGCTGCTGTGCGTGGCGATGGAACTCGATCCCGCGGCCGGTGACCTGTGCGCGCTGGCCCAGCGCGACGAGCGCAAGCCGTGGCCGACCTTCTCCCTGGCCCTGGAGATGTTCGCCGACCGGAGCTGGGAGGCGCTGGCCCCAGGGGGGCCGCTGCGGCGCTGGCGCCTGATCGAGATCACCCAGCTGCCCGGCCAGCCGCTGACCGGGAGCGCCCTGCGCGCTGACGAGCGGATCGTCAGCTACATCAAGGGCCTGAACTACCTCGATGACCGTCTGGGGCCGCTGATGGCGGCGATCCCCGCGCTGGATACCGATCTACCCGCGTCACAGCAGGCCACCGTGGCCGGGGTTATCCAAGGCTGGGCCCGCTCCTCGTCGCTGAGCCCGGCGCCCGTGGTCCAGCTGCTCGGTTCGGACCCCGCGACCAAGCTGCCGGTCGCCGCTGACGCGGCCGCCCGGCTCGGGCGCCTGCTCTACCGGCTCCCGGCAGGCCTGCTCCCGTCGCAGTCGCCCGACCTGGAGATCGTGGCGCGGCTGTGGTCGCGGGAGAGCCTGCTGCTTCCGCTCGCGCTGTACCTCGACACCGACTCCACCGATGTGGCCGAGCCCGGGACGGGCACGCCGGGCCGTGCGGCAGCGCGCTTCCTGGCCCTCAGCAGCGGCCTGTTCCTACTTGGAACCAGGGAGGCGTGGCCGGAGCTGATGCCGACCGCGTCGGTGGTCGACGTCGCCCGGCCGACGCCCGCGGAGCAGCGCGCGACCTGGCTGGCCGCGCTCGGCGTGCAGCCGGAGCCGGTGGCGGACCGGCTGGCCGGCCAGTTCGACTTCGACGCCGCCACCATCCGCACCATCGCCCGCACAGCGGCGGGTTCGACGCCTGAGGAACAGCTACCGCGGCTCTGGGACGCCTGCGCGGCCACCTGCCGTCCCCGCATGGACGCGCTGGCCCAGCGGATCGAGAGCCTAGTCAGCTGGGATGACCTCGTTCTGCCCGAGGCCGAGCTGAACCTGCTGCGGCAGATCGCCGATCAGGTCCGCCACCGGGCCGTGGTCTATCACGACTGGGGATTCGCCGACCGGCTCAACCGCGGCCTGGGTATCACGGCGCTGTTCGCCGGCCCCAGCGGGACGGGCAAGACCATGGCGGCTGAGGTCCTCGCCAACGACCTCAGGCTCAGCCTCTACCGCATCGACCTGTCGGCCGTGGTGAGCAAGTACATCGGCGAGACCGAGAAAAACCTGCGCCGCGTGTTCCAGGCCGCCGAGCAGGGGGCGGCGGTGCTGTTTTTCGACGAGGCGGACGCGCTGTTTGGCAAGCGCTCCGAGGTCAGGGACAGCCACGACCGCTACGCCAACATCGAGGTCAACTACCTGCTCCAGCGGATGGAGTCCTACCGGGGGGTCGCGATCCTCGCGACCAACATGCGCTCGGCGCTCGACCCGGCCTTCATGCGCCGACTGCGCTTCGTGCTCACGTTTCCGTTCCCAGCCGCGGCCGAGCGCCGCGCGATCTGGTCAAGGGTGTTCCCGCCACGGGCGCAGACGGCAGGACTCGATCTGGACCGGCTCGCCGCCCTCCCGGCCACCGGCGGAATGATCAACAACATCGCGCTCAACGCCGCCTTCCTGGCGGCCCGCGCCGCCGAGCCGGTCAGCATGCCGCTGGTGCTGCAGGCCGCCCGCGCCGAATTCCGCAAGCTCGAGCTGCCAGTGGCCGAAGGAGACTTCGCCTGGCATCAGGAGGTGGCTTTGCCGGCATGAACGTCGAGCTTCATATCGAACGGCTGGTCCTGAACGGCGTGCCCCTCCCGTCGGGCGGCCGGAACGCCCTGGCCGGGGCCTTCGGCCGCGAGCTCACCCGGCTCATCCGGGACGGCGGCGTCTCGCCCGCCCTGCTCGGCGGGATCAGCTCACCCCGGCTGACCGCCACACTCGGCCCCACCGGCCCCCTCGGCACCGAGCTAGCCCGGTCGGTCTACTCCTGCCTGGGACGGGGCTGATCCGGCGATGAGCAACGGCACAGGCTCCTCCGCCTTCCCCAACTCGCCCCGGCTGGCCCGCGGCGGACTGGTCCTCCTCGACCCCCTCATCGGACTAGTGCAGAAGGTCATCTCGTTCCAGTACAACCCGGATACGCTCACCCGCACCCTTGTCCCGCAGGGGATCGGGCCCGAGCCCGGCGACCGGCTCGAAGCGCTACGGCTGAAGGGACCACCGCGGGAAACCATCAAGCTCGAGGCCGAGATCGACGCCACCGACGCGCTGGAGACACCGAACGCGAACGCGGCCGATCAGACAGTAGCCTCCGTCGGCCTGCTCGCCTACCTGGCCTCGCTGGAACTCAGCTTCACACCCCCGGCGACCCAGCTAATCGTCGACGAAATCCTGGCTCAGGTCGGCATCATCGAGATCGTGCCGATCGAGGCGCCGCTGACGGTCTTCGTCTGGGGTCGCAACCGTGTCGCCCCGGTCCGCATCACCGAGTACAGCGTGACCGAGCACGCCTTCGATTCCTCGCTAAACCCGACCCGGGCCACGGTAAGCCTCTCGCTTACCGTGCTCACCGTCCTCGACCTGGGCTTCGCCGATCCCGGCGGGCTCTTGTACCTGCTCCATCAGAGGAGCAAGGAGCGCCTGGCCGGGGCGCTCCCGGCGACGACCATCGGCGACCTCGGCATCGGCGCCCTCCCAGGAGCCTGAGATGCTGCCGCCGACCAGCCGTTACGCGTCCGTGGGCACGACGACGCTCACCAGTGCCGATGGAACGACCGTGGTGTACCTGGAGCGCAGGTTCATGCCGCATCCCGACAGCCTGACCCAGAACTCCACGCACACCGTGATCACCGGTGACCGCCTCGACCTGATCGCCAACGCCAAGATCGGGGACCCATCGCAGTGGTGGCAGGTCGCTGACGCCAACCGCGCAATGTGGCCCGAGGACCTCACCGCTACGGTCGGCGCCGTGCTGCGCATCACGCTGCCGCAGGGCGTGCCGGGGGTGCCGGGTGCCTAGCTTCCTTATGATGTTGCAGATCGGGCCGGTCCTAGCCTTGCCCGCCCCTCAGCCGGTCATGGATGCCCTGCTCAGCGCGCAGGTCACGACGAGCGCGGGCCAGGCGGACGGCTTCCAGCTGACCTTCGCGGTGAGCAACAAGTCGCTGATCAACCTGGTGCTGCTGCCCTCGGGCTACTTCGACCCGGGTACCCGGGTCATCATCATGGTGATCCTGGTCGGACTGCCCGTCGTGCTCATCGACGGGATCATCACCCGCCAGGACCTGGCGCCGGGCAATACCCCGGGAGCGTCCACGCTGACCATCACCGGCGAGGACCTCAGCGTGCTGATGAGCTACGACGTCAAGCAGATGTGCTACCCCGGGCTGCCGTCCGAGGGCGTGGTCGCGGCCATCTGCGCGCAGTACGCGGAGTACGGCATCGTCCCCGAGCCCATCCCGCCCGTACTCCTCGACGTGCCAGACCCGGTCGAGCAGATCCCCACGCAGAGCGGTACCGACCTCGATCACCTGCGCGCACTGGCGACCGAGGCCGGCTACGTCTTCTACATCCAGCCCGGCCCGCTGCCCGGGATGAGCACCGCCTACTGGGGCCCCGAGGTCCGGATCGGCGTGCCTCAGCCGGCCCTCAACGTGAACATGGACGCCGCTACCAACGTGGAGACGCTGAGCTTCTCCTACGATGGGCTCAGCCGCACCCAGCTCACCGTGGCCATCCAGGATCCGAACACTGGGCTGAGCATCCCGGTCCCGGTGCCGAACATCAGCATCCTGCGGCCCCCGCTGGCGGCCAAGCCGGCGGTAATCCTCAAGAACGCCCCGCTTGAGGACTCGGCGAAGCTCAATTCCGTGCAGGCCGCCCTGATGGGACTCGGCAAGGACGCCGTCGCCGCCGACGCCGTGACCGGCCAGGGCACGCTGGATGTCCTGCGTTACGGCCACATCCTGATGGCCAGGCAACTGGTGTCGGTCCGGGGCGCAGGCGTCAGCTACGACGGCTTCTACTACGTGAAGAGCGTCACCCACAACCTCAAGCGCGGCGAGTACAAGCAGAGCTTCCAGCTGACCCGCGACGGCACCGTGTCGCTCTCCCCGGTGGTCCCGGCATGACCACGACCACCTCGCAGTCAGTGCGCTACCTGGGCAAGTACCGGGGGACGGTGGCGAGTAACATCGACCCGCTGCAGCAGGGGCGGCTGCTTGTCCAGGTACCCGACGTGCTGGCCGACGACCCCTGCATCTGGGCGCTCCCGGCCCTGCCCGGGGCGAGCCCGGAGGCCGGCCTGTTCGCGCTGCCGCCGATCAACGCCAAGGTGTGGGTCGAATTCGAGCAGGGCGACTCGCAGTACGCGGTGTGGGTGGGGTGCTTTCCCGGGTCAACCGCTGACCTGCCGGCCATGGCGGCCGCGGTGCCCGCCCCGGCCGGCCCGATCATCTTGCAGACCACAGGCCAGAACGTTGTCGCGCTCTCCGACCTGCCTGGGGCGTCGGGCGGCGTGATGCTCAGGAGCACTGCGGGCGCATTCGTGAGCGTGAGCGACACCGGCATCGTGCTGAACAACGGCCGGGGAGCCATCATCACTCTGGCCGGCGCCTCGGTCACGGTTAACGCAGGAGCGCTGGTCGTCACATGAGCCTAGGGAGGGAGTTAATGCCCGAGACGAGGTACTACGGCAAATACCGGGCCACGGTCGCCAACAACGTCGACCCCATGGTCCAGGGCCGGCTGATGCTCAACGTGCCCGACGTTCTCGGGGACGTGCCGAGCAGCTGGGCGCTGCCCTGCCTGCCGGCCGTGGGCAGGCAGATGGGCGTCTTCGTGTTGCCCGCGATCGGCAGCGCCGTCTGGGCCGAGTTCGAGCAGGGCAAGCCGGACTACCCGATCTGGTCCGGCGGGTTCTGGGGTTCGGCGGCTGAGGTGCCGCCGCTCGCACTCGCCGCCCCGCCTGGCCTGCAGAACATCCTGCTGCAGACCACCGAGGCGCACTCCCTGCTGATCACCGATACGCCCGGACCGCAGGGCGGCATCGTCCTGAGCAGCCCCAGCGGATCGGTGCTGATCGTGAACGACACTGGCATCTATCTCAACAGCGGCACGGCATCGATCACGCTGATCGGGTCGACCGTGGCCATCAACAAGACGGCGCTGACGGTGGTGTGAGCATGCCCGGTTACCTGCTGCACATCGGCGCGACCGTCCAGTGCACTCACCTCGCTCCGGCCACCGCCACCCCGGGGGCGCCCAGGGTCTTCGTCAGCGGGAAGCCGGTAGCGACGATGGCCAGCATGTGGAGCGTGGCCGGATGCACATTCCAGGTGAGCTCGGTCCCGCAGCCCTGCGTCCGGGTGCAGTGGACCATGCCTTCTGCCCGGATCGTCATTGCCGGAAGCGCCGCGCTGCTCACACCGGGCGTCGGTACCGGCGCCGGAGCCTGCCTGAACGCTGAGCAGGCGCCGCAGGGCGTGCCGACCGTCAATCAGATGCAGCTGCGCGCTGCAGGCACCTAGCGGGAGGCGGCTGATGAACATCGCGTTCCCGCTCCAGATCGACCGGACCGGCCGGACCGCGGTCGCCTCGGACGACGACCACGTGCGACAGATGATTGAGCAACTGCTGTTCACCCGCCTGGGTGAGCGGGTGATGCAGCCCACGCTGGGCTGCTCGCTACTGCAACTGGCCTTTGAGCCCAACAGCCCGGAGATCGCGTCCGTGATCCAGATGACCGTGCAGGCATCGCTGCAGCAATGGCTCGGGGACATGGTGCGGATCGATTCCCTGACCGTTACCTCGGCGGGTGCCGTACTGACCGTCGACCTGACCTACGTGGTACTCGCCACGGGCTCCGCCCAGCAGGCCACCTTTACCCAGGGCGGCCCGTCATGATGGCCGCGGACGGCATGATCTGCCGCGACGAGTTGCGCCGGGACTTCGTCCGGCGGGCCGGCCTCAACGGCCTGGACCACGTTGAGGTCAGCGATGATCACCGTACGCTGACCGTCAGCTTCCTGGCTAAGGCCCCGGCCGGCCTCGGCCTGGGCAACATCAAGATCACCGGAGGCCGACCGGTGACGGTCGTGGCGGTCAGGCTGTGCGCCGATGACGACCCCGAGATCGACGATTGCCTCCAGGTCACGGTGAGCCAGCCCGGTGATGCTTCGTGCTACCAGCTGTGCCTGGTGCAGACCGACGCGCAGGGCCGCCCGACCGACGTGCCGCTGGCCGGGCTAGATCCGCGCTACGCCTGCGTCAGCTTCTCGTTTATGGCCGGCTGCCCGACCGGGCTCGACTGCGCCGCCGAGCCGGCCTGCCCGCCGCCAGCCATACCTGAGCCGGATCTGTCCTACCTGGCCAAGGACTTCGCCAGCTTCCGACAGCTGCTACTCGACCGGCTGGCGCTGATCATGCCGGACTGGCAGGAAACCCACGAGCCCGACATCGGCGTGGCCATCGTGGAGCTGCTGTCCTGGGTCGGCGACGAACTGAGCTACTACCAGGACGCCGTGGGTACCGAGGCGTACCTGCGGACCGCCCGGCTGAGGATCTCGGTGCGCCGTCACCTGACGCTGATCGACTACCGGCTGCACGACGGCTGCAACGCCAGGACCTGGGTCTGCCTGGAGCTGACCGGGACCGGACCGATGACGCTGCAGGCCGGCGACTTCCGCTTCATCACCACCCCTGACCTGGCGACGGGCCAGGCCGCCCTGCTCCGGTCTGACCTCGGCGCCGCCGATCCTAGTTCGTATGAGGTCTTCGAGCCGGTCGTCCCCGGTGACGTGGTGATCTACCCGGCGCACAGCACGATGTACTTCTGGACCTGGGGCGACGGGCAATGCTGCCTGCCCGCCGGAGCCACGTCGGCCACCTTGATCGACGCCTGGGCCGGCGATCCCCCGGAGGCGGGTGGCGCGGCCGGGGCAGCGGAACGCCCCCGCGCGCTGCACCTCGCCCCAGGCGACGTCATCCTCATCGAGGAGGTCCGCGGCCCGCTCACCGGGGCCGACGCCGACGCCGACCCGAGCCACCGGCAGGCCGTACGCCTTGTCGCGGTCGAGCCGACCGAGGATCCGCTCTTCCAGCAGCCCGTGGTCAATGTGTGGTGGAACGCGGCGGACGCGCTCACGTTCCCGGTCTGCCTGTCCTCGCTGAACAGCGCCGACTGCACGCCGGTGTGCCCGGTGAGCGTCGCGCGAGGCAATGTCATCCTGGTCGATCACGGCCGCAGCCTCACGGCCTGCCATGCCCCGCCCGAGACTCTCGCCGTGCCGCCCGCCACGCAGTCGCCCGGCCCCTGCCATGGCCCGTATCAGCCGGGCCCGTCCGTCACCTCGCAGGCACCGTACGAGCCCGTGCTCGCGCAATCGCCGGTGACCCAGCGGCAGCCGTTCCCCGACCCTGACGCCGTGGCCCGGCGTCAGGCCCGCGACCTCGAGGCCATCCCCGGCGCCGCCCTGGCCGCGGTGCGGGCCATGACGGCGGGCATCGCCGCCGGGCAGTCCCTGACACCGGACCAGGTCGAGTCGCTCACCACCTTGTTCGGCACGGCCGCCCTGATCAGCGTGGGCCTGCTGCCGCCCGTCGCGCGGCCAGGTTCACTGCCGGGTGCGGTGGACCAGGGCAGCGCCGTAGCCGCGTTGCTCGCCCAGCAGGAAATCCTCCTCGATCACAAGCTGCGCCGCCTGCAGTCCCTCGCCCGGCGGGCCCGTGGCGGCCTCCTGCTCGGTCCGGAGGTCGCCGCCGAGATCGCAGCGAGCTGGGGTCCTGCCTACGCGGCCGGTCTAGATCCGGCCGATCAGGCCCTGTTCGGGCCCGCGGCCGGCGCGCTGAGCCAGGACCCGCGCGCCGCGCTGCCCGAGGTGACCGTCAAGATGACGGGCACGGACGCCGAGGCGCAGGCCACCGACGCGACCGTCACGCCGTGGGTGCCGCGCCGGACCCTGCTCGCCAGTGGCAGCGAAGACCGTCATTTCGTGGGCGAATGCGACGACGAGGGCCTCATGCATCTGCGGTTCGGTGACGGCACGTACGGACAGCCACCCGAGCCTGGCGCGATCCTCGGTGCCTGCTACCGGACCGGGAACGGTACGGCAGGCAACGTACCCGCCGGGGCCATCACGGTCCTGGTGTCATGCACGACCCGGTTCGACGTCATCACGCGGGTGCGTAACCCGCTGCCCGCCCAGGGCGGGACCGACCCGGAACCGACCGCCGCCGCGCAGCTCTACGCGCCTTCCATGATCGGCACGCCGCTGCGCCGCGCGATCACCGCCGATGACTACGCGGCCATCGCCGCGGAGGACACCAGCCTGCAGCGGGCCGCGGCCCAGCTGCGCTGGACCGGCAGCTGGTACGAGGCCCACGTAGCGCTCGACCCGGCGGGCACCGAGACCCTGGACCGGTCCCTGGTGCGCTCGGTGACCAGGAACCTCGGGCGCGTCCGCCGCCTCGGGCACGACCTGCGGGTGGGTCCGGCGGAGTACGTGCCGCTGGACATCGCGATGCAGATCTGCGTCAAGCCGGGCTACCAGCGGGCCCACGTCCAGGTGGCCTTGCTCGACCTGTTCGGCACCGGGACCACGGCCAGCGGCCAGCCGGGCCTGTTCAGCCCCGACCGCCTCACGTTCGGGACCCCGGTTTCCGCCAGCACGCTCGTGGCGGCCGCCGCGGGCGTGGCTGGGGTCGACAGCGCCACGGTCACCAGGCTGCAACGGCTCGGGCAGGGCGACGACGGGGAGCTCGCAGCCGGCGTCCTGACCACGGGCCCGCTGCAGATCCCCCAGCTCGACAACGATCCGCGCCATCCCGAGCGCGGCATGCTCCAGCTGATGATGGGAGGCGGACGATGAGCGCCGACTGCGGCTGCGGATGCGGCGGGACAGGCGGATGCGGCGGGACAGGCGGATGCGGCGGGACGGGCGGCTCAGGGGGAACGGGCTCGTGCGGCGAGCCAAGCGGCTGTGGCTGCTGCGCCGGCGTGCAGGCGCTCACCCCTGCGACCATCGTCAACCGCCCCGGCCTCAGCCAGATTTCCTATCGGGTCGGTACCCACGGCAGCTTCATGGCCACTATGCAGGCCGTGCTGTCCGGTGCCGCCGAACCCGCACTGAACGCCCTCACCGCACGCTCGGCGAGCGACCCCTGCATCGCCTTCCTGGACTGCTGGGCCACTATCGCGGACATCTTGACCTTCTACCAGGAGCGCATCGCCAACGAGGGCTACCTGGGCACCGCCACCGAACTGCGGTCCGTCCTCGAGCTCGCCCGGCTGGTCGGCTACCCGCTGCGGCCTGGCCTGGGCGCCTCGGCCTACCTGGCCTATACCTTGCAGGCCAACCCGGCGAAGGTCACCACGGTCACCATCGCTAAGGGCAGCCAGGCCGCGAGCGTGCCAGGCCCCGGCCAGCAGCCGCAGACCTTCGAGACCTCCGACGACCTCGTCGCCCAGCAGCCGTGGAACACGCTGCCCATCCGCGCGACCGCTCCCGCCGTCATCACCGCGGAGCTGCTCTCCACTTCACCGGTCCAGGTCCCGGTCCAGGGCGCCGCGCTGACCATCACCCAGGGGAACAGGCTGGTGTTCGCCACCGCGCCGGGTGCGGCCACCAGCGCGCGGGTGCCGATGTCGGTGCAGGCGGTGAGCGCCGATGCCGCCACCCAGGTCACCACGCTGACCCTGCTCCCCGATCCCGCACCGGCCGCCGACACAGGGGCACGCGCAGGAGCTTTGCCCGCCCTGCCGACACAGGACAACGGCGCCCTGCCCAACCTGAAGGACCTGATCAGCCCACTGCGGGTGCCGCCGTCGGTGCCGCCCGAGGACTCCGCCCATCTGGCCAGGACGGTGGACGGCATCTTCGGGCCGGGTTCCGACATAGCCCCGCAGCTCCTGGTCAGCCTGGCTCCCAGGCTTGGCTCTGGCCTGTACCAGGCCTGGGGACAGACCACGATCCCGGCGCCCGACACCGCCCTGCCCGCGGTGAGCATCCAGCGGGCCAAGACGGGCGTATTCGGCGCGACGGCCCCGCTCCAACCGGTGCTCAACCCGTCCGGCGTAGCCATCGGCACCCAGGAATGGCCGTTGTCGGGCAGCGTCATCGTGCGGATAGATGTGCTGGCCGACGCGACCAACCCCACGGTCACCGTGTCCGCGAACGACGGGCGTCAGGGAAGCGCGTCCTTCTTCCCTGCGGGCACACTGCCGAACGACCCGGTGCCTCTGCTGTCCGAGCCGGGCGGGGTCAGCGTCAGCGTCAGCTCAACCGTATTGGAACTGGGCACCGGCGCGTCCCCCGGCGCGGGGGCCGGTGCGACCCCGTCTGACACTTCCCTGAACCTGACCTTCACGTTCAGCGGAACCATCGACCCGATCATCACGATCAACAGCACCTACCTCCTGACCACCCCGACCGTCACCATCAACGACCACAGTTACACACCGGCGCCGGGACTGCCGCTGAAGAACGTCGGATCGATCGACGCCAGCGTGATCTCCCTGGCCGCCACCACGGTCACGCCCGCCCAAATGAGCGTCATCGACGAGATCTGGAACGCCGCGCCCGACCCTGACGTGATCGACCTTGACGCCGAGTACGACCAGGTCGTGGCGGGCAGCTGGGCCGTGGTCGAACGCGCCGACACCGGCGCTGTCGTCACCGCGCAGGTTCTGACGGCGCAGGCCGTCGCCCGGTCCGCGTACGGCATCTCCGGCAAGGTCACCCGGCTGACCCTTGACCAGCCGTGGCTGGCCCCCGAGGACGTCCTACTCTCGGTGGCCCGCAGCACCGCCGTGTACGTCCAGAGCGATCCGCTGTCGCCGGCCAGGGTCGCCGATCCCACGCCGGTCAGCGGGGATTCGTTCGGCCTCGACGGGCTCTACGGTGGCCTGCAGACTGGCCGCTGGCTGATCATCACCGGTGAGCGGACCGACCTGCCCGGCGCAACCACCGGCGAGGTCGTCATGGTGGCCGGCGTCACCCAGGGCGCCGACCTGCCCAGCGACACCGTGCACACGACCATGCACCTGTCAACCCGCCTGGCCTACTCCTACGTTCGCAGCACTGTCACCATCTGGGGCAACGTGGTGGCCGCGACCCAGGGCGCCACACAGCAGGACGTGCTCGGCAGCGGCTCGGCCAGCCAGGCAGGCCAGAGCTTCGCGCTCAGCCGGAGCCCGTTGACCTACCTGCCCGCGCCCACCGCCTCGGGAGCCTCCAGCACCCTGGACACCTCCGTCAACGGAGTGTCCTGGCGGGAGGTCGGCAACCTGGTGACGGCCGACCCGGCGGATCACGTGTACATGACGCAGACCGACGACACGGGCAAGACCACCGTGCTGTTCGGTGACGGTGTGCACGGGGCCCGCCTGCCCACCGGCACGGCCAACGTCACCGCCTCCTACCGGGTCGGGTTGGGCGCCGCGGGCAACGTCGCGGCGGGCCAGATCAGCCAGCCCCAGACCCGGCCCCAGGGGGTGCAGGGCGTCACCAACCCGTTGCCTTCCAGCGGCGGCGCCGATCCTGACACCGTCGCGTCGGCCCGGAGCAACGCCCCGCTGGCCGTCATGGCCCTGGACCGCGTGGTCTCGGTGCAGGATTACCAGGACTTCGCCCGGGCCCTGGCCGGCATCGGCAAGGCCAGCAGCGTGCTGCTGTCCGACGGCACCAGCCAGTTCGTGCACCTGACGATAGGTGGCACCACCGAACAGCCCATCGAGACGGCCTCGGCTCTCATGAGCAACCTGGCCGCCAGCCTGGCCGCCAACGGGGACCCTCATCTCCCGGTGCGCGTCGCGCCCTGCCAGGTCAACCTCATCGTCTTGACCGCCGGGGTTCACCTCCAGCCCGGCTACAAGTGGAACGACGTGTCAGCTGGAGTCAGGGCGGCGCTGCTGTCGACGTATTCCTACGACAACAGGTCGCTCGGCCAGGACGTCGTCCTCAGCGACATCGTCGCGGCCATCCAGGGCGTGCCGGGCGTGGACTACGCCGTCGTTACCGGCCTGACCGTCGTGGGCCTGGCGGATCCTGCCTCCACCGTCCAGACCCTGACCGATCTGGCGGGCACGCTGAGCGCGCAGCCCCCGTCCCGGATTACCGTGCCCCTGGCCATGCTCGATCCCGGGCCGCCGCGCGTGATCGACCCCGCACAGATCGCCATCTTGAGCCCCGACGTCCCCGACTCCATCGTCCTCACACAGATAACCCCGTGACCGCCATGCCAGACGACCGTCTCTATAACCTCCTTCCCGAGTACTACCGCGTGACCGACGCGGCCTCCGGCGGCGTGCTGCAGGCTCTGCTCCAGGTCATCAGCGCGCAGGTCGACGTCGTCCAGGCCGATATGGACCAGCTCTACCGCAACTGGTTCATCGAGACCTGCCAGGACTGGGTCGTACCTTACCTCGGTGACCTGGTGGGATACCAGCCTCTGCAGATGGGGGAGGCAGCTCAGTCCACCACCGCGGAGGGCCAGCGGCTCGACCGGGCGATAGAGGGACGCGCCGACGTGGCCAGGACCGTGGCCAGCCGCCGCCACAAGGGAACCCTCGCGGTCCTAGTCGAACTCGCCGCCGACGTTGCCCGCTGGCCGGCGCTTGCCGTGGAATTCCGCACGCTGCTCGCCCAGACCCAGTCCATTAACCAGGTCAGGCTCGGGCGGGGCCGGACGGCCGACCTGCGAGACGGGAACCTGCTCGACGTCGCGGAGGGCCCGTTCGGCGGCCTCGCCCACGTCGCCGAGGTGGCCCGGGCCAGCTCGGTGCGGCGGGCGGGCCGCTTCGACATCCCCAACCTAGGGCTGTTCGTCTGGCGGCTAGGCTGCTACTCCATTAACCGGGCGCCCGCTTACTGCTGGGACCAGGCCCGCAATCAGTACTCATTCAGCATCTTGGGCAATGACGCCCCGCTCATGACGCTTCCGGCCCAACTCGGCCGACTCACCGAACCCACGGAGATTGATGTCCCGGCCTGGATCCGCCGACGCTGGTTCGAGGCCAACCTGGCGGATTACTACGGATCCAGCCTGTGCATCTGGCGGGACAACCTGGACGGGCCTCCGGTCCCCGTCACCGACATCGTCGCGGCCGATCTGACCGGCTGGACTTACCGGCCCCGGCGCGGTCAGGTGGCGGTCGATCCGGTTCTCGGCCGGATCGCGTTCCCGCCGGGCAACCCTCCCACCGAGGGGGTATGGGTCAGCTACCACTACGGCTTCAGCGCAGACATGGGCGGCGGCGAATATCAGCGGCCTCGCCCCGCCATCGGCGGCCGCCGGGTCTACAAGGTGGGGCCCGGCGAGACCGACACGACCATCATGGCGGCCGTCAGCCGCTGGCGCGAGGAGAAGGCCGCCGACGCGACCGCACAGGACGCGGTCATCGAGGTCCTCGATGGGGGTGTGTACCAGGAAAGCATCGATATCGCCCTAGACGAGGGCGACCATCTGGAACTGCGGGCCGCCCCGGGCACCCGCCCGGTGATCATGCTGCTTGATTGGTACGCTAACCGGCCCGACGCCATGCGGGTCTACGGAACCGGCCAGGCCAACGGCGCCCCCGCGAGCGGCCCGCCCCCGTCAGACACCCAGCCGCCGCTGCCGCGGGCGTCTCCCGACACCGGATGCGTGGAGTACCTCAACCCCCCGATGCCCAGCTTCGTGCTCGACGGCTTTCTTGTGACCGGCCGGAGCCTGCTGGTCACCGGACCGCTGGCCCAGGTCACCATCCGGCACTGCACACTGGTCCCCGGCTGGTCACTCGAATGCGACTGCTCCGCGCGGCGCGGCGAAGAACCGAGCATCGAGCTCACCTACACGACCGCCAAGCTGGTCATCGACCACTCCATCACCGGCTCGGTCCAAGTGACCCTCGACGAGCCGACCGACGACCCGATCGAGATCGACGCCCACGACAGCATCCTAGACGCCACCAGCAGCAGCCTGCCCGCCATCAGCGGCCAGGATGGCGGGTATGCCTACGCCACCGTCAGCCTGCGGCGGTGCACGGTCATCGGAACGGTCCTGGTTCACGTTCTCGCCCTCGGCGACAACACCATCTTCCTCGGGTCGCTGCGGGTAGCTCGCCGCCAGCAAGGATGCGCGCGCTTCTGCTGGATCGAGCCGGGGTCAAGAAGCCCGAGCCGGTACGAATGCCAGCCCGACCTGGTCCGCGGCGCGGTGGGGCCGGGCGTCCTGCAGGACGCGGAGACGGCCCGGGTCAGGCCGCGCTTCAACAGCCTGCGCTACGGCAGTCCCGTCTACGCACAGCTGGCGCTGGATTGCGCGCCCGAGATCACCGGCGGCGCGGACGACCAGTCAGAGATGGGCGCCTTCCATGATCTGTTCCAGCCGCAGCGGCTGGCCAACCTCAGCGACCGCCTGCAGGATTTCACGCCGGCGGACATGAACGCGGCGGTATTCATTGTCACCTGATTTCAGCGGGCGACCGAGCAACGGAGGACGACGTGCACGCTGACCTGTCCCGGTGGATGTTCCAGCCTGAACGGCACTACTCGCGCGTGGTCACGCAGCAGGGCCGGGTCAGCCTCGACTCCGACGCCAATGCACAGGCCTCGATCCTGCTGCATTACCTACGGACCCTGGCCGCCGACCTGATCGGCCCCGCGGGCGGCCCCAGCGGCGAGGCGGGGTTCGCCATCACGATGACCGGATCCGGCCCGGACGCGAAACTCCAGATCGGCACCGGACGCTATTACGTCGACGGTTTGCTCTGCGAGGCCGACGGGACGGCGCCGATCGACTACTACCAGCAGCCCGACGGGTACCTCGCCGATGCAGGCGTCACCACGCTTCCCGGCGCTCCCTACGTGATCTGGCTCAAGGTGTGGGAACGGTTCATCTCGGCGGTCGAGGACCGGTACCTGCGGGAGGTGGCGCTCGGCCTCAACGGGCCGGACACCACGGGGCGCACCAGGATGGTCTGGCAGGTCCTCGTCTCGCCCTGGCCGGGCAAGATCAGCTTCCCTGCCAAGCTGAACGCGCAGCTCTTCTACCAGAAGGAATACTGGACCCAGATCCAGCCCCTGCTCGGCCTGCAACCGACAGGGACGCTGATGGCCCAGGCCGTTCAGCCCCAGACATCGCCCGACGCGTGCATCCTGCCGCCGAGCTCCGGCTACCGGGGGCCCGAGAACCAGCTCTACCGCGTGGAGATCCACCGGGACGGGACGGTGCCGCCGGCATCGGGGGACGGGCCGCCGACGTTCATGTGGTCCCGCGACAACGGCTCGGTGATCTTGCCCGTTACCCAGATCAGTGACAAGACGGTCTCGGTGACCACCCTCGGCCGGGATCCGCAGCTGAGCGTGGACGTCGGCAACTACGTGGAGATCGTGGACGACGCCTACGCCTCCCAGGGGCAGCCAGGCCCCCTGCCACGGTACGCCGAACCGCTTCACCTGGTGACCGCGGTGGATCCCGTGAACCTGACCGTCACCCTGGACGCGAAGCCCGCCACCAGCGTCGGCAGTAACCCGGCCCTCCATCCTTACCTGCGGCGCTGGGACGAGGACGAAGTCCTCGTGACCAAGGCCGGGCTCACCATCGACGCTACGGACCAAGCCATCGACGTCGCCGCCGGATCCTGGATCGACCTCGAGGACGGGGTCCAGGTCCAGTTCAGCGAAGGAACCTACCGGGCTGGTGACTACTGGCTGATCCCGGCCCGCGTAGTGACTGGCGACGTGGAATGGCCGGTCGACGCGGACCAGAAGGCCCTCGCCCTGCCTCCCCTGGGGGTGCGTTATCACATGGCTCCGCTGGCCGTGGTCGCCAAGGATGGCACGCTCACAGATCTTCGCAAGCGGATACCGCCAATGGCCACCTTGTGACCGCCGTGCGCTCAGGTGCTCCGGCCGCGCGTCTTCCGC
>Ga0335069_10001804_pt1 | contig 33840 bp, 33 predicted proteins | sample Lox_Sample_11_FD_206714 | JGI IMG/M metagenome (GOLD analysis project Ga0335069, IMG submission 206714) | Soil microbial communities from Loxahatchee National Wildlife Refuge, Florida, United States - Lox_Sample_1.1 | ecosystem: Environmental > Terrestrial > Soil > Wetlands | place: USA...
AGCACCTACTTCTTCAAGCCATCGTGGCAGTCCGGCGTGTCGGGTATTCCGGCCGATGGCGCCCGAGACTTACCCGATGTCTCGCTGTCGGCCGCGGGTCATGATCCCTACCTCCTGTGTTATGAACTCTCCTGCTCAGAGCAGAGCGAGCTTTTCGGAATCTCGGGCACTTCAGCCTCGGCCCCGTCCTTTGCCGGCATACTTGCACTCGTGAATCAGAAAGTGGGACATCGCCTCGGACAAGCCAACTACGTTCTCTATCGGCTGGCCGCCAGCGAGACGCTCTCGCAATGCAACGCTTCCAATACCAGCGGCCTGCCCGCCAGTACTTGCGTTTTCAACGATGTCACCGTGGGTACGAATTCCGTCCCGAATACTGGAGGGACCACGCTCTATAAGAGCGGGGTGGGATATGACCGCGCCACAGGTTTGGGATCCGTCAACGTCGCGAATCTGGTCAACAAGTGGAACAGCGTCGTCTTCAACCCGTCGACGACAACCTTGACCCTGACGCCGCAAACCGGGTTCACGCACGGCGCGCCGGTGACTGTGAACATTACGGTCGCGAAGAACGGCGGCAGCGCTGGCACGCCCACGGGCAATGTCAGCCTGATTGCGAATCTGAATGGGAACTCCATCGGGGTGGGTGCGTTTTCTTTGACGAATGGTGCTGTCTCGAGCACGACCAGCCTGCTTCCCGGCGGCTCCGGCTACACCGTCACCGCCCACTATGCCGGCGACGCAACTTACGCGCCCAGCGATTCTTCTGCAGTCACCATGACCGTCGGCGCGGAAAACAGCATCACCACCGCCACCGCACTCACCGTCGACAGCACGGGTCAGAACCTGGTTCCATTTTCTTCATTGCCGTATGGAAATTTTGTTTACTTACGGGCCGATGTGACGGGCGCATCTGGGGCCGGGACGCCAAGCGGGCAAGTAGTATTTACGATCAATGGTTCGTCGGCGTATTCGCCTTACTACTATCTGAACAGCCAGGGCAATGTTGCCACGCCGAACGGCACATTCGTTCTTCCGGGGGGTACCGATGCGTTGGCTGCCCAGTATTTCGGGGATGCGAGCTTTAACTCCAGCACATCGGCTCTTGTCAATTTCAGGATCACTCCGGGCCCCACCAAGACGAGCCTGCAGATTTCGCCTTCGACCAACATCACGCCGACCACCGGCGTGACGCTGACCGCCAACATCTCGACCAGTTCAGGAGGCATCGCACCCGGTCGATCGGTCACCTTCAAGAACGGCGGTACAACGCTTGGAACTGGATTCGTCAGCGGTTCAGACGGGTTCGTGACCAGCAGCGGTCAGATCAGCTTTGCCAACAGCCAGGCCGTCTTGAGCACCACACTGCCAGTCGGCACGGCCAGCCTCAGCGCAGTTTACAGCGGCGATTCGAACTATAGCGCCGCGACGTCCGGGGCTCTGCCCGTCACCGTCAGCGCCGACTTCCAGATTCCCGCAACCCTGAGCGCCATTACCGTCAAAGCAGGGCAGAGCGGGACTACGAAGCTGACCATCACGGGTTTGACGGGCTATAACAGCACCATCAACTTCACCTCGTCCTCATGCGGGGGGCTGCCTGCGCTTGCCTCGTGCAGCTTCAGCCCGGCGTCGGTGACCGGAAGCGGCTCGACCACCCTTACCGTGAACACCACCGCCGCTACCTCGAATCGAATGATCGTGCCTGCCACCTTCCTGCTGGCGGGAGTTCTCCTCATTCCGGCCTCGAGGCGCTCACGGCCCATGCGGCTCGTGTTCATGCTCGCTCTCGCTTTCGTTTTGTCAATGGCGGGTTGTGGCGGAGGGAGTGGAAACGGCGGTGGAGGCGGGAGCGGTGGAACGCCGGCCGGCAACTACACCGTCACGGTGACCGCCGCGACCAGCAGCGGCTCGATTTCGCACAGCACAACATTCAATCTTACGGTGCAGTAGCTAGAGCCTGGCGTTCTGAATGGGGAGCCGCACCCGGAAGCATGTGTCTCCGGGGTGCGATACAAAGCTCACGTTGCCGCGATGCTTGCGAACAATCCGGTACACCGTGTCCAAGCCAAGACCTGTGCCCTCGCCCATCGGCTTGGTGGTGAAGAAGGGATCGAAGATACGCGTCTGGATCTCGGGCGCGATGCCGGAGCCGGTGTCGGTGAACTCCACCAGCACTTCGGAATCTTCGCGCGCGGTCCGGATGCGGAGCTCGCCTTTGCCTTCCATGGCGTCGGCAGCATTGTCGATCAGGTTCGTCCACACCTGGTTCAACTCGCTGCCGAACGAGTCGATCCGCGGAAGATCCGGATCGTAATTCCGCACCACGTTGATCCCGTTCTTGAGCTTATAGCTCATGATCACCAGGGTACTCTCGATTCCCTTGGCGATATCCACTTCCTGTCGTGGCGCTTCGTCCATGAAGGAATATTCCTTGATGGCGCCCACCAGCTCCGAGATGCGTCCAGTGCTGTGCTGAATGTCAGAGATAAGCCGGCTAATGTCGAGTGTGGCGGTCATGCGAGCGAGCGCAGCCGAGAGCACAGGCCCCGTAAACGAAGTGGACAGCTTAGCGAGCTTCTCGACGCCGATGCCGGCCTCGGCAAAGGTCGGTGCGAATTGCCAGCCGTCCTCAATGTGATGCGCATCGAACCACGCCCGCAACGTTTCCTGGCGGTCGTTCAGTTCGATCGGGGTGAGCGTCGGCGCAGTCCGGATCTTGTCGCGTGCGTAGCCTTCGATCGTACGCAACTTGGTCCGGGTCTCGGCGTCGATGTTCTCCTGGTCGAGACGCGTCCCCGCCAGCTGGTGGCGTTCAAAAGCGTCCGCGAGCGAACTCGCTGCCCGTGCTCCAGCTGCGGCCGGATTATTCAGTTCGTGCGCCAGACCGGCAGATAGCTTGCCCAAGGAAGCCAGCTTCTCGCGCGACTGATCCATGCGCGTAACTTCGCGCACCCGGTCGAAAAGAATGCCGACCAGCCGCGGGCCTAATGCAGGAATCTGGCGCAGCATCTCCTGAAAGCAGTCTTTGTGAATGCGAGCTGCTCGCACATGGGTAACGGCGCGGCCCGTGATCGTGTAGTGAGTCATGCGCGAGAAGGGAAGCAAACCCGTAACCATGCCCGCTCTCGCCGTAAAAACCGGCGAATCCGGCCCACCGCTGTTGCGCCGGCCATCTGTCTCTCCTTCGAGATAGATGAACATGTATTCGGCGGGCGTGCCTTCGCGGATCACCACGTCGCCGGGTTCAGCGATGAGCACCTCCGCATGGTCGGCAAGCCACTCGAGTTCGTGATCGCTCAGGTCGGTGAACGTGGGTATCTGACGGAATTCTTCTATGAGACCGGGTTTCATGCTTCCTCAGGATGATGGATGTGATCGCCAAAAGGATTCGGAAATTTACCTGCCTGTACTTTCAGACGGTCGAAGCGCAGAAAAAGATAGGTGAGCAGCTGTGCGATAATACGTTTTCGCATCTGCAATGCAAAAGGACACCGGCCTGCGTCTGCAGGCGCGCGCGTGACGAGGAGTTCCATGGCACACCAGGTTTTCTGCGTAAAACTGAAACAAGAACTGCCCGGCTTGGACGAGCCACCCTTCGATACGGAATTAGGCCAGAAGATCTACGACAACGTCTCGCAGCAGGCATGGAACCAGTGGGTGGAATTCTGCAAGATGCTGTTGAACGAATACCGCCTGAATCCCGCGCGCCGCGAGGACCAGGAAGTGATCGTCCGGCACATGGACCAGTTTTTCTTCGGCGAAGGCGCCGCCCCGCCCAAAGAGTACGTGCCGCCGACGCAGTAACCCTCGATGGAAAATCTCTGGAAGGTCGCCCTGCTCATTGGAGGCCTTCTTGTGCTCTTGGCGGTCCTGCGCTTTTTCGGCGTGATGCACTGAGTCGAAGGCGCCGGGATTTACCGGTTTGTAACCTTCTCGCAACCTCGCTGTAACCAATCGAGCAGGAACTACACATCCGGTTACTTTGGAATTTCCAATGCACCATTTTTAGTGCAGATTTCATTACCCCGTAACATTCCCCGGCTATAAGCAGAGTATGGATGCGCCAGGCCACGACACGCTGATCCTCTCAGACGTGCACTTGGGCGCGGAGATCAGCCGGGCCCGCGCGGCGCTCAGCATGCTGAAGGAGAATTCCTTCCGCCGTCTCATTCTATTGGGCGATATCTTCGCGGACCTTAACTTCGGCCGCCTTAAGAAAGAGCACTGGCAGTTCCTCGGGCTCATCCGGAAGCTCTCCAATCCCAAGCGAAAAATTGAAGTCGTGTGGGTCGAAGGCAATCACGATCTTGGCCTCACCAATGTGATGTCGCACCTCGTCGGGGTGCGCGTCTATCAGCAATACGAGTGGCAATATGCCGGCCTCCGTCACCTCGCGATTCACGGCCACCAGTTCGACGGTTTTGCGGTGAACAGCGTTTCGCTGAGCAGCCTCGGCACGAACTTGTACCTGGCGCTGCAAAAGTTGGATTTGAAGGGCAATCCCATGAGCCGCCTGATCGATCGCTGGAACACCCGCTTCTTGCGGATGTCCTCAAAAGTGGCGGAAGGCGCGCTGGCCTATGCGCGTGCCCATCATGTCGATCGGGTTTTTTGCGGGCATACGCACGCCGCCATGCACGCCGAGCGCGACCGGATTCATTACTACAACTCGGGCGGCTGGATCGATTCGAAATTGACCTACATCACCATTGGAGAACAGGGGGTTCGCATCCATGAATACCAAGAGCGAACTGACGATCATCATCCCAGCGAAAAACGAAGCGAAGCTGATTCCGAATCTTTTGACTTCGCTGACGAAGCAGGACTATTCGAAGATGCCGAATACGAGAGTGTTGGTCGCTGACGCCAACTCGACGGACGGCACGCCTGAAATCGTGATGAGTTTCCGCGATCGCCTGATGGTCAACGTGATCCGCGGCGGCATGCCCGCCGTGGGTCGCAATGCGGGAGCGGTTCTTGCCGATACCCGCTACATTCTTTTCTGCGATGCGGACATCGAGATGGCCCACCCATCGGTCATTCGTCGCGCCATCGAACTCGCACAGAAAGATCACTTGCACTGTGTAACCACCAACATCGTTTGCCGCGATGGAAGCTGGTTCGACAAGTTGGTCTACGCCGGCAACGACTTCTTCCAGCAGCTTTCGCGTTTGCACAAGCCGTTTGCAACCGGCATGTTCATGCTGTTCGACCGCAAGAAGTTTATCGAATTGGGCGGCTTCAATGAGCAGGCGACATTCGCCGAGGACTACCTGCTAAGCCAGCAGGTGGCGCGCCGCAAATTTGGCATTGTCTTCGGCGGCGTCTACACTACCAACCGCCGCTTCCAGAAGATGGGTCACGGGCGCGTCGTGCGTTTATTCTTCCGCGCGGCTTTCAATTACTGGAACAAAAGCTTCTACCTGCGCGACCACAAGTATTGGGCGCACCTCGAAGAAGCGCAGCCCGGCGACCTGCCCCGTCCCGCTTAGCCTGCCTCGGGGGCGCTTGAGCTCACTAGAAGTGGAAGACCAGGCCGAGCGACAGCCGCACTTGATTCTGACCGTCGTTGAAGAAGTTGTTGCGGATGTAGTCGCCCTGCGCGCGCAACGAAAACGGTCCGCGCCACGGATAATCTACGCCACCTCCGCCCCCGACTTCCCACGCCCAGCTGCCCTGGAAAAATCCCGGCGTCTTCATGGTCACGCGCCCGTAGCCGCCGAGAATGTGTACGAACGGCTGGAACCGCGCATGCGGGCCAAAAAACCTGTATTGCGGTCCGCCCATGAAGTTGTACTGGTTGACCCGCGAATTCGGCGGATTGGGTGTGCACACGATGCCGACCGTAACGCATGAGATTGGAAATTCGTTCCAGCCATAATGCGCGCTTCCGTCCGCCACCAACGACAAATGCGGGTAAAAGTGAAAGCCTTCCAGCGAAGCCTCGAACCCGTTCAGATTGGAGCTTCGGCCAAACAGATAGCGCGCGTTCTCGAAAGAGTACCCGGCGAAGACGATGAAACGCGGCGGCTTGTTCGAGATCGGCTCCGCCGGTTCGTTCTGAGGACTGGTCTCTGATTGTGCGCTGGCCGGCGTAGCTTCTGGAGCGCTTTGCGCTGGTGTGCTCGCTTGAGAAGGTTCTGAGCTGCTTTGAGCGATTGCCAGGCCGGGAAGTCCAGCCATCAGAAAAAATAAGAGAGCGCGTTTCAACACGAAAAAAGGTCCTCCTTGAGGAGCAGGCACAAACTATCCGTTGCGGAAGTCTGACTGCGTTCGATGCAACAGCTTCCGAAATCTTTGCCCGCCCGACCCAGGTCATTTCGGTACGGCCAGCGATTTAAGAGAATTCTTTTAATTTTCACATGCTTGCGGCGGATGCACAAATGCTGCCGAGCAGTACGGTTTGAGCGATCGCCCGCCTGAAGCTCGAGCGTGAAGGGTCGGAGCCCGGCGCCCAAGGCCCGACAACTTTCCCTACCGCTCCCTCTGAAACCTGTAGCTCGCGGGCCGCTCGTTCGCGATCGCCTCCGCCACCTGCAGGAAGGCTCGTCCCGCATGCGATAGGCTGGCCTCCTTTCGGTATACCAGCCGCAGCTTCCGGTGCAGCTTCAGCTCTTTTACCGGAATGCTGACCAGTTCGCCCCGCGCCAGTTCGTTCTCCACGCTGATCTGAGGCAACAACGCGACTCCATTTCCCATCGATACGAAGCGCGTGATGGCCTGCAGCGTGGGCAATTCCACATCCATGTGCAACGGGGTTTTGTAACGACGGAATGTCTCGATGACTTTTTCCCGGTACGGCGACGACACGATGTGCGCCACGAACACCTCGGCGCCCAGTTGCCGGATGCTGATCTCTTTCTCCCCCGCCAGCAAATGCGTCGGAGGCACGACAAACGTCAGTTCATCCTGATACACCACGATCGAGCGCAGCCGCGGCTCCTCGGGGTCGTAAGAGAGTACGCCCATCTCCACGGTGTGCCGCAGCAGATCGTCCGGGATCCGGCTGCCCAGCGATCGCTGCACCGTGATCTTGATCATAGGATGGAGCCGGCGAAACTCGGCCAGCACCGGCAGCAGATAGAGCGCGGTGAACTCGTTAGCGGCGATGGCGAGCTTGCCCTTCTGCAACTCGCGCAACTCCATCAGCGCTTCCCGCGCATCGCTGCGCAGGTTGAGAAGTTGTTCGGCATAGGTCTGCAGGGTCCGGCCCGCGTCGGTGAGCACGCCCTCGCGCGACGACCGGTCAAATAGCGGCTCGCCCAGCTCTTGCTCCAGTTTGCGGATGGTCTGACTTACCGCCGATTGCGTCCGGAACAGCTTTTCGGCGGCACGCGAGAATCGACCTTCCCGCGCAACCGCCAGAAACACTTCAAGTTGCGAGAGCTCCATGATTCTTCCTTAATAAAACTGCAGAAACCATAAGAGATGCTTATTGTTTCATGGAAACTAATAGTATCGAAAACATTATAAGCTTTTCTTTCAAAAGGCCGCCACTTAGCATTCTGGTTACCTGTTAGAGGAGAGCGTTTCGGTATGGAACCAGTCCGGATCACCGTTTTCGATACCACCCTGCGCGACGGCGAACAATCGCCCGGCTGCAGCATGAACGTTCATGAAAAGTTGCGCATGGCGCACCAGCTCGACCGGCTGGGTGTGGACGTGATCGAAGCCGGCTTCCCGATCGCCTCCGATGGGGATTTCGAGGCGGTTCAGGCGATCGCGGCTGCCATCCATCGCCCCAAAATCGCGGCCTTGGCTCGGGCGTACACCCCGGACATTGAACGTGCCTGGCAAGCCCTCAAGGGTGCGGCTCGCCCCCGAATTCACGTATTCCTGGCGACCTCCGATATCCACCTCAAGTACAAGCTGCGCATCACTCGCGAGCGCTGCCTCGAGCAGGCCCGCGAGTCGGTGAAACTCGCCAAGTCCTTCTGCGACGATGTCGAATTCTCGCCTGAGGATGCGACTCGCACCGATCCCGACTTTCTTTGCGAAGTAGTACAGGCAGTCGTGGATGCCGGCGCGACCACGGTCAATATTCCCGACACCGTCGGCTATACAATCCCGACCGAGTATGCGCAGACCATTAAGATGCTGCGCGAGCGCGTACGCGGAATGGAGCGCGTGACCATCTCCGTGCATTGCCACAATGACCTCGGGCTGGCGGTTGCGAATACTCTGGCCGCGGTGGAAGCTGGCGCCCGCCAGGTCGAGTGCACCATCAACGGCATCGGCGAGCGAGCCGGCAACGCGTCACTGGAGGAGATCGTAATGGCGCTGCGTGTCCGTGCCGACCGCTACCCGCATGCCACCGCGGTCGTCACCGAACAACTGTATCCGGCCAGCCAGACGCTGAGCGAAATCACCGAAGTTCCCGTGCAGCCGAATAAGGCGATCATCGGCCGCAACGCCTTCGCGCACGAAGCCGGCATTCACCAGGACGGCGTGCTCAAGAACCCACTGACCTACGAGATCATGACCCCGCACTCCGTGGGCGTTCCCGATTCGCGTCTGGTTCTCGGCAAGCATTCCGGCCGACATGCGCTCAGCCTTCGCTGCGAACAGCTTGGATATCAGTTTGAGCGTCGCGAACTCGACGAGGTCTATCGCCGCTTTGTCGTCCTCGCCGACCAGATCAAGCACGTGGAAGATCATCACCTGCTCGAACTGATCCGCGAATCGCGTAACGAAGCGCCGCGCATCCCCGCGCAAGCCGAGCCCGTGCCGGCCGCGGTCTTGTCGCCCGCAGTCGTGTCGCGCCTGGAGCGCGGCCACGAATCGCATGCTCTGGAACTGCAGTTATCGTCAGTGCATGAGCATCCGAACGACCAAGAAGATTATCTCTGGGGCGTCTAGGCCGCCAGCGAAACAGTATTAAGCAGCCCGGATTCTTCGATAGAATTCGGGCTTCCTTATTTCAGGGGGATGCGTGCAACTCAAACTGACAGTCGTAGCCGGGGATGGCATTGGACCGGAAGTGACCGACGAGGCGCTGCGGGTTCTCGGGGCGGTGTGTGAAACGGCCGGGCACACGCTCGAGACCACTCGCAAGAACATTGGCGGTGCTGCCTTGGCCGCCAGCAATGATCCACTGCCACCCGATACCCTGGCCGGCTGCCTGAACGCGCATGCAGTTCTGCTTGGCGCCGTCGGCGACCCGCGCTTCGACAAAAATCCCCAACACCTCAAGCCCGAAGCCGGCCTTCTGCGCTTGCGCCGTGAACTCGGCGCCTACGCGAACCTGCGCCCGGCGATCTGTTTCCCTGCATTGCTGGACGCCTCGCCATTACGGCCCGAGAGAGTATCAGGCACCGACATTCTGATCGTGCGCGAACTGCTTGGCGGTCTCTATTTCGGCCAGCCGCGCGCGATCGACGGCGAAGCCGGGCGCCGCCAGGCCCTGAACACCATGCGCTACGGCGAAGATGAGATTGAGCGCATCGCCCGGGTTGGATTCGAGCTGGCTCGCGGCCGCCGCAAGAAAGTATTGTCGGTGGACAAAGCCAACGTCCTCGAATGCTCCCGCCTGTGGCGGGAGGTGGTCACCCGGATCGCCAAGGAGTACCCCGACGTCCAGCTCGCACACCAATACGTTGATTCCGCCGCGATGCTGCTCGTGCTGAAGCCTACCGACTTCGACGTGATTCTCACCGAGAACATGTTCGGCGACATCCTCTCCGACCAGGCCGGTGGCGTAGTGGGCGCGCTGGGTCTGCTGGCCTCGGCCAGCGTGGGTGGAAAAGTCGGGCTTTACGAACCCGTTCACGGGTCGGCGCCTGATATCGCGGGCAAAGGGATCGCCAATCCCCTAGGTGCCATTCTTTCGGCAGCTCTGATGCTGCGGCATTCCTGGAAGCTGGAAGCCGAGGCAGCGGCCATCGAAGACGCTGTGCAGAAAGTGCTGGCCGCGGGCAATAGGACCAGAGATCTTGCGAAAATCGGTGACTCGGCGCTCACCACTTCGCAAATGGGAGAAAAAGTCGCGCAGGCCGTTCTTGATGTATCAAGCACTCAACTGATGCGTTCGCCGCGCAGCGCCTGACCGTCCTGAAACTCTACGGGCCGCCATCGTCGAACCAGGAGGCATCCTCGACGTGCCGAAATGAATCCGCGCGCCTGACATTTCTTCTCGAGAAAGTGAGCGCCATCCTGCATGTCGGGGTGTAGACTGCAATTATCCGCTCATGGAAGCCGTCCAAGGTCAGGAGGCCGGCATGATTTCCAAATGCGCGAATCCCGCCTGTTCTGCCCATTTCCTCTATCTCCACGAAGGCAGAGTATTCCGCATCATGCGCTCCGAAGATTCAGACGGACTTGAAATGGGTATGGATCCAACCCTGAAGAAGCGCCTGCATGTGGAGTTTTTCTGGCTCTGTGGCCGCTGCGCCCGCACCATGACCATCCGTTACCGCGATGGGTCGGTTATCGTCCAGCCGATTCGGGCGGCGTTGCGCGCCGCTTCATAGCGCCGCTGCGACGGAAGCCCGGCGTTCATCGTACTTTCCCGTCAACGAGTACCAACGCACCCGCAGCATCTCGCCCAGCATCCGAATCCCGTCCCGCAGCGGGCTGATGTGCGTTCCTTCGCGGTGCGCCCATTGCACCGGAACCTCATCCACGCGGAATCCAAAACGCTGTGCCAGGAAGAGAATCTCTGGATCGAAGCCCCACCGCTCGATGTGTTGGAGAGGGAAGATGGTCTGTGCGGAGCGTCGCGTGAAGGCCTTGAAACCACACTGCGTGTCCTTGAAGCGCAGCCCGAGCATCAGGCGCAGCGCAAGGTTGAAGGCCCGGCCAAAGATGCGCCGGTGGATCGGCTGGGGCTGAACTTGAAGTTCAGTCCGGAGCCAGCGCGACCCGATCGCCACATCCGCCCCTTTTTCAATGGCAGCAAGGAGCTGGATCGATTCTTCGATCGGCGAGGACAGGTCGGCATCGGAAAAAATCATCACATCGCCGGTCGCGTGCAGCATGCCGTTGCGTACGCTGTAGCCCTTGCCGCGGTTCCCCGGATTTTCCACCAGGCGCAGATTCGCGTGGCTGGCGGCGTACTGCTGCACAATTTTCGCGGTATCGTCGGTTGAACCGTCATTCACGACGATCACTTCCGCTGCCCAGCGCTGCTTTTGGACGAACCCCAGCACCTTCTCGATCGTGCGGCAGATGCGCGCGCTCTCGTTGTAGGCCGGAATGACGATGCTGTAAATCGTGCTCACCTTTGTTTGTTTCCCGCCTCCCAGGTTTATAAACCCGCAGCAGGAACCTTTGTTGCGGCCATGGCCGCTTCCCGCCTCTCCCCCTGGTTTTTCGGATGGCTCAGCCTACTACGCGACCTGCCGTTTCTCCAACATGGAGAAGAACTCGGCGACCAGGTCCTCGTCCCACAAGCCGCTCTGCGCTTCGGCCAGCATTGTAGTCGCAGCCTGTTGATGAGTTAACGCCGGCTTGTAAGGTCTTGCTGTTCGCAACGCGTCGTACACATCGACGACTTGTAAAATTCGCGGCAGCAACGGAATCTCTGATTTCCGCAAGCCGTCCGGATAGCCGGTGCCGTCCGAGTGCTCATGATGATGGCGAATAATAGGGAGAACCAGGCGTAAGGATTTGAGAGGCTTGCAGATGTTCTCGCCCGTCACCGGATGTTGCTTCATGATCTCCCACTCGGTCGGTGTGAGATCGGAACCCTTCTTCAGAATCTCATCCGGCACAGCGATCTTGCCCAGATCGTGCAGGTAACCGCCGCGCCGCAACGCGATGATCGACTCTTCATCCAGGCCCAGGTGCCGGCCCAGCGACGATGCCCGGCGCGCGAGTCGCTCGCAGTGGCCCTCCGTATATGGATCGCGAGCTTCCACGCTGAGGCCCAGCGTGCACAGCACCGAATCCGCCGTCTCCAATTCGTCCGTGAATTCCTTGAGCTTCAGCAGCGACTTCACGCGGGCGAACAGCTCGGAAGGGAAGATCGGCTTATTCAGGAAATCGTCCGCCCCCGCCTCAATCCCTTTGACTTTGTTCTCGCGGTCGCTCAGCCCCGTGATCAGGACAAACGGGATCAGCCGTGTCGTCGGATCGCTCTTCAGTTGGCGGCAGAACTCATACCCCGAGCGCCCGGGCATAATCACATCGGAGAGAATCAGATCAGGGGCGTGGCGCCGGATCTCCCGTTCGGCCTGCTCCACATCGCGGACGGCCAGAACATCGTACCCGCGGCTGACCAGCAGCTCGCGCATCAATTCCACCATCTCCGCGTTGTCGTCCACAACCAGAATCCGGGGGACCCGACGGTGGATTAAGAGCTCGCCCATAGAGTTAAGAATGCGCTTCGGACAAGAAAAGTTGCACCGGAACAGCCAAACTCCACCTCCGGCAAAATTTACCGGATTGTAAAGGAAATGGTATCAAACGCCAAATTTTTAGACGCCAGAAAAATCGTTTTTTTACCTGAGTCCAATAGTTCCGGTTCTGGGAAATGATTTGGTCACAATGCGCCTACCAACCTTGTGCGTCCGCTAGCCCTGTGATTACGTGATGGTTATGCGAGCGAGATTGTGCACCATCTGTGTGCTTTGGCTCAGCGCGACTGCCGCTTGGCCGGTCCCTAAACCCCACCTCATTGCCTTCGGTAAGTGGATGCCGGTCCGGTGGTTGGTCGGCAGCGCCAGCGACAAGGCCATGGACATCAAAGTTCGCCCTCTTTACGTCGACAGCCGCTTGAAGGAATACACCACCGGCGTTCCCCACGATGTAACCGAACGCTTGTTTGTGGTGCGCCGCATGTTTCGCATTAACGACAGTCTCCCCGAGGACTCAACCACAACTCAACATTGGGAGTGGCAGCGTGGCGGCTGGCTGATGGTCGACCGCGTCACCGGTCGGGTCACGCAGATCGCTTTACCCGAGTTTGACGCCTATTATTCGGCCGCGAGTTGGTATCGCGATTATGTCGCTTACTGCGGCATCTCCGATGACGGCAAAAAACTCTATGCAATTGTTGCCCAGTTGGGCCGAAAGAAGCCAATTCTAAAAAAGCCCTTAGGTGAACCCGACGCCGACGACATGCCTGACTCCGAGTGTCCCGCGCCAATGTGGCAACGTGCTCCGGCGCGGGTTACTTTCCAACCCGACGACAATCAGAAGCTCACCTACGCCGTTCGAGGACATGCTGTCGATGTTGTACCCGCCGATGACGAAAACGAAGGCGGCGATTGAGTCCGGAGAATCGTCGATTGGCGCGAACCCAGTACGTTCCTGCTGCTGCAAATCCGGCACGAGTGCCGGAAGGGGCAAGAATCGAGGAGGCACGAGATTTCACTCGTCCCAAACCAGCTCAGAATACGTCCCCGCTTTAGGGCAGGCTCTGCCGTTTCAGCACGCCCCGCAGACCCGCTACGTCGTCTCCACTGCCGGCATCTCCTCCGCTACGGTCTTCGTCTTGATCTTGGCGCTGGTCACCAGGATCACCGACACCACGACAATCGCGCTTCCAATCGCAATGTAGCGGTCGATCGGCTCATGTAGCACCAGCCAACCCAGGAACACTGCTACCACAGGGTTTACGTATGCATAGGTCGACGCTTTCGAACTCGGCACATGGTTCAGGATGTAAATGTACGAGGTGTATCCGATCCATGATCCGCCGACCACCAGATACAAAACAGCGCTCACACCGCGTGTTGTCCAGATAACATGGTGCTGATCTCCCATCGTCAACGCAAATAGCAGGTTCGCCGCGCCCGCAAAGATCACCTGCCACGCCGTACTGCTGAATGGATCCTCGTTCGACTTCCATACCTTTGCCAGCACCGAGCCCAGCGCCCAACTGAACGACCCAAACATCAGGCTCAGGCAGTACCAGAGTTCCCTCCGGCCAATCTGCCCGGTTGCCATCAACTGCGGCCACAACAGCACGACTAACCCCGCAAGCCCCAGCATCAACCCGATTTGCCCTCGCCGCGAGATGTGATGATCGCCCACCAGCCACGCATCCAGCACCAGAAACCAAAGTGGCGTCACCGCGATCAGCAGGGCCGACAAGCCGGAAGGAACCACGCGCTCGGCGTACGAAAGCGTCAGGTTTCCGCCCATCAACAGCAGGATCCCCACGATTGCCATGTGCATTAACTGCTCGGCGTTGTACAGAACCCTCCGCCCGCGCAGCCCGCAGTACGCCAGCATCAGCGTTCCCGCGATCAGAAACCGCGTCGCGCACATCAAGGCCGGCGGAATCTGCTCGACCGCAATTGCAATCGCCAGGTAGGTTGATCCCCAGAAGACGTACACCAGCGCGAACGCGAGGATCACCTTCCAGTTGTTCTGGTCCTGGGTAGACATGATTGCGTTGAAAGGCCGACCGTATCGGAGAGCTGAGAATATCAGAGCAAGGTGCTATCCCGGCCGTTCTATGCCGGCGTCCTTTGCAGGTATCCAAGCCCTCCAAGTCCGGCTGCCCAGACCCCTGTGGGACAACAGCTTGGGGGTTACGCGCCGCGACAATTTGGGCTAAACTCTTTATGGAATCTTGATGCGTACTCCTCGCTCCAATTCGCACCTTCCCGAGTGCTGGTTGCGCTCCCTGGTCTGCCCCCGCCGTTACCGGGCATTCCTGCCTTCGTGTGTGCGCGCCAATCTGTTTGGCAGCGACTAACTGCCGGCTTCCAAAATCTGCGTTGCTTTTTCGGTAAGTGTGCGCAAGACCCGCGCGATGGCGCCTGAGAACTCGCCCGAGCCCGACGCCAGTCCAGCGCGACAAAAAATCTGTTCGGAGAACCCTCTATGTCGACCAAAACTCTTGCTGTTGGCCCCAAAATCAAAACCGCGTTGCCCGGCCCCAATGCCCAGCGCGTCCTGACGGGCGACGAGAAATACATCTCGCCCTCCTACACACGCTCCTATCCGCTCGTCGCCAAGAGCGGCCGCGGCGTGGTCGTCACCGACGTGGATGGCAACGAATTCTTCGACTTCTCCGCCGGCATTGCCGTGACCTCTACCGGCCACTGCCATCCGCACGTTGTCGAAGCCATTCAGAAGCAGGCCGCGGAACTCATCCACATGTCGGGCACCGATTTCTACTACTCGAGCATGGTGGAACTTGCTGAACGCCTTTCAAAAATCGCGCCCATGCCCGGTCCGCACAAGATCTACTACGGCAACTCCGGAGCCGAAGCCGTCGAGGCCGCGCTTAAGCTTGCCCGCTATCACACCAAGCGCCAGAACGTGATTGCGTTCTTCGGCGCCTTCCACGGCCGCACCATGGGAGCGCTCTCGCTAACCGCCTCCAAACCACAGCAGAAGCGGCGTTTCGCGCCACTCGTGCCAGGCGTGACGCATGTCCGCTATCCCGATGTCTACCGGGGCTGCTCCGGCGGACCGCAGGACGCGGAAGCTTTCGCCCTGGGCTGCGCGCGTTATATCGAAGAGAAATTGTTCAAGACCATCCTTCCGCCCGAAGAAGTGGCTGCCATCTTCATCGAGCCCATCCAGGGTGAAGGCGGCTATGTGGTCGCGCCCACCGTCTTCATGCAGGAGCTCCGCCGCATCTGCGACCGTCACGGCATCCTGCTGGTCGTCGACGAAGTCCAGAGTGGCGTCGGCCGCACCGGCAGGTGGTGGGCGGTCGAGCACACTGGCGTGCAGCCTGACATCGTTTGCATGGCGAAGGGCATCGCCTCCGGCATGCCGCTCGGCATCACCATGTCGAAAGCAGAGATCATGGATTGGGTTCCAGGTTCGCACGCCTCCACCTTCGGCGGCAATCCGGTCTGCATCGCGGCCGCGCTAGCTACTCTGGATGTCATCGAGCGCGAGAATCTTCTCAAGAACTCGGAAGAAGTCGGCAATCACATGATGAAGCGCATGGCCGATTGGCCGAAGAAGTACGAAATTGTTGGCGATGTCCGCGGCCGTGGTCTGATGATTGGCGTCGAGATCATCAAGGACAAGAAAACAAGGGAATTCGGCCACGACGAACGCGACCGCATCGTCGAACTCGCCTTCGAGCGCGGCATTCTCTTCCTGGGTTGTGGCCCAAGCACCGTCCGTATCGCGCCGCCGCTCGTCGTCACCAAGGACGAAGCCGACGCCGCCGTGGATGCTCTCCAGGAAGCCGTCGAGATCGTCAACCGGCGAGCCTAGCTGTCGCCAGAAAGCTAACGGGCGAGTGCCAGTCGGCATTCGCCCTTTTTAGTTTCGCCTGCTGATTTTCATTGCGGACGACCTGCGTCGCCTGTGTAGACTCACCCCTTAGTCCACGGAACCTGATTGAAATCCTCCCTGTCACCTTCGGTCATTGCTACGGCCCTCGCCGCCGTCATCCTGTGGGGCTCGGCGCCGGTCGCGATTCGAGTTGCCCTCGCCGGTTATGGCCCCGCACAGCTCTCCCTGCTCCGCTTCGGGATGGCATTCGTTCTTCTGCTTCTTTACGGCTTCGCCGTCGGCCTGCGCCGTCCCGCTCTCGCCGATTTGCCCACTCTAGCGCTTAGCGGCGCCGTTGGCATTACGCTCTATAACGTTGTTCTCAACTATGGCCTCAAAACCGTTCCCGCGGCCTCGGCCAGCTTCCTCGTTGCGTCGACCCCGATCTGGACCTCGCTTCTGGCGGTTGTTTTTCTCAAGGAGCGACTGAATCCGATCGGCTGGGCGGGCATTTTCATCAGCTTCTTGGGGATCGGCCTCATTGCTCGCGAGCGCGGCCATGGATTGCACTTCTCTCCCGGCGCGATCCTGATCGGCCTCAACGCCATCGCGTACGCCGTCTACATGATTTTGCAAAAACGCCTGCTTTGGCGGATGACCGCGCTTGAATTCACCACGTACTCATTCGGCATTGGCAGTTTGTTGCTCGTCCCGTTCGGAAGCGGAACTATCGCTGCCGCTCAATCTGCATCCTCACGCGCAACCTGGGCTTTGATTTTTCTGGGCATCTTCCCCGCCGCGCTGGCCAACGTCGCTTGGGCGCGGGCCATGGCCGAGGCGCCAGCTTCGCGCATCAGCAGTTTTTTTTACCTGATGCCCGTCGCGACCGTCGTGCTGGCCTGGCTATGGTTGGCGGAGATTCCAACCCTACTGGAATGGGTTGGCGGGGCGCTGGCTCTCGCCGGCGTACTTCTGGTGAATATCTGGGGGCACATGTCCACGACGTCGGTGCTCGCGAGAACCGCCCCAGGAACGCTCCATTAGCTATGGGTGCTGTGGAGTTCCGGCCCTCGCCGCCAAGATCTGGAAGTTGGAGTCAGCGCGCAGGCTCTTGAAGGAGTCGTCGTCGGCAATGCCCGGCACGTTTTCATCGTGTCGCTCCACGGCAATTTGCAGATAATGCAGCGCACCTTGCGCATCCCCAGCCTGGGCACAGCTCTCCGCAACCACGACCGGTGAGATCTTGTCCTGGTCGTAAAGCCGCTTCTCCGTCGAGACCAGGCTCTCTAGCATCGCCGATGGGCCGCCGCGCGTCAGCCCCTGCTGCGCTGCATTCGCGATTGCCACCCCGGCCGGATCCTTCATCAAGGTCGCTTCCTCGCGTTGCTCAGCGATGTAGCGAGCGTAGTCTCTGCGTTCGAAGTAGATCCGTTTGAGGTAGCGGTGCGGCGAGATAAACGATGGATCGGTCGTCTCCATCTGCTGCAAAAGCGCGAAGGCCTCGTCCAATCGGCCCATGCCGATCAGGATGTCACCTTTATCGGCAAGAATGGCGGCATTCGAAGGATCCAGCGCTCGCGCCCGATCGATTTCCGCCAAGGCTTCTTCATGCCTTCCATCCGTCAATAAAAATGTCGCGTACCAGTGATGAGCGATGGCGTTTCGCGGATCCAGTTCGATCGCGCGCCGGAATTCGCGGTCCGCCGTCGCCGCATCCCAGTTGCCCCAATAAGAAGCGAAAGCCAGCGACGCGTGTGCCTCCGACGAACTGTCATCCAGTTCAACCGCTTTCTTCGCAGCCGCCAGTGCACGCGGGTAGGCCTCCGATGCCGGCATCACCGTGTATTCACGGAGCAGGTTGTAACAATCCGCTAGGCCGACGTAAGCCTTCGCATACCCCGGATCCCGCACGATCGCCTGCGTGAACAGATCGACCGCCTTGTTGAGTGCGTCCGGCGTTCGCTTGTTCCAGTAGAAACGACCCTTGAGATAGAAATCTTCCGCTTCGGCAATCGACCGCTGATTATGATTTGCCGCCATTACGGACGAGTGGCGGACATCCGCTCTCACCGAATGCGAGGCCGGACGAAAGAACCACGCCGCCAACCCCACCAGCGCGAGCGGGATTAGCCACACCATCCTTCGATCCAGCCGCCACAGTGTATGGCTTCCGCCGGTCGAGGTCATGATCGCGGATGCCGTGCCTGCGGCTTTCTGCATCTCGGGCCCGGCCGATTTCTGCGCTTCGACTCTCGCTGGCTCCGCGACTGTCGGCTCAATGACATGCACAGGCGCGATCCATCGATACCCGCGTCGCTCTACCGTCTCGATGAAAATCGGATTTTCGGCTGAGTCTCCCAGCGCATCCCGCAGCCGGTTCATCGCGCTGCTGATCCCGTGATCAAAGTCGACGAAAACGTCGGTCGGCCACATCGCCTTGCGAAGATCTTCCCGAGTGATCACTTCGTTCGGGCGGGTCAGCAACAGCCGCAGCGCGCGAAATGGCAACTCCTGAATCTTCACCCGGGCGCCGTTTTTGCGCAGCTCGCCGGAACGCAAATCGGCCTCAAACACACCGAAGCGCAAAATTCCGACACTGACCATTGGCGTTTCCATGGGGCCCGACGCATCCCAGGGGGAATACGAGTCTAGCAACCGCTCCCCACCCCAACAATCCCACTTCCGGGCCATGCTGAGCGCGTGATCTATCCCTCTATCTCCATCAAAAAATGGCAAGTTATCCCGTGAACTACGTTTGCAATCCAGATGACGGTGGCGTCATTGACCAGGCAGCCGGTTTCAACGACATTCAATCGCAATGGCGTAGTCGATCGTTGTAGTCGCTCTGGTCAGGGCCGCGATCTTCTCCGGAAGCAATGCACGGGAACGCTTGGGACGTCTTCCGGCGACGCCATCCCGAAAGTTTTTTCCACGCATGACGTGGATTGTCGCTGCCCTTCGGGGGAAGGGGGAATGCGGCCAAGCCTGCGGCGTTGTCTGCGGGCTTGTTTTTTCCCCAAAACAATCTTCTCCTTCCCCGCCCCTCCGTGGTCAACTTGGCCCCCGGCATGTGAGTGGCATCACAGAGCCTTCCCTGGAACCTGCATAAATTGGAGCTGGCCTCTTGGCTGGAGTTTTGTGCATGCTTTCTGGAAGTGCGGTCCAGACTACCGTCCGGATTCTCGATTGGATCGCGCACCGACTTTTCACGCCGGAGAAACTCGCTCCGCACCTGGAAACCGGGCGCCGGGGAGAAGAGGAAGCCTATTTTTTTCTTCGCCGCCTCGGCTATATCCTGGTGGCGCGGAATTTTCGCTCCCCGCGCCGCCGCGGAGAGATTGATCTCATCGGGTGGGACGGCGATGTTCTTTGCTTTATCGAGGTGAAAACCCGCACCTCTCATAACGTGAAGCCCGCCGAGGCCGCGGTCGATCACAGCAAACAAAAGGAGTTAGCGGCGGTCGCCCGGGAATTCCTGCGCGCCTGCCCCACTTTCGGGCAATGGCGGTTCGACATTGTGACTGTGTACTATGAAGGCTGGTCCGATCTGCCCCAGATCGAATTGTTCAAGAATGCCTTCTCCGTGTCGTAAAATACTGGCCTCAAGCCCCCATTGAAAGGATTTAGTACTTGCCGGAGCTTAGAAAAGATCCCATTGTTGGTCGCTGGGTAATTATTTCAACCGACCGGGCCAAGCGCCCTACCGATTTCGTGCGCGAAGGCATGAAAATCAAGGGAGGTTTTTGCCCCTTCTGCCCGGGCAATGAGAACAAGACGCCTCCCGAAATCCAGGCCTACCGCCCCAATCCCAACGGGGGGCCCGCTCCGCAGAAAGATACGCCCGGCTGGAGCGTTCGGGTCGTACCCAACAAGTTTCCCGCCCTCGGCATCGAAGGCAACCTGAACCGTCAGGCCGAAGGCATGTTTGACAAGATGAACGGCATCGGCGCGCATGAGGTCATCATCGAGACCCCCGAGCACGGCCAGACTCTCGCCTCCATGCCGCCCAAGCGCATCGAGGACATGCTCTGGACCTTTCGCGACCGCATCCTCGACCTGAAAAAGGATCGCCGGTTCAAATACATCCTGATCTTCAAGAATCACGGCGAGCCCGCGGGTGCTTCGCTCGAGCACGGCCACTGCCAGCTGATTGCGCTGCCCATCATCCCGATTTACGTGGTCGAAGAGCTCGAAGGCGCCAAGCAGTACTACATCTACAAAGAACGCTGCGTGTTTTGTGATGTCATCCGTCAGGAAGCCGACAACGGCACCCGCGTTGTCGCAGAAAACGAGGATTTCATTACGCTCGCGCCCTACGCGCCGCGTTTCCCGTTTGAAACCTGGATTCTGCCTAAGCAGCACGAATCGGCTTTCGAGAATTCGTCCTCGCACATGTTCGAGAACCTCGCCAAGGCGGTGAAGACTTTGCTTATCAAAGCCGACCGCGTGCTCGACAATCCGCCCTACAACCTGGTCATCCACAGTTCACCGGTGCAGGAGCAGACCAGCGACCACTACCACTGGCATATCGAGTTCATGCCCAAGCTGACCAAGACCGCAGGCTTCGAGTGGGGAACTGGTTTTTACATCAACCCTACTCCGCCCGAAGAAGCCGCGCGGTTTCTGCGCGAAGCCAGCGTGGAAGAGCCGGTGGGACTAGAGGTCGGATAAAGCTCGCAAGACAAAACCAATACAAAAGGCGGATCCTTGGATCCGCCTTTCGACTTTCATGGGTGCCGCGAGTTGCTAGTTTTGCGTACGGTCGAGGAACTCTTCGTGCCACGCCATCTGGATCGCTTCCAGCTTGGCCTCGTTCGACTTCGCCGGATCGTCCTTGAAGTTCGGCAGCTCCGTCACCATGCGGTGCAGATCAGTGAAGCGCACGCCAAGCGGATCCTGCGTCGGATGCGTTTCCGCCAGCAGGAGCCCGATGTCTTCGGCATTATCCCAAGTCAATTCGCGCGGCATGAAAGCTCCATGAACGAAAGTTTCAAAGTTTCAGAGTTTCAAAGTTATCAGATTCGGCACTTCGAATTTCGGACATCTGCCAGGTATCAAGAGTTCGCTCACTCGACGCAAGAACGATGAAGTGTTGCAAAAATCGTAAACGTGCAAATTTCGAGATCGATCTCTCTTCCCGAACCTCGCGGTTGAGGCTTGTCAACCTTGAAACTATGAAACCTTGAAACTCTGAAACCTGCTCTTTAGTGTTCTTCCGATACGTAGTTCCGATTCCACGCTGGAATCTCCACCACGACCTTGCCCGGCTTGGTAATCACCGCCTGGCAGCCGAGACGAGAGTTTAATTGCAAATCCGCCGCCATGTCGAGACGGTCCGCTTCGTCGTCGTCCATCTCCGAAAGGTGGTCCGCGCCTTCCTTCACCCAGATGTGACAGGTCGTGCACGCGCAGTTTCCGCCGCACGCATGATCCAGCTTGATGCCGTTATTGATCGCCACGTCCAGCAGCGACTCCGGCTTGCCATGTTCCTTGTAAGGCAGCTTGCCATGCTCGAATTGCACCGTCTTGCCTTCGGGCAGAAACGTCACCTGCACCGTGTTTTCCCCGGGAGCCTCGACCGTCGCTGCGCCCGCACTCTGTGTTTTCTCATCCGCCATAAATGTCATCCACCGTAAATGTCATCCGCCATAAACGCTTTCGCTCTGGTGTCGCGCCGAGTCTTCCTCTGCGAAAGTCGCGCAACCTCAGCGCCTCTGCGTTAAAAGCTCTTGTCTTTGAAACTCTGAAACTATGAAACTCTGAAACCTGATCTACTCAAACTCCGCTTTCGCCACCGGGTGCGGCACCGACGGCCCTTCGCCCAGGTCCGCCTCGTTCATCGTCTTCCCCTTCAGTGCAGTCGCCACCGCGCTATCCATCATCAGCTCGGCAAGCCGCATGGTGCTCTGATTCAGCGCATCAATCGCCTTCCGGATCTCGCTATAGTCGTCGCCCTTCTCGACCTTATGTAAATGCTGCTCGAGTTGCGCAATGTTCTCTTTCTCGCCCGTTGTCAGCTGTGCCCATGCCGGACTTTGTCGCCCCTTTTCGAGCGCCGCTACAATCGTCGCCGCTTCGTTGCGCGCCTCAATCAGCTGGCGCTCGCGGAAGTCATCCTCCGCCTTGTCGAACGATTCGAGAATCATGCTCTCGACCTGCTCATCCGTCAGGCCGTAGCTTGGCTGCACTTCGATCTCCGCTTCCTTTCCGCTGCGCTGCTCGCGCGCCGAAACGTGGAGAATGCCGTTCGCATCAATCAAAAACCGCACTTCAATGCGCGGCATCCCCGCCGGCATTCCCGGGATGCCCTTCAGATCAAACCGCGCCAGCGATCGGCAGTCCTTCGCTAGCTCGCGTTCCCCTTGCAACACATGGATGGCGACATTCGCCTGCCCATCCACCTGCGTCGTGTAAAACTGTGTCGCCGACGCGGGAATCGTCGAATTGCGCAGGATGATTTTGTCGGTGACGCCGCCCGCAACCTCAATTCCCAACGACAGCGGCGTCACGTCCAGCAGAAGCATCTCTTTCGTCGCTTCCGACGCTCCGCTCAAAATATTTGCCTGCACCGCCGCTCCCAGCGCGACCACTTCGTCGGGATTTAAGTCCGTGTGCGGCGTGCGACGGAACAGTTGCTCGACCAGTTCCCGCACCTTCGGGATGCGCGTCGAGCCGCCCACCAACACCACTTCATCAATCTGCTCCGGTTTCACGCCCGCGTCTTTGAGCGCCTGCTTGCAAGGCCCGATCGTCCGCTCCAGGATCGGCTGGATCAGTTGCTCAAACTGATCGCGCGTAATCTCGCGCTGGTAACGCTTTCCGCCTGGTAGCTCGATATCGAGTTTGGTCGAAGGCTGCGATGACAGCGCAATCTTTGCTTCGATCACCGCCTTGCGAATCGTCGCCACCGCTTCGCCGCTCCGCCGCAGGTCGAGTCCGAGATCACCGCGAATGTCGCCCAGCCCAATGGTGATCAGCAGGTTGTCGAGGTCGTCCCCGCCCAGATGCGTATCACCGTTCGTCGCGATCACTTCGAAGATGCCGTCGTGCAGCTTCAAAATCGAAATATCGAAAGTCCCGCCGCCCAGGTCGTACACAGCCACTGTGCCATTCTTCTTCCGATCAAGCCCGTACGCGAGCGACGCCGCGGTTGGCTCATTCACCAGTCGCAGCACTTCGAGTCCCGCGATTCGCCCCGCATCTTTCGTCGCCTGCCGCTGCGCGTCGTTGAAATAGGCGGGCACCGTAATCACCGCCTTCGTAACCGGCGCGCCAAAAAAACGCTCCGCATTGCGCTTTAATTGCCGCAGGACGAGCGCTGAAATCTCAGGTGGCGTGTAGCTCCGATCTCCCAGCTTGATCCGCAAAACCTCGCCCGGCTCGAGATCGTCGGCCAGGCGGAAAGGGAAGAGCTTCAGTTCGTCCTGGATATCCTCCACGCCACGCCCCATCAGCCGCTTTACCGAATAAATGGCCCGCTCCGGCGTCTCGATTAGGTACTTGCGCGCGGCGTTCCCCACAATCATCTGCCCATCCGCACCAAGCGCCACCACCGACGGCACCAGGTTCGATCCGTCCTCGCCCGGAATCACGGCCGGCCTGTCGCCTTCCATTGTGGCGACGAGCGAGTTGGTCGTGCCTAAATCAATTCCGACTATGCGTTCGTTGGGCATGGTTTCTGACTGCTTGTAGCTATCTCTCGACCGCTTCATTCACATCGCGAACCAGATTCCGTATGTACGACCGCCGATTCAGCAGGTCCACCATCTTGTCGCGGATCTTCAGCCGGTCTTCCTCGGTCCCTTCATCCACCGCTTGATCCCATTTCTGCCAATAACCTTTCAACTCCTCGAAAAGGCCTTCGTACTTCTCCTCCAGTTCAAGCTTCTGGCGGCCAATCTCTTCGATGAGCGCCGGGTCATCTTCCCCCAGCCTTTTCTGCGCTCGCAGCTCTTCCAGTTGCATGTTCAAGTCAAAGACCTCTTCCAGCAGGTCCGGCGGCACCACTTGCTTCTTCAAGCTTCCGCTGCTGCGTGCCTGCTCGGTCGCCGTCTTCGATTGTTCTTCCAGCTCTACGCCTTCCAGCCGCAGCAAATATTCCGTGCGCTTGATCGGATCCTTCAGTGTCCGGTACGCGTCGTTGAGCTGCGAACTCTGTTCCAGGCTCCATTCCTGTTCCCGCGTATCCGCGCCCGAGTACAAATCCGGATGAAGCTTCCGGCTCAGCGCATAGAACTCCTTCTCGAGGCCCGGCACGTTGACTTCCAGCTTGCGAGGCAAGCCAAAAAACGTGAAATAGTCGACCGGCAGCGGCGGCTGAACCTTCCCGCACGCCGTGCAGAAATGCTCAGCGCGCATCGTGCCGCACGACCAGCATGACGCCGTCGGCTCGCCCGGCATAATCAGCGACGACTTACTCTCTGCTTCTGCCACAAACTTCTTCCTCTCAAGAATTCTTTCCTGCAAAAGCTGAGGCGGGCTGGGCCCGCCCCGTGATCCAACCCCGATTTCCCTTGATGGCGCCTCAGTCGATGGCGCCCCGGAGCCCGCATGGAGCGCGCCGAACAGTTCGCGGACCGCACTTTGCGGCGTTAACCTGGGTTAGCGACGGCGCCCGCAACCGCGATCACGCAGAGAACGACGTCCCGCAGCCGCACGACTTCTGCGAGTTCGGATTCACGAACACGAATCCCTGCTGCATCAGCGTCTCCTGGTAGTCGAGCGTCATGCCATGCAGGTAGATGAACGACTTCGGATCGACAAATACGCGCACATCGCCGAACTGAAAAATCCGGTCCCGTTCCCGGGGTTGCGTGTCGAACCGGATGTTGTAGCTCAGGCCCGAACAACCGCCGCCCTGCACGCCCAACCGCAGGCCGCCCTGCTCGGCAGAAATGCCTTCCTTGGCCATCGCTGAACGGATCTTCGCGATTGCCTTCTCCGTTACCTGGATGCCCTTCACCGGCACCTGGGGCGCTACTGTCTTGGTTGCTTCTTCAGTCATGCTCAAAGTCTGCTCTTGTGCCGCACCGCTGTCAGTGATCGATGAACGATGCCGCTCTCGAGGGTGCCCCATTCAAACGTCGCGCACGTTGCGCCGTTTGAGTAGGAAAGTTACGACACTCGAACCTAGTGTCCTGCCTGCGATCCAGCCGATACCGGAGCGGGCTCGTTCGAGCCGTTCTTCTTCTTCCAATCGTGGATCGCCGCGCGGATGGCGTCTTCCGCTAGCACCGAGCAGTGAATCTTCACCGGCGGCAGCGCCAGTTCTTTCACAATCTCGGTGTTCTTGATCTGCAGCGCCTCTTCCACCGTCTTGCCTTTCACCCACTCGGTCGCCAGAGAAGACGACGCAATCGCCGATCCGCAGCCGAAGGTCTTGAACTTCGCGTCTTCAATGACCTGCGTCTCCGGATTGACCTTGATCTGCAGCTTCATCACGTCGCCGCACTCCGGCGCGCCGACTAAGCCGGTGCCCACGTCGGTGCTGCTCTTGTCGAGCGATCCCACGTTGCGGGGATTCGAATAATGATCGAGAACCTTATCGCTGTATGCCATCTTTGCTTTCTCCTAAATCGTCAAAAGTTTTCTCTGCGAAAATTCTTCTTCGCGACCTTCGCGGTTAAAAGCTTTTACTCTCCCGCCCACTGTACCTTGGTCAGATCCACGCCCTCTTTCGCCATCTCGTACAGCGGCGAGAGTTCACGCAGGCGCTCCACCGTTTCGCACACGCGATCGGCCACGTAATCGACTTCGGCCTCGGTATTGAATCGCCCGATGCCGAACCGGATCGAACTGTGCGCCAGATCGTCACCCGTGCCTAATGCTTTCAGCACGTAGGATGGTTCCAGCGTCGCCGACGTACACGCCGACCCGCTCGAAACCGCGACATCGTTGATGCCCATCAGCAGCGACTCGCCTTCCACATACGCGAAGCTGATGTTCAGATTCCCCGGCAGCCGGTGTTCCATCGATCCATTGATGTAAGTCTCGTCCAGCCGGTTCATAATGCGGTCTTTCAACCGGTCGCGCAGCCCTTCGAGCCGCTTCGATTCGGCCGCCATCTCTTCGCGCGCCAGTTCGCAAGCCTTGCCGAGACCCACAATCCCCGCCACGTTCAGCGTTCCCGAACGCATGCCGCGCTCGTGCCCGCCGCCATCGATCACCGGCGAAACCTGCACGCGCGGATTCTTTCTCCGCACATACAGCGCGCCTACGCCCTTCGGCCCGTAAATCTTGTGGGCCGTAATCGACATTAGGTCGATGTTGTCCTTATTCACGTCGATCGGCACCTTCCCGATCGCCTGCACGCCATCCGTGTGGAACAGCACGCCTTTCTCGTGGCAGATCTTCCCAATCTCCGCCCACGGCTGCAGCACGCCAATCTCATTATTTGCGGCCATGATCGTGACCAGAATCGTCTTGTCATCGATCGCCTTCTTCAACTCTTCCAGATCGACCAGGCCGTTTTTCTGCACCGGCAGATAGGTCACGCGGTAGCCATACTTCTCGAGCCGCTTGCACGTGTCCAGCACCGCCTTGTGCTCGGTCACGGCGGTAATAATGTGATTGCCCTTCTCGCGGTACATCTCCGCGACACCCTTGATCGCCAGGTTGTCGCTTTCCGTCGCGCCCGACGTAAAGATGATCTCCTTCGCCGTCGCCCCAATCAGCTTGGCCACCTGCTCGCGCGCCTTCTCCACCGCTTCCTCCGCGGCCCAGCCAAACGGATGGTTGCGGCTCGCCGCGTTGCCGAATTTCTCCATGAAATACGGCAGCATCGCCTCCAGCACCCGCGGATCCATCGGGGTGGTCGCATGATTGTCCATGTAAATCGGCAGCTTCACGCCCTCGGGCGCCGGCGTACGTTGCTCTTGGGTCAGAACGGGCACATCGGTCTTAACACCGGGTATGCCCTTCGTCGTCGAAGTGGGGGTCTTCACATCCGTGCTCATGATTGCTCTCTCCTGCCTTGCTTCTATCTGCTCTGGGCCGGAGTCCGACTCCGACCAAAACTTGTATTCCAAACTCAACCCAGCGTGATCAGATCCTTCACCGAAACTTTGACCGCCGCTTCTTCCTTCTCCGCGTGCTCCGCCATGTCTGCAATCTTGATGCGCCGCAGAACGGCTTCGATGCTCTCATTCACCTTGCGCAGCGGTTCGCGAATCGTGCACCGGTCGCTCTGATCACACTCGCCACGCACCGTGATGCACGACGTAATGAACAGTGGCCCATCGATCGCTCGAATCACCTCGTAAGCCGAAATTTCCCACGGGTCCCGCGCCAGCGTGTAGCCGCCATTCATCCCATGCTGCGAATTCAACAATCCCGCTTTGGCCAGACGCTGCAGGATCTTGGCTAGCGCCTCCGGAGGAATTCCGTATGATTCCGCCACGTCCTTCGCGCTGCAGGCTCCCTGGTCTGCATGCTCTGCCAGATGCTTCATGGCCATCAATCCGTAGTCGGCCTTCTTGGTGAGCTTCAGCATGACTGCCTGCTAAACGAACAAAATCCGACCAAATGCGTCGGCTTCATATCCGACCCTTTGGGTCGCCTTTTATTCTAGCTGCTTCCTGCCCCCTGCCGCAAGCCTCTCCAGCCAACTGCCGCCTGCCCTCAGCGAACTGTAACCAGCATTCAGGGAATGGTTTAGCTAAATACGAGGTTTTTCGTCGGCTTTCTTGCCCCGCGCTCCTTAAGGCCACCTCCCGCCGGGTAAAACGGGTACTTGACTTCTCCCGAGAGCGTTCTAAAATACCCGCAATTTTGGGTTCGTGCGCGTTCGTTTCCCGCTCGGGAAACGGGGTTCCAGCCCGAGTTATGAGACCAATCTTGGCCGCCAAGTCCCCTCTTGAGAGTCTGAATGAATCCATGTAAGCACCCGCGCGTGCAGATCGTCAGCCGCGATGAGGACTCCGAGTACGTCGAGTGCCTCGAATGCGGCGAGGTCTTTGAGTCCAGCGAATTTAAAGACATGGCGATCGAGGAAAGCACGCCGCCCCCGGAATAATCCCTTGGGTCGTGCCCGCTCCTGTGCGCGCGTCCCCCAGCCATCACCAGAGTTTTCGGACAACTTGTGCGCGTCGCCGCGAGATGCCCGCCTTTTACCCGGGCACAACTGTGACCTTCGGTTTCGCTTCGGACCAAAAAACAGTTTTCGGTGCGCGTTCAGCACAGCTCACCCAAACCGTTGCCCGCCTTTCGGCATTCCGCAAACCAAAGTAATGTTTTGGTTTCAATCCGGGCTTGTGGACCATATCCGGGCGTTGGTACCGTCACTTACACGTGTGCGTGCACGGGTCCTCATGCCTCCTATCGCCCTGGTCGTCGATGATTCGATGCTGATCCGGCATACCGTCTGCCGCTTCCTCGAAGAACGCGGATTTACCGTCGAATCGGCTACCAACGGGCGCGATGCTCTTGAGGTCCTCGATCGCATCTCCCCGTGCCTCATCATCACCGATATGCAGATGCCCCTTATGGACGGCAGCGAACTCATCACCGCCGTCAAGGCTCGTCCCCAGACCGCCAATACGCCGATCGTCATTGTTGCCGGACGCTCCAGCGGATTCGACGAGCGCGAGACCCGCGCCCAGTTCGTGATCTTCAAAGACATCGATATCGATCAGCAACTCGAAAACGCCCTCGCCGCCATCGTCCCAACCACGAAGCACAACGCCGCCGGCAAGTAGCTCTGGACATGCCATGCAAGACACGACTTACTCACTCAGCTCAGTTTCTTTTGTGGGAGGTTCTTTACTGAAGGAAGCAATTGCAGACTGCCTCAACGCATGAGTCCAGTGTCCTGAAGCGCGATCCACAACAAAATCACAAATTACCAAATTACACTTTCCCGTTCCCTCACTTCAGCGCGAACGACGCTTCCGCCGAAAAATCCATCCCTGCAAAATCCCGCGCCACCCACTTCGGATACGCCGCCGCCGCAATCATCGCTGCGTTATCGGTTGACAGTGGCCGCGACGGAAAGAACACCGGCAATCCAGCCTCGGCCGCATCCCGCTCAAAACTTTCTCTCAGTTCGTTGTTCGCCGCGACGCCCCCCGTAACGAACAGCGTCGCCACATCAAACTCGCGCGCGGCCTCAAGCGTCTTTGCAATCAGATCGTTCACCATCGTTCGCTGAAACGACGCCACCAGGTTCAACGTCGCCCGGTCGCACACCGCTAGATAGTCCTCAAGCGTCGGCTTCGCGATCGCGGCCAGTTTCCTCCGCCGTTCCTCGACCGCCGCCCGCATCTCATGCGTCTCCACATACCGCAACACCGCCGTCTTGATCCCGGAATAAGAAAAATCAAAGCTGACCGCCCGATCCTCTGACGGTGCCCCATTCAAGCCGTCCTTTGGCTTGAGTGGGGAAGTTCCAGACGCGTCGCTAACCCGAAATGAGGCTGCCCCAGTCTTGCGCGTTCCTTGCGCATGCGTGGAATCCGCGGCTCTCTCGTTCACCGCCGGCTTCGACACCCGCTCCGGATGCTTCAACTGCGGCGTCGAAAACTTCACTGCCTTCGGATCCCCATGCTTCGCCAGCCGGTCAATCACCGGACCGCCCGGATATCCCAGCCCCAACAGCTTCGCGACCTTATCGAACGCCTCGCCCGCGGCATCGTCCCGCGTGTGCCCAACGTTCTGATACGACCACCCGTCTTCGTGTTCTTCCGCCAGGTAAAGATGCGTGTGCCCGCCCGACACCACCAGCGCCAGCACCGGAAACTCCAGTTCCCGATTTCCTTTTTGCCGCTCCTCGAGCAGCACCGCGTGAATATGCCCTTCGAGGTGATTCACCGCGATCAGCGGCTTGTCCAGCGCAAACGCCAGCGCCTTCGCGTAGCTGATCCCGACCAGCAGTGCCCCGGCCAACCCCGGCCCCTGTGTCACGGCCACAGCATCAATCGATTCGTAGCTCTGCCCCGCGTCCGCCAGCGCCTTGCGCACCACCGGCACAATCGCCCGCAGATGCTCGCGCGACGCCAGTTCTGGCACCACTCCCCCGTATGCCTGGTGCGTGGCGATCTGCGAGAACACTACGTTCGATAAGATCTTCTCGCCGGAGCGCACCACCGCCGCTCCCGTCTCGTCGCACGAGCTTTCGATCCCGAGAATGTTCACGTCCGCCATGAGATTTCCGGTGTCCCTCTCAAATCACCAGTCCCCAATCACCAATCACCAATCACCAATCACCAATCACAAATCACAAATCACAAATCACAAATCACAAATCACAAATCACAAATCACAAATCACAAATCACAAATCACAAATCACCAATACCCTCGCGGCTGCCCACGCTTGCGCCGAATGAAAAATTCTATCGCGCCGATCTGTGAACACTGCCGCGATGCCCCGCAACTTTCGAGGCGACATTTCTCGACCGGTGGCTCTCGATCACCGCCGTGGCCAGCCCTGCCAGCACCGCCAGGATGACCACCGAAGTCAAACATCCAGCCATCGCCTTCTGCACCGCTGCCGTCGCACGCTTCTTCATCATGAGCACCTGCTGGAATTATAAGCAGACGACCAGAAACCCGCATGGTAGGAATTCGACGATTTGCCCCTGGCTCGCACCATTCTTTGGCGCTAACCTGGGATCCCACCGCCGCCTCCAAAGCTTTGCGAAAATAAGCAAATCGCATGCTCCGCCCCGCTCTCATCCTCGCCGCGCACCTCATCGCCATCCTCGCGCCAATCTTCCTCGGCTGGGGACTCAGCGATCTTCCCGCATTCTTCGCCCAACCTGCCCGCGCGGGCCTCATCCTCCTCATTGCCGTCGGTGCAATCGCCGTCCTCATCCTTCGCATTGATCTCGACCCGCTCCGCACCGGCACGCCCGCGACCACCGTCGAATCCCGCACGCTGCTCGCGTTGACCGCCTGCTCCATCCTGCTTCTCGCCTTCCTGCCCTACGCCGATCGTCATCACATCCTCACCATCGAAGGCGCCGCTGGCCAACAGCATCTTCAGAATGCACTCCCCTGGCTCGGCGTCCTCCTGTGTGCCGTCGCCGGGCTAGTCCGTATCCTGGCCCTCCGCGAACTTGGGAACCACTTCAGCGCCTACGTCACCCTCCAGCCCAGCCACCAACTCATCCAGACCGGCGTCTACTCCGTCATCCGCCACCCGCTTTATCTAAGCCTGCTGCTTGCCGGCCCAGGCGTAGCCCTTATCTTCGCTAGCCACCTCGTCTGGCCCATCGCCGCCGCCGCCGCCGTCTTCACCGCCGACCGCATACGCCTTGAAGAAATTCTTCTAGCACAGGCCTTTCCCAGCGCTTTTCCTGCTTATCGAGACAGCACGTCCGCTCTGCTGCCGTTCATTTTGTAGAGGGATATGCCGGATTGTAGAGGGATACACGGGACTTGAACCGCCACGCCAGATGGTTCTCGGGTCAATGAGTGAAATGCGCCTGTTTACGCCAACCATCGAGGTGCAAATAATTGGTGGTGGGTATTTCATTATGCTCTGGGAACTGCTCGTCGCGATTGGATCAGCGATGTTTGTCGTCTCTGCCGCGCAATCGGCTCGGCACGCGCACAGTGGGCCGATAGGCTTTGTGTTGGTAATCCCTGTTGGTTTGGTCTTCGCGGTGGTTTACGAGTGGGCGGCACACAAGTTTGCCGATGCCGTTGATGATCGGACGGGTCGCCCGTCCTTCTCGTGCTGGCTTCTTTCCGCTCACTCCCAGTCGGGGTGCCCCGTCCATGCGCTTCTTGCAAGGGCGGGTACGATGCATCCTGCCCCGAGGGCTTATCACAGCGAGGACTCGCATGCTCTGCGTCGGGCCGCGTCTATACTGAAATCCGCATGTCCCCCGCCCGCGAATTTGCCGCCCACATCGTGCGCACTCTCCGCGCCCGCGGACATCGCGCCTATTTCGCCGGAGGATGCGTCCGCGACTTCCTCCTCAACCGCCCGCCCGCCGACTACGATGTCGCCACCAGCGCCACCCCGCAGCAGGTCATGGAGATCTTCCCCCAAACTTACGCCGTGGGCGCGCAATTCGGTGTCGTCCTCGTTCCCATCCCAAAGAAAGACGAGGCTCCCGAACCGCTGACTCCGTCCGAAGTATCGCAAGACGATACATCCGGCTCCGCCCTGGCCTCCGAAGCCGCCAGAGCTCACGCCATCGAAGTCGCCACCTTCCGCACCGACGTCAGCTACAGCGACGGCCGCCACCCCGACGCCGTCCGCTTCAGCCTCGATCCGCGCGAAGACGCCGAGCGTCGTGACTTCACCATCAACGGCCTCTTCCTCGATCCGGAAACCAACGAAGTCCTCGACTTCGTCGGCGGACAGAACGACCTCAAAGCCCAGATCATCCGCGCCATCGGCGATCCCGAACGCCGCTTCGGCGAAGACAAGCTCCGCATGCTGCGCGCCGTCCGCTTCGCCGCGCGCTTCGGCTACGCGATCGATCCCGCGACCTTCGCTTCAATCCAAAAACTCGCACCGCAAATTTCGCAAGTGAGCCACGAGCGCGTCCGTGACGAACTTACCAAGATGCTCACCGAGGGCCACGCCCGCGATGCCTTCTTCCTGCTCGACGAGTCCGGCCTGCTCCGCGAAGTGCTCCCAGAAATCTCTGCCATGCATGGCGTCGAACAACCGCCGCAATATCACCCCGAAGGCGACGTCTTCGTGCACACGCTGCTGCTTCTCGATTTCCTCCCGCATCCTTGCCCGCTTACGCTCGCCTGGGGCGCGCTCTTGCACGACGTCGGCAAGCCCGCCACCTTCCGCGTCGCCCCCGACCGCATCCGCTTCGATGGCCACGTCGAAGTCGGCGTCCGCATCGGCGAGCAGATCTGCCGCCGCCTGCGCTTCTCGAAAGACGACACCGAACAAATCCTCGCCCTCATCGACAACCACATGCGCTTTGCCGACATCCCGCGCATGAAAGAGTCGACCCTCAAGCGCTTCCTGCGCATGCCTCGCTTCGACGAGCATCTCGAACTGCATCGCCTCGATTGCAGCGCCAGCCATCGCAATCTTTCTCTCTACGACTTCGCGCGCGAACAACTCGCCTCCATCCCCGCGGAAAAAATGCGCCCCACTCCGCTCGTTACCGGCGACGATCTCATCGCCAATGGCTACGCGCCTGGCCCGGTCTTCAAAGAGATTCTTTCCCGCGTCGAAGATGCACAACTTGAAGGGCGACTCGACTCCCGGGAGCAAGCGCTCGATTTCGTTCGCGAATCCTTCCCGCATTCCTGATGCCGCTTCTTTCTCGCAATCCACAATTCATTCCGACTTTTCCACCAGCCCTTGAGTGCTAGAATCGCCTCCTTGCGAACGAGCTCACGCGTGAACGTCAACGATCATTCCTTTCAGAGTGCGGCCTCAGGGTTGGAGCGAGTAGTGACGCGAAGTCTGCGCCAGGTTTCCCGTGAAATCGCGCCCATGCTGGCCTGGCCGCTGGCCTGCGGCAGCGCCGTCGCCGCCCGTACCCGCGCTCTCGAATTCTCCAAGGGCATCCTGCAAGTCGAGGTTGCCGACACCGGATGGAAGCGTGAGCTCGAAGCTCTCGCCCCGCGCTACCTCGCCGTTATCAACCGCCGCGTCGCTCAAAATGTCTCAAGAATCGAATTCGTAGTCCGCAAGTCACCTCCACGCGCACGGTAGAACTTCGATTGCATTCTCGACCCTTGTCCTCTTTCCCTTTAGCTCGCAACTCTTCTCTACCTCTAT
>Ga0335069_10001805_pt1 | contig 33837 bp, 39 predicted proteins | sample Lox_Sample_11_FD_206714 | JGI IMG/M metagenome (GOLD analysis project Ga0335069, IMG submission 206714) | Soil microbial communities from Loxahatchee National Wildlife Refuge, Florida, United States - Lox_Sample_1.1 | ecosystem: Environmental > Terrestrial > Soil > Wetlands | place: USA...
AAGCTCCCGCCCGATCATGTCAAGCCTGTGGTCGTGGATGGCGTCCAGGCAGTCCCGCAGTTCGCATATCGAGCCGAACTTGGCCTGCTCCATCTCGCGCACCACGGCGCGGTCGTCGTTTCTTATATCCAATATGTAGGGGACCAGGTTCTTGCCGTCCATGGCGGCTCCTTTCGCCCCCTCCCTGAGATACGCTGCGGACAAGCATATGCCTTTCAGGGCGGGAGTCAAGCCAAGGAAAACCCGCCCCATGAGGAGGCGGGAAGGCCGGTCATCCGGCAAGGTCGACGTATTCGAGGACGAGGCGGCTGATGTTCCTGTTCTCGATGGCGTACCGCATGATGCAGCATCCCATCTGTCGGGAATACCCCTCGCGCACGAAGAACTCGGTCAAATCCTGCAAACCCGGCATGGCTATCATAAAAGTATAGTCTTGACGGATGAAGGAAAATGTGTGGTAATGGCCGCTTACCTGGATGTTTGGGCGGGATTCGGTCTTCATCTCCCGGTGGCGCTTCTGCTGGGCGTAGCTTATCGCATACGACCCGCCTCCGCGCGGATGGAGCATGTGGACCGTCACCTCGTCCGGCCATAGGAGGTAGCGGGAATACTGGCCGAGGTAGACCATGTCCTTCCTCGGCTCGACGTAGGCGTTCTCGTGGACGAACCCCTGGGTGATGAGCGAGCAGGTGTCGATCCCGAGCTGCTCGAACACCCGGATGTCGTGGTTGCCCCCGATGAAGAACGTCCTCATCTGCGGACGCCGGGGATAGTGGTCGATGACGTATTTCGCCTGGTTCTGCGCCCCGACGCACTTCACGAAGGTCTGGTGGTTCTTGTAGACGTTCCAGCCGTCGCTGATGTCCCCCGTATGGAGGACCGTGCGGACCCCCTCCTTCCCGAAGGCGTCGTATGCCTGCTCGCAGAGGTCCAGGCGCTCGGCGTTCGAGCAGAGGTGGGTGTCGGAGATGAGCCCGATGACCCCCGCCTTCGGGAGCCAGCCCATATCGTAGTAGTCGGAATAGGGTGTCGGGATGCGCGAGAGGAAATAGGTGCGGTCGAGCTTGTTCAGCACGATCTTGTACCCCTCCCCCCGCAGCTCCCGGAAGATGTCGGTGAGGCCCTGGTTGGTGGTCCTCCCGATAGCCTTCAGTTCGCGGAACTTGTAGCGGCGGTCCTTCTTGAGCGCCGCGACGATCCGCTCCTTCGGGGTCTGGTGCGCCATGGTTCCCTCCTTGCGCTCCTGGTTGCGGGTTTACGGCAGGCGTCCGGTCTCGCGGTACTTGCTGACCGCGAGGTCGGCGCAGGCGAGTCCCTTCGGCGCCCGGTTGCCGTCCGGCCCGGTAAGCGGGCAGTATGGCCTGCCGAGGAATATGGTTACGGAGTTCCCGATGATGCGTCCGCAGAGGGCGCACTTACGGGGCGTCTGGGTGGGTACTGTGCTCATCGGCCTTCCTCCTTTCGTTGAGTATCCGGTCGTGGTCCCGGTCGGCCTTGTCCATCTCCTTCCCGAGGTCGGCCAGGACTTTTTCCCAGCTCCCCTCGGGGCTTACGGAGACGGTCTTCGACCGCTCGGTGCCGTCGTCATACTTCACGGTGAGCTTGGTGCAGGGGACGTCGTGGCCCCCGATCTGGCAGAAGCCGATCGAGGGCAGGTATTTGACGGGAAGCGGGTCTAGAGGCCCGCGTCCCGCAGGTTTGGGAGCATCCGTTCGAACTCCCGGTGTATCCTCCGCTCGCGCCACCGTTCCCATAGCGAGAACGACAGCCAGCAGCAGGACAAGGCCATCGCGAACGTCAGCAGCCGTCTCATGGAAGCCTCCTTTCATGACTCGTGCCTCCCTTCGGTTATGAGCCTCCTGCAGTCGCAGAGGTGCTCGTTGCAGTAGTTCCGGCAGACGAAGAACACGCCCTCGTCCGTCAGCAGCCTCAGCAGCTCGTCGGCCGTGACCGTGTACACGCAGCCGCAGACGACGCAGGGCATCGGATACAGTACGCGGATCACGCCTTCCCTCCTTTTCTGTTGTTAAAGGGCTAGGAAGCGGGTCGCCAGCCGCTTCCTAGGCCGGTAACGTGCCGGACTACTGAGTCGATGTCGGCGCGGGGGGCGGGATGGTGTCGGATGGGACCGCGATGCCGTGCGTACCGGCATAGTTCACAAGCCAGGTATCGGCTTCCGAGACAAGGAGGCCAATCAGCGTGATTGAGACGGCGGGATAGGGAAGCTGAAGCGTCCCGTTCGTGAGCGATACGGACACGAAGTCAAGGATTGCGAGTCCGGCGATGACCGCGATGCGGATTCCAAGGCTCACAAGGGCCTGCTGTAATTTGCTCATTGGTTTGGTGGTGGTGCGACCTTTTGGACGAAGTTGCGGATGGGTGTTGATATCGGGATGTTCATATGAACCGAGACGGCGTAGGCGTAACGTATGGGATCGTTGCCGTCAAATGAAGGTGCGTAGACCTGGAAAAAGGCTATCAGACCCTTGTTGGGATCATAGCTGCCGATGCTTCCCGAGCATACGTCGGTTAGGAGCTGGCACAATGCGTGGTATCCGGCCTGGTAGGTCGGGAACTTCGCGAATCCGGCCGGACTCCGTCCCGTAGCACCCAGATAGATCGAATAGGGCGTGTAGCGGATGTTGCCGGGGTTGTTGTTGCGGTAGGCCGCCGTCCCGAAGGGATAGCGGAGGCAGGGCGGGAAATAGCCCTCGAAAGACTGGATGGCCGCAGCGAAGGAGTTTATCTGCGGCGTGAAGGAGGGGTCGGTCATCGCCCCAAACGATTTGGCCTTCAGTGCTCCGATTAGGGATTCATAGAGGGCCTGTAATTGGGCTAGCAGTGCCGTTAGGTAGCCTAGCCTTGCCACATACGCGTCGGGGTCGTCGGACCAGTACCCCGCGCCGTAGCCCTCGAAGAAGTTGTTTATCACATCCCGGCTTGCCCTGAAGATGCCGTTATCGCCGTAAGCAGTTCCCCATGAGTTTTGAAGGACGACGTAATCCGTCCCCTCCCACGTCTCGAATCCGGCTACCTTGATGTCATGCCCTCCCAATAGGACTTTCCCGTAATTTGGAATCACGCCGTTAGGCGCGAAGTCCCACTCGGAATACCAGTTTACGCCGACCGAGAGCGGGGCCTTGGCCTGGATCATGGCAGTCCTCAGCGAGTCGAACCAGTCGAGGCCCGATGCCTTGCGGACCCAGAAGTAGGCCGTGGCCCTGTCGGTCGGCTGCGCCTGTCCAACGGGGGTGAAGCCGGTCTTCACGCCCACGGCGAGCTGCGTCTGAAGCTCGACGCCATCCGGCGCATCCTGCCGCCCGATGAAGGCCAGCTCCTCCCTCCACTGCGCCTCGGGGTCGTACTGCTTCCCGGTCATCGCCTCGCGGATCGCCGCCGCGGCATATGCCGTGCAGTTGTTCTCGGTTTGTACGAGGACGGGGGTCAGGTAGAGGAGCTGCGCGGGGAAGGTCAAAGGCTGCGAGCCGAGCGGCCTGCTTTTGAAATGGTCGTAGTCCTTGGGGGACGGATGACGCCTGCCGTATGGCTTCTTGAATTTCCTAGCGTCCATAGTGGATTGCGATGTAGAAGGTGATGATCGTTTCCGCGATGCCGAGAGCGCCTATCGCCATCCAGACCCAGCGCTCCATGAAGCGGAGACGCGCCTCGTGGTCGGTGAGCGTGGTCTTGGTGTTGTCGTTGATCTCCTTCACTTCGGCCCGGAGCGCCTTAACGTCGCTCTTCAGCTCGATGAGGATGTCGTGGTCGTTCTGGTCGTTCATGTCAGCGGGATATGCCGTTTTCCTGCACGGACCGCGAGGTGTAGAGGTGCCTGATCTCGGCGTCGGAAAGGGCGCGGGAGTAGACCTGGAGGTCGTCGATTTTGATCATGTTGAGGATGAGGTTGCCGTCCTGAGCGCCGATGAACCCGTTTCCGCCGACGGTGTTGAGCGCCCCGCTCGGAAGGGACTTCGTGGTGGATGCCGAGTTGACGTAGAACGTCATGCTGCCGCTTCCGGCCGAATAGACCCACGCGACGAACGTCCACGTGCCAGTCGGCATGGTGAGGCCGCTGTCCACGTCGTTCGCGTAGCCCTGGAAATAGAGGTCGGTCTGGATGTCGAAGTCGCGCCAGCCGTTCGTTGGGCCGCCGGAGGTGCCCCCGTATTTCATCACGTCGGCGAACCCGGCCGCAGGCTGGTTGACCCACGCGGCCACGGTGATCGCGGCCGACCCCGTGGGGAAGCCGGATGCGCTCATGGCGATGGACGAGTTGCCTGCCGTGGTCCCCGTGACGCCCTGGCCGAACATGCCGTACTGCGTGCCGTAGGTGGCGTGGTTGTCGGTGCCGTTGTTCGCGCCCTTGTAGTCCGCGGAGCTTCCGGCGTTGAAGTTCCAGTAGCTCACGAGGCTCGAATCCCCGATGAGGTTCTTCTGCAAAAGCTGCACCGGCCGCGCATAAGCGACGGACGCCGAAAGGGCGAGTGCGGCCAAGGCGAGCGGTAAGGCGTAGCGTCTCATGGTTTCGTCCTGGTGTTGCAGATGCGGCAGGGGTCGCCGTTGGGGAAGGATGTCCAGTAGTGGGCGCGGCAGATGTGGCCGTAGTTCCAGCGCCAGAAGGCCCACTGAAACGCCTCCTTTGCCGACTGCGCGAGGTTCCAGATCCAGTCGGCGAGCGGGTTCGTCCCCTTGTCGGCCTGCGGAGCTGCCGAAGGACGGTAGCTGCGGGCGAAACGGCAGACGGAACACGGGTCTCCGTTGGGGAATCTGCCGAAGTAGTGCTCATAGCAGGTCGCTGGCGGTCTTCTCATTGTTTTTTTGTTTTGTTTATTGGGCGATGACGTTGCAGGTGAGGGAGAACGCGGTACTGGAGCCGCTCGTCGTGTACCAGATGAGCGGGTCGCCGGGCCATACGGTCGAGGTGGCGAGCACGGAGAGGTCCTGAGGCGTCGTCGTGGCCGTCGTCGTGGTCGCTGCGGCGAAGATGTTCGTGAGCGACGAGGTCGCGGCCGCGCGGCTCGACGACGCGCCCATGTTCCAGGTCACCGTGTCGCCGGGACTCTTGTTGACGGCCTTGCAGCCGTTGATCGTCGTCGTCGAGACGGCCGTGAAGAACACGTCGTTCTCGGCGCTGCCGGGATACTCGATCATCCACGACATCGTGGACGTGGCCGGTCCGCCGCCTCCCCCTCCACCGCCCGTGACGTTCGTGACCACGGTCGTCGTGGCCCCATAGTATTCGACGATGATCTGGCTGAGGGACGAGACGATGGTGGTCGAGGCGAGGCTGTTCGTGAGCTGGAAGACGAGCGGCTGCTGCGCGGTGCTGTCGACCGCCGAGGTTCCCGTCTTGCCCCACGGCGTGAGCGCCGTGCCGCCGCCCGAGGTGCCGTTCGCGATGAAGCTGCCGATCTGGCTGTTCGTGGTGCCCGAGGCGTTGGTGAGCGTGAAGATGCCGGTCCACGATCCGGGGCTCGCGCTCGCGCCGAAGTTGCCCGAAGCCTGGGAGACGACGGTCGTGCCGCCGTATTTCATCGTGAGCGTGAGGGTGCGGTTCGAGCCGGAGTTGTTGAGGAACGTGCCGTTCGCGATGACGCGGAGCGTGCCGCCGATCGTGCCGAGGAGGTTGGCGGGGATGGTCGAGGTGTAGGCCGTCTGCGCCGCCGCGCTGTTCGCGTTGAAGAACGTGGTGCTCGACGAGTCGATCGTGTTCACGTAGGTGAGCGTCGAGGTGGTCACGGAGACGGGCGATCCGCCGCCGCCCCCCGAGCCGCAGTCGGAGCCGGTGCCGGAGACTAGGCCGCTGATCTCGTGGAGGCACTGGGTACCGCTGAGCGACGAGATCGTGAGGTTGTTGCTGATCGTGGTCGACGCGCCGATCGTGACGACCGTTCCTGGCGCGTTCTGCGTGATCGAGGAGGTGCCGAGGGCGTCGATCGAGGTCCAGAGCGGGATGGTGTTCGCGACGCCGTCGGTCGAGGTCGTCACGTCCTGGCGGCACGCCTGCACGCCTGCGGCGGTTATGGTTACCATGGAAGTGCCGAGGGCGCACGGGCCGGTGCCCGCGTAGGCACCGAAGACGCCCGCCGTCGACTTGACGAGGGCCGAGCCGATGCCGCTGTCCGTGAGGCTCGTGACGCTGGTCGTGGCGAGGGTCGACGTGCCGGTGCCGGTCATGGTCACGAAGTTGATGTTCGTCGAGGTCACCTGCGAGGTCGATACCGCGACCGTCATCGGCGAGGCGATGGCGAGCGGCGAGGCAGCCGAGCCGTTTCCGGTGAGGGTGTTGTTGGTGTTCACGGACGATGTCGTGAGGCAGGTAGCGCACGCGACGGTCGTCGTGTTCTGCGCGGTTGATACGGTGATGGGAGCGGTGCCGACGATGACCGCGGAGCTGGAAGTCGAGCCGTTGATTGATAGGATCGCCGCCGTGAGGCAGCTCGAGCAGGTAAGAGGAGTTGCGGCCGATCCGTTGCCGCCGAGCGGCGCGGTGACGTTGACGGAGGATGTCGTGAGATAGACGCCGTCGTTGACGAACTGGCTGACGTTGTTCGAGGCGAACTTCCAATAGATCTGGGTTCCGGAAACGTAGGGGATGACCTGGGTCGTCGTCGCGAAGGTGAACGCGGGGCCGCTGATGGTCGTCGAGGCGAGGATCGTCGAGGTCGCCGGGATGTTGCAGGTGAACGCGAACGCTCCCGTCGAGGTGGCGTACGAGAGGCATCCCGAGGCCGAAAGGGAGTTGAGGACGGACTGGATCGTGGTCGTCGTGAAGCCGTTGGGGTTGAGGAAGGTGAGGGATATCGCGGTGCCGGTGGCCGCCGATGGCGAGATGTCGGGCGAGGCGACGAGCGAGAGCACGGATGCCGGCGTAACGGTGGCGTTAGCTCCGGCCTGCGTTATCACGACGAACGGGTTGCCGGCGTGGAGCACGGTGGACGATCCGCCGCCACCCGACCCGTTGGCCTGGAAGCCGTAGAGCGGAGCCCCCGAGGTCGTCACGCCGACGAGATAGAGGTTGTAGCCGATGTTGGACGATGTGGTGTTGCACACGCCGGTACCGCCCTGTCCGCCATAGAGGCACGAGGTCGCGCGGGTGGTTCCGTACTGGATGCCGCAGAGGGCGATGAGGGCCAGGGCGAACCCGATGATATGTTGCTTTTTCATGCTATTTGCCTCGTATGATAAGGGTTGACCCGTTCGCTATGTCGTCCTGGGCCTGCGCGGAAAGGGATACGGCCGTAACCCGGTTGCCTCCGTTAAGAGTAACCGTGAAGTCGCCGGATTCCGAGAAGAGCCTGCCGCCGCCGGCGTACACCTCAAGTTCGCCCAGGATGGGGTAGGGAGAATTGAGCGTCGCAGTCCCGCCGGCATATGTATATGATATGTTCCGCATGGTGCCGCCGTGGCCGCCGTAGTTGCGCTCAACCTTTTGAGATAAAACGCTTAACTTGTTCTCCAGGTCTTCGACATCCCCTAATCTGATTCTTCGCTTTTCAAGGATGTCTGTAAATGCACCAAGCAGTTCTTCCTTTAAGCCCTCCACGTCAATAACGGCATCTTTTCCGTTTCGCCCGTCTTTTCCATCTTTCGGTTTCGGGATGCGCTGTAAAACCCGTTCGACGACCACATCCTCATCGGCATCTTTCCCATCAATGCCCGGCTCGCCTTGGTCCCCTTTTTCGCCCTTCTCGCCATCGAAGTAATGAACGCCCTTAACCGGAGTTGCCCGTTCAAGAACCTCGTCCATGATGCTTTTTATTTCATCGTCGGTAAAATAATCCACGCCCTTCTGGGGTGTGTATCCCTGATCTCCCTTCACGATAACCCCTTCGCCCTTAAAGTTGATTTTTTGCAAAAACTCGCCCAAATCAACGTCTTTTTTGGGTTCCGGCTTGCGTTTTTCCAATATTTTATGTAAAATAATGGCTTTTTTTACGTCTTGCGCTCGGAGTGGCATTGTGGTAGAATAGTGTTATATGAAACTGCGATATATAATTTTATTCGCCGTTTGCCTATTGGTCTTTTCGCCCTCCTTGTTTGGGATTTTCTTAATCATTGCCTTTTTAGAAATGCTTTTTAAGGGGCGGTTGCGCTTTTAACGGGTTTATCGCCCTCGTAGGGAACGCCCGACGTCTTGCCCTCTGGGTAGCTCTTGCCCGTTGCCCTAATAACGTTTGGCGTAGCTGATCCTTGGGCTGCTGGCAGCATTCGGCGCTGCAATTGCGCCGCTTTTTCTTCGCCAATAAAGTTTTTAATGGCATCGAACGCCTTGGGGTTTGTCATTTCCAAATTGTTCAAGAAGTGCCCGCGAATGGGGTCGGGCATGTTTTCCAGAACGTTTTCAACCAAACCTCCAAGGTGGTAGCCAGCAACGTCGCCCAGTAGACCCCCGCCAAGTTTGTTGGCGATTCCAAGGCCAGCATATTTCCCTGCATAATTGGCTACAGAAGATAAGATAGTCCTTGGAACTTTTTTCCCGTCAAGCTCGTCCAGGTAGTCGGCGGCCTGGTATTGCTTCTGCAGTTCTTCCTGGAACGGCTTAATGTATTCCTTTAAATCTTCAGGGGCTTTATCAGTCACCATTTCCTTTAAAACCGATGCAATGGAACGGTTTGCAATCGCATTGTTATCAACGGCAGGATCGTTAACGCGACTATATTTCCCGTTTTGCGAATAGGTAATCCGCTCATCGTGCATGTTGGTCAGACCAATCCCGTCGGGATATTTATTTTTTAACGCCTTAAGTTTGTTATCAATTATGATTTTAATCTTTTCCATATCATCGGGCGTTACCCCGCGGCCTTGTTCTTGAATGCTTTTTTCGGGAACCTTAATTTCATCAACGGGGGTTGGCGGCGTTCGGTAATCTGCCATTTGCAGCGAGGGGCGCAAAATTTGCCTGCTTGCCGTTCCGGCGTCGTCGCGAATTTGTTCGGCGGACGGAGCGGTCGTGTACCGTCCGCCTTCAATGTTATCGCTGATTTTTATTCCGTTTTTAACAAGCGTTTCCGGAATGTCGTGCCCCATGGATTGAGCCTTTTCAAAAACGGCGTTCGCCTTGTTGTAGGTCGCCATGGGGGATTCGGTTGGCTTTGCCCAGTCCGCCTTTTCGGCGTTTACGTAATGCTCCTGGGCTTTTGAACCAATGGCATCCGTTACGCTTTTAACCCCCTGCGTTGCCTTGCCAATGGGGGTTTCGGGGTTTGCGGCGGCCTCGCCCACATCGCCCATGGCTTCCGCTCCCTGCCCCGCCAGGGCCGTTGTAGCGCCCAAATTAGCAACGTTGCCCACCGCCTTTAGGTCGCCCTCAACGGCGGGGTTGCCCCATGCCGCCTTTAACGCCTGACCAATCGGGCTGTTAACCAGGGCAACCAAAGAATTGGCGACCTTATCGGCGTTACCGGCACCAACCGCGGCACGGGCGGCTCCCCCAACGGCCCTGCCCGCCCCCTCGGCAACGGGGGATAAGGCGTTGCCAATTCCTTGTGCGGCCGCGTTAATTCCTTTTGAAACCCAACCCAAGGGCGACCACGAACCCAATAAGGCATCGTTGGTTTCCTTTGCGGCCTGCCCGAAGTCCTGAATAACCGCATCGGGGGCCTTTATTTTCCCTTCTTTCAAATTTTCGTTTATGGCCTGTTCATCCTGGGCGTTTTGGTCGGGCTTGTACGATTTGAAAACGGTCGGGTATTTGGACAAATCAATTCCTGCGGCCGTTGCCATATCGTTGTATTGTCCGCTTTCAACTCCCTGCCTAAATTGCGTGGCAAGGGGCGAGTCGGGATTCTGCGAAGCGTTGGTCCACGCCTTGTAAAACGTTTGCCCCTGCGGGTTTGCAATCTTGGCCGGGTCTACGCCAAAAAACGTGCTTGCTGCAGGAGCAGGGGTTTGCGCTGTCGTGGGGATAGGCGAAGCCACGGCTTGCGCCTGCCCTGCGGGTTGGTTATTGTCCGGCGGCATTGAAGAAGTCGTTGTTGGTTGATGGCGCGGAGGCCGACGCCCCGCCCCCCGCCAGGGCCGACACGACATCCCCGGGCTTCATAAGCCCCGATGATGTGGTGGGCGAAAAATTGGTAACTATGGATGATAGGTTATCGTTGATGTATTTTTCGGTCAGCTGCAGCTTGTTAAACCCATCATTAATCGTATCCTGGCGAGCCAATGGATTTAACGATCCAAAGAAGTTGCTTGTAAAGTCGGGCAGCGAAGGCAACGCCTGTACGGCCAGATTAAGCTCGTTTTGGTTTAGCCTGGGGCTTGACCCCGCCAAGGCGTTAATCTGCTTAATAAGCTCATCGCGGTTGTTGTTGTACGTAATCAAATCCTGGTAGCGCTGCGAGTCGGTGAACACCCCCAGGGGGTTGGTAAACTGATCAACCTTTGCCATGATGGGATTTGACGATGCAATTTTCTGAAACAGCTGCCCCTGGGTTACCAGGTTTTGCTTTGCGTTCTCAAGCTTTTCGGCAACCTGCGCATCGGAAGCTGACAGGACCGGAATGCCGGCGTTGTAAGCGGCGTTTGCCGCCCCGGTTGCCTGCTTGGGATCGGTAAACCCCGATGTGTCTAAAAACGCCAAACCGTCGTCATAGGTTCTAACCCCAGCCGTTCCAAGGGTCGTTTTTAAGGCAGACAAGGCGTCCCCCGTAATTGGCTTCCCGGAACCGTCCGTAAACTGGCCCGTTTTTGCATCGTATTTAAAGCCGCTGGAAGGTGCCGTTCCATCAGAATTGGTCGGCTGCTTGGCCGTGCCGGTGGCCGCGCCTCCTGTTCCGGGAATCGCGCTTTGGTTGCCTCCGTTAATAATGGAAGCGGGCGAACTTCCGCCAAATTCAGCCTCAAATTGGGCGTATTGCAAGCCGTACTGCAATTTTTGAATGGCAATGTTCTGCTGGTCCGCCCACGTCTTTTCCGCCAGCTGCTTTTGAGACAGGGAAAGCTGGCCGCTCTGTATATATTCGTTGTAAGCCTCCTTCTTCTGGTCGAGGGAAAAACTGGCCGACTGCATGGCGTTCGAGAACTTGTCCTGGGTAACCTGCAGCTGGTAATTCTGAACGAATTGCACGTTGCTTTGGATGCGGTCGGCTATCGAGTTAAGCGTCGAATTGATTGAGTTTTGGGCATCAATATAGTTTTTATTCGCATCCAAAACCATCTGAAAGTCCTCCTGCTGAAAGCCCTGCTCCATTTGCGAAACGGCTTGCGCCTGCTGGGCCTGAATGCCCGACAACCGAAGTATTCCGTCCGATACGGCCTGGTGGACGTCGTCCGCGCTTTGCGCCGGGGTGTACCGTTCGTTTCTTGCGGCGGCTTCCGTGGCAATTCCCACCGAGGCGTTGTTCGCATCGGTCTGCAGGCCGATTAAAAAGTTATACCCCTGTATGGTTGCGTTGACCAACGCCTGCTGCGAGGGGGTAAGCGTGAACGAGCCGTTCAGGAAGTTGTTTAACGCCTGGACGCCCGCCTGTCCGGCGGCTTGAATGTTGTTTAAGTTGGCGGTTATTGCATCGTTTACGTTGCTTACGTCAGATGAAGAACCAGTAGGGTTTGCGCCCGGAAATGTCGGCTGTGCTGGAGGCTGTATCGGCTGAAAGTTTAACGGCGTTACCTTTACGCCTCCCTGGGTTGGGTCAAAGTTCGAGAGCTGGTTTCCGTTCTCATCGTAATACGACACATCGGACGACCCTGGGTCTTGGTAGGAATAAACCGTCTGCTGCGGAATGGTTGAACCGGTTTTAGGCTGGATGGGCGCGGCAGGGGCACCTCCGGCGTTTTGGCCGCCGGTGTTCGATTGTCCGTTCGGCAACGTGGTCGCTAACGGGGTGTTGTTTGAAACCGAGCTGTTAAACTGCTGAATGTTTTGGGCTGCTCCGTTCAATCCCGCTTCAGCCTGCGCCGACGTAACCACAATAGGGGCCGGCTTTGCGGCGCTCGGGCTTACGTATCCCTCCCCCCCGGGATTGGTCGATTGCGTCGGGATGCTTGGATATGCCTTCGGGGTGACGGGGGCTACGGAGTTGACTGCGTTGGAATAGACGTCGGCCATTACTGAATCTTTATGAGGTAGACGTTGCCGGGATTCCCGGTCGATCCCGCGGCTCCCGGGCTCGCGTTCGTGCCCGCTGCGCCGGGGCTGCCAGGGGTCCCTGCGGATGCCGTTATCGAGCCCGAGTTGATGAGTGTGCTGTATACGATGATGACAACGCCTCCCGATCCTGGAGCGCCGCCGCCGCCGCCGCCGCCGCCCTTGTTCGAACCTAGGCTGCCTCCTGCGCCTCCTCCTCCAGTGCCTCCCGATGAACCGGACGTTCCCTGATACTGCATCAGGGTCGACGTGCTGGAGAACGTGTACATGTTGATCGCGTAGATCGCGTTCCTGGGGAGCGACGTCGATGTGGTGTTCGTTCCGGCAGACCCCGGAGTGCCGCCGATGGCTCCAGCCCCTGCGGCTGCGTTTCCGCCCTGGCCTCCCGTGACGCCGTATACGCCGATCGAGTTGGTGGTGGAGGTTGCGTTTGTGCTATTCGGTGAGTTGTTGCCCCCTCCTCCGCCGCCATCAGAACCGCTTCCCGTACCTCCCGTGCCGCCATTGCCTCCGTTGCCGCCGTTCACCTGGATGGAGCCCGACGGTCCTATAATGACGGTCTTCGCATAGATCGCGACGATGCCTCCCGAGGCTCCCGCGCCCCCGCCTCCTCCCCCAGCGCCGCAGTTCGCGGGCGTGGCGCATCCGACGCCGCCGCCGCTCGTGCCGGCGGTCCCCGCTATGTTCGCGGGTAGCGTGCCTGCGGGCGTCGAGGTGCTTGCCGCGCCCGGTGTCCCTGATGCGTTTGCGACCGCGTTGCCGCCGTTGCCGCCGTTGTTGCCGTTGTTCGAAATGGTGCCGTTGACGGTGAGCGTCCCCGAGACGAAGATGCGGTAGTTCGCGGTGTTAAGGACGACGCCCGTAGCGACCGTGAGGTTCGAGTAGTACGTGTCCCGTGTGAGGGACGTCGAGGCGTTGAGGGTCGATGAGCCGTCGGAGCCGTCGCCTCCGTACGCGAACGGGAGGCCGACTATAGGCCCAGAGAACGTCGTCGTGCTAGTGAAGGTTGAAGACGATATAATGATTGAGCCAAAGGAGTACGTTGAGGTCTGCGAAATGAACGAGTTATCGATTGAGCCGTCCTGTTTAGTGAGAACGACGGCGCTGGCCTTCGAGGTCGAGGCTACGGCGGAAGACGGGACGACGTAGGAATAGGCGGTGCCGGACACGCTCGATGTGGCTATGCCGTTCTGGAGCTGGGACGAGCCGGCAAGGAGGCCGATTCCGGGCTGCGTGTTGCTCATGGGGACGCCTCCCGTTAGGGCCGTCGTTACGAGCTGGTTATATGTGACGGCGCTTGAGGCGTTCGTTGAAGGGGTAAGAATGGTAGGCGCTGATGAAAAGGTAATCGGACCCGTGAACGTGGACGTGTTCCCTAAAATGGCAAACTGATTATAGAAGCAGGCGGTATTTGATAAGACAAAGTTGGTTGCGCCGGCGTGGGCAACGGCCAGGGTTGACGAACCGGAACAGCCGTTTACCCCGGGGTTAAACGCAAGGCCCCGGGTAACGCCCGTAAGAAGAGCCTGCCCGTTTGATAATTGGCTGATGCCGGTAAAGGAAATCTGCTCCTCCTTCTTGGGCGTTCCCGGTTCGATGGTTCCGAAGCCGATGTTGCCCAGGTCGGCCATTTGAACGGCGGTCCCGTTCGAATAGTTCATGCTGGTTAACAGAACAGACGTGGCTGAATTGGTTATTCCCGACCCTGCCAGCTGAAACACCTGGGTCTGGATGGGGTTAAACGCGCCTAATTTCGTATTCGGCGGGGGGGCTTCAGCCTTTTTTATGAAAATACCCGCAACAACGCCGCCGATTAAGGCGGCTATTGCGACTGCCCCTAAAACTGCCAGCAATCCGAAACCTTTTTTATTACGCATTATTGGGATGCGCACCCAATAACTTCATTCTAGGCCCTTTTGGGCTTGTATTCCAGTGCATCTCGCTCCGGAACATCCAAATAGTTAACCTCAAGCCAGATTTTCCTGTAATCACGCATATTTTTAACCCTTGGGCAAAAATCTGAGTAATTTATAGCGCCCACATCCCTTTGCAGCCCTCCCCAGAAATGGGGCTTATGGCAGTTAAAGCAGTAAAACCGAAGTATCATCCATTTTTCCTTCAGGGCGTAGGCGTTATGCCTTTGTTCGGTTTGAACCGCCTCCTGGTACGCCTCCGCGCTTTCGATGTTTCGGTTCCGTTCCCTGTCTATAACAACCACTCCCGGGGCTTTGCTTCTGCGGCGGGGGGCGATTAAATCCGGCATGTTACTTCAACCGTCCCTTCTTCTCCTTTTTATACCGTTCCGGCTTCGTGGCAGAAATGCGTTCGGGCGAAAAAGCGGCAACAACCTTTTTATTGCCTTTTTCTTTTCGAACTTTTTCTGCTTCTTCAGCAAGAATTTGTCTCGTGACTCCGTTTGCCATTATTTTATTAGGCTGTACAGCCGCCTTTTGACCTTTTCCGTCGGCTTCCACTTTGCAGTCCGCTTGTAGGTCTGCCGTTCCGACATTTTGGGGTGCTTCGTGTGCAGGAACTCGTGCTTTAGCGTATCCAGCAATTCTCCGGGATTTCGGGTGGCCTTTGCCTTGCGCTTGTTGATTTTTACAACCTTGCGGTCGGTATCAGTTTCCCCGAAAGCCCGAAGCTTGTTGGAAACCTTCCACTGATACCCCCCTATTTTTTTCTTCCCTTGGAACGCTTCTTGAATCCCCCCACCGAGCCAACCATCGGCCCTGACCCGTTCTCGCCCAGCTGCGGGTTGTTTGGGGCGTTTTTATGCTTTTTGGCCTTCTTGCCCTTCTTGAAGAAGCGCGGGTTTGTGCCCATGACGGTGGAATTTTCATTCCCCTGCGCCCCCTTGTTGGTCAGGCTTCTGTCGCCAAACTGCATAAGACCGAAGTCCTTGCGCTTTTTGTGGTGAAAACCCTTCAGGGTTTCCGCCAGACGGGCGCGTTTGCCGATTTTGCCGCCTTTTTTCGCTGCCGCCGCCAGTCGTGAAGCGGGGATTTTGTGTCCCTGCTTGACGCCTAACTCACGATGCAATGCGCCAGGATGCTTGATTGCGCCTGCAATCCAGTTTTTGCGCTTTTTGCCGTGCTTTTTCTCCTTTGATTCTTCGCGGGCAAACTTTTCAAGCCCCTTGATGGCTTCGGCCGAGTGCTCCTTTTTGTGCTTGAAGTGCTTCGAACCGGAACGGTGGCCGTGAATGCGTTCCTCGTTTTCGGCTACCCGGTTGAACTTATCGTTGCCGGATTTTTCCGTATCCTTGCGGTGCTTTTCGTGCCTGTGTTCGTGCGTTTTATGCATCTTGGAACCGCACGACGAGCAATGCTTTACCTTGCGGCGCTTTTTGAACAGCGCAACGCCGCCGTGCTTGGCCTTGTTCGCGTTCAGGGCGCTAATCAGCGACCCCGGCTTCGCCTCGGACTTCTTGACACCCAAAATTTTGTACAGATTTTTAGACATGCTGTTGTTTCGAGCTTTTAATGTCGACCTTTTTGCTTATCTTCATCATATAGCCTTTCATGGTTTGATTTGGTGGATTGCTAGGTTTTTATATCGCTGTTTTGGTCATCCGACATCCGCGCATCGGGGCCGAAGGCCAGCAGCGACCACGACTGGTCAACATCGTTTGATTGGAAGAAGAACTGACCCTCGTAGAAGTTAATGGGTGCGGCGGTGAATATGTGCCTGAACTTGGGGCTGTTCTGTACGGAATCGGTTATGGAACCGATGGGGTTTTTCCCTATGGGAACCTTGCCGATGGAGTTGTCGGCAAAGGTGTACACCAAAAACGACTGGTTGTTCCCCGGAATGGTGTAGGTCTGCTCGCCGGAAAAGCCCCCGAAATCGTACTTGGTTCCGCAATACAGGGTTGTATTCGTGGTCATGTACCCCTCAACGTACAGTTCGCCAAACAGCTTCCGGGTTCCGCGCATCCCGAAGTTCTGGTAGCTGAAATAGGCCAGGCAGTTTATCGGGTTTCCGTTGTCGTTGTAAACCACGTTCGGGTCAAGCGGGTTATCCAGGAACAGGCGGTACGTTTCGGGAACCGAATTCGAATGGGCGTACAGCTGCCCGTTGATCCACGCCAGCCGGCTAAAGCTGAACACCTGGGGGGACTCCCACCACCCACGGGCGAAGTTGTAAATCAGCATGCGTTGTTCGGCGGGCAAAACGATGTACAGGAAGTATTTCGCATAGAATCCGAACGCCCCCGTCAAATCGTAGTTGAAGAAGTCGTTTTTGATTGAATCCGTAATAGTTATCGATTCGGGCAGTTCAAGGTTCGATGCAACGCGGCCAAGGTCGTCAATGGCTGGTTCGTTGGTTATGAACATGACCGAGTTCTTCACCTTGAAAATCGCTTCCTGGCTTATTGCCCCCTGTCCCGGTGATATTTTCAGCGACTTGGTGCTTATGGGTTCGTAGGCAATGGTAACCCCCGAAACGACATCCGTGGTTTGGGATGCAACGCTTACGTCGTAAATCCAATCCGGCCCCGCAAAGATGTACATGTCGGTTTCCTGCGGGGCGAATCCGGTGCACGCCGCATCAAGCGATATTCCGTTCGAGCCGCTTCCTTCGGCTGGCTGGCGGGGCGAGCTTGCCGATACGTCAGCGAAGTTGTTAACCTTTGAAAAATACACATCGCGCCGCAGCGTGTTCCCGTACCACACCTGGTTATTTAATGTGGCAATTAAATTAGGATTATAGGAAGAGGGCAGCGACGATACGCTTGAAACGGGGCAGAACATCGGGGCCTGGACAACGGGGTCTCCGTAATTGATGGTAACCGCCGTCGTGGGGTCGGGGGTAACGCCCGTTATGGTCTGCCCGCTTTCGCCGCCCGTATAGTTGAAAACCGAGCCGTTTATTATCACCGACCGTCCGCCCGTCGAGGTGTAAAAGCCCATTTGCGCCCACGATTTTTGCCCCTGAAGGGTTATTCCGGTGGAAACCGCGTAATTGAACAGCGCAATGATAAGCTGGTTGGTTGAGGAAAAGGCGACCTGGGTCGTGTTCGTTGTCGCCGGGTTCTGCAAAAGCCCCAAAAGGTTTGTCATGGTGGCGGCCGCGTTGACCCCGATAAGAACGTTGCCGGCGACTGCTCCGATGGTGTTTACGAACTGAACCTGAACGGCCTGCCCCTGAACGGTGAACGTCGCCGTGTCGCCGCTTGCTGGGTTGTTGACCATGGCGAACGTCAAATTATGCAGGTCCGCGCTTGCGCTGAAGGTGTTTCCCGCCGTTGTCGTGGAACCCGACACCAGCGGGTTGGCCGAAATGGTCAGGGTTCCCAGGGTGTTGGCATACGACGTATTCCCTATGTAAAAGGCGGATTTGAAAACCCCTGGGTTTTGCAAAAAAGACAAATAGTTCGCCTTGGTCTGGGATGCGTTGACCGAGTTCGGAATCTTAACCTGGCTTGCGCCGGACCCGTACGTCGTGTAGTTGTACCCGATGGCGATGCTTCCCGATGCGGCCCCCGAGTACCATGGGGGCTGGTAGGGCGAGCTTATGAACGTCGATACGATGGGTGTTCCGTTTACGTTCAGCGTAATGGTATCGTTGGCCGCAGGGGTGTTCGGAAGAAGAATGATTGCCACGGGAACGGATTGTCCCGCGACGGTCATGGTTCCCGATACCACGCTGTTGCCCGCCGTGGTGGTTGACCCCGACAGCGTTGTTCCCGGGGGGCCGACCAGGGTTATGGCAGCCGCCGGCTGCGTTATGAAGGGCGCGGCCGATAAGGCCGATGACGTAACCGAAGCAACCTTTGCCAGCGCCCCGTTCCAGCGGTAGACGCTTCCATCCCCATTGACGAAAAGAAGCTCATCCACAAGCTCGGTGCTGTTCCAATATTCAGTGTATCTAAAAAAATTACTGCCTTGCACCCAAACAGGCATGGTATTGGCCGTCATCAACGGAAGCCACGACACGTTTCCCGATGAATCGACGTAGCACCATTCCAAAATGCCGGTGTGTTCGCGCAAATGCTGCTCAAAGCCCAGGTGGGTTTCCCAATCGTAGTGGGACCGTATGCCATCGGGAACAAACTGCGTTGATGCGGCGGCCCCGTACAGGGAATACCCCGGCCGGGAATAAATAAGGCCCGCCGCGTTGGTCAGAACGTTCTGCGAGGGCGATACCAAAAAGCCCGCCGGCAGCGCGGTTATGTCCTCCTTTGCCCTGTAGCCGTACCACTGGGCGGTTACCTTGTGCTTTTCCTTTGGGTCGTACTTTTCAACTATCTGCTCGATGACGGGAAAAGCCGATTGGTTGGATGCGGCAAATGATGTTCCTGACATTTTAAAATCCCCGATATCCTATGTTTCGACGGAACCCCCTCTTTGGCATGTCGTAGTAGTTGTCCTGGGGCCGCTGGGAATCGGACGGGTACTCCCTGGTGTACCGCTGCTTTGCATCGTCGTACTGCTTCAGGAAGTAGACCATATCGGTGCTTTTTTCCGTGCCCTGCTGCTGCTGGACGGCCTCCACGGCCAGCCGCCACAAATACAGGTTGTAGGTGTCGGTATCAAGGTTGATGTAATCGCTGTCCTGCGTGGGGGCCTCCTTGAAGGCGTTCGTGGCCCCGTCCGAAAAGATGTACTTTGAAAAATAGGCGATGTTGTACACCAGCCCCAGCCGGTCGTACAGGGCGCACAGGCGCACGGCGTTCTGGGCCGTTCCGTTGTAGGTAAGGCCGATTTGCAAGTAATTGACGGATGAGACGTTGGGGGTTCCCGTCTGGGATGTCTGGGGGGTCCATGCGAACTGGACCAGGTTCCACCCGTTTTGAAACGCCGCGTTCTGCTGGTTTTGGGTCGCGGTCAGCGTCCAGTAATCAGATGAATCGCTTCCGATCTTAAGGGTTACCGTACTAAAGACCGAACCCGTGGGCATGTAGACCCACAGGAAAAACGATGACTGCCCCTGGTATCCCGTTAAGTTGATGGGTCCGATTAGCGGGTTGGTAAGCGTGGCGGTTTGGGGGTTCGATCCCGATGCCAGGTTGAACTCAAGCGACGCGCCCGCCGTGGGGTCGGCAAAGTTTACAACATCCTGGGCCAAGTTCGACACCTGGGAGCTTCCGGTCCAGTTTATCGTTGAATTGACCCCGTTGACGAACAGCGATGACGCCGTAAACGGGGCGTTCACCCGAAGGCTTTTTACTCCGCTGTTGTAGGTCACCGTGTACATTTCTTGCAGCGAAAAGCTCTTGTAGCGGTCGAACTGCTGGCCGAACCGCTGCACGTAAATATCCCACCAAAGCCGGTTTACCTGCGGGTAAACGTCCACAACCTTGGTTCCCTTTACGTCGGCCGCAAGGGGGTAATCCCAAACGCCCTGGTAAATGGGAACCGTGGTCTGGATGACCTTCGTTTCCTGCGGGTCCAGGTCAAGCAAAAGCTGGCTTCCCGCCCGGCGGTGCATTCCGTAAATGTCGGTAATGGCGTTAAGGGTGGTGCCGTGCAAAAGCCCTGCAAGCTCCTGGTTGGCCTGGCTTATGGTATAGGGATTCGCAAGCATGGGTTATTGCGCCGAACTTACGACTCCCGGGTTTACGATTTCCTGCCTGGCAACAACCTGGTTGTTCACAATTTCCGATTCAACATCCATGGGGGACGTCGTGGTCGGAACCTTTGAATTTTTGACGTAAACCGTCGTGATGGTGACTTTTTTCGCTGCCATGCTATTGGTAGGTAACGGTGAACGTGCTGGTTGCCGTTCCCTGGGTTATGGTCAGGCCCTTGCTAAAGGCGGCATCGTAGGTGACACCCTGCGGGGCTCCGTAGTACGTCGTGGTTGCTGGCGTCGTAATCTGCCCGATAATCGGCGTTGCCAGGTTCGTTGCGGTCTGGAACAGAAGCCCGTTTTGAACCGCCTGCGCCCTGAAGTTCAGCTGGCCAAGGGGGACGTTTCCGAACTGGTTGTTAAGGGTGGCCGTCAGCGTAACCACGTTGGTCGTGGTGCTTGTTGCCGTAACCCCAAGGACCGACGTCGAAGCGTTTATGGCGGTCGTAAGCGCCGTGGCGGCCTGGACCGTGGTGCTTCCGTTTCCCATTGAAGCGGATGTGACCGTAAGCCCGTTTATGACCGCCGATATCGTTCCCGTGGCGGTTGATGTTGCCGACGTCGACAGCCCAATCGTTATCGTTCCCGTTGCCGTGTTGATTATGGTTGACGTGTTCGTGTCATAAAGGGTTATGACCGATGCCGCTCCGACAGTGTTGACAACAAGCGAGTGAAGGACCCCCGGGGCCGCGTCAACAACCGACGTGCTGTTGTTCGTGTTCACGTAGGCGTAGGAGTCTCGAATCGATGCGCCGGTGTCGCCAAGGGTTTTCGGGGCCTTGTTGAATCCCAGGAAGATGGCGGTAAGAACCGCCGCAATCGCCGCAAGCGTCAGAAGGTTTTGTAATGTTTTTTTCATTGCTTTTTCTTTTGTTAGGGCGACCTTTCAAACTGCCTCATCCCTGGCCCCGCAAGGGGGCCAGAGGGAGGCAGCTTAATGGAACTCGTTGCCCCACAGAATGTAGAGCGTTGCCGAGCTGTTGTCCCAGAAGCCGGACGAGTAGGCGACCGAGGTGGCGTTGAGCGTCACCGAGCTCGCCGTGCAGCCGCCGACGACGGACGTGGTGCCGACGCCCTGCGTCTCGCACTTGAACGTCACGCCGGTTCCGGCGGCGAACACGACCGAGTTGGTCGAATCGTTGGTGATGACCTGGTTCTGCCAGCCGCCATACGTCGAGCCGCCGCATACCGCGTAGGTCGAGGTTGCGGAGGGGAGCGTCATGGTCGCGCTGGACCCGAGCGCCGGGACGTAGAAGTTCGTCGTCCCGCAGAACTGGACTGCCGTAAGGGCGGTCGTGGTCGTGAGGGTGGGCGAGAAGCCGCTCGCGCCCTGAACGAAGTCGCCCGCCAGAATCGTCGGGAAGGGCGCCGCCGTGCTTCCCGTCGGAACAACAAACTGCGTGGTTGTCGAGTTGTCGCTCGACGTAATGGCGAAGCCTATCTTGGTGGCAACGCCCGAACCGCCGAAGTTTGTCCACTTTGATGCGATAAGGCCCAGAGAGCCGTTGTACGCACCTGCGGAAATGTTCACTATTTGAGCCGAGTTGGACAGACCAACCAAGAGGCCTGCCAAACTCAATACGAGTGCGGCTCCTACAAGAACCCTGGATAACGTGTTCATGTTGGTTGGTGTTAGTTGGCCTGTTTATCCCGTCGAACCGACCGCGCCGGCGTAATCAACAACGTAGGTTTCCTCGCGGAAGTACGCCTGATAGTTGTAGGTGCGGTTTTGCGAAACCCACCACGGGGTCAAATAGGTTTTGACGCCCTGGCGAATCAAGCGGCGAACGCCGTGCTTCTTGGCAAGCAGGAACCATGCATTGTCGGAGCCAGTGCCATCCGGGACTGCCGAACCGAGCCACGGGCTCATCATTACGATGAGGCCGAGTTCCGACCGGTAGAAGTTGATGGCGTTGTTGGCGTTGTCCGAAACCAGTGCGGACTGGGTTTCCTCGATTGCCACCTTGAAGAGCGGAGGGGGAACCAGGAGGATTGCAGCCGTGTTTGAACGGATGACGCCCTTCTGGTCAACCTGGTTGATGAGCGTGTAGTTCGCAACGTTTAAGTTGTCGGACGTAACGCTTCCCGTCACCAGGTTTGAGGTCGTCCCGCCGCCGATAAGGACGTGGGCGCTGTTAATGAACGACAGGCCGTCCGCCGTTAAGGCGGGGTTGGTCGCGGTGCTAAAAGCGTTGCGGAAGACCTTGAACGAGTTGTAATCCTGCGTAAGCCGGGCTTTCTCGCCGAAATCTGCAACCGTTTCCGACCAAACATTGTGCATGTTGTCATCGAAAAAGTTTGCCGAGAGCGGAATGGACGAGCCGAAATCCGCCACATACGTCGTGAGCTTGTTGCGCACCGCCGGGGTTTGGGCCGGAAGCACGGACGACTCACCGATTTTCGGGAAAAGGCCTGACCCAGCGAAGACCATCTCAATGTATGCGGCCTGGGCGGTTTCGCGCGGGATGAACAGCTGTTCGGTTCGCGCGGTCGCCTTGGACGCCAATCCCTCGATGGCATCGAATTCCTGGTAGAAGACCGAGTTCAGCTCGATCTGCACCACATCGAAGTCAAGGGCATCTGATAAAGTTGGAGTCATGGGTTATGGTATGACCTTTTTAATTTACCGAGGTTTCGACCACTCGGTTTGTACTAGGCGCTACGCCAGGTACGATGCGCCGGCGCGAATCGAAAACGCAATTTTGCCCGGGTATGACGCCAGGCTCAGGTTTTCAATTACGCAGCCGGAGGTTGAGCTGTCGGCAATCAACACGGTCTGAACGCCGGACGTGACGTCGATTAAGACGCGCTTTCCGACCAGGGCGTTGTAGGTTGACTGCGGGGTCGCGGTTGTCGAGACCTTCGGGTTGCCCAGAAAGACGTCGCCGTTTCGGAAATCGATTACCTCGATTACGCCCGCAACGGTGGTTGATTCCGTGGACGTTCCGGCGGAACCCGGGGTTCCCGTAGCCAGTCCGACCACGTAATCGGTGCCAACGACCGGCTTGTTGGTCGCAAACGCAATGACATACTGGTTGCCGAGGGTCTTCAGGACCAGCTCGCCGGCGTTGATTGCCGGAGGCGTGCCACCCGACGCAACCTGGTGCTGCCGGCTGCCGCGCTGTCCCGGAAGATAAAAGCTAAAGTCTCCTTTGGCCATTGTGTATGGCTGGAAAGGAGGTAAATAATTACGACGATTATCCTACCTTTCCTTGCCGTGCTCTTTGTTTTTCCTCAAGGTCTTTAATCATGTCATCCGTCCAGCCGCGTTCGTTTTTCAACTTGGCGATTAGGTCGGCTGACAAGGGAGAGTTCTGCGGAGGGGTTACGTCCTTGCCGGACTCGCCTCCTGCCGCTGCCCTTGATACGCCTGCTTTCGAGCGATTAGCGTCGCGTAGTTCCCTGTTTTCGTCAGCGAGCTTCTTGATAAGCTCGTCCTTCTTCCTAGACAGTTCGCCCTCCTGTGTTTTGAGGTACTCCTCCCGCGCAATGGCGCGGATTCGCTCCTCTTCGGCCTCCAAATCCTCATCGGACTGTTTGCCTTTGGCCTTTTTCAAGCCCTGCCGGTAATTATCGCGCTCGGTGCGGACCTTCTGGAGCTCCGCATCGGTCTCGACAAGGATATCGGCAATATCCTTCTCCTTTTTGTCGGTCGGAGTTCCGTCCTGCCTGCCCGCATCGGCAGTTCCGTCAACGGGCTTTTTTTCCTCTGCCATAGTTTTTATTAAACCGAATCCCTGAAGGGGATTTGTTACCGTCGGTCACGGCGACTATGTTAATTGGGGAGTGTTTTCGAGAACACTCTGAAAGTGCCACTACGCCATCCTGCGGGGGTGCGCGTTCCGCAAAACGCCGTACTGGAACTTTAAGAGGGAACAACTTAACTATAAGCCTAAGCGCGGCGATTTGTAGTGGATTAACCCGCTAAACGCCCGCCGGCCGCTTGCGGGGCAAACGGTGCTTTGCGGCGTTTATGATTAGCTCCACTATGGCCTTTTGCTCCTGGAGGTTGTACAGCATCCATTTCCCTCCGTGGGCCTTTTCCGGCTCGTTCGGCGTTCCCGGGTTGCAGAACACAAGATCCTGGGCCTGCTGCTTGAGCGTTTCCTGGAAGATGCTCCAGATTCTCATGCCCTTCAGCTGTTCGCACTCGGTTGCCAGGTTCCACAAAACGTTATCCTCTATGGGGTAATCGCCCAAAAACAGCTGGGGCGGCTGGTTTTCGACGCGCACCGTCTTGAAGACCTGCTCGGCTTCCACGGGGTTAAGGAACACCTCCTTTGACTTCGATATTGGTTTCATCGTGTTATTTGCCCATTTTTACCCTGTTTCGGTCCTTTGAACTGACATGCCATCCGTTGCAGATGCCGCACGGGTACGCCCTAAGCCGAAGGCCCCCGTGCCGCCGGGCGTGCAGGTTGACCGCGCTAACGGCCGCCCTTTTATCCGCAAACCTCACCTTCCCCGCGCACTGGTCCTTCATGACGGAAGGATAATCTTGCCGCTGGGGGCATCCTTTAGGTCGGCCAGGAACTCCTTAAAGGGGGTCTTCGCGAACTTCTGGTCCAGGCTGTCGTTTACCATGACCTTCAGCTCGGCCAGTATGGCCAGGGCATCGCTGACCTTTTCCTCCTTCAGCGCGTCGGCAATCCTCTGGTAGCGAACCTTCCCGTTGGTGAGCTGGGCAATCTCCCTGTCGAACTCGCCCACCTTTACGGCGTACAGCCTGTTGCGGACGGTTGTTTCAAGCGCCTGGCCCATGGTGTTGGCGATTATTACGCCATCAAGGGTGCTGTCGGCCTCCGAAAACAAAATCGGAAGCAGTACCTCCTTAACCTTTTTTCTTCGGGCGGCCTGGGCGCTTTTTTGCTTCTCCGCTTCCTGCCTTTGCAACTCCTGCATCGGGTTCTGGGGCTGGTGAACCCTTTTCTGGAAGGGATTTTTCATGGTTGGGGTTTTTCTCCGCCTTAATTATTTCAACGGCAATGGAAAACAGCTCGTAGACGTCCAAAAGGTCGATGCCCGTAAATTCCTGCAGCGCCCTTACGCTGAACTTGGTGTACAGCTCGTCGGCCGAGATGCCATCCGACACCAGCCGGTTGTTTTCGACGATGCGGCCTCCCGCCTTTTGGAGACGGAAGCGCCTGATAAGCTCCTGGCGAACATCTTCGGGTTCCTGAAGCCAGCGAATGATGCTTATCATGTTTTTTGTAATTTTCTCTTTGGATTTGCTAAATCGAATGATGTATGACAACTTTTACACAATCGAAGCCAATCATATCTATCCCTAAGGTATCTACCCGTAGCATTTGCCCAATTTATACTTCTTCCTCTCAATCCACTCTTCCCGCAATTTTCGCACGTATCGGGTTTTCCATAATTTCTATAAAGCCATTTATGTAGACCATCGTACGATATATCATCACCTTTCCAATTCCAACTTTTTTCTCCAAGATTATTTAATCTATTTTTAAGCCTAGTTTGCTCGCTTGCTATATAATCTTTCGGAATAAAGCTTTCATGCCCAAGAAGCGATTTTCTTATTTTATCTTTTGTTTCTTGGGTGAGTGGTTTCCTTGGGTATACACCTGTAGGCATATCAAGATTTGTTTTCTTTATGTCGGAGCCATTCCTTCATCCATTCCTCGTGGCTGAAAATGCGCTCGGCTTCCTTAACGGGGCCGTACGACTTAACAAATTGGTCTTCGCCAATCAGCTTGACGATTTCCTCGATGAGGGCTTCGCGTCCCGGGTCGGGAAACCACCCGTATTCGGGGTGCTTGTGCCACAGATAGCCCTTGACCAGCTGTTCCTGGCTTAACGAGGCGTTCCACGCTTCCGGGTCGGCGGCTACCTCCTTCTGGTATCCCGCGTCAAGAAGCGCAAAACAGAGCTCAAAAGTCGCGTTGGGGAGTATTCTGTCCATTTATTTTTTTTTAGCGTCCAGGGCGTCCAGTATTTCAAGCAGCAACTCTATGATTACGTTGTCCTTGTTCACGCTGCCGCCGTGGTTGCTAAGCTTTTTAATTTGTTCCTTCCGTTCCTTGGTCATTCTGGTTTGACGGCGCGGCCGTGTCGGCTGAATCGGCCGGGACGCCCGGCGCTGCATCGGTTGAATCCGGCGCCGCATCAGCCTGGGGAGGCGTGGGGACATCGGTCGCGGGGGCATCCGCGCTTGCCGTTACGCCCGCGTTTGCCTGGGCCTCCAGGGTGTTATCCGTGGCAACGGTTGCCGTCGCATACGTTCCGCAGGACACGCAAGGCTCGCAGTAAACATACTGACAGGTGGGGCATTTGATTTCTGCCATTATAGGTTTGATTTGATTTTTTCAACTAGATTTATGAAATCATCGACCTTTCTGATTTTCAGCTCCGTAAGGGTGGACTTTGCAATGTTGAACGCCTTGCCGAACTTCTGGTCTTCGCTAAGCGCCGATGGCGCATTGGGTATCACGTTGGTTGTAATTACCCGTTCGGCTTTCGGTACAGCCTGACCCGTTGGAATCTCGCTGGTCGTTTCGGCGTGGCCGCCGATGGGCCGGTTGTCAACGGGGGCGGTAGGAATAAACGATGTCGTTTCCTCGTTGGTGGGGATTTGCGTTGCCATGGACACGGGGGGCATGGAGGGCATCGGCCGCGTCGCCTTGGCGATATCGGAGAAATCCGAACCAATCGATTCCAGGGGAATGATTGGCTTAATCTTTTTCGGATGTATCGCGTCCTGGCCGGTCATGTGGGTTACTCGGTTGGATAATCGGCTTTTGGGTCGACCAAATAAAGGGTTGGCTCGTTCCTTATACCCCTATTATGGTGGAAATGCACCCCTTTTGCTAGTGGAGAATTGCACCGGCAGGGGGAGGCGTACATGGATTTGCCGACGCGCAAAAAATACCGCTCGCCGGACTTATAGATATAGGGCTTGAACTGTTCGGTCTTAGTTTCCATAAAGCAGAATGTCGTCCTCGTGGACCACCAGATACGTCTTATCCCCCGACTTGAAACCCGTTCCCCCCGCGTATTTCCTGTATACCACGTGCAATCCGGCCTCTATTTTGTCGGTTACGTCATCGCCAACGCTGACAACCGTGCCCCTGTTGGGCCTGTTTACCTTGGCATCATCGGTCAGCACGATTCCGCTGGCCGTTTTGTGTTCGGCCTCCTCGACTTCCAATAAAATGTTTTTGCCAAACGCCTGCAGTTCCATGGTTATCTAATCTGCCCCATGGCACCGATGGTGGGGTTGGGTGCGCCCCCCGGCTGTCCGCCCACGGACTGCAGCGGGCTTTTGCCGGCCGGCCGGGGCGGAACCTGCTGGGGCGGCATTGGGGCCTGCTGCCCAGGCTGAAGCTTCTTCGGAACATACTTGTCGGGGTTATGGGATGATTCCGGGAACGCCCCGAACAGGAAATCGCGGGTTACCTGGTCGCAGGCATCGGGATCCTGGGCAATTCGGGGGTTCTGTATGGCCCGGTCGTAAATTTCAAGCTTAAACGCCCGTTCGGTTTCTTCGGATAGGGGGTTCAAAACATCGGGCGATGCAACAACGGCGTATTTTAACTGACGGAACAAATGGGGGTTTACGCGGCTTAGCTTGGTCGATGATTTTAGGCCGCCCTGCATCTTCAGGGTTTCAAGCGACAGCTTGAGCAAATCGCCTTCGGTAACCTCATCCTTGGGAAGCTTGTCGTCAAACACAATGCGGTGGTGCTTCTGGGTGCCCTTGCCCTTTTGGTTCACAATGAACGTTTTGTACACCAGCCTGCTATCATCGCCCTCGATGGCGGTCGCCTCGCCTATGGTCAAGTACTGCAAAATATCCGACACCATAAGTTTGCCCATCTGCCTAACCATGTCGCCAATCATGGCCGTAAACAGGCCCAAGAGGATTGCCTGCTCCTGTTCGCGGATGGCCATTTCGTAGGCCGTAATCCTGTGCGCCCCCAGGGTCATCTGCGGGGCGGACTCATCAAGCGATTCCTGCACCATTTGAATGGCCTTTAGCGCGGTGGTCGCATCGCCAATCTTCATCGGCTCCACCTTTCCCGAATTGGGCTGCGAGGTTGACACCGACGAGCCGGGAACGATGACCGAGCTGGGAACCTCCTCGCCCGTGGTGTTTAGCAGGACGGGAATGGTGTTGAGATACGAATTGTCAATAATAATCGGGTAAAGCGTGTTGATAATTGACGCATCCTGCTGGGTCTTGAAGACCAGCGACTTGTAGTAAAAGCACTGTCCCTCATCCATGAGCTCGAACCCGGTCTTGAAGTACGGATAGCGCTTGTCAAGGCGGGGATTCGGGTTGTTCCACGGGGTCATTAAAACTCCGTTGACGATATCCCACTTGGTATTCTTGCCGCGACGCCGGATTTCGATAATCTCAACCATGTCCTTGCGCATGTTCGAATCGTACACCTCGTAAAACAGCTGGTTCGCATCGTCGTACAGCGTGACCATACCCGGCCTTACGTGGATAAAGTCCGGGTTGTCGCCGTAGAGCTCCTTGGCCGTGTCGTAAAAGACCACCTTGCGCTCAATCAAATAGGGCTGCTTTTGTATGTCGTTTTCGTAAAAGTTGGCAATGTACAGGCTGTCGCAGCCGACCATGCTGCCCATGAATCCCGACAAATCCTCGTCCAGGTCGGTTTCCTCGGCCACCCCTCCGAGGCCGTCGGGAACGAACGCCGTCCGCTGCGTCTCGTGGTATTCAAGCTTCCCTATGGCAGCAGGAGACCACAGGGCGGTCAGGATGAGCTTCAGGCTGAAAAATGGGTAGTTTATCTCCTCCCCGACCCACTGGTACAAATCGCGCATGACCATGGCCGCCTCCTCCTGGGCTTCGGACGCCTCGTTCCACGCGAATACCTTGGGGAAAATGGTGCGGGCGCACAAATGGGCCGCGATGGAAATGGCCTTGTTCCGCTGCACGGGGGTCATGGCGTTCGACTTCCACGATTCGGTGTTGTCGCCCAGCGCTGGCTCGCCGTTGTTGGGCTGGTAGGTGTTAAACGCCATCTGGTCGACCATCATCCTGGTCAGCACCGACAGGTCGTTGAACTCCCTGCGCGGCGTCCTCATTACCACATCGGAATCGGCGTACATCTTACGCGCGGCGGCAAGGACCTCGCGGTCCTGCTGCGACGGCGAATAGGCGGACAAAATCGGCTCCTCGCGGTCAAGCAGCGTCCACTTGTCGATAATCTGGCCCTTCGAGTCAACGTCAAGAGTGTCCTTGCGAACGTTAACCTGAACCTTGGTGCGGGGCAGTCCGGTTTTCTTGTCCTTTACGTGGGCCAGCTGATAGTTTGATAAAGCCATTGGATTGCGCACCCAACGGTCTTGATAACCTAATTATCGCCCAGATGGCGGGTCGAATGCAATTCCACCATTCCATTCCGGCAGCGGCGGCGTGTAGACCGGCTGCGACCACCCGACATATGGGGCGTTGACCAGGGGGTTTTCGCGCGGCGGGGGGCTTTGGGGGTTAACCGTTGCGCCGTAGCGGTGGGGCCGGGGAATGTTGACCCTCATCTTGCCCCCGAACTGCTTAACATCAAACAGCATGCGCATCATGACCATATCGCCCAGGTCCGGGCTGCGGCCCAGATGCTCCTTAACCTCGTCCTTGGGCATAATCATGCGCTTACCGTCCTTATCGGCATCCTTTGATTTTATCCACCCCAAATCTTCAACAAGCTGCTGCCTATCGCTTTCGCTTAATTCGGCGGTAACGGCAACTTCATGGCCGTTTATCTTGTCGGCAAGCCTGTACGAGCATTGGGCCTTTAGGTTCTTGTAGTTCACCTTTTGCCCGGCCTCGTCCAGCGGGGCCGAATTGGCTATAAAGCCCCTAACGCCGCGCATGCCGTCAACCACCCCGCCGCCAATGCCGTCCTCGTCTATGGCAATTTGCGAATAGGGAACGCGGTTGTTGGCAGCCAGGGTTCTTATGTCGGTAATGGTCCGGTCTATTCCCTGCTGCTCCTTGGTTATAACCTCCTTTAAGTTATATCCCTCCCAGTACCCTATCCTGGTCTTATCCTTCCCAAACCTGGCTATATCGGCCGTAATAAAGCGGCCGGTTTCATCAACGGTATTGGTGAACAAATCCATTATCGCGTCGTAGTTTATAAGCGTGTTTTGGTCGCTTTCGTAATCCCAGTTTCCGAACATAAGGCGCTCCTTTTGAACCATATCGGTCATATGCGACAGCTGGACTCCGTAGGTATCGGCCGTAAAGGGATTATCCCCGTAAAGGCTTTGAACAAAGGCGTATTCGGGCATTAGCGCCTTTGCCTTCCATGGCTGGTAAAAAACCCGGTACAGCCAGTTTTTTGTCGGGTTGGCGGTAATGCCAAGTTTTCCGACAAGGCCAAATTCAGTATTACGGTGACGACCAACGCGGGATTTCAGAACATCGAAGGCCCCGAACTCCGCTTCGCCGCCCTCTTCGATGAACCCGTTGGTGAATTCGGTCGAGCCAAACCGTTCATAAAGGGGGTCGCTGGGAATGAAGTTGATGTCCAAAAGGTCGATGCGCGACCCGTTCCTGAACTCAATGTAATTATATTGCCCGTTTAATTTCCAATCATCGCGGGGAACGCCGTAAAACGAACACGCCTTGACGAACGTGAGGTAGGTTGATTCCATAAGCCGCTTTAGCTCCTTGCGGGCTATAAAGCTTTTAATACCCGGATATTGATATGCCTGAATTATCTGCTCGGACGCAATCCAGAACGATTTTCCGCCGCCGGCCCCACCCCCGAAAAGCAGGAACAGCGTCCTTGGGTCAACCCAATGGCTATGAGCTATGCTCTGCTTGGGCGTTAGCTCGATTTTCAGCGTTATTTGCTCCATTTACGATGACCTGAACGGCTACCACGACTTTTTTGGCTTCATCCTTTGGCATAACGCGGTCCTTCATGCCCAAAATTTCCGCGCCAAGATTAAGTTCTAGAAACCGCTTACGGGGCTTGGCTTTTATGTCGTCAACTAACGATGTGGTAACTAGTTCTTCCGTGAGACCATAGTCGGCCAAAAGTTCTTTAAACCCCTTGCTTTCAGTAAGAGATTGAGGTGTATCAGCAACGTGGTCGCTATATCCAACTTCCCTCATTGCCCTACCAATCGGAATCCCAGGATTTCCCAGAATCTTCTTTACTGCTGCCTTTTGCTTGGTCGTAGCCATATCTTTATGGAAGTTTAACGCTCTCCAAAATAGCCCCCTCGGTTATCATGCCAATTTTCATTGATCTTCTGATTTCCCTTTTCACATCGGCCTGGCAGACATCGATGCGCTGCTCCCCTATTACCATCCCTTTGTCATCCCGTATAAGCTTGACCGACATGGATCTTTGGAGGGCAACGAAGTAGTGGCTTTCGGGCTTTGCCTTTTTTGGCCGAACCCTTACGGTAATTTGCTGGATTACGGGGTAGTTAAGTATTGCTCCGTCGCTGAATCTCTTGGTTTCCGGCCTTGAATGGCTGCTTAGGCGCCCCAAATGGTATAAAATCGTCGTATGGTGCGTGGGCTTCCCCAGCTTTGCGTTGAACCTCCTGGAAATTTCGTGGGCCGACAGACCCTCCTCGTACCATGATTTCATGGTTTGCAGGTCTTGGAGGGTGAATCTCGATGCCATCGGGTATCCGGGATGGTTTTGCCTCGTTACGTAGGTATTATCGCATTTATTCGGTTGTCAATCAAGCGGATGAGTGGACAATTTGTTAACCTTTAAGCCTAATTGCGTCCGTCCATTTTTCAATCATGGCAATCAAATCGGATTTTTCAAACCTAACCGCTTGCCGGCGCATCCTCCTAAACCCCTCCAGCTGCTCCTCGTCGTATGTTTTTCTCATAAAGTACCCGTATCCCGCGGGGTTTCCGTGCAGTGGGATGTTGCAGCGGTAGCATTGCGGCCAAACCACCTTTTCCTCGTATAAGACGGCGTTCGTGCGCCCCGCAACATCAGGCCAATGGCCCGCCTGGGCCTGCTTCCACGGGATATACTTGCCGCAGCTTACGCAGGTTACGTATCCGAACTCGTTTGAATTTTTTACCCTGATATATTCGCTAAAAACCTCCCACGCCGTTTTTTTCAGCTTTGATAGAGGCTCAAGGATTAGAAGCTTCCTCCTGGCTTCGGTCATTTTCCTTATTATAGCACAAAAGGCAATATTCGCTTAGGTGCCCAATTTCCCCCGTTTCAAGCCGGACGTAGGCATGGCCGTCAGATCCTACCCATTCATCGATTACATCCGCGTTGTCAAAGGGATTTTTCATAATTTGGACGGGGAGGGGTTTTCATAGCTATTAACAGCTTTATAATATCCCGTATCGATTGGTTATGATTCGAGGTTAGCAGTCTTGCCAGCTCGTTCTTCTCGTGCTTGGCGAAGATTGCCCATTTTTCTCCCTCAACCATCCTAATCGCATCGTCGAGGGCGGCGTTCCGGGCTTCGAAATAGACGCTATTCGTTCCATGGAATTTTCCGGCGGCATAACCGACACTCCAGACTTCTTTCATCCTCGCATCCCCATACTCCGTGAGGGCGTGGCGGAGGAAATCGTCTATCCCGCAGTCGCAGGTTTCTTCATCTTTAAGGTCGCAAGAATCGTGAATAAACTTTTCCCGAAAATCTTTTATATACGCCTCGATGTCGGGTGGAGGTGGGGTCGGGTCGTTTAGTTTTTTATTGCAGTAATAGCAATGTCCGGCCGCGAGAAAATGCGAATACCCTTTGGCGCGTTTTGGGCATTGTTCTTTCGGCGCTAGCTTATGGCACAAACAATCTTCTGGACGACCAACACATCCATAATTTTCGGGAGCACACTTTTCACAACATTCTTCCGGCGCAGGGTCTTGCGGGAGGAAAGAAGCTTTGCAGTAGCAACACAAAAAACACCGATGAGGATTTTCACCTTCCCAACAATGTTTTTTACAGAGTTCTTTGGTCATGGGAGGGTTAGAGAGTCCATACCAATTTTTCTTGTAGCGAAACTTTTTGATTTTCTCGCGGGCGATTTTTTCTATTCCATCCACCGCCTTTTACTTTTCTTGAAACCGCGCCGACAGCTCGCAATGATGACCCACTCTCGCTTTGAAGCGTATAGGTAATTACTCGTTCGTAGCCCATCTGCTCTGCAATCCTTTTGACCGCACCGTAAAGATACGAATTAGCGTGAGCTGTTCCATCCGTGCATACCCGCAAGATTTCGAGGGTCTTGCCATCATCATTCAATCGGGCTATGGGTCGGCCCGCAATCGCCACACCCACTAGCTTCCCTCCTAATTCAACCCCTATCGAAAACTTTTGCCCCACAACCGGCTTATTATGCCGGTGAAGACGCGCCACAAACGAATTGGCTTCTTTAAGATTTAAGGGAATTGTTTTCATAGGGAGATAGAGGTTAGAGAGAGGGGGTTGTTGGTAAGAGAAATAGTCCGGCGAAAAGTGCTGCCATAGCTAAGCACATTATTGAGATAATCTTGTTTTGTTTCCAAAGAATGGCCGCGCCGACCACATATTCAAATACTAAGAGCCAATATGGTTTCATAGAATTACTTTATGTTCCCCTGGGGGTTGGGAAAGGAAACGAATACAGTTACATCCTCTTGCATAACATGCGGTATATTCCTCATCTCCTTGTATTCTTCTTCCAGCAGGATTATGCAATCTTTCAGAATGGCCGCATCGGTAATGAACAGGTGGTGGCCCAACAACCGTATCTCCATAACATTTTCGACTTCCCGATAACCACTCAAAGAAATAGATAATCTTTTTCATTAAGGTCTTAGATTAGTTAATCGAGCGATGCTATAAATCCTTCTCTTACGGCGATCCGGCCACGCTTCGGCGGCAGTTCCTCTTTTTCTATAGTGATATTTTCGCCGCGAATATAAAATGTCGCGTGGCCAAAATCACTCCACGGGATTCGCTTTTCAATCCCACCATCCCACTTACTCTCATCGTCACCGAACCAGATATTCTCTTGGGCGCGTAAGGCCGCTTCTGCTTCCTTTTCATCGGTTGTCCCGACGATATAGCAGAACATGGCGTTATCATCTTCAAATACTTGTATGTTTTTCATGGTTATTTCTTCTTAGTTCTGTGGGTTATATAATTCCGCCAAAATCTCAACCGTGCCGTCGGGATAGGAACAGCCAAACAAT
>Ga0335069_10001806_pt1 | contig 33829 bp, 29 predicted proteins | sample Lox_Sample_11_FD_206714 | JGI IMG/M metagenome (GOLD analysis project Ga0335069, IMG submission 206714) | Soil microbial communities from Loxahatchee National Wildlife Refuge, Florida, United States - Lox_Sample_1.1 | ecosystem: Environmental > Terrestrial > Soil > Wetlands | place: USA...
TGCAGATGCCTGACGGCGCGATCGCCTTCGTGACCGCGCTGGCCAGGAGCGGATATATGATGCCGCTGCTGTTTTCCGCGCAGGTCGTCGCAGGCGTGCTTCTGCTCTCGGGTTTTTTTGTACCCTTTGCCCTCGCGATACTGGCGCCGATTATCGTCAACATTTTCCTCTTTCACATTTTCCTGGCGCCCGATGGAATCCCGCTCGCGATCGTCGTCGTCGCGATCGAGCTTTTTCTCGTTTGGGCGAACTGGGACGCATTCGCGCCGATGATGGAAGCGGTGTAGCCGGCACTGATAAAAATGGTCGCGTGAAAATAGTCGTAATCGACGGCAGCGCGCTCAATCCGGGCGATCTTAGCTGGAATGCGCTCGAAGAGTTCGGCAGCCTCACAGTTCACGATCGCACGCCTGAAGATCAGATTGTCGAGCGTGCGCGCGACGCTGAAATCGTCTTCGTCAACAAGGCGCGCCTGACGCGCGCGATGATCGAGCGGCTTTCTGGGCTGCGCTATATCGGCGTGCTTGCGACCGGTTACGACGTAGTTGATATCGCGGCGGCGCGCGACGCCGGCATCACGGTCACCAACGTTCCCGCTTACGGGACCGCATCGGTCGCGCAATTCGTCTTCGCGCTTATTCTCGAGTTATGCAGTCACGTCGCGATTCACGACCAGGCGGCAAAGTCCGGAGAATGGTCGCGCTCCCCGAACTTCGCGTATTGGAAAGTCCCGCTAATAGAGCTCGCGGGCAAGACGATCGGAATCGTCGGCTACGGGCGCATCGGCCGCGAGGTTGCCAATATCGCCCTCACCATGCGGATGCTGGTGCTCGCATCGTCTTCAGGCGCAAGCCCTGCGACGGGACGGGATCTTTCGGCAGCGCAGATCGAATGGGCGGAGACGGCCGAGATCTTCCGGCGCGCGGATTTCGTCAGCTTGCATTGTCCGCTTACGCGCGAAACTCGCGGGATGGTGAATCGCTCGACGCTCAATCAAATGAAGCCTCACGCCTTTCTGATCAACACTGCACGCGGCGCGCTGGTCGTCGAGCAGGACCTCGCAGACGCGCTCAATGAGGGGCGAATCGCGGGCGCCGCGCTCGACGTGCTTACGGTCGAGCCGCCGCTACCGGATAATCCGTTGTTATCGGCTCGAAACTGCATCGTCACGCCGCATATCGCATGGGCAAGTCTCGAAGCTCGTGGTCGTTTGTTGAAGACCGCGGTCGACAATCTCCGCGCGTTCCTGGCCGGACGCCCGGTTCACGTTGTGAGCTGAAAGGAGAGGCGGTCGCGGTTATTTTCGATTCGCGGCGAGATGCTCCCAAGCGCGGAGCGTCACGCGGCTGTGATCCGCGGGCGACATCAACTCGATTCTCTGTGCAGGCATGAAGCCCATCGCCATCAACTCGCGAATCTCAGGATAGTCGTTCTCGGTTTCGTTGCGATCCGTCGGAACAACGACGTAGATGGTCAACGGCGACTTAGCCTCCAGCGTCGAGGCTGCGTTATCTCTGTTCATGACGTGAGGATCCCCCCGGATCCCAGATTACAAGCCTATTTAGCATCGAAATGAAGCAACTACGGGGCCATTAGGCGAGCAACGGAACTCTTAGCAAAACGTCCCGATTCAAGACTCAAGTGTTTCAAACAAGCAACAAGTTCCGCGCAATTGCGACGCCTTAGACGCAACGCAGGGCGGACTTTTGGACTCAAACCTTGGCTGCGCACCCGGTTCATTTGTGAACCTCGATACTTACGCTGCCTTCTTTCTTCAGCATTTCGATAGCGGCCCCGGTCGGCGTTCTTCTGACGACAAACGAAATCTTATCCGAACCGACGCGCAGATCTTCTATCCTGAGCCAGTCGACGAACGACGGCAGCACCGGAAGATGGAACACTACCTTGTGCTCAAGCGCCTTTACCTGCATCCCGATCATCTCCTGAACGACCATCATGATGCTCGCGGCCGACCACGCCTGCGGATGACAGGCGACCGGATAAGGCACGGGACCCAATCGCGACTCACGCGGGAAGCCACAGAACAATTCGGGAAGACTTCCCGTGTTGAGATGGACGGCGGCGTTTAGCAGACCCTCGAAGATATCCAGCACGCCTTTGCGCCCTTTGATCTTTGCAAGTCCGCTGGCGACAAAAGCATTGTCGTGCGGCCACACCGATCCGTTGTGATATCCCATCGGATTGTAGCGTCGTTCGAGAGCGCTTAGGGTTCGTACGCCCCATCCGGAAAACATATCGTCGGCGGTCAGTCGCGACGCGAGCGCGCTCAGATAATCGCCTTCGAGCAGGCCGGCAGCCATACAATGCCCAACGTTCGAAGCCATCACGCTGCACGGCTTCTTATCGCGGTCGAGAGCGAGAGCGACGATACCCTTGTCGTCGAGCCAGAATTTGCGCAGAAATGATTTCTTTAGAGCGTTAGCTCTCTCGCGGAGGATATCCGGCAGATTGCGATGCCCCAGCAAAGATGCGACGTCCGCTGCGCCAAGGTATGCGGCGTAGACGTAGCCCTGCACCTCGCACAGAGCGATCGGCGCGTCGGCCAGGCGGCCATCGGCGTGCGAGATCGAGTCAAACGAATCCTTCCATCCCTGATTGGCCAGACCCCGGGGCGTTTCACAGAAATATTCGACGAAGCCGTCGCCGTCGCGATCTCCATAGTTTTCGATCCAGGCGAGCGCCGATTGAACATTGGGCCACAGGTCTTCGGCGAATTTCAGATCTCCGGTGCTGAAGACATACTTGCTGTATAACCAGACGAAGAGCGGAGTCCCGTCGATGTTGCCGTAGTAATGTCCGAACGGTATCTCGCCAGTCGCCGCCATCTCACCGAATCGAATCTCATGAATAATCTTGCCGGGTTGCTCATCTCGTGACGGATCGACCGTCTTGCCCTGCAAAGACGCGAGAGCGCGCAACGTCCGTTCGGCCAACCGCGGCATAAAAGGCAGCATCGACATAGAGGTAATTATGCTGTCCCTGCCGAATAACGTCGCAAACCAGGGGATGCCGCCCATTATGAAGGACCGATCTCCATGCAGGCTGGTTAGCGACATCAGATCGGCGTACGACGCGCCAAGCAGCGCGCCGACAAGTTCATTGCTGGCGGAAATCGCCGCAGCGTCCGATTTGAGCACGCTGACTTCCGCTTCCCGCGTTCTCAACGCCTGCTCGAAACTTCGCTCGCGGCGATGCAGTGGCGGCTTTTCACCCGCATGCTCTGCAACTACATAGGTCTCGATTTCAAAGCCGCCGCGCGGTTCCATATCAATGATGAACTCGGCGTGACTTTCATCGAGCACTCGCGGTTTCCTGCTGAATTCCACGATGGTGCAGCGCTCGACGTTATCAAGGCCTCGATAGGCGAAGCGGACCTGATTTCCGTGGACCGTTGGCGCGGCACCCGCGCCATGATTGATTCGATGCAACCCGCGAGCTTCGAAAAGATCGGAGAAGTCCACGTTGAAGCGGATTTCCACAGGCAGGCGGAGTTGCTGGCCGGAAAAGTTGTGGATTACAAGACGATGAAGGACTACAGGGTCCGCAAGAATCCAACTGCGCTGAATCTGCAAATCGTCGCGGCGCAAACGCCCGCCGCCATTGACGGCGCGTAAATCCGGGTTGGTCATATTAACCCGCAGCTGCACCCTGTCATCGCTAAGATATGAATTGAGTAAGTGGGGCGCCTGACCCGCTATTGTCAGTTCGAATTGACTGAGATGGCGCGTGTCGCGGTGATAGAAACCGAGAGCTTCGAGGGGCGATCGGACGATGTCGCCACCCACGTTGAATGCTGCAAAGCTCCTCCCGTCGGCGAGAACACGGGTAGGACGATGGGAGCCCGCGGATGAGGTTACGATCTCGAAATCGGGTCCGAGATCATGCTTCGGTCCGGAAGATCGTCTCTGCATCACTCGCGACGTATTACTGCCGGATGGTCTACCAACTTCGCGGCGTTTGGACCGACTCGATTTCACGCGTCAGCATCCCGGCCCCGTTCCCCATAGCTGCAGACGCCCGCCGTGAGCTTATCAATTGATCATAGATTCGCTCGTAGTTCTGCGCCATGACCGACGACACGAAACGCCGCTCGAACTCCTCGCGGCAAACGCTTCGTGAAAGCTCGGGCAATAGACGAACCGCGCGAACGAGATCGTCCACGCGCTCTGCGACGAATCCGGTAACCCCATCGCGGATTATCTCAGGCACAGACCCGCACGGACGCGTCAGCACGGGGGTCCCGCAAGCCAGCGCCTCGATCATCGTAAGCCCGAACGGCTCCGGCCAGTCGATTGGAAAAATCAGCCCGAGCGCATGCCCCAGAAAATCGGATTTCTGACGCTCATCTACCTCCCCGATGTACTCGACGTTGGGGTGAGACAACAGCGGTTGAATTTTCTCGGCAAAGTATTCGCGATCGACGCGATCGACCTTGGCCGCGATCTTGAGCGGCAACCCAGAGCGTACCGCAACCTCTATCGCAACATCGGGGCGTTTCTCGGGACAGATGCGTCCCAGAAATGCGAGGTATCTCCCGGGCTCCGCACGGTACTTCAGCAGATCAGATGGCAATCCGTGATACACGGTCCCAACCCAGTTTACGCCGGGAAGAGGCTTGCGCTGCGCATCGCTGATCGATACGAGAGGCACATCCCGATAGTGCTGATACACGGAGGCAAGAACGTCGAGATCGAGCCGCCCGTGCATCGTGTTCACGATCGGAACGCTGATCAAGCGCGCATAAGGAAAAATCCAATAGTCGAGGTGCGAATGTATGATGTCGAAGTCGGCGGCACGGTCCATGACTCGACTTATCATCGGAAGATGAAGAGCAGGACCAACAAAATCCAAACCTGTTAATCGCAACGCCGCCGGAGTGCCGCTCTCAAGGGGCGCTTTCGCAGTAGAGTCTCCCGAGGCAAAAAGCGTCACCTGATGCCCTCGACGCACCAGTTCTTCAGTCAAATACGCGACGACGCGCTCCGTTCCGCCATACAACTTCGGCGGGACGCTCTCATATAACGGGGCCAGTTGCGCTATGCGCAGTCGGCGACTTGGTGAATGCCCATTTCCATTTACTGAGTATTGAAATGCCATGCTCTCTGTTCTCAAACGAAGGTCGAAGGCCTTAGGTGCACGAGCCGTGCCTCTCTTTCATGGCAATTTTCGCGACATTTCCGCGCTCGTGATCGTGAAATGCGCAATCACTGCGGTAGCAGTTCGTTGAGTCGCAATCGCAAAGCTTGGGACAAACTGATTGAAAAGAGATTCGTGCGTCACATAGCTGGCAAGAGTTGCTCGATGCGAGAAGCAGTCCTCCGGAGCATCTTCCAGCTCTGGCTGAACGCGCACATGGGATTGAAGTAGAACTCGACTAAGCGGATCGGATGCGGAACCGATGAAGCGTGACGTCGGGCGCAACGTCTTCAAATGCGACTTCCACCGGCATATCGAGCCGCAGGTTTTCTGCCGGGCAATCGACCATCCAGCTTACGAGTCGAACGCCCTCCTCCATTTCGATCACAACGGGGCTGTAGGGCGCGAACGGCGCAAAGGATGGGATCGCAGGATGTTCAATTGTCGTCCAGGAAAAAATTCGACCGCGTCCCGACGATTTCGCCCATTCCCATTTCCAGGAAGCGCACTGCGAGCAGGTATCGCGTGGCACATGACGCCATCGACCACATTCGCTGCAGCGCTGAAAACGCAACTCTCGCTTCTTGAGAAATGAATAGAACTCGCCGGCTACGTCTAGACGCGGAGGCAGCGGGATATATTGATTGCGGTTTTCCATCGTCGGCAACCCGTCGTCGCATGACAGGCATCGACAATAGATCACAATACTCCGCTAAAGAGAAATGGGCCGGGTACGCGGGGATCGCATCAGAGTGCGAGCCCCGCGCACATCGGAGGAGCAGCACACGATTTCAGACGCCTGCCTCGCTCGGCTGATGGAGGCCATTGGCGGTCACGCGCCGGATACGCTCGTTTTCGTCGCGGGCTACACGGTCGCGGACTTCGGAACTCTCTCCCACCGGCACAACTTCGGCCATGCTCGTTTCGTTATACACCTCGGCAAAAGAACAATACGCGCCGATGATCGATGAGACGATTGCGGAAATTCCGCCAATCATCGACAGGACGGGAACGCCGAGTGAAATTCCCAACCCTATGAGTCCGTATGCGATCCACAAAAACAGGAGCGTTAGATTGAATGCGGCGAACTCGTAGAACGAAGCAACCCATAGATACAGGACCACAACGCCCGTCACGATAAATGCCAGTCCAATACTGGGCGCACTCGTGGTCATGAGTGCGGCGCCCGCGCCTCGCAGGGCCCAATGCGTGACGCCCCACCATCCGCAAAACGCCCCGAGAAACGAGAACGTAGTTGCCGCCATCGGATCTCCGTACGCAAACGCCCACATCCCGGCGATGAACTCTGCGCCACCTCCGAGCATCACTGCGTGAACCATGTACGGAGTCCATCCCAGCGGTGACTGAAGAATTATCGCGACGCCCATCAGGAATGTCGTACTCGCAAGTCCCGCCAATCCGAGCGGGATAGGATTCGCGATACCTTTGTCCTTTCCTGGCCGTAGCATAAGAACCTCCATCACAGTGCCAACACGGGACGGACGCGCTCAGCACGACTAAGTTGTTGCGAATGGCTGACCAATACTCACAATTACCAACGCGGCTTGTCCGCCATGAAACCGGATGGTTTCCAACGACTGACTTCTCAGTACGAGAGACGGCGCAAAGGGAAGGGTTTATTCAACAGTCGGACGGCTTGAATGACGAAAAGGGCGCTCTTGAGTGAGATGCGCGAACCGATTCATCGCAATGCGACGGAGCGCAATTCTGCCCCAGATCGCAACCCGTTGTACGGCTTAGGCTTGGCCCGCGTGTCGAGCCTTCATCGATGCAGGATTGCGAGGCTTCCGTCTCCGAAGTCGCCCCATCCTGTAACAAGCCCGACTTCTGCTCTGCGCACCTGACGCTGGCCGCATTCACCGCGAAGTTGACGAGTCGCTTCAACGATATGGTTGGCGCCCCATACGTGCGCTTCGGACAGCAACCCGCCGTGCGTGTTGATTGGAAGCTCGCCGTCGAGTGCGATTCTTCCTCCGCGAACGAAGTCTTTCGCCTCACCGCGTTTGCAGAATCCGAGAGCCTCGATTTGGAGCATCACGACGTAAGTGAAGCAGTCGTAGATTTCCGCAAAATCGATATCGCTGACGCTTACGCCGGCCATCTCGAACGCCTTGGGCGCTGCGAAGCTAAGTCCGATCACAAACGGATCGGGTCGCGAGACGATATCGTCCGCCGGATAGGGATGACCTTCGGCCATGCCGGAGATGTAAACCGGTTTCTTGCGCAAATCTCGCGCACGCTCGGGCGAAGTGATTACGATTCCGCACGCGCCATCGGTTTCCAGACAGCAATCGTAAAGCCGCAGCGGATAAGAAATCAGCCGGGCGGTCAGATAATCTTCCATCGTCAGACGGCGCCCGCGCATGAACGCCTTTTCATTCAGCTGCGCATTGCGACGCTGATTGACTGCGATCTCGCCGGTCGCTTCCGGCGGCGTGCCGTAGAGCTGTTGATGGCGCGTAGCGATCAGTGAATACCAATTCGCCGGGACGGGCGCTCCGTACGGCAGGTAGTATTCGGTTACGGTCGTGAACAGGGCGCCGGGAAGCGCGTTCGGACCGCTACTGCCGATGTTCTGCACCCGCATCGCGGAATAGCCGTTCCACCCCATCGGGATCAGAACATTGCGTGCGACGCCGGCAGCGATCGCCATCGTCGCACTCTGAATCGACGCGACCGGACTCGCGCCGCCCATGTGGACGGTAACCGCATAGCGCAGATTCTCGATTCCAAGATTGGCGGCAAACTGCTCGGCCGTTGCGCCGACCGATGGCGCAATGATGCCGTCGATATCGTGTGGACGCATGCCGGCATCGGCAAGCGCATTCATCGACGCCTCGAGCATCAACTGCAGCTCGGTCTTGCCCGACCCTCTCGTAAACGCCGATTCGCCTACTCCGACGATGCACGCCTTATCCCGCAGCGATTCCATAACTTTCCTTACGATTACCGATCGTCACTATGCGATATCGGTGATTAAGGAAAGCGCTGCAACTTCGCGAACCATCGAAAGCTTCGCGGCTATTGCTCAACCAACCGATCGGTATGTGTTTCGCTTTACAATCGACCGCCGGCGGCGCTATGAGGTCGAGAGAAGCCGGGAATTCCAAACTCTACGCCGGGGATTCCGCATTCGGAGGAGTAGGCCATGCTCGAAATCGGAGTTTTTCATAACGGCGCGAGCGATCTTCCCGTCGTAACGACCCCTGAAGGCGTCACGGTCAACGACGGATCGCTTGCGGAAGTTCACGAGAGCAGCCAGCGCACGCTGGTCAATCAGGTCCGCCAGGGAATCCTGGCCGACAGGCTTGGCTTCAACTACTTCTTCATGACCGAGCATCATTTCCAGCCCGAGGGCGCCGAATTCAGTCCGAATCCTCTTCTTGCTGAAACGGCAGTCGCCGCGCACACGAAACGGATTCGCCTTGGACAGGCTGCGAACATCGTGACGTGGTGGCATCCGGTGCGCATCGCGGAGCAGGCCGCGATGCTCGACGTGCTGAGCGGCGGACGCCTCGAATTTGGAATCGGTCGCGGATATCAGCCGCGCGAGACGGAAGTCTTCGGATGGCCGTTCGCGACCATTCAGGATCAGGAGCGCAATCGCGCCTATTACGAAGAAGCTTACGAGATCATCATCAAGGCGTGGACGCAGCCGTCGTTTTCACATCGGGGCCAGTTCTTCACGATTCCGCCTGTGTTCACGCGATGGAACCATCGCCAGACGATCTCATACTTCAACATGCCCAAGGCGGGTCGCACCCTCGATGAAGTGCTCAAGATCGGAGGTCCCGATCCATACGGCGGGCCGAATCCGGTACTGCAAAGCGCAACGACGCTGAAGGAGTTGCAGGTTTTCCCACAGCCGCTGCAGAAACCGCATCCGCAGTTGTGGGAACCGCTCACGACGGAGCGATCGATTCGATGGGCGGCCAAGCGCGGCGTCAACGGCTACTTCATCGTCGAGCCGAATTCGCGCCTCAAGCGGAATATCGAGATGTACTACGAAGAGGCGGAGCGCAACGGATGGCCGGACAGGACGGGACGCGGTCGCTTTAAGTACGGATGGGATTCCGAGCGCCGGCGCGGGATACTCACGGGGCGATACATCCATCTCGTGATGCCCGGGATGAATCGCGAACGCGAGATGAAGCGCTTCAAGCACGCTCTCGAACTTCAGTGGGATTATTACGGGCCGTTTGGCTTCGCCGCCGTGCTGGCGGAAGCCGACGAACCGCCGCAGGCGCTCGACGCGCGCGTGAATGCTGACACGCTTATCAAGAAAGAGATCGCGATTTTCGGAACCCCCGCCGAGGCCGCTGAGGCGATCGTACGAATCAAGCAGACGTGCGGATACGAGGACTTCATATTCAACGCGTGGTTCGAGACGGGCGGCTTCGCCGGCGAGGAAGTCGAAGCGCAGATGCAGCATTTCGCAGAAGAGGTCACGCCGCTTTTGGAGCGGGCGTGCGGACGTCACGTGAAAAACCCCGAGGTCGGGATCGATTTTACGTCAAAGCTCGATCGTTAAACAGGTTCGACAGTTGCTGCCGATCAGGGCATCGGCGGTGAGGACGCGTTGGCGGGCTTCTCTGCGGAGTGGCCCGCTCTTGTTTCGGACCAGTCGACCGGAATATCCGAAACATCGAGCTCGTAGTCGTTGGCGAGAAGAACGGCGCTCTCAATCGCGTTCTTCAGCTCTCGGACGTTGCCTGGCCATCGGTGGTCCTTCAGTCGATCGAAAGCATGAAGCGAGATTCGTTTTATGGAGTGTGCGAATCGATTCGAATAATGGCGGAAGAAAAACCCGATCATTGCGCTGATATCATCGGGACGCTCACGCAACGGCGCGATCCAGATTTCCGCCTCGGCAATGCAATCGAGCAGTTCGCATCGAAACAGCCCACGCGAAGCCATGTCGCGTATATCCCGGCTCGATGTCGCCATAATTCGCGATCTTAACGTAACACCGTTAGCTGCGGTGCGCTGGAGCGTATCGCTAAGAGTCTGCTGCGCTTCAGGGCTGAGCTCGCCGATGTGATCAAAAAGAATGGTTCCGCCGTCCTTTTGCTCGACGATCTCGCGAAGATCGCGTGCCGGATTTACACCCGGGCGCGCTTCATTGAGACAGGCGCAGTTGATAACAACGAGGGAACGCGCAGGCTGCATGCCACTGGAATGCAACGCTTTGGCCAGCATCTCCTTGCCGGTCCCCGATTCTCCGGAAATTAGAATGCTGGAGTGCGCCGCACCGAGTTCGCGAATTTCACTTTCCAGCCTGCGGATTTCGCTGACAGCGCCCACGATATCGGCAAAGGATGCCGCGCCCGCAGCCAATTCATCTATGTTGACCCATCCGCTGCCGGCACTGCGACCGTTGCTGCCCGATGTTCTCGTTCGAGGAGAATTGCGCATCGTAGAAAATACCGACTCGCCCACAAACAGCCTCCAACCCGTCCGCTGGGGTGTCTGAGCAAACGCGGGACCATATAGGGACGAAACGAATAAACGATGCTAATTTTTCCTAAAAGAGGCTAATTGTTGCAGTTATCACCAATGCTTCGCCGAATACGATTTTGAACTACTAATGCTGTGGCGATAGCGAAACACTTTCCGTGCGGATTCCGACACAAATTTCGCTTAATCGTTCCATAAGTACTCAGTCTCTCTAATGCTTCGAATGTGAGCCGTCGTCGCGCGTCCAGAGTTTGATGCCTCCGAGAAGTCCCTCGATATTTCCCACGATTTTGACGTTTGCCGGAAGCTTGAACTTGATGTGCCGCGCGTTACCGCCACCCAGATAGAGCTGGTCATAATTGAACGTGTGTTGCAGATCCGCCAACGCCTCGCGCACCATTTTGTTCCACCTCTTCTTTCCGATCTTTTCGAGTGCGCGCAGCCCAAGCTCTTCCTCGTAGGTCTTGCCGCGATGAAACGGATGATGCCCGAGTTCGAGATGGATCGGCGTCCCGTCGACGAAAATCACCGAGCCGAAGCCGGTGCCGAGGGTGATGACGAGCTCGACACCTTTTCCACTGACGCATCCGAATCCCTGCACATCCGCGTCGTTGGCCACGCGGGTCGGCTTGCCGACTTTCTTGGCGACCTCCCTGGCGAGATCGAAGCCTCTCCATCCCTTTGCGAGATTGGCCGCGGTATAAACGACCCCCTCCTTGATCACGCCGGGAAACCCGACCGACACCCGATCGAAACCTTCCTGCGCTTCGGCCAGCTCTGCGATTACCTTGAGAACCTTCTTGGGCGTGGATTTTCTGGGTGTTCGAATTCTGACGCGGTCCGAAATCTCTTTGCCGTTGGCGTCAAGCTTGATCGCTTTCATACCCGTGCCGCCGATATCGATCGCGAGCGTAATCGGGGCTTTCGCAGGCGCGGAGTTGGATTGATTTCTCGTTTGAGCCATGAATCGATTCCTCTCGACACCGGCCTTCGACCTCGCGCCCTGCGGCGACCATAGTTTGTGGCTACGATGTCGCCGCCATGCTATCTCACGGCTCCAAGAACAGGAAAATGGCGGCTCAGGAGGGGAGGGCGCAAATGATGCGCTATGGGGCGGGCGCATTTTTCGATTTCGCACGCTACGGAGCGAGCTTGCGCGGCGAGATCGCGGGCGGGCTGACGACCTTCCTGACGATGTCGTACATCATCGCGGTGAATCCCGCGATTCTGCACGCCGCGGGAATCCCCGAAGGCCCGGCGATAACGGCTACAATCGCCACCGCAGTCTTCGGATGCCTCGCGATGGGTCTCATCGCGAATCGCCCGTTTGCGATCGCGCCCTACATGGGCGAAAACGCCTTCGTCGCCTACACCGTGGTACGCGTGATGGGCGTGCGATGGGAAGTTGCACTGGGTTCGGTGTTCATCGCAGGCGTCTTGTTCGCGCTTCTGACCGTCGCGAAAATCCGATCGTGGATGGCCGACGCGCTCCCTGCCGGGCTGAGCCACAGCTTCGCTGCCGGAATCGGGCTCTTTCTTGCGTTCATTGGTTTGACGGAATCGGGGCTGGTCATCCTCGGCGTGCCGGGCGCTCCGGTGCAGGTAGGCAATCTGGCGTCGGCGCATTCGATAATTGCAATCGGGAGTTTCATCGCGATCGCGATGCTGATGCTGTGGCGGGTGCCGGGCGCAATTCTGCTCGGAATCGTCGCCGCGTCGATCGCGGCGTTCGCCTCCGGCGTCGCGCATCCTCCCGAGCATTTCGTCAGCCTTCCGCCGTCGCTCGCGCCGGTCCTGATGCATCTCGATATCGCAGGCGCTCTTGGTCCGGGATTGTTCGGAGTAACGCTGTCGATTTTCGTGATGGCGCTGGTCGACACGATGGGATCGCTCATCGGCGTATCGGCGCGCGCCGGTTTCCTGGATGAAAACGGAAATCTTCCGGAGATCGAACGTCCGATGCTCGCGGACGCGCTCGCAACGATTTTCGCGGCTCTTGCTGGTACGACAACCTCAGGCGCGTATATCGAGTCGGCGGCGGGCGTCAGCGCCGGAGCGCGAACGGGCCTGAGCGCGATCGTGGTTGCGGCGCTATTCGCGGCGTCGCTCTTCTTCGCGCCGATCGTGACGGCGATACCTGCGGTAGCCTACGGTCCTGCGTTGATCGTCGTGGGCGCGATGATGCTGGCGTCGGTGCGCCATATCGATTTCGACGACATGAGCGAGCTGATCCCGGCGTTCTCGGTAATCGCGCTGATGAGCTTTACGTTCAATATCGGCTTGGGCGTAACGGCCGGACTGATTCTGTATCCGCTGTTCAAACTTGCCGCCTCCCGCGCCGACGAAGTCCGCCCCGGCTTATGGGTACTGGCGGGATTATCCACGCTGTTTTTCATCCTATACCCGTGGAGATGAATGCTCCGCTTGATCAGAGTTTCCAGAAGCAGCGCCGCGCGGGGATGACAGACTCAGGCAGCGGGTGATCTAGCGAATGCGAGCGGACGTTTCCGACGGCGATGTGAATCGATTCGCTCGCAGCGAGCGCTTGAAATAGACGAATCCCGCCACCATCGCGACCAGCGCGAACGGCAGGATCGACAGGAAGATCGTGCTTGCGATGTATGCCCGTAATCCGCCGCCGGGCGTCGCGGCGAAGCATGCCGGACACGCGAAAGACGACTGAGCGAACATCGCGGCGATAAGCGATACCGCGACGAAAACGGCGGCTATGTGAATGACGCGACGCAATTCCGGCTCACATCCCCATCGCGTGGCGATAAACGATATCCGGGATCAGCGTCATCATGAATCCGAAAAAGAACAACAGCGGAATCAGCACGATCAAGTAGATCAGCAGATGCTCGTGCTTGAGATGCATGTAGTTGCGGATTACTAGCGCGGCCTTGACGGCGGCGATCGAGAATATCAGGAATGCCGCCAGCGCCTTCGAGATCGGCAGCACGAAGATAGCCAGGCCCGCGATGAGCAGGAAGATCAGCCATCCCCAAATCATGACGTAAAGCGAACTTTCGTCCCGGGTATGTTCGCCTGCAACTGCTTCGCTCATTTCTGTTCTCCAGAGAATCTCGGCTTCGTTTCGACGTCGGCCCGTGTTTCGATCAGGTCAGGTAGAGCAGCGGGAAGAGGAAAATCCAGACCACGTCGACGAAATGCCAGTACAGACCGGCATACTCCACCCGACGCTCGAGCAGCGACCAATCGACCTTTCGCATCGTATAGACGAACAGGCAGAAGTTCGCGACGATGCCGCCAAAAACGTGGACGCCGTGCAGTCCCGTCATCCCGAAGTAGAACGACCAGAACATCCCCGACGCGGGAGTAAATCCCTCGCCGATTTCCGGGATGTATTCGAAGAAAATCTTGATCACGAGGAAGGTCAGGCCCAGCAGGACCGTGATGCCGAGGAACATGCGCGTCTTCTCGAGATCCTTTTTGCGGGCCGACGCGAGCGCGAGGATCATCGTCATGCTCGAGGTGAGCAGCACGAGCGTGTTGAGCGCTCCCAGCTTCCATTTGACGTGGACGGCCTGCTCAGCGAAGCCTCCGTGCGCGAACATCATCAGCAGGTACGATGTGATGAGTCCGCCGAACACCATTATTTCGGAGGCGAGAAACCACCATATCGCCACCTTACCCAGGGGAATCTGATGGAGGCTGTCGGTCTCGACTACCTCGGGCGCCATCGTGGTCCCCGCGCTTGCCTGTGCTGCACTCATCGAAGTTCTTCCCGCGTATGCTTTGCTTGGTTCGGATTAGGCCTTGATCACGCTAAATCGGACTATTTGCCCGCGGCAGTCGCCGCTCCCACCGGCATTGGCTGGTCCTGTGGCAGCCAGTCTTCGCTCATGCCGGGCACGCTGTATTCGTATGGATCGTGATACACGCGCGGCGGCGTGGGGAAATTCGGATGGGGCGGCGGCGAATCGAGCGTCCATTCGAGGCTGTTCGCATGCCAGGGATTCTTCTCGGCGACTTTGCCGCGAAACATCGAATAGCTGAAGTTGAAAAGGAACGGGAGCTGCACGATCAGCAGTCCGATCAGCGACCACGTCGCCATCACCTGCAACGGCTGGAGATGGGCCAGCATCTCATAATTTGAAAACTCGTAGAGACGCCGAGGCGTGCCGCCGAGTCCCGCGAAAAACAGCGGGATGAAGACGCAATTGAAGAAGATGAATGTTCCCCAGAAGTGGATCTTGCCCAGCGTCTCGTTCATCATCCGTCCGAACATCTTCGGATACCAGAAATAGAGCCCGCCGAAGCCTCCGAAGAACACCGTCGGAAACAGCACGTAATGGAAGTGCGAAACCACGAAATAGGTCCCGTGCATGTAAATGTCCGACGAGGCTGAACCGAGGAAGATGCCGGTCACGCCGCCGAGGATGAACGTAATCAACCCGCCGAGCGCGAACAGCATCGCGGCTGTAAATCGAATCGATGCGCCATAGAGCGTCGCCGTCATGCAAAAGACCAGGATCGCGAACGGCACCGAGATCAGAATCGTCGTGATGCTGAACGGCGTCGCCAGGCGCGGATCGATTCCGGACACGAACATGTGATGCGCCCACACGACGAAGCTGAGGATGCCGGTGGTTATCGTTGAATAAACGATCATCTTGTAGCCGAAGATCGGCTTGCGCGAGAAAACCGACAGGATCTCCAGCATGATGCCGAATCCCGGCAACGCTACGACGTAAACTTCCGGATGGCCGAAAAACCAGAACAGATGCTCCCACAGGAGCGGATCGCCGCCCTTGTCCGGCAGGAAAAAGCCCGTGCCCATCGTGCGATCCAGAAACAGCATGATCGCGCCTGCGATCAGCGGTCCGACTGACAAGAGGAACAGGACGGAGGCCGTCACTTCGGTCCAGACGATGAGCGGCATCCGCATCAGCGACATTCCCGGGGCGCGCATGTTGAGCGTCGTCACCAGGAAATTGATTCCGCCCATCAGGAACGACGCGAACTCCGCCGCGATCGCAAGAATCCAGAGGTTCTGTCCCCAATGCACACCGGTATAAAGCGCATTGGCCGAAAGCGGAGCGTATCCGGTCCATCCTGCGGCGGCGGGGCCTTCCGGCAGAAACATCGAGACAACCAGGATGGTCGAGGCGACGGTCAAGGTCCAGAACGACAGCGCATTCAGTCGCGGGAAGGCCATGTCGTCCGCGCCGACCATCAGCGGGATGAGGAAGTTCCCGAACGCACCGAGCAGAAACGGCATCGCCACGAAGAAAATCATGATCGTGCCGTGCATCGTGATGTACGCGTTGTAGTTTTCGGGACCGAACGGACCCCATCCGGGAACGTCGGTTTCCGGCCACGCCAACTGCCATCGAATCAGATAGGCCGCCAGACCGCCGAGTATCGCCATCAACGCCGAAGCAGTCATGTACTGCTTCGCGATTACCTTATGGTCGGTGGAAAAAATGTACCTGCGAATAAAGCCGAGCTCGTGATGCTCATGCGCATGCGCGCCCGCTGCAACCGCCGTGCTCATATCTCTTTCGACTCCGATTCTATTGTGCGCCGGCAGCGCTTGCCGGTTTGAGATTGTCGCGTTTCCAGTTGTCGTAATCCTGCTGGGTTTGAACGAAAACGTTGCCATGCATCGTGTAATGTCCAAACCCGCAGAGTTCCGTGCACTGGATTTCGTAGGTGCCGGGCTTGTCCGCCTGGAACCAGGCGCGAATCACCCGTCCCGGCACAACATCCTGACGCAGTCTGAAATTGGGGACGGAGAAGCTGTGCAGCACATCTTTTGACGAGAGCTCCAGCCGCACGACCTTGCCGACTGGAACGTGCAGTTCATTTTCGATGGTGACGTCGTCCTCGGTGCCGAGTTTGCCGTCCGGACCGGGATAGACGAACTCCCAGTTGAACTGTTTCGCGCTGACGCCGACTTCGTACTCTGCCGTCGGCAGGGTCAATTTCTCGGTTTCCCACGCAGCGTGACCGGCCACATCGAGTCCGAGATCGAGGACCAGGACGATGGCAACCGGAATGAGCACCCATGATGCCTCGCGCCACGAATCGCCTTTGAGATATGCGGCCTGACGCGGCCCACGGCGCCGGTAGCGGATCGCGAAATAAACGATCAGAACCTCGACGGCCACGAACCAGACTCCCACGATGTAAAAGATCAGACGGATGATGGAATCGATGTCTCCGCCGAAAGTGGAGACGCTCTCAGGCATCCAATTCTGTATCATCAGAACAAACGCTCCCCGGTTTGCAAAAAAAGCTCTTCCAGCTCCGGCAAAAATCCGAACCGGTCACCCGACGGCACAGGCAAGCAGCTAGCACGCAAGGAAAGGGATCGCAATCCCCCTCCCGCACACTAATTCAGATTGTATTTCGCGATTTTCGCGTAGAGCTTTTTGCGGGAGATCGCGAGCAGTCTGGCGGCGTGCACTTTGTTGCCGCCGGTCGCTTCAAGGGCGCGCGCAATGGTTTCGCGTTCGACCTCTTCAAAGGTCTGCAGGGGACCTTTTTCGGGCCGAACTTCAACCACAGGAGCGCTCGAGGCCGTCACCGTCCGCCGCCCGGTCAGCATCTGCGGGAGATCATCGAGCATGATTCTCGAGGAGCGGCCGAACGTGAATGCGCTCTCGATGACGTTGGAGAGTTCGCGGACGTTGCCCGGCCACGGATACGCCTGCATCGCGCGCATCGCTTCCTGATCGACGCCGATCACGGGCGGAGAATCCGCCCGTTTTTCGTTGAACAACCGGATAAAGTGAGCGACGAGCAGCGGGATATCTTCGCGACGCTCGCGCAGCGGCGCGACTCGGATCGTGTTCGCCTGCAATCGGTAATAAAGGTCTGAACGAAGTCGTCCCGATGAGACAGCCTGCTCCACTTCGCGATTGGTAGAGGCGATCAGGCGAACGTCCACTTCGACTTCCGAGGTCGCGCCTACCGGGCGCACCTTGCGCTCCTGGAGAACGCGCAGGAGTTTACTCTGCGTTTCGGGCGTCATTTCGGTGATTTCGTCGAGGAACAGCGTGCCTCCCGATGCAGCCCGGAACAGTCCCTGATAGTCAGTATTGGCTCCGCTGAAAGCGCCGCGCCGATAACCGAACAGCTCGCTTTCGATCAGATCGTGAGGAAGCGCCGCGCAATTCAGCGCGACGAAGGGCGCGTGCGGCGCAGTACTGCATTCGTGAATAGCTCGGGCGACCAGTTCCTTGCCCGTGCCGCTCTCACCGACGACCAGAACCGTGCCCCGGGTACGTCCCGCCGCCGCGATTCTCTCGTAAAGCGAGTGCATCACCGGACTGGCGCCCACGAGTCCATGGAAAATGGCGCGTGCCGACGGATCCACTGCCGCCGCTTCCCGCTCCAATCCAACGATTCTGGCCTCGGTCTGTGCGTGAGCCCATCGCACGTACGCTTCTGCGAGGATTATCAGATGCGCATGGCTGAGGCGGTCGAATCCCATCACGGTTCGACCGGTCGGCGGCGGATCTTTCGGAAAAACCTGGAACGCGGCTTCTTCGAGCAGATGCAGCGAGACGATGACCTCCTGGAGAGGAACGTTACGCCGGGCGAGGGTTTCGCCCAACGCGAGCACTTCGCGCGTATAGCCCGCAACGTCGAGCCCGACCAGGTCGTTCATGGCATTTCGAAGCGGTGGCTCAAGCAGACGACGAAATTCGGGTTCCGAAAACGTTCGCTCCGGTCCGAAATGAAGGACGTATAGCTGGTACCAGAACCCGATAACCTCGCCGCAGCGATCGCGCACGCTTTCGAGTATGGGGCGCAGCCTTTCGAGATCCTCCTCCCAGAGGAGGTGGAAATAAGGTTTGGCGGGATTTGCCTCGATGAGCGTGGGTTCGGCTCTATGCGCCTGGGCTACCAATTTTTGAAATACTCGTGCCGCAAAATTTACACGCAGGGCGAGGGCGTTGACGAAAAACCCAGGCTCATATGAGGCGTCTCGACATCAGCCGGCAATCTCAATGCGATCGATGAACGCCGCAATCCGGCTGCGCTTCGACCTCTCACGCAGCCCTGCCGTCTCAAGCCGTTCGAAATACTCTCGTACCGCAACGCGGATAAATCCGGAAACCGCCATTCGTCCTTGTCGTACCTGATCTTTTTCAAGGCCACGACCCGATATCACTATCAAAGGCTCCAGCAATTCGGGGCAGCCAAGTATGCCGAGAATCGTGTGCTCGTTTTCGTCCAGGTACTCGTGCAACGAATCCTGCTTACCCGGTTGGTGATTTAGATGATAGAGCAGGCATCCATGTCCGTACGAGGCCTGACGCGCCGCATCCTGCATCGCGAGTCTCATTATAGCGCGATCCACCATGCTTGGAGCAAAAGCCGCCACGTGGCGATAAATCGCCAGCAGCAATCCCGCCAGCGTCAAGTTTATCGACAGTGATCCCTGGGGATACGTGTCGGCCCAAAGCCATTCCTTGAGTCCCTGCTCAGCCAACACCGAGGCGCGTCCAAGCCCCGCGCCACCGTATAGCGCTCGCTTGCGGAACACCTCGAGCAGTCGCGACGCATCGAGCATCTGTGCGCACATAAAGCTCTTCTGCTCGATGAAATCCTGATTGATGAGCGCGACCCAGCGCGACGGAAAATCGAGCGAGACAAGCTGGCATTCCTGCAAGAAGGTGTAGAGTTGCGCGCACGCGCGTTCGAGAGGCTCCGGCAGCGGCTTCTTGTCCAATTCGGCCCACGGAATATCGACCGCCGGCGTCCATCGCCGCGACTTCGCTTCCTCGTAAAGCCGGGTCACGTTGTCCGACCATATATCGGACTTGCGATTCACCACGTACCCCATGTCGGGCAGCTTGCCGACCTTCTCGCTGCCGCGCGCAACCATCGATTGGCTCGTCCGCACCCATTCGGGTATCGAGGAGTAGCCGTAGCTCCCGATATCGAGGTCCTCATAGGTGAGGCCCCGGCGCAGATCGCGCGGCTTGCCTTTGATCTTTTCGGTATTGGCGTTGTACCAGCGCAGCCCCAGGTTCCCCGACATCACCTGATTAACGGCGTCGAGAACTTCCTGGTCCTGCGTGTAATCTTTGTCAGCGTAAAATGCCACGTTTCGATATTCCCGTCAGACGTTGATTCCTGCCTGCTGTGCGGCGGCACGCCCCATCTCGTACATCTGATACAGCTTCGAACGCTCTTTGCGCTCGGGCATCCCGCATTTCTCGAGCCGCTCGAAATGCTCCTGCATCTGCTTGAGGTTGAACTGCGTGGTGACGCGGATGCCCTGTTCGATGTTGTCCTTCTTCATCCCGCCGCCCGCCAGGATGATGAAGGATTCGGTAAGCTCGGTGGCGAGACTGCCGGCAAACGAGATGTTCTCAGCCTCGTCGAGATGGGCGTGTAGAACTTCGCGTTTCTCCGGAAAATTGTCGAGCACGTAGCGGAAGTGCTGCATCCCGTAGCCGACGTGACGCGCCTCGTCCTGCATCACGAGCCGGAAGATCTTCTTATCGATATCGGTCGGCGACAGATATTCGCTGAACCGAAACATCGTGAGCACGTTGCCCTCGGCAACCAGGTGAAGCGCAACCGACATTTCGCTGAATGAATCGGCGTCGCGAAGATGCTTCAGCGCCATCTCGTTGACCGGGCTGGCCTGCATCAATCCGTAACCTGTAGTGAGCGCGCGCTTGCGGAAAACCTCCGTATGGCGGGCTTCGTCCATCGCCTGCGCCGCGATAAATGACTTCACCTCGATGAAATCGGGATTGAGCCGTGGCAGCCACATCGCGGGGGTGTCGGTCGCGATCATTTCGACTTCGGTCAGAAACGTCATTAGCTGCGAGAGCGATTTTCCGGTCGCCTCAGGAAGCTCGACACCTTCAAGCCGATCCCAGGGGATGTCGGTGGTGGCGTTCCATTGCCGCGACACCGCTTCCTCGTAGTAGCTTTCGGTATTGAACGCCCAAAGCTCGCTCTTGCGCGATACCCACGGTTGCGAATCCGGTACGCCCTCGGGAATCTCCGCGCCCCGCGGCGCGTATGAGCGATTATCGCGCACCTTTTCGGGCACGTCGGTATAGCCATACGTGCCGATATCGAGATCGCGATAGGTTAGCCCGCGTCGCGGGTTCGCCTCGTGCGGCTTGACCTTCTCAGTCTTGGCCTTCATCCACGAGAGATCGAGCTCGCCCGTCCTCATCGTGTAAAGCCATTTGTCAACGAACTGTTTGTCTTCAAAGAAATTGTGGGTCGAGAGGTATGCCACAGCGCTGCCTCCGTCAGTTGAAATTTACGTCGATTTTGCTGGAAAGATCGAAGAATTCCTGGATTGACTCCATGAATCTGTAAAGCTTGTCGTGTCCGTCGGGGCTGTCGTAGGCGATTTTCAGATGCTCGCCAAGATGGGCGAGCGTGTTGATATCGTGACCGGTATCGGCGGCACCGTTGCGCCGGATATTCTCGATCATCTCCCGCCAAGTTTTGGCGTCGCCGACAAGCTGAAAATCGACCTTTTTCAGGTCGATCGAAGGAACTTCGCGAACGCTCTTGAGCTCGTAGACTTCGAACTCGAGCATGAAATTCCGCGCAGCGCCGTTCTGTCCGACGCTAATGGCGAAAGTGGTATCGATGAATCCCAAGCGGCGGAACTTCTCTTGCTCCGCCTCCATTTTTGCTTTCAGCGCCTCGAAATATTCGACCGAAGGAAAGCTTACAGCCATAACGTCAGTATAGTCCCCTACTCTGAAATGTTAATTCGGAAATCCCGGCTCGGGAAATCTACCGAATGTTAGGGGCTACAGGATTCTTTTGCAAGCAGACCTTAAGCGAGGTGCGCTAATTCGCCTTGGCTTCCGTGTGCACGCTCTTCTTCCCGGCGTTGGCGAGTTCGTCGTCTATAATGCTCGCAAAGGCGCTGGTCGGTTGGGCGCCCTCGAGCGGACGACCATTAATGAAAAATGCGGGGGTTCCCGTGACTCCAAGCGTATCGCCCTGAGCTTTGTCAGCGTCGACACCGGTGCGCGTAATACCCTTGTCGTAGCATTCGTCGAATTTCGCGCTGTCGAGGCCGACTTTTTTGGCGCTGGCCTTCAGATCGGCGGGTCCGAGTTTGCCCTGATCGGCAAACAGTTGGTCGTGATACGGCCAGAATTTCCCCTGCTCCCCGGCGCATCGAGCGGCCTGGGCTGCGCCGATCGCGTTCTGATGCATCCCGAGCGGGTAATCCATGTAAATCAGACGAACCTTGTCACCGTATTTGTCGCGAACTTCCTTGAGCGACGGTTCGACTCGCTTGCAGAACGGACACTGGAAATCCGAGAACTCGACGATCGTCACCGGAGCCTCAGCAGGACCCAGCACCGGATGTCCCGCCGTGGCAACGTCAATTCGTGGCGGTTGAATCATCACATTAACGGGTTCGGATTTGCGCAAGTCGGCAAGAACCTCGGCTCGCGCCTGACCGTCGCGCTGGGCCTGTAGGGCGGCCACAAGCTGGTCCTTGATTTCGGGGTATTTCGGAAAGCGCGTTTGCAGATCCTTGCGGGCATCGTAAAACTTCTTCGCATCCGCGTCAGTTACTTTACCTTTCGCAGCCGCTTTGCCCTTTAGAAATTCGTCAACGCTTTGATGCTCTTTGGCCGCTGCCTGCGAGAGCAGATAATCGTCCGCCATCGCCTCGATTGCCTGCTTCTTCACGTCGTAAAGCTTAGCCTCCATCGCCTGAATCTGCGGCCTAATTTTGGCGTCGAGCTCTTTTTCGGTGATTTTGTGAGTTCCGACGGTTGCGACAACCGGGTTGGAATCCGCCCGGACGATCGCCGGAGCAAGCCAAACGCAGGCTATGACGATCATTAAAGAGATGAGGCGCTGTTTCATAAACGTCACATGATACGCGGGCCGACCAACATAAGATACCTCCACAAATCCCGGCGGCTTGGCGACGAAGCGACGGGGTTCGTTTAAGGCGCGCTTTAGCGTCGACACGCTTTGGTCGCCATCAAACATCTGCAAGACAATAAGTTACCCTTAACGAAGCGGAACTGCTCACGATGACAAGCTGCTAGCGCCACGACGATACATTCCAGCTACAGTCGCTTACAGGCACAGAACTGTAAGCTCGCGCCCGGTCCGAAATGGCAAGTAAATCGCAAGACGCCGCCGACTTATTTCTGTTCTCGACGCTCGCGATGCTGCTCGGACCGCAGCTCGTCGTGCGGGCGATCGTCGCAGGCGTCAGGACCCCTTTTTTGCTCGCGCTCGCCGGCTATCAGGATATCCTCGCGTGGGCGATTTTGCTCTGGATTTTCGGAGGTTTGAGCACTCTGTGCGCAAGCCCGCAAGTGCGGCGAGTCGCCCTCGTCGTGGGCTGGATCGCCTGCACTTTTGCGGCGAGCCTGACGGGGCTCCATTTGGTCATATACTCATACCTGGCGATGCCGCTGACCTTTCGAATGATAGCGATATCGCAGACCGCAGGAGGAATCGGCGGATCTTTCAGTGGAGCACTGCGTGCTGCATTCCTGTACATCGTTCAATCGATAGTCTTCGCTCTGCTCGCCGGCTGCTTGCTGTCACATCGAGCGCCGACTGCCGCCCGCTCGCTGCGTCGCTGGATATGTTCGCGATACGCGGTGTGCGCGGTGATCATTTTCGTCATGATGGCGCGATGGGGTATTGCCGACCAGACGCGTTATGCGCCGGGGCTCGCAAATCCCGTTTGGGCGCTTGTGAGGTCCGCCTTTGAACCGTCCGCGCCCAGAGCCACGAGAGAATTCCCTCGCGAATATCTCAAGGATTTTCGGCCTGAATCGAGATTCCCGACTTCGGGATTCACACGCATCACGCTCAAGTCTGCTGAGCGCAGGCTGAACGTCGTGATGGTCGTGATGGAATCGGTCGGAACGCGACGCTTGCAGCTCTACGGAGCGCCGTACCACGACAGTCCCGAGATGATCGAGCTTGCCCGCCACGGCGAAATCTTCACGCGCGTTTACGTCGGCCAAGCGCTGAGCTCATCGTCGATGGCGGCGCTATTGTGCTCGATCTATCCCGAACTCCAATGGTTCGCAGTAACCCGTCTGTCGCCGAAGATCCCGATACCCGGGTTGCCCGCGATACTCGCGAAACACGGCTATCGCACCGCATTCATGCATCCGGGGACGCTCTCATACGACAGCGATGGCGAGTTCTTGAAGGCGCACGGGTTCGAAACCGTCGTAGGGCGGGCGCGCGACGAAAATGTTTCGCTCGACTACTCGATGCTCGTCAGCGCCGTCAAGTGGATCTCGGCCGATCCGCACCGGCCGTTTTTTCTGACGCTGTGGACGATGGACACCCATCATCCGTATCCGGCGGAAAACCGGCTCGACTACGGCGTTCGCGATCCATTTCTCAACCGATATCTCAACGGCATCCGGACCACGGACGATCTCATCGCACAGCTGGTGCAAGCGCTTGAGCAGAGGGGGCTTGCCGATAACACACTGCTGGTCATCACCGGCGATCACGGGGAGGCGTTCGGCGAGCACGGCCAAAAGGCCCACGGATTCACCGTATACGACGAGGACATTCACGTCCCTTTGCTTTTCGTCAATCGGGCCATATTCCCGAAACCGGTTGTGAACGATTCTTTGGTCCGCCAAATCGATATCGCACCGATGCTGCTCGACCTGCTTGGCGTCGAGATTCCCTCACAGTGGCAGGGGACAAGCGTACTTTCGGCGAAGAGGCCCGAACGCGCCTACAGCTTCGCGGCGATCGGGAAATTCACTTTCGGGCTCATCGAGGACCGACTGAAGTACGTGTACGACTTCGAAGATGGGCGCGCAGAGCTCTACGATCTCGCCGCAGACCCGTTGGAACGAATCGATCTAAGCGGGGACCCGAAGTGGACCGCCCTTCTTGCCGAAGATCGCCTCCGTATCGAAGCCTGGATGTCGTTCCAGAATCAGTATTTGGCGTCAGCCGACCGCGACGGCGCGCAGCCGACAGGTACCAGCGCCGCCGCGGGGCATTGAAGCGCCCGCGGCGGCTTGTTTCTAGATTAAGAGTGCACCGGCACGATTACAGTCGCCGGAGAACTCGTATTGTTCGACGCATCGGTGCACTTGACCGTTATCGTGTACTTGCGTCCCGGCGGAGGTCCGGTCTCAGCCCGCAACTTCACGGTCAGGTTTCCGGTGATCGCGTAGTCAAGACCAAATTCGGATGGCTATCCTTATCCGATGTATAAGCGACAAGTGAACCAAGAGTAGCGGTGAGTTAACCCCACGCCGACGAGAAAGACCGGTTTGGCGTTGACGCTGCGGCGCACTCTACGGAAAATCATGCGAGGGCGCGGGCTCCTCGATGGGCGCGCCGGGTATTTTCGCGGCAGTCGAATCGGCACGGGCGAACAGCGATGCGTCGGAGTCCTGGTACACGAGTACCCAGCCCGGCTGACCGATCATGAAGCGATAACCTGGGAGAGCGGCTGAAATTAACACGTAATCATGTGGATATGAGTTCAGCACGCGCAAAGCGTCATCGTCTCCGTCCTGAAAATGCATGTAATCGCTAATCACGTCGACGGGGTACGCGAGATCAAATCTTCCGTCGAGGAAAATGCGATCGCGATCGCCTACGAACCAGATTAGCGCCTGCCCCCATTTGAAATCGTTCAGGATGTTGCCCGTCATCGCGTGCGCATCCATGAATGCGAGCGCGCCGCGCGGCGAGCCGAAGCCGACCGGCAGGCGCGCTGAAAAGATCCCGGTACCGGCAAGCAGCACTACTGAGAACGACGCTTCGATTATCCACTTCGATCCGCGATCGGAAACCTCGCGAGAGTGTCCATGGTCAACACGCAGGATTGCGATTCTTCGCGCCACCAGCGGCGCTACCGCGAGCATCGCGAATCCAACATTGCGAATCGCGGCGAACGCTGCCGCGCTCGTCAAAGCCGCGACGGCTACAAGCGCGAGGTCGCCGGCGTAGGGTTTCATCAAAACAAGCGTCGCGCAGGCCAGAATAGTCAAGAGAGCAAGCGTGGCATAAACTTCGATGATATCGGGGACGCCGTGCGGCAACCTTGACAGCAGCGGTGCAAAGTCCGCCATCACTTTGCTTGTGACCGGCGTTCGCAGCGTAACCAGTATCGTCTTCCACTCTTCGATTCCGATTGGGTTGAGCAGGCTCGCCGCGCCACAAACAACCACGAGGGCAGAGAGCTTCAGGCCCCGTGTGAGCCCGGAGCCTTTCACGAAATCCTCGAGTCCGGCAGCGCCTGCGTATGCGCCCATTGCCGCCAGTCCTATAACGAACGCGCCGTGAAGATTACTCCAGAGCGCGAACAGGGGTACCGCGAGCCACATCCTCGACGATCGCCGATAACAATCGCGCGCTAGAAGAGCCAGGAGCGCGGCGAACGCTGCGAAATCGAACATTTGCGGCCGAAACTGAATCGTCGGGCTCAGCGCGATCGCGATCGCGAGAATCACCGGGAACTGCTCCGAAATCGTCGCGCCGGTCTCGGCAGTGGACATCGCAAGAAAAGTGATCGCACCCGCGCTGCATGCGAATTTCAGAGTCTTCAGTCCGATGACTCCACCGACGCTGTATACCCATGCAAAAACCGTCTGCGACAGCCATTCGTGATGAAGCCATCGATAACCGGGTGCGGAGTAGCCGAACGGATTGACCGGCAGCAGATGCCCTTGATTCAAGAACATCTGGCCGAAGCGGATATGGCCGTAAAGATCCGTGCTTGCGACGCGCAACATGTCCGCAACTGCGATCGCGATCAGAAGAAGGCCGGGCGCCCGTCGCAGCATCGAGAATCGCGTCTGCGTGATTTCAGCCGACAGCGGCGAGAGTTTCTCGTCTTCGGACAGATTTGGCGCAACGGTGCTCAAAGCTCCTCATTGTTGGCGGATTTGCGCTTCAATTTCGAGAAGAAGCGCTCAGTTGCGCGCAATCGGGAAAATCATCAATTTGATTGATACGCGAGAGTGGCGGAACGGCAGACGCGCCGGACTTAGGATCCGGTGGGGCAACCCGTGGGGGTTCAAGTCCCCCCTCTCGCACCATCTTGTTTCCAATTCGGAACCAGTCGTGGTATCGGGCTGTTATAGACGCCGGGATGGGTGGTGATAACGGTGATCGTACGTACCGCTGTTTCTGCTATCCCTTGTCGGGCGCACGCGCGAGCGAAGAGCGCGAGTGAAGCCCGCAGTGCAAAACTCTCTTCAACCTTAGCAGTGTTGTTGTCGTGTTTCGTCCTCGCCGCCGGATGCGGACGGACGCCGGCTCGGACCGGGAGCATGCTGCCGGATGTTGAGGTCGTCGACGCTCACGGTTCGCCGGTCTCGCTCGGATCGCTCAAAGGGAAGGTAGTCCTGCTCGAATTTATCCATCTCGGATGCCAGAACGTATGCGGCACGCTGATAAGCAAGTTCAGCCAGATCGCGAGCGATCTTGGCCCCGATCTCGGATCGCGCGTGGTGCTGTTGTCCATCACGAACGAGCCGGGAGAAGACACGCCCGAGAAGCTCCTGAATCTGGCGCGCAGCAGCAACGCGGAACTGAACGGATGGCTCTTCCTTACCGGCAAGCCCGAAGCGATCGACGGCGTGCTCTCCGCGTTTGGCGTGAAAAATGAAAAGATGCCGGACGGATCCGTGGGCCACATCACGCGGGTTTTTCTACTCGATCGGGATTTGCGAACGACGGGCGAATATCAGGGGCTGATAATGAATCCACAGACTGTCGTCGCGGAGATCAAACACGCCATCTATGCCGCCGACGCGTCGTAAGCCATCGCGCGACGGCGCTTTATGACGAACCTCGTGCAGCAGCAGGACAGCAGACCGTACCAAGGCACTGCGCCGTATTACTCGCGGTATCGACCTCCCTATCCGCCTGCGCTGGTAACAGTCGTACGAGACACCTTCGGCCTTGACGGCAGCGGCCGGCTGCTTGACCTCGGATGCGGCCCGGGCTCGGTCGCGAATCGACTCGCCCATCTGTTCGAAGTGGTTGTCGCGATCGATCCGGAACCCGACATGCTCGTTGAAGGAAAGGCCGAGGCCAACCGCGCCGGCGTTTCAAACATCGAGTGGGTTCTCGGCAGTTCCCGGGATCTCTCGCCGGCGCTTGGCTCGTTCCGCCTGGTCACGATGGGCGAGTCATTTCACTGGATGGATCGCAAGCAGACTCTTGAGACGCTGTACGAACTGGTGCGCGACGGCGGAGGCATCGCGATTGTCGGGCGCGGCGCAGGGCTTTCGCCTCCGCCGATGACGCCGTGGCGCGCTGCTATAGATCGCGTCGTCAAGCAGTACGTCGGCGAGCGGCCGCTGCCATGGGATGGAATCGATCCTCCACCTGAAGAGCTTCACGAGGCATACCTCCGACGCTCACGCTTCAAGGACATGACCCAGTACAGCCTGACGTTCGAAGTCGAATGGACGGTCGATTCGATTATCGGAAATCTCTATTCGACGTCATTCTGCAGTCGGAAACTGCTCGGCGATCGCGTGGAAGCATTTGAGCGCGATCTGCGAAGCGCAGTTTTAGCTGCCGAGCCTTCGGGAGTCTTGCGCGGAGAACCGCCCGAGTTCTGGACGCTCATGGCCTGGAAGCGCTGACCGCCGAAACGGCAAGCCGTTAGCGCTACCGTTACTGCTACCGAACCGCGTACAGCGCGGTAGCGCTATCCTTTAACCCGCTGCGCCATCGTCCATCCGATTTTTGCGCTGCGCTGGACGCCGGCGCCGATATTGGCGGCGTCGGGTCCGCTCGCATTGCCGATCTTCGCACGCATCGCTATGCCTTGCAGAATCGACGCGGAACGGAAAAACGCGAACGCAACAAAGAACGCAAAGTTCGGCAGACCGTCGCGGCCTGTCCGCTTGCAGTACGCTTCGATGTACTCGTCCTCGGTCGGGATGCCCAAAGCCTTGAGATCGCTGTCCGCGAAGGTCACCGTCCCTTCGAATCCGGGCGGATAGTAGTAGGCGAGCATATTCCACGCGAGGTCGGCGATCGGGTGCCCCAGCGTGCATAGTTCCCAGTCGAGAACCGCGACCACGCGCGGCTCGGTAGGATGGAAAATCAGATTGCCGAGCCGGAAGTCTCCGTGCGCTATCGCGGTCTCGTCTCCCGGTGGCATATGCTGCGGCATCCATTCGATAAGCTTGTCCATCTCCGGGATCGGCTCCAGTTCCGCCGCCCGATACTGTTTGATCCATCGCGCGACCTGGCGCGGGACGTACCCTTCAGGTCGTCCGAAGCCTTCCAGTCCGACCGCGCGATAATCGACCTCGTGCAATCGCGCCATCGTCTCGTTCATCGAATCGTAGACCGCGCGCCGCTCGTTGGGGTTCGATTGCGGCATCAGCGTATCGAGAAAAATCCGCCCCTCGACGAAATCCATGATGAAAAACGCGGTGCCGATTACGCTTGTGTCCTCGCACAAAAGATAGGTCCGCGGCACAGGAACGCGGGTGTCAGCCAGAGCTGTGATGACGCGATACTCGCGTTCGACCTGATGGGCGGATTGCAGGAGTTCGCCGGGAGGCTTCTTGCGCATCACGTAGCGGCGGCCGGCCGTCTCGAGAAGAAAAGTAGGATTCGATTGCCCGCTGACGAACTGCCGGATGGACAGAGGTCCTCTGAAGTCCGGCACATGTCGGGTCAGATATTGCTCGAGTCGCGCTTCGTCAAAACGATGAGCCTCGCGAACCGGCGTGCTGTGCCCCCCGAGTGGGTTCGTGTCCATTCCTGAATCCTTTTGCAAAGACAGATAGATGACGGCGGCTACGTTTCGCAAATCCCTGTCTGGAGATGCGCAAGCCCTGCCCCGCAGGCACAATGCCACATTCCGTTAGTTCAAAGAACTGCGATTTGACGGTCAGCGCATGCGTATGGAAGAAGGGAGAGGCATCGCCGCGCCGCCGGGAGCGCGCCGACCTGGGCGATGTCAAAGAGGTGTCATTATGAAGAGCACGGAGCAGCTCGTCACTGAACTTCTCGATCGCGAAGCTATCCGCGACCTGCCGGTGCGCTACTGCGATTTCGTGTGGCGCGGGGATGTCGCCGGGATCGTGAACCTGTTCACCGAAGATGCGACTTTCATAACCAAAGGCCGGGAACGCGAAGCCGTCGTGCACGGGCATATGGGACTGACCAAAATGTACGAGTCGGCCTTCGGAGACATGGATCCGCGTCCGTATATCCATAATCACGTCGTCGATCTGAAAAGCTCAACGCACGCAACCGGGACATGTTATGTGGAACTTCGCAGCATGAAGCGCGCGATGGAGTGGATCGGCTCGGGCTATTACGAAGACGAATATGTGAAAGTCGGCGAAAAATGGAAATTCGCCTCGCGCCGATTCGTCGCGATAGGACTCGTCCCGGGGCGAGGTCAGAAATAGCCGAATCGTTTCACGACCCGGCATTGCAAGTCCGGGATTCCTCACTCCGAAGACTTCGTTCGGAATGACGGAATTTGGTTCCTTCAGGCCTCCCAAGACGTCGAGTGGCGGAGTCGGCATCCATACCGGCGTTAACCGCTGCTGCGCGGACGCAATTCGACCGGCTCGTAGTAGTGTTTGTCTCCGAGCGCCATGACTTCTGCAAAAAACTCCGGGCCTGCTGCCTTGCCGGCCTGCTCGAGCTCCCAGGTCTGACGCTTGTAACTCCAGCTCTCGGGACGCAGCCGGCGCGCTTCAGCGAAGTACACGAGCGCATCGTCACGCTTTCCAATCTCGAACAGAAATTCGCCGAGTCGGAAGTTGGCTGACGCCAACGCGTCCTGAGCGTCCGGACGCGGGCTGCGTCTGCGAGCCTCATCGCGGCTGAGCACGTAGATGCTCTTGTCGCCCTTGTTCACCCAGTCCCGGATCGCCTCGATATACTCGCGCCGCTGTCGTTTGCCCTCTTCGACGACATCCTTCGGCATCGTAAACGTCGTCGGATCCAGCGATCGCACACCGTCCATCACGCCAGCCGGCTCGGTCGGTCTGACAATTCTTCCGTTCTCGTCAATCCACACGACCATCGGAACGTTGATGAACTGATACAGTTCGCCCGTGATGTGTTTCTGATCGATCAGGCATGGATACGTGGGAACGCCTGCGCGGGCGAGGGCCGCGTCGTCCCATCCCATGATGTCTTTGAGCAGGGCGGGCATCTCAATCGATGCCGGCCGGATGAAATCGCGCACCGCAGGAGCGCCCGCGGTATCGAGGGCAACTGCTATCACGACGAATCCGCGATCCTTCAGTTCTTCGTAAAGGCCCTGCCAGACCGGCAGGTCATGGCGGCACCCTCACCATGAGGCCCATGCGGCGAGCAGGACTTTCTTGCCGCGATAGTCGGACAGCCGATGCATCCGACCGTCGAGATCCGGCAACCCGAAATCGGGAGCCTCGAGCGACGCGAGCGTATTGTCGCGCGACTCGGCAGATTCGCCGAACATCCAGACCGCGTTCTTGTCATCATGGAGAACCGGCTGTCCCATCAGGCGCCCGAACGCCGCGAGATTGAACGAGTTGCCGCCGTCACGGACGAATTCGACGGAACGCGTGGGCGGAATCGGAACGCATACGTCGCCTTTGCATACGCCCTCGGGTTTCAATTCCCATCCGGTGGCACTGCGAAGGTCGGCAGAATTGAGCCAGAGGTTGTCGCCTTGCGGATCGGCGTTTACTGACCGCGGAGCGAGGTCTCCGTAGATTAGCGTAACGGCCATATTTGGCTCCTTTGGGATCGGCGGCGTTTCGGCTCGCAGTATATCAGCAGGACGCGCGATGCCGTAAAGCTCTGGACCATCTTGTGAGCCCTTGGGCGGTTTGCTAGCAACCGGCGGGGACCTGATCGAGCCGAGCCTGCAACTGCCGATCGGCTCCGTACGGGAGGAAATCCGAAATGAAAAAGATTCTTGCGATTATCGCCGCGGGATACGCCGCTACGGCGATTGGATGCGCCAGTTCGTCGAGCAATGACGCCTCTTCCGCTGCAAACAATCCTGCCGATTCAGTCGCGGTCGCCGCGCCTGCACCCGCTCCTGCCCCGGCTCCAACTCCGTCGGATACCGCCTCGTCAGGAGCACCGGCAGCAGTTGGTGAAGAGGTTAGTTTCACGGCATCAGCGCCGATCGTGGCGATCGATAAAGCCAAGCGCGCAGTAACCGTCCAGGGCGACGACGGATCGAGGCGCACTTTCAAGGTGCGCAAGAGCGTCAACGGATTCGATCAGCTCAAGGTCGGCGACATCATCGTGGTGCGCGGCTTCGAAGCCGTGATCGTCGGTCTTAAGGGACCGAAATCGGGACCCGCGGGCGTTCAGGTTGATGAGGAAACTTTGCGATCCGCCAAGGGCCATCTACCCGCTGATGCCGAAGTCGAGCAGGTGCGGATGCAATCGAAAATCGTGGCGATAAACTGGGGTGCGCCTTCAGTCTCGATTCAGGATCCTGACGGCAAAGTCGTGACGCTGAAGGCGAAGCCCCAGGATGTCCAGGGACTGCAGGTCGGCGACGATATTGAAGTTGTGTTCGTCGAGGGATTTGCGATCGCAGTCGAACCGCCGGTCAAAAACGTCGGATACTAATCCGCGAGCGCGGCGAGTATAGGATGGGAAAAGCTCACTTTCAGAGGTTCAGCCATGAACTTTGAGACCATCCTTTATTCGACCGCAGGAGCGATCGCGAAAATCACTCTGAATCGGCCCGACGCCCTCAACACGATCGTCCCTCCGATGCCGGAGGAAATCGAAGCTGCGATCAACGCCGCAGTGCGCGATGAATCGGTCAAGGTCATCATCTTGCGTGGTGCGGGGCGCTCGTTTTGCGGAGGCTTCGATTTCGGCAAGGGATTCCATCAGTGGGACAAGTACATCAACACCGATGGCGAATGGGATCCGGGCAAGGACTTCGTATTCGCGACCGCGCCGTCGCTCGCGCCAACGCAGAAGTACATGAGCATCTGGCGGTCGCCGAAACCTGTTATCGCGCAGATCCACGGATGGTGCGTCGGAGGCGGCAGCGATTACGCGCTATGCGCCGATCTCGTGATCGCCAGCGAGGACGCGCGTATCGGGACGCCGTACTCGCGCATGTGGGGAGCGTATCTGAGCGGGATGTGGATCTATCGCCTGGGTCTTACGCGCGCGAAAGAGTATGCGCTCACCGGAAAGCCGCTTTCCGGTAAAGAGGCTGCGGAAGTCGGACTCATCAATCGCGCTGTACCGTTCGATCAACTCGAGGCGACCGTCCAAACCCTCGCCGAGCAACTCGCATCGATCCCTGTGTCGCAACTGAGCGCGATGAAACTGGTCGTGAATCATGCGTTCGAGAACATGGGGCTCGCATCGACACAGGTTCTGGGGCCGATCCTCGATGGGCTGATGCGCAACACTCCCGATGCGAAGCGCTTTATCGAGTTGACAGAGAAGGAAGGGGTTCGCGCCGCGATAACAGAGCGCGATCGCCTCTTTGGCGACTACAGTCAGGCTCCCAAGGACGAGCAGCCGAATCCGAAGAATGTGATTCGACCCTGAGCGTATCGCCCTATGAGGGCTTGCGCGGCTCGACGATATTGCACGAATAGGTCTTGACGATAAGCCATACCTGGCGGCCGGGCTGGAGATGCAACTCCTCGGATGCGCCGCGCGTCACGCGAACTTCGAAGGAAACGCCCGCGTCGACCGTCAGGATTACGCCGACGCCTTCCCGTCGCACGTTGATGATCTTCCCTTCGAAGCAGTTGCGAGCGCTGATCGCATGCGGGCGCTCGCCGCTGACCATGATGTCGCCGGCGCGAATCGCTATCCGTATCGACGCCCCGATCCGGGTTCGAGCGAGCGGCACCTCCAGTTCGCGGCCGTCGATACCCACTCTACACAGCATCGTCCCCTGCCGCTCATCGAAGGACAGAACAGTCGCGTCGAACACATTTTCAAATCCGACAATCTGCGCAAGCGTCTCGTGACGGGGCGCTCGCAGCACTTCGTTGGCCGCTCCGCGATCGATCACCTTTCCGGACTCGATGGCGACTACGCGCTCGCCCAGCGCGAAAGCTTCCTGCGAGGAATGGGTCACATAGATGATGGGAATACGGTGGCTCGCGTTCCAGCGTCGAAGATCATCGAATATATCCGCCTTGATTCGCGCATCGAGCGCGGCGAGCGGCTCGTCAAGCAGGAGCATCGAGGGATCGGTCACCAGCGA
>Ga0335069_10001807_pt1 | contig 33808 bp, 26 predicted proteins | sample Lox_Sample_11_FD_206714 | JGI IMG/M metagenome (GOLD analysis project Ga0335069, IMG submission 206714) | Soil microbial communities from Loxahatchee National Wildlife Refuge, Florida, United States - Lox_Sample_1.1 | ecosystem: Environmental > Terrestrial > Soil > Wetlands | place: USA...
TCCTTGCGGTGTACACGATGATGTTCATGGGGATGGCACCGTTGGGTTCACTGCTGGCAGGCTTGCTTGCCGACCGCATCGGGGCGCCCAAGACCTTATCGTTAGGAGGAATTGCGGCCATTCTCGCGGGAGCATTGTTCCTCACGCGACTTTCCGAATTCCGTGCCGGAGCGCGCAGCCTTGTCATGGCGCAAGGACTAGCTGGCGGCGATCCGCCGCAGGAGATCATCACCGACGGCGCTACCGCTCCGCCTTTCTCCGAGAACGCGGACTGACGCGCAGCTAGCCTATCGGGCCGCCATAGCGACGCCGTCTGGCTGAAAGTACGCCGTGCGATAGAAGAATCGTAGCTTCGCGCTCATCGGTTTGATCGCTAGCTGGTGCATCCCGGGCTGCATCGAGTTGGAACGAAACACCAGCTCATATCCGTTCGTAAGCTCGGCGCGAATGGCGCTGAGTGCTTCTTCCATCTGGCGAGTATTGCGAACCTGGAAAAAGCGCCCGCCGGTTTCCGCCGTCAACGTTTGCAGAATGTCTTCGGCTACATATTGTTTGCGGCTCGGATGGGCCGTGATCGCATAGATCGCTACATCGAACTTTTGTGCAATCGTAATCACATCCTCCAATCCGTGATAGCTGGAGTTGTCGTCGCCATCGCTCATGAGGATGAGTGCCCGCCGTCCCGCACCCTCGCTTGTCACCTCCGCCAGAGTCATCAACAGGGAATCGTAAAGCGACGTCAGATGGGTTCCAACGCGTTTCTCGGTTGGGCCGACCTCCATCCCAAAATCCAGAAAACGCAGGTGATCGCGGTCGGCGTCGGAGTTCGCCTTGAGCCATTGTGCGGCATCGCGCTCCAGTTTCAGTCCGGGCCGCATCGACTCGCTGACATCGGTAAGCACGAGCGCCGAAACTGGCATCTGCGCGCACCTTCGAAAGGAAACAATTTGCTCGACTGGTCGTCCGTCTCGCAGCAGGATAAAGTCACTGGCCGAAAGTTCGCCCGCTGCTTCGCTCCGACTTTCAACAGCAGAGATAGCTACGTGCACCTCGCCCGCAGTCACGCGGAAGGTGGTGAGTCCAGTGTCGGAGAGGTTTTCCGGCGAAGCGGCACGCGATTGCGGCAGGAAGAAAAAGGTTGTCAGGAAGGAAAAAAGAAACGCAGAAGTTAGGGCCGCCCGGGTTCGCATACCAAACCGCTCGCTCATGGGAGGTACATCGGAACAGCCGGGTTGTCTTAGTAGGTAGACAGATGACCTTGGTCATGTTACGGAAGGCTCAAAAAGCAAGACTTGTCTCTAAAGAAATGCGAATTGCACCAGAGGAGCGTTTTTCAAATCACCGGTGCGAAAATCATCGGCGTGACTTGCTGGATGAATGTTCGCGCTGACCACTCAAGCTGTCCGCGGTTCCAAATCTCTCTTCCATCCTTATCATCTGATAAACTTGGCATACATCTAGGATTACGTCCCAAGGGAAAATTTCAGATATGAGCGTTGATGTTGATCTTGACGGCTTAGAGGTAGTGGAAACTCGCGAGTGGCTCGATTCGATGGATTACATTCTGCGCCACCGCGGACGCGACCGCGCGCTGAGCCTGCTGGAGCGCCTTGAAATCCACGTGAAACAGGCCGGGGTGCGCGTTCCGTATACGGCGAATACTCCCTATATCAACACCATCCCCGCCGACCAGCAGCCGCCATTTCCCGGAAGCCAGGAATTGGAACGCCGCATCAAGAGCCTCGTGCGCTGGAACGCGTTGGCGATGGTGGTTCGTGCCAACAAGCTGTCGGAAGGCATTGGCGGACACATCTCGACCTATGCTTCGGCCGCCACGCTCTACGAAGTCGGTTTCAACCATTTCTTTCGCGGGAAGGGCGAGAGCACGGAAGGTGACATCGTTTACTTCCAGGGACACGCCGCACCCGGCGTTTACGCGCGCTCCTTCCTCCTAGGACGCCTGCCGAAAGAGAAGCTGGAGAACTTCCGCCGCGAACTTGCTCCCGGCGGAGGCCTGTCGTCGTACCCCCACCCGTGGCTGATGCCCGACTTCTGGGAGTTCCCAACCGTCTCCATGGGGCTCGGGCCGATCATGTCCATCTACCAGGCGCGCTTCAATCGCTACTTGGAAGATCGCGGCCTGAAAGCGCCCTCGGATCGCAAAGTGTGGGCTTTCCTTGGCGACGGCGAGACCGACGAGCCCGAGACGCTCGGCGCCATCACCTTGGCCTCACGGGAACGGCTCGACAACCTCATCTTCGTCATCAATTGCAACCTCCAGCGACTCGATGGCCCGGTGCGCGGCAACGGAAACATCATCCAGGAACTGGAAGCCGCCTTCCGCGGCGCCGGCTGGAATGTCATCAAGGTCATCTGGGGAAGCGACTGGGATCCCATCATCGCCAAGGACAAGAACGGCCTGCTCGTGCAGCGCATGAGCGAAATGGTCGACGGTGAGTTCCAGAAGTTCTCGGTCGAATCGGGCGCGTATCTCCGCGAGCACTTTTTCGGAAAATATCCGCAGCTGCTCGAACTGGTGAAACACCTCAGCGACGATCAGCTCAGACGCCTGCGTCTCGGCGGACACGATCCCATCAAGGTTTACGCGGCGTTCAAGGCGGCGGTCGAGCATAAGGGCCAGCCGACGGTGATTCTCGCCCGCACGATCAAAGGCTACGGACTTGGCGAGAGCGGCGAAGGTAAGAACATTACGCACCAGCAGAAGAAGCTCAACGAAGAAGAGCTGCGCGCGTTCCGTTCGCGGTTTGGAGTTCCGCTCTCCGACGAAGAAATTGAGAAGCTTGCGTTCTATCGCCCGTCCGACGATTCGCCGGAGATCCAGTACCTGCGCAAGCGTCGCACTGAACTTGGCGGATATCTGCCGAAGCGCGTAAACCGCGCCAAGCCGCTGACCGAGATTTCGCACGACCTGTTCAACGAGTTCGAAACCGGCACCGAAGGCCGCAAAGCATCCACCACGATGGTTTTCGTCCGCATGCTGGCGAAGTTCTTGCGCGACCCGAAGATCGGCCACCTGGTGGTGCCCATCGTTCCCGACGAGGCGCGTACCTTCGGTATGGAAGCGCTCTTCCGGCAGGTTGGCATCTACTCGCACGTCGGCCAACTTTATGAGCCGGTCGATCGCGATACGTTGCTTTATTACAAGGAAGCAAAAGACGGCCAGATTCTCGAAGAGGGAATCACCGAGGCCGGTTCGATCTCGTCGTTCATCGCCGCCGGGACGGCATACGCGACGCATGGCATTCCGACGATCCCGTTCTTTATCTACTACTCCATGTTCGGACTGCAGCGCGTCGGCGACCTCGTTTGGGCCGCCGGTGACATGCGCGCCCGCGGGTTCCTGCTTGGCGGCACCGCCGGACGCACTACGCTCGCCGGCGAAGGTTTGCAGCACCAGGACGGCAACACCCACACGTACGCGATGACCGTTCCAAACCTCGTTGCCTACGATCCGGCATTCGCCTACGAACTCGCCGTCATCATCCAGGACGGAATGCGCCGCATGTACCAGAACGACGAGTCCGTCTTCTACTACATCACGGTGATGAACGAGAACTACGAACATCCGGCGATGCCCGAAGGCTCGCGTGACGGCATCGTTAAGGGCATGTATCGCTTCAACCAGTCGGCGATGAAAGGCCCGAAGGCTAAGGCGCAACTGTTCGGCTCCGGCGCCATTCTGCCTGAAGTCATCAAGGCGCAAGTCCTGCTCGAAAAGTACGGCGTCGCCGCCGATGTGTGGAGCGTTACCAGTTACAAGGAGCTCTACAAGGATGCAATCGGCTGCGAGCGCTGGAACATGCTGCATCCGACCGAGAAGCCGCGCGTTCCTTACATCACGCAGCAACTCGAGAAGACCGAAGGCGTGATGGTGGCCGCGAGCGATTACATCAAGTCGCTGGCGTTGCAGGTTGCGAAGTGGTTTCCGCGCGAGTTGCATGTGCTGGGCACCGACGGCTTCGGCCGCAGCGAGAGCCGCGACCGCCTGCGCGAATTCTTCGAAGTCGATGCGCGCTTCGTGGCACTGGCCGCGCTGAATGAACTCGCGAAAGAGAAGAAGATCGACGCGAAGACTGTCGCGCAGGCGATCAGGGACTTCGGCATCGATCCGGAGAAGAAAGATCCGCTGATTTCGTAACGTAGCTGATGTTGTAACGTAGAGGTTTAGCTTTGAGCGCCGGCGGCGCGGCATTCCATAGCTCGGCTCGTAAGAGTCGGGTCATGATGATGAGCAAAGATATCGAGTCCCGAAGGGACGACATACAAGGACACGAATGAGCACCGAGGTAAAACTTCCGGAGCTGGGCGAAAACGTCAGCGCCGGCGATTTGCTGAAGCTGCTGGTGAAACCCGGCGACAAAATCCAGAAGGACCAGGCTCTTATGGAGCTTGAGACTGACAAGGCAGCGATCGAAGTTCCGTCGCCAATCGGCGGAACCGTCAGCCAGGTTCACGTGAAAGAGGGCCAGAAGGTCAAAGTAGGGCAGCTGATCCTGTCGGTGGACGAGAACGGTTCCGGGGCCAAGAAAGAAGCAGCGCCTGCACCTTCGAAGCAGGAGCAACCGGCTAAGGTCGAACCTCCGAAGCAGGCGACACCTCAGCCGAAGGCCGAAAAGAAGGCAGCACACCCAAAGCCGACTGGCGCAGCCCAGATTCTCGAATTCAAGCTCCCCGAGCTCGGCGAAAACGTCACCTCCGGCGATCTCCTCAAGTTGCTTATCAAGCCCGGCGACAAGGTCACCAGCAATCAACCCGTTCTCGAACTCGAAACCGATAAAGCCGCCATCGAAGTGCCCTCCACGCTCGAAGGAACTGTGAAAGCCGTTCTCGTGAAGGAAGGCGACAAGGTTAAAGTCGGCCAGGCCATTTTCACCGTGGAAGGTGGACTGGGCGAAGCGTCGCATGTTGCACAGGCTTGGGCGGAGAGCGACACCGGCGGCATTGGAACCGGCGGCCAGACTCCGCAGGAACAGCCCATCGGCCTCACGACCAAAGAAACAGGCGAGCAGACGCCCGCACCGCAGCCGATTCCGCGTGTGGAATCTGTGATTCCCGACTGGGAGAACGAACAGGCTGTTCCTCCGGCGCCCGACGTCCCCGAACAGGTTTCCCGCCGCACCGGAAAGTCTCCCGCTGATGTTGCCGCGGCGCCATCCGTGCGCGCACTGGCTCGCGAGATCGGTGTGGATATCACCGAAGTTACAGGCACAGGAACGCGCGGTCGCGTGACCGAAAAAGACGTCAAGGATCATGCCCGCCGTCGCACGCAGGATTACGAGAAAGGCGCAGTTAGCGGACGCGTCACTTCCATCCCGCTGCCCGATTTCTCCAAATGGGGCTCGGTCGAGCGCAAGCCGATGACCGGGATCCGCCGCGCCACGGCCGAGCAGATGCAGCGCGCCTGGACGATTCCGCACGTTACCAACAACGACAAGGCCGACATCACCGAACTCGAACAGTTGCGGAAGACGTTCTCTGTCCGTGCCGAGAAGCAGGGCGGCAAGCTGACGATGACGGCCATCGCGCTCAAAATTGTCGCTTCGGCGATCAAAAAGTTCCCGCAGTTCGCGGCCAGCATCGACATGGCGAAGGAAGAAATCGTTTACAAGAACTTCGTAAACATCGGTGTCGCCGTTGACACCGAGCGTGGCCTGCTCGTTCCTGTCATTCGCGACGTGGACCGCAAGAACATCATCGAGATATCGGTGGAGTTACAGCAGATTGCCCAGCGGGCGCGGGAGCGCAAGCTGAAGCCCGAGGACATGGAAGGCGGCGTGTTCACCGTCACGAATCTCGGCGGCATCGGCGGGACTAGCTTCACGCCAATCATCAATTCGCCGGAGGTGGCGATCCTGGGTATGATGCGGTCCGCCATCGAGCCGGTTTATATCGACGGCAAGTTCGAGCCGCGACTGATGCTGCCGCTGTCGTTGTCGTACGATCACCGCATCATCGACGGCGCGGATGCAGCGCGTTTCCTGCGATGGCTGTGCGAGGCATTCGAGCAGCCGTTCTTGTTGTCGTTGCAAGGATAAGCAGACAGTAAACAGCAGACAGCATTCGGTCGTCATTGAACAAAGCAGTAGACAGTAAACGGCAGCCAGCATTCAGCATTCAGCCGCTGAATTGTTTTGCAGCTCTAAAGCATCTATAAAACTGGCCTCGATGGTTTTTCATTTGGTTCGAGCAAGCACTCAGGCGAATGACTGAATGCTAACTACTGTTTGCTGTCTACTTGTTTATCGAACTTAGAAACACAGGACTAAATAGAGTGAGCAAGAAAATTGCTGTGATTGGTGGTGGTCCCGGCGGCTACACCGCCGCCTTTTATGCGGCTGACCTCGGCATGCAGGTCACGCTGATTGACGAGAACGTGAATCCTGGCGGCGTCTGTCTCTACGTTGGGTGCATTCCATCGAAAGCTCTTTTGCATGTGGCAGCGCTGATCAATGAGGCCGATCACGCCAAAGCCTGGGGAGTCGAGTTCGGCAAGCCGCACGTCGATCTCAACCGGCTGCGCGACTTCAAGAACAACGTCGTCAACAAGCTGACCGGAGGACTCGGCCAGCTCTCCAAGCAACGCAAAATCACCTACGTCCGCGGGCGCGCCAGCTTCGTGAACTCGACTACCGTCAACGTGAAGAAACACGATGGCGGCGAAGAGAAGCTGACATTCGACAACATCATCCTCGCGACAGGCTCGCGCCCAGCGATGATCCCGGGTCTACCTTCGTCACCGCGCATCATGGATTCGACCGGAGGCCTGGCCCTCGCCGATATCCCGAAGACGCTGCTCGTCATTGGCGGCGGCTACATCGGCCTCGAACTGGGAACCGTTTATGCCGCGCTCGGGACGAAAGTGACTGTCGTCGAAATGCTCCCGCAGATTCTCACCGGCGCCGACCGTGATCTCGTTGTGCCTTTGCAGAAGCGTCTGGAAAAAGCGTTCTCGGCCATCCTGCTTAACACCAAGGTTGCCGAACTCAAAGAAGTTGCCGACGGCATCAAGGTCAAGCTCGAGGGCCCGAACCTCGCTTCACCCGAGCAAACTTTCGAAAAGGTTCTCGTCTCCGTAGGTCGCAAGCCGAACACCGATGTCCCCGGCATTGAAAACACCCGAGTTACCAAAACGCAGAAGGGCTTCTTCGAAGTTGACCTGCAGCGGCGCACCAAAGATCCGGCCATCTTCGCCATCGGCGACATCGCCGGCGAGCCCATGCTGGCGCACAAGGCATTGCACGAAGGCCGCGTCGCCGTGGAGGCCATTGCCGGTAAGAAGACCACGTTCGAGCCCCGAGCGATTCCCGCTGTTGTCTTTACCGATCCCGAGATCGCCTGGTGCGGACTCACCGAAACGCAGGCCGCAGCGGAAAACCGCCCGGTGAAAGTCGCGCGCTTCCCATGGCCGGCCTCCGGTCGAGCGGTCACGCTCGATCGTACCGATGGCGTTACGAAGCTGGTCATCGATCCGGAGACGGAACGAGTCCTTGGCGTTGGTATCGCCGGTCCGAATGCTGGTGAAATGATTTCCGAAGGAGTTCTGGCGGTCGAGATGTCAGCGGTTGTCGACGACCTCGCCCTCAGCATCCACCCGCATCCGACATTGTCGGAAACTGTAATGGAAGCAGCCGAGTCGTACCACGGCGTTTCGACTCACATCTACCGGCCGAAGAAGTAAGCAGTTCCCAGTAGCCAGTATCCAAATCCAGGGATACTGGCTTTTTGTTCTCCGGTAAAAAAGTTGATTACGTCCTCCACTTCACATCCTGCTCTTTGCTCTCGCGTACCCGGAACTCTGTCATTCTGCGGATGAGGTCGGCCGGCAGTGGTTCGTCAAGAGGGAACTGGACCGACCCGGCGGCGTTTTTGTATCGCGCAATTTCCTTTGCAAAAGCTTTGATCGCCGACGGTGTCGGATAGAAGCCAACGTGGTTCTTGTATCCGGCAAAGCAGACCAGGATGCGCTTATAGGAATACGAAGGCATCGACCACTTCAGGCCTTCCTCAGCTCCCGGCGCAGCGTCTCTGATGATCTTGCGCAATTCGCGGAGCTTCTTTTGCGCTTCCTTGGGTGCAGCGGCGATGTACTCGGTAACGGTCTTGGGCTTAGCAGGTTCAGACGGCATCCGCGGCATTGTACCCGACACCCTCACTACCATGGGAACGGCGCAAGATCACAATCCATCGCGATGCTATTTCTTGACGCGCAAAATTCCTGCAAAGGATTGCTCCTCGCTCACGCGAGATCCTTTTTGTTTGAAGTTTCTCTCTCCGGGCAAATGGGTTTTAGTCAAATGCAATGCAACATCATTCCTCCCGCACAGGAGAGCATTTCCATGAAAAAGAATGTGGGTTCTTTACTTCTGGTGTTAGTGATCGCGACGTTTGCGGTGGCCGCGCCGAAGGCGTCGGTGAAGAAAGATATCGTGGATACGGCAGTTGCTGCCGGGCAGTTCAAAACTCTGGCCAAGGCGCTTACCACGGCTGGTTTGGTTGACACGCTGAAGGGTAGTGGGCCGTTCACCGTTTTTGCCCCGACTGATGCCGCTTTTGCCAAGTGGCCGAAAGGCACGCTGGAAGATCTGCTCAAGCCGGAAAACAAGCAGAAGCTGGTTTCGATTCTCACGTACCACGTCGTGGCGGTAGAGTTGAAGGCAGCCGACGTTGTGAAGGAAAAGGAACTCAAGACCGTCGAGGGTCAGAATCTGAACGTGGCGGTCGAGGGCGGCATGGCGAAGGTGAACGATGCCAACATCGTAAAGGCCGACATCATTTGCAGCAATGGCGTGATTCACGTGATCGACAGCGTTGTCCTGCCCCAATAGTCAGTTTTTCCTGAGTAGGGACGGTCCTAAACGAAGGCCTGTGGTCATTCAAGGAAGCGGTGATAAGCGGACATCTCCCTCCTGACCACGTCTCCCGGTACTTCGGGCGTATGCAATGCTAAGGAGCCGTCCCACTTTTTATAACCCTGAATCAAGAGCTCGTTATGCAGGCAGAAGTCGTGGTCGTGGGGCCGGTTTGGCCGGCCTTTCGGGCGCGGTAAGGCATGGTTTGCAGTGCCAAGTCATCGAAGCTACATCGGCAATGCCTCCATCCAGGGTGCGATGGGTCGGGCCTGAAAGCGGCGAGCGCAGTGCTTGAAGACTGGGGCAAACAGGTGGTCGCACCGCTACCGCGTTGGAACGTTCTTCGCCTTCTGGGCTTCCGGCCCGAGCGGGTCTTTCCATGCGGTAACGGCGAAACGCGCTACCAGCTCCTGAGCCAGCGGATTGGGCATCCGCAGCATGGCGTTCATCGCTGCTCGCCGGGTGGTGATGTCGTAGCGTATATCGCCGAGGATGTCCGCCAGCGCGTGCACCGTCGCATCTCCGGGAATGGCTGCGAGCGACTGGAAAGCCTTGAATTGCGGCGATCCCGGTTTCTGAGCCTCGATGAACTGCTTCAAAAACGGAACTGTCTTTTGATCTTTCAGAAAAAGAAGCTCGTCGAGCGCCTGTTCCAATAACCGGCCACGCAAGGAAGTGAGCGATTCAGCCAAAATCAATGCCCGTTCCGGCTTCCGGCTGCGCACAATCGACTGAAACACCGCTTCCTGCACCCGATCGTGCGAGTGCCGCAGTAGCGGCCCCAGTTCGTTCAACAACTCCGGATCTTTCATCTCCGCCAACACGACGCACGCGTTGCGCACCACGTACCAGCGTTCGTCATGCAGCCGCTGGCGCACCAACTCCATGCCGTGGGGCATGTTACTCAGGTGACGGATGAGGAATAGCCGAATCTTGGCGTCGTTCTCACTTTCCAGCCGGTCGAGCAGCGATTCCACGCTCAGCGGCCCGCCGTAGTTCCAGAGTCGGATGGCCGTCTTCAGCCACGCCGGATCGTTGCGTTTATCTATGGCGATCTCGATCACGCGCTCAATGGCGTTGGGCGGCAAGAGATGGCGCAGGTGGATCGCGCAGCAGTTGGCATGAAGATCGGGATTGATGGCGACCTGCGCCTCCAGCGCCGATCCGACCATCATGACGCTTTCGTAATCTTCATAGACCGACGTGGTTTGCGCCGTCGCCGCCAGACAGTTGCCGATGTTCGGGTGAACGGCGACCAGGTACTCGGATGCCAGCGACTGGCTCAGCACGTCAATGCCATAATGAACCGCCACCGGAATGCCAGCCACAATCCCCAGCAGGGTCTGCGCCCAAGTGACCTCCTCGGGCTGTAGGGTGTCGTCTGCTTCCGATAGTGTCAGGAAAAAGTGATGCGAAAGCTGCTGCGCGCCGTTGGTGATGCCTTGCTCAACTAATTCCTTAGCTAAATCCAGTAAACGACGGGAAGTAAACAGGTTAAACCTGTGAATACGGCTTAATTCCTCTTGCCGACGGCGCAGCGGAAGCTGGTACCACTCCATCTCTGCCTTGATGCGCTCGTAGGTCCCCATCGGCAGGTAGTACTCGCGGAAGAGTTCCTCGATCTTCCACGCCAGACGTTCGGCCGTCTGCGTCGCCTTCAGGCAGCGTAAAAGGACCGAAATCACTTCCTTTTCGACCACAAACGCGTCGCTGGATCCCGGAATAGACACCAGCTGCTTGATTGCCCATTGCAGGGCGGTGTCTTCCATGAATTCGGCGGCAACTTGGTCGGGGGACAGGCTCTTGATGCGTTCGTGTTTTTCTAGCGGGAATGCCGACAGCACAAACTCCGGGCTCAATTCCTGCAACATCTTGCCGAGCGTCTGGAACGAGTTCTTGGGATCTCCGGAGCCGCTAACCAGGGTGCCACGGATGCTGGCGCGCATCAGGTCCACCGTAGACTGTGGCGTCCCATCAAAGTTGGCGGGCGCATCAATTCCCGAGCGCAGCATGAGTTCCAGTAGGTCGGTGCCGGCAAGGGTGCCCATTTTGGGGGCGCTGCGTGAGGCGAGAAGACTATCCACGTCGGTTTCCACAACGATGTCGCCCGTCTCGGTCCGATGCTGGCCTTTGGGGGCGGGAATAATCCTGGTTTTATTAATCTCGCGTGTGTACAAGTAGGCTGCGAGCCCACCTTCTTCCGAAATCACGCCAGGCGAAACCGAGATGACCTCTATGCTGCGCTTGAAATCGGAGAGCGTAAGGCCGACCTCAAACTGAACCGCTCCGATATTGCGCTTGCCGAACTCGTTTTCCAGCGGATGGAGGCCTTTTTCGGTGGTCAGTACCTTGTTCAGAAGCACACGCTGGTCAACGAATCCCACCGTGAACTGGCCGAACTGCTTCAGGATTGCATTAAGCGCGTCATAGCACTGCTGCATCTGCAGGGCCGCCGGAGGGTGGTTGATCCCAAAAGTTACCGCGGTCCGGATACAGGTTTGAAAAGTACGCGCAAAATGCAAGGCCTGTGCCTTGATCCGCTTATCGTCTTCCATCTGGGGAAAACTGCTCCGGGGGCAGTATATATCACCTACATGGCCATCCGAAGTGCGGGCATCCAACAGGAAGGGAACCCCACAAGTCACCCCGCCGGTGCTCGGGTGAATACCTCATCCGGCGGGTGCGAGGATAGCGGGAGGGTTACACGGCGGCGGTTGCCGCGCCGAAACACGCAGGGTATTCCCGCTTATAGGGCTTCTTATCCTTGTAAGATCGCGCCAGTTCCATGTAAATGCCAAGGTCGCGGTCGAGATCCGATTGCGTCCCGTCGAAATAAAAGTTGCGGATCGGGATGCCGCCGTAATCGGCGCTGAGCTTGGGGTAAATTGCCTCGCTGACGATGCCATTCATGCAGGTGAACGGGCTGATATCAATGATCCCGTCGGCTCCGTTTTTAGCCATCCAAGCTGCCTTTCCGACGCTCAGGACCATTTCGCCTAAAGCGCCGTTGGCAGGAAGGTACGGCCAAGCCAATTCCAGCACCTCTTCAATGGGCGGCTCGTCATAGCCTGCAAAGTCATGGTGAAAGGGTTCGGCAAGAGCGTGCTCGTCGGAATGCTGAACGTGGGAGCGGATCTTCTCCTTCAGCATTTTGAGAGATACACGATTGCCTTCGAGCTTCATGCGGCGGACTACCTCGGTATTGGTGTAGCCGATCCACTCGGCGATATCGGAGAGGCGCGCCTCGGCGCCATAGCTCTCCAGTTTGCGGACCAAGTCGTCGTTGCTGAAGTTGTTCAGGCGGCAGAAAATCTCGCCAACGACGCCGATCAGCACGGTTTCTGTCGTGTACTGGGCATGAACTTTGCGGAAACGGTCCCGCGAGCGCGTCATCGCCTCGACCAGCGTTTCGAGCTGGCATCCGGGATCGGAGCACATGGTTTCAATGGTCTTCGCGACATCGTCGATCGAATCCCAGAAAGCCTTGTCGGTGGCTCCCGCTGAGGATTCATACGGTCGCGTCTTCAGCATCGCCTTGCGCAGAATGTCGGCCATCACCAGAGCTCGCCATCCCGCTCGCACAAACGGTCCGCTGACTTCGCCGAGCCCGGTGTAACCGTTCTTACTGGTCGGCGAAAAGACCTCGACCTGTGAATGGCCGGCATCTGCCAGGATCTTCTTCAGGTACGGCGCATACTGTCCGAACCGGCAGGGACCTTCGGCAGTGGCCATGAAGAAAACCGTCTTGCTGGGTTCGACCCCTGGTTGTTCGAGAATGCGAAAAAAGTCCCCGACAGTTATCTTGGCGGGATAGCATTCGTCGCCGTTGGTGTACTTGCCGCCCAGTTCGAGGGTCCGGCCCTCTGATTTCGGCGTGGGGAACGCTTCGATCCCCAGCCAACGGAACACTGCCGCAAACAATTCGACGCTGCCCTCCGCCATGGCGGGGATGTAGACCGTTCTTCCGTTCAGCGGGTTGTCGGCATTTATCCGGCAACTGGTGTGGCGATGTCGGATTGGCATCGTAAGAACCCTTTCGAATCGAGATAGGCTTCGCACCGGGTGATAAACCCGGCGTCGTTGGAGTGCCCGTCGAATTGCAGGACGAGGCCGGGCTTTCCGGCAGCATCGTCGACGAACGACTTTATGTAAGAGTCGGGTCCGCACTTGAAGTTCGAGATGAACACCAGGTGCAGGTTCTCATAGCGTGCGGCGATCCGCGCGGCTGCCAGAATGCGCCTGCCCGAATTCCAATACATGTTGTCGTTGATTGCGCGGATGTCCTCGTCCTCAAGCGGCAGGAAGTCGAGCGGTATGACATTCACGCCGTATTGCGCGCGCAGCTTGCGCGGGATGTCGCAGTTCACGCTGCGGTCGTAAATGTTGTAGGCACGGCCGACCAGGACCAGGGCAGGCTCGGCGGATTTCTGTAGTTCATCCAAAGCATGTGCGCCCGCATAAAGCAGGGAAGAGTTGAAGCTGGCCTGCGCTTCGAAGGCGGCCTTCACCGCACGATTGCTCTTGCGACGATGGATCCTGAACTTCGAGCGTGCGAACTCCGCCAACTCCTTCTCGACGTGCTCCTGTCCGAGCTGGAAATGAACCGTCGGCGCCAGCACCTTGTCGTCGTATTTCGCGACTTCCGGCGTGGCGCGAATCACGAACGGCAGCGTCTGGTTCCACGGGCAGAGGAACGATTCCGTTACATGTTCCGGAGCTTCCTGGTTCACCGCGTTGGGCAGCAGGACATAATCAACGCCTTTGTCCACCAGGTACTGTACGTGTCCATGCGCCACTTTAACCGGGTAGCACGGTTGCGCGATTGACATCTCGTCGCCCGCGGTTGAAATCTTGCGATCCGTCTGCGGAGAAACGACAACGTCGAAGCCGAGCTCCTGGAAATACGCGCACCAGAACGGGAAACGGTCGTAGAAGAACATGGTGCGCGGAATACCAACAGTCTTCCTGCCGCCGCCGATCGGTGGCCGATAAACCTCTTCCAGCAGCTTGTCACGGAACTCGACCAGGTCGGGAATAGCCGGTACGCGGTCGGTGCGGGCGCGCTTGCGGAACTTATCGGAGCACTTATCGCCCCAATAAGTTTTGTTGCCTTCGATCTTGAATTCCTTGATGTCGCACAGGTTCGAGCATGCCTGGCAGACAAATTCGCGCGTCGTGTAATCAATGGCATTGAGGTCGTAGCCGCGGAACTTGCTCGCCTGCTGCGAGTGCTTCATTCGTTCCTGCGCAATTAACGCCATCCCGATCGCACCTATGACGCCGTTGTGCGGAGGGACGATAACTGTCTGGCCGAGAATCTGCGAGAACGCAGCGGCGACCGCATCGTTGTATGCGGTTCCGCCCTGGAAAAAAATGTTCTTGCCAATCTTCCGGCCGCGAACCACGCGGTTCAGGTAATTGAGTGCAACGGAGTACGCGAGCCCCGCGGCCAGATCGCCCTTTTCCGCTCCTTTCAGCAGATAAGCGGTGACATCGCGCTCCATGAACACGGTGCAGCGTTCGCCCAGCCGTGCGGGATTCTCCGAGGCGAGCGCCAGCTGCGCAAACTCGCCCTTGATCGAGATGCCGAGCTTCTCCGCTTGCTCTTCCAAGAACGATCCCGTTCCGGCGGCGCAGGCTTCGTTCATCGTGAAGTCCACCACGACGCCCTTGTCGAGGCGAATGAACTTCGAATCCTGCCCGCCGATCTCGAAGATCGTGTCCACCGGCTCCATGCCGAGCATGGTGCAGACGTGCGTCGAACCGGTCTTGTGCGCGGTAATTTCGTCGTTAACCGTGTCGGCGCCGATCAACTCTCCGATCAACTCGCGTCCAGAGCCTGTCGTGCCGACGCCTTTGATGTCGATGCGATCGGCGATCAGTTCCTGGATCTCCTGCAGCCCCTTTTGTACCACCTCGATCGGCCGTCCTTGCGTGCGCAAGTAAATCTCGTGGAGTAATTCGCCTTTCTCGTTGATGACCACCAGGTTGGTCGAAACCGAGCCGATATCAATACCAAGATACGCAGGCACCTGTTGCCCCTTCGGCGGAAGGGGCGGGTCCTGCACGTGGTCGCGCAGCAAATTCACCTTCTCCATGCAGAGCGCGTCGGTGCATGCAAATTGTTGCTTTCCCGTGTGCTGCTTGAGCTGGTGAATGCGTTTGAAGCTGCGCTTCTTCCACTCTTCCGCTTCGAACATCGCGGCGCCGAGCGCCCCCAGCCAGGCGTGAAGGTGAGGCACAAGCAGTTCGTCGTGCTCCAGTTTGAAGGCCTCAGCCATCGCGTTGCGGACGGCTTCGTTTTGCGCTACGCCGCCGATAAACGCTACCGGCTTCGTCACATGGCGCCCTTTGACGATGGCGGACTTGAAGTTGCGCGCGACCGCTTCGCAGAGACCCTTCAGTATCTGGTCGGTGGTGTAGCCCTTCTGCTGGGCGTGAATCATGTCCGACTTGGCGAACACCGAGCACCGCCCCGCAACACGAGCCGAGCACGAAGCCCCGCACGCGACAGGCCCAACCTCTTCGACCCTGTACAGCAGTCGAGTCGCCTGCTGGTCGATAAAAGATCCGGTACCTGCAGCACAGTCGCCGCTGGAAGAGTAGTCGGTGATTCCCAGGTAACGCGACTCGTTCGTGGGTTCGAGCCGGATGTACTTTGACGACTCTCCACCCATCTCAAATACGGTGCGAACGTCGGGGTAGAAGACGCGGATACCTTTGGCCACTGCGCGAAATTCATTCTCGAAATAAATGCCCATCAGCTTGGCGAGCAACTGGCTGCCCGATCCGGTGACGCGGATGCCTTCGACGTTCTCTTCCGGTACGTACTCGTACAACTCTTTGAGCAAATCGAAGGTTGATTGCACCGGGCTGCCTTGGATGCGCCGGTACTTGGAGAGCGCCAGTGGCCGGTCGGAGAAGGCGCTCTCCACGGGAAACTGCGCCTCGAAGAATTCCGGATTGTGTCGGGTCAAAGCCGCCAACTGCGCGGCATCGTCGGGAGCCCCCATGGCCGCGAGCTTCAGGCTAACGGCCCCTATGTCTAGTCCAATGTTTATGCTCATGGGTTTTCTAACGATTGTTGAGTTCTATGTCCGGTGGGTCTGTGATCCAGCGCACGCCGGGGTGTGATGTGCTTGAAAGCGAACGCGTTAGAAGCCACGGCGGTGAAGGGAATGGTGATAGAAGCAGGGTGAATGGTTCAGATTGGGAGTTGAACCGTCGAGTGCCAATTTAGGCACGAGCTTTTCTTTTTGTCAGCCCGACTCTTCTTTCGCAACGAGTCGTTTTGTCATCACGAGCGAAGCGAGGGGTCTTCAGTTGGCTCCCGGCTCGGCTGCCTTTCCTACCTGCGCACCAGCCATCCGGCAGACGTGATGCCCAGCACGATCAGAAGAGGGAGCATGTATTGAAGTCCGCCGATAGGTTGCAAGATGCGAGGAAGATCGCGGCGCCTGGGAAACCTCCTGCTTACTTTGACACCGCGGAAGATTGTTGGGCTCCACGAACCGTTATCTGCTGGATCGCCTCCCCCAGCGCTGCTTGCAAAGCTTCGATTTGTTTCTCCGCGGTTAGATAGCTGATCACCATCATGCGAATGACCGGCTTGCCGCCGGCAACGGTGGTTGAAATCCAGCGACTGCCGTCGCGTGTGACCTCGTCTACGACAGCCTGGTTTGCGGCCGCGACTTCGGCCTCTGGAACGCCTTTCACCCGGAAGTTGACGATCGTCAACTGCGGATCGGTAAGCAGTTCAAAGTGCTCGGAATGCTTTACCCAGTCAGCAAATCGACCCGCCAGCGTCAATTGGCGATCGATGTGGTCCTCGTAAGCCTGGCGACCATGAACGCGCAGTGTCAACCACAGCTTCAGCGAGTTCATGCGGCGCGACCACTGCGCGCTTAACTTGAAGTTGTCAGCAATCGCAGCGGGGCTCTTCGGCATATAAGGCGTAGAGACGCCGAACGTCGTCTCCAACATCTCGGTTCGCTTCGTAAGAATGACGCCCGCGGCAAATGGCATCGCCATCCACTTGTGTGGGTCGATGGTGACCGAGTCGGCATTCTCGATTCCGCTAACGAGATCGCGATGACGATTACTGAATACCGCTGCGCCGCCGTAAGCGCCATCCACGTGGAACCAGAGTCCGTAACGCTGGCAGATATCGGCCAGCGCGTTCAGGTCGTCAACTGCTCCTGAATTCGTCGTCCCGGCGGTGCCGACCGCGCAGAATGGTTTGAAGCCCGTGGCGAGATCTTGCATCACGCGCTGTTCGAGCGCCTGCGGATCAAGCTGCATGTGGGAGTTCACCGGAATGCGTCGAAGCGACTTGCGTCCGATGCCGAGCAGGCCAACCGATTTGTCGAGCGAATGATGGCTTTCGGCCGACGCGTAACAAACAGGCCTGTCGCCGCATCCGCCGAATCCATCCTCGATCTGGCAAGGGAAGTATTTGGCCAGCGCCATGGCGAGTCCGCTGAAGTTGGCTTCGTTGCCTCCCGACGTAAAAGTGCCGTCAAAACTTGCTGCGCCTGGCCATACCCTCTCGCCAATCCAGCGCGCGGTTTCGATTTCGATCTTCGACGCCAATTGCGAACGGTTCAACGACGCCAACTGCGGATTGATCGCGGCGACAAATGCTTCGGCCAGCACTGCCATGTATGTCGGCGTCGGATTCATCAATCCGAAATAGTTCGCTGCCGGGACGTGGAAGCCCTTGTCCACCATCTCACGCGCCATTTCGGCGAGAACTTTGGCTGCATCTTCGCCAACTTCAGGCAGGCGGTCGCGCAAGGGTTCGAAGCTGCGTGCATCAAACGGTCGCTGCACCTGTCGGTCGGGAAGCGAGTCGAAGTATTCATTGATCAAGTCGACAAGCTGATATCCGAGGCGGCGGCGCGAGTCGTGGTCGAGGGCAAAGGACATGGCGGATTGTGTCTTAGATTCCGTCGCTCACGAAAGGGCGCGAAAAGGGGATAGGGGATGGGACAGGAAAAGCTCATTCTTGCTAAAGTCGCTTCACGTTTGCCGATTTCTTGGTCCAATCCCCTACTTGCTATTCCTCTCCTCTTCTTCTTCCGTCACCAGTTCCTGCACTTTCCCCGGCCGCATCAGCGGGAAGAGGATGACGTCGCGGATGGATTGCGAGTTCGTCATCAGCATGGTGACGCGATCGATTCCGATCCCCTCGCCTCCGGTCGGCGGTAGCCCATACGACAGCGCGCGGACATAGTCTTCGTCCATCTGGTGCGCTTCTTCGTCGCCGCGAGCTTTTTCCGCCAGTTGCGCCTCGAACCGTCGCCGCTGCTCTTCGGGATCGTTCAACTCGCTGAAGGCATTGCCAATCTCCAGTCCTCCGACGAAGACCTCGAAGCGCTCAACCCAGTGCTCGCGATCTTCGGGTTTGCGGCTGTTCTTCGACAGCGGCGAGATGGCCATCGGGAATTCGTAGATGATCGTCGGCTGGATGAGATGCTCTTCGGCGACCGCCTCAAACAGCTCGGCAATCGTCTTGCCCGCCGGAGCTTTCGGATCGAAAGGCATATGTGGTGTGCGAGACGCGTTCAAGCGCGCGACGAGTCGCCCCACTGACTCGGCGGTATCGAAGTCGCTCAGCCCCGGTTTTTCGGCGGCTTCATCCGGCCAGTACTTGATGATCGCCTCCCGCATGGTGAGCCGCTGCCAGTTGGCCCAGTCGATCTCGTGCTCGCCGAACTTCACCTTGGCGCCGCCGGTCGCCGTTTCCGCCACGGTGCGTAGCAAATCTTCGGTGAGCTGCATCATGTCGTACATGTCGGCGTAGGCCTGGTAAAACTCCAGCATCGTGAACTCGGGGTTGTGATGCGTCGAGATTCCCTCGTTGCGGAAGTTACGGTTGATCTCGTACACGCGGTCGAGCCCGCCGACGGTCAACCGTTTCAGGTAAAGCTCGGGCGCTATGCGCAGGTAGAGATCGATGTCGAGCGTATTGTGGTGCGTCACGAACGGCCGCGCTGCCGCGCCCCCATAAAGCGGCTGCATCATCGGCGTCTCCACTTCCACGTAGTTGCGATCGTCGAAGAACTTGCGGATCGCCCTAACGATCTGCGCCCGCTTCACGAAGACTTCGCGTACCTCGGGATTCATGAACAGATCGACATAACGCTGGCGGTAACGAAGCTCGACATCCGTCAAGCCGTGCCACTTCTCCGGCAGAGGAAGCAGGTCCTTGGAAAGAAACGTGATCTCCCGCGCGTGGATGGTCAGCTCGTTGGTTCGGGTACGGAACAGGTATCCGCTGACGCCGATGTGATCGCCGATGTCGAGCAGCTTGAACAGCTCGAAGCCCTTTTCGCCGACATCATCTTTCTTGACGTAAACCTGCAGGCGCTGCCCCGCCTGCTGCACGTGCATGAACGCGGCTTTGCCCATCACGCGGATCGCCATGATGCGTCCCGCAACGCGCACTTCCAGCCGGTTGGCCTCGAGTTCCGGTCCCTGCTTCTCGCCGTACTCGAGTAGTATCTGTGGGACGAGATGTGTGAACTCGTATTTATATGGATAAGCGGACTGGCCCAGCGCCTCGATCTGCGCGAGTTTGGCGCGTCGGAGTTCGTAGATCTTCTGTTCTAGTGACATAAATGAGGTCGGTGTAAACCATCGATTATAACGAACGGCAATCCGGAGTTGCTGGTGCAGCATCCAAACCAACCTCGGAGCTCCGCGTGCGAAGACTTCTGGTGATAACACTGTTGTGGGTATGTGCCGGCCTCCGCGTCTTTGCCGTGAACGAAGTGTCCGGTCACGTTGTGGATACATCGGGAGCCGCGATACAGGGAGCCCAAGTCGAACTCCATTGCGTTAACAGTTTGCGCACCACCTCGACCGACACCGAAGGCTTCTTCGCACTAGACGCCAGCGACGACAGCTGCACACTCGCCATTTCCGCCAAGGGCTTCAAGACCCAGACCGCCGCTGCTCAACCGGTAACGACAATTACGTTGCTTCCGTCCGGTTCAACGCAGAGCGTCACCATTACCGCATCGCGTTCGACCATTGCCAACACCGACTTGCCCGTAACAGCGTTCGAAAAAACTGACGCCCAACTGCAGACCCAACCCGCTCTTACGGTTGACGACAAGCTCCGCCAGGTGCCAGGCTTCGCGCTCTACCGTCGATCCGGTAGTCAGACCGCCAACCCAACCTCCCAGGGCGTTTCGCTGCGAGGGCTGGGAGCGAGCGGAGCCAGTCGCAGCCTGGTCCTTTCTGACAGCGTTCCCCTCAACGATCCCTTTGGGGGATGGATGTACTGGGGACGCGTGCCGTTGGAATCGATTGAACAGGTTGATGTTGTCGAAGGGGGCATCTCCGACCTTTACGGCAGTAACGCGCTCGGAGGCGTCATCAACATTCGTAGCCATGACGAATTGCAAACTGCATTCGCGGGTGAATCCTCTTACGGAAATCTGAATACTCCGATGGGCTCCGCGGTCGGGAGCATCGCATTTAGCAAGTGGCTGGCGACCATCGCCGCCGAAGACTTTGCAACGGACGGCTACATTCCCGTTCCGCAAAACCAACGCGGATCCATCGATCGCGATGCCAACTCGGAGCATCAATCGGGTGCCGTTCACCTTGAGCGTCAACTTTCGAATCAATCGCGGGCGTTCATGGGCGGCGACCTCTACGGTGAATCACGCCGCAACGGTACCGAGCTTCAGGTAAATCAAGCCACCGTTCGGGAACTACAAACTGGAGCGGACTGGAACAGCCACCTTCTCGGCGCTTTCTCCTTCCGACTCTTCGGCGGAACCGAGAACCTGCTCCAGACCTTCAGCTCCATCAACGCGACCCGCACTGTCGAAACGCTGACCGTAAATCAGCGAGTCCCCGTTTCGCAGGGTGGATTCTCAGCACAGTGGTCCAAGGCTTTCGGCCATCATGTACTGATTGCCGGAACTGACGGACGTGATGTAACCGGCGACACCAACGAACAACAGTACACGCTGGGGAAGTACTCCGGCCTGCTCATCGCTGGTGGCCGCCAGCAGACCATCGGCGCTTTCCTCGAAGACGTCTGGCAGATTACTCCTCACTGGCTGATGAGCGGTTCGCTGCGCGGCGACCGCTGGAGCGACTCCGCCGCCAGTTCGCGCCGTTTTCCGGCAACCGGGAATGCGACCCTCACGCCGTTCCCGAATCGCTCAGCCGTGGAACTAAGCCCCAGGTTGGGGATCTCGCACACGGTTACGTCGCAGTTGTCGGTCTACGGATCAGCCTATCGTTCCTTCCGCGCACCGACTCTGAACGAACTCTACCGCTCGTTCCGCGTCGGCAACGTACTTACGCAGGCGAACAACTCTCTGATCGCAGAGCACTTCACCGGCGGAGAACTCGGCGTCCGCGTGCGCGCCAACGATCGGTTGCAGTTCCGCGCAACAGGCTTTGGCGGATTCCTCGACGATCCAGTCGGGAACATTACTCTTTCTACAACCCCAACCTTGAGCACCCGCCAGCGTCAGAACATCGGAGCGATTCGTCTTCGGGGCTTCGAACTCGCGGCTGATACCCGCCTCACCCGTGCTCTTTCATTGTCGGCTGCTTATCAACTCAACGATGCGTCGGTCTTGAACAACTCCAGCAATCCCGCTTTGATCGGAAAATCCGTTCCTCTGGTGCCGCTTCACGCCGTGACTTTCTCCACCACCTACTCGAACCCGCGCGTGATCACGCTTTCTTTGCAGGGACGATCGAACTCGACCGAATACGATGACGACCTCAACACCTTGCCCCTCGATCCGTACTTCAATCTTGGAGCTTACATCGCACGCGACCTGAGAGCCGGCCTGCAGATTTTCGGAGCGGCGGAAAACCTGCTCAACTCGACTTACACCATAGGGCGAACACCCGTGCCAACCGTAGCATCACCGCGTTCGCTTCGAATCGGCCTTCGCTTCTCGGTCGGCGGGTTACGCAAGTCGTAAAAAAGCCCCCGCTGGCGCGGGGGCACCTTTCTCACCTTCGATCCACAACTCTATTGAACTGTAACCGTAACGTTTGTTGAATGGGTCAATGCACCCGACGTTCCGGTCACGGTCATCGTAAAGCTGCCGTTACCGGTGCTGCCGGTCGAATTCGATTTCGATCCGCCGCAACCGGTTTGCGCCATTACCACCATCGCCAGCAAACCCAGTCCGATCAATCCAGCGAGCTTGGCGCGACGGCGACGCTCGGTCCCAAACAGCACACAACCGAATGCTCCGAAGCCCAACGTGGTCAGCATGGCGAGCATGCCATCGGAATGCCGGCGCAGTCTTGCCACACTGTAAGGCGGAGCAACGTAGGTTGAGTCAACCGACACCGTCAGCATTACCTGTGCCTGCGTTCCTCCTGCTTGGATCGATTGCTGTGCGAAATTGCAGCTCGCTCCCGCCGGCAGTCCGGAGCAGGTGAGGTTCACCTGTCCTGTGAATCCGCCCGTTCCCGTCACATCGATCGACAGATTCGAGGACCCGCCCCGTAACACGGTGAGTGTCTGCGCTCCGGCACCGACCGTAAAATCACCGCCTGCCGCCGCGGTACCAGCTGCGAGGCTGCCGAACAATCCGTGCGTCTCGCCCGACGGTCCCGCAGTGAAGTAAAGAATGTTGGGATTGCCTGCCGAGCCGCCGCCACCAAAAGCCATCGCCCACAGCCCCCCAATCGACAGTGGCTGTCCGGTAGTGTCGTTCAGTTGTCCCACCAGGTTCCCCGTGCCGCTGTCGAATGCGCCGATGCGCCCGTCGCCGAAATTTCCGATCAGCACATCTCCGCTGAAAGCTCCAAATCCCGCCGGCGCCAGCGCCACGCCCCACGGCGAGTTCAAGGTACCCTGGCTGGCGAAACGGCCGACGAAGGTGCCATCGTAAGGAATAGCGAAACAAAACCGTTCCCGGGGCCGGCCACGTCGTCATGCTTTGCGGCATCTTGCAACGCATAAGTTACAAAGACACGCTGCCCGATTGTCTGCACGTTAAACGGCGCATATCCGGCGGGCAAGTTAGGATCGGTGAACGTCCCCGTCAGCGTCGCCGGAGCGTAGTTTTTGTCGAACACATCCACGGTACCTGCGCGGAAATTCGCCGCCAGCAGGAAGTTGCCCCTGGTATTCGTGACGGTCGTCAGCCCTTTATAAACCGCTCCAGCAGCCGAGTTGTCCACCATCAGTACCGCGTTCGCTCCGCCGATCCAGGCTGAGATCGTTCCATCTTCGCTGTCGAAGATGAAAAACGGCGTCACACCTGCCACCGGAAAGTCATTTACGGTGTTCGCCACCTGGCCGGTCGGAGTCGAAGTCGCGGTACTGTTACGTGGGGGAGGGATAGTGACTACGGGCAGCTGCGTTGCGCCGGCGTTGTCGTAAATCGTGGTTGTTCCGGAGCCGTTATTCGAAATCCAGAAGAAGTCGTTGGGGAAGAACGCCATCCCCCAGGCATTGACCAGGTTCGGGTCGGTATGTGCCGCGACCCCGGGTTGGTCCGATACCAGGTTGGTCTGCTGGTAGGAGTTATTCGCTTGTGCCAACGCGTTCTGAGCTATCACCGCCATCGCCAGGCAGAACGCCAAGAAGGAAAACCTGCGTTTCATTTACTTTGCTCCGATTCAAGATCCGCTATTGCCCCATCGATAGCGCCTGAACAGGAGCTTAGTCACGCGTCCGTTAGTGAGTGTCACTCGCGCGTCAGCGCCAAGTGAAAAGTCAATCCCATTTCTGTCGTGGAATTATTGCCAGAAGAATTGGTGACACTGACGAGACAAGTAACTTAGTAGTTCGCCCGCACACCCACCACGCGAAATGCAGTCAGCGATTCCTTCAGCACGTACACCGCCTGGTTGTTGCTGTTCGGGTCCGGCGGCTTCATCAGGAAGCCCGGTTCGTTCAGGAACGAAAGCGAGTTGTGCACGATGCCTTCCAGTCGCTCGCCATCCACGAACGCCAGGTGCACCCAAAGTCCCTCGATCTTGGGCTCACCATTGAAGAACTTGATTTCTGCATACTGCGGGTTGCCCTCGAACGACTTGACGAAAAATAGTGCCTTCAGCGACGTGACCGGAATCGTGTGTTTTTTGTGATCCGATGTCTCCAGAGAGATTTGCTTTGGCAGCGTCACCGGTACGGTCGCCACCACGCCCGCGGGATCGGTTGGCAAGGGCAGCTCGGTGTATCCCTTGAGTAGTTTCCCGGTCCTCAAATGCGCCACGATCTTCAGGCGCGCCATTATTTGCCTTTCCTCGATGCCGGCTCTTCCCAGGCCAGCGACCGCTCCACCGCCCGCTTCCAGTTGCGATGCAGGGCGGCGCGCTGTTGCGCTGGCATCGTTGGCTGAAATTCTCTATCGAGTAACCAGTTCTTTACAATGTGGGCCGTATCTTCCCAGTAACCCACCGCTAATCCTGCCAGGTACGCGGCACCCAGCGCAGTGGTCTCGGTCACCTTCGGCCGTGTCACAGCCACGTCGAGAATGTCCGCCTGGAACTGCATCAGGCGCGAGTTGACCGACGCGCCACCATCCACCTTCAGCTTCGATAATTTCAGCCCGGTGGCGTTCTGCATCAGGTCCAGCACGTCGCGGCTCTGGTACGCGATCGATTCCAGGGCCGCATGGGCGATGTGCGCGGCGGTCGTCTCCCGCCGCAGGCCAACCATGACACCGCGTGCGTAAGGATCCCAATGTGGGGCGCCCAGTCCTACGAACGCGGGCACCAGATAAACTCCGCCGGAATCCGGAGCCTGTGCGGCCAACTGTTCGACCGCGGCGGATGATTGAATGATTTTCAGCCCGTCGCGTAACCACTGCACCACCGCGCCGCCAATGAAGACGGCCCCTTCGACCGCGTACGTCGTCTTGCCGTTCAGCTTCCACGCCACGGTCGTTAGCAAGCCGTCCGCAGGCGGAAATGGCTTCTCGCCGGTGTTCATCAGCAGGAAGCAGCCAGTCCCGTAGGTGTTCTTCGCCGACCCCGGGGTGAAACAGGCTTGTCCGAACAGTGCCGCCTGCTGGTCGCCCGCGATCCCTGCGATCGGAATCTTTTTGTCGACCAACTTTTCGTCGGTCTCGCCGTAAACCTCCGCCGACGATTTCACCGCTGGCAGAATCGCTTTCGGGATCTGCAGGATCTTCAGCAGTTCCTCATCCCAATCGAGGGTGTGCAGGTTGAGCATCAGCGTGCGGCTGGCGTTACTGACATCGGTGACGTGGGCTTTGCCACCGGTCAGCCGCCACACCAGGTACGCATCAACAGTCCCAAACAGAATTTCGCCTCGCTCGCATCGTTCGCGCAGACCGGGGAGCGTCTCCAGCAGGTACGCAATCTTGGTTCCTGAGAAATACGCATCAAGAACCAACCCCGTCTTCTTTCGAAATGTCGGCTCGTGCCCCTCAGCTTTCAGGCGATCGCAGATTGGCGCGCTGATCCGGCTCTGCCACACAATCGCGTTTGCCACCGGCTTGCCCGTGCTTTTGTCCCACAGCAGCGTGGTTTCGCGCTGATTGGTGATGCCGATCGCGGCCACCTGCTGCGCAGCGGTGTTCGTCTTGCGCAGCACCTCCTGCGCGACGCTCAGCTGCGACGACCAGATCGCCCCGGGGTTGTGTTCGACATGACCCGGCTCGGGATAGATCTGTTCGAACTCTTGCTGCGCCATGCCGACAATGTTGGCGCCGTGGTCGAACAAGATGGCGCGGGAAGAAGTAGTGCCCTGATCGAGAGCGAGAATGTAGCGGCTGTTCATCGAACGTGGGATTGTACATGAATTCGTCGGGCGCCCCATCCTCCAAGGGTGGCCCAGATTCGTGTCCTTCTTTTGGACCGTGGATCATTGGGCTAGTAGTTCATCAACCCAACTCCATGTTCATCCATCACAGACTCCAGTGACATCCTCTTCGTACCCTAATCCGTGATGGTGCCCCAGGTTCGCGTCCCGCCCTGGGACGCGAACCTGGGTTAACAGGAGCGCATCTCTATGTGTCTGGCCATACCGGGGAAGGTGCTGTCCATCGAAGAGGGTCTCGGCCGTCTCGCGAAAGTCCAGTTCGGAGGCATTACCCGCACTGCCAGCCTCGATCTCGTGCCTGAAGCCGACATCGGTGATTACGTCCTCGTCCACGTCGGCTTCGCTATCAGCAAGATTGACGAGGAAGAAGCTCGCAAGACCATGGAAGCCCTTGAGCAACTGGCCGAGTTGCAGGATGAACTCGGGCCGGAACCGGCAGGTCGCGCGTGAAATACATCGACGAGTTCCGCGACCCGAAAATCGCCCACCGCCTGGTGCAAGAGATCGCCCGCAGCGTGACCCGCGACTGGACCATGATGGAAATCTGCGGCGGTCAGACGCACACTCTTGTTCGCTACGGCTTCGAAGAGATGCTGCCGAAACAAGTGCATCTCGTGCACGGTCCCGGATGTCCTGTCTGCGTTACGCCTCTTGAAGTCGTGGATAAAGCGATCGCACTCGCCGCCCGTCCCGACGTGATCTTCGTCTCGTACGGCGACATGCTGCGCGTCCCGGGGTCGAAGAAAGATCTCTTCCACGTGAAGGCGGAAGGCGGCGACGTGCGCATTGTCTATTCGCCGATGGAAGCGCTCAAATTGGCGCGCGCGAATCCCGAGAAGAAGATCATCTTCTTCGGCATCGGTTTCGAGACCACCGCTCCCCCGCACGCGATGGCTGTCCTCTCCGCGCATCGCGAAGGGCTGACGAACCTCTACATGCTGGCCTCGCACGTGCTTGTCCCACCGGCGATCCGTACCTTGCTCGAATCTCCGCACAATCGCGTGCAGGCCTTTATCGCCCCCGGCCACGTCTGCACCGTCGTCGGCTTCGACCAATACGAGTCGCTCGCGCGTGATTACAAAGTCCCTATCGTCGTTGCCGGATTCGAACCGCTCGACCTGCTCGAAGCGATCCACATGTTGGTGACACAGCTCGAAGCAGGGAAGTACGAGGTCGGAAACCAGTACGCTCGCTCGGTCACGCGCTACGGCAACATTCCCGCGCAGCGCGCGGTAGAAGAAATCTTCGAAGTCTGCGATCGCAAGTGGCGCGGCATCGGTTCCATCCCCATGAGCGGCATGAGGATCAACGCTAAGTACGCCGCCTACGACGCCGAACGCGTCTTTGGGATCGAAGATACGACCGTCGAAGAACCAAAAGAGTGCATCGCAGCCGAAGTCCTAATGGGTCTCAAGAAGCCACTCGACTGCCCCGAGTTCGGCGCGCGCTGCAAGCCCGAATCGCCGCTGGGCGCGCCCATGGTTTCGCCCGAGGGCGCCTGCTCTGCCTACTACCAGTACAAGCGCCACCTCGCGCCCGTGGGAGGTCACTGATGGCGACCAAGACACAATTCGACGGCGTCCTTACCTGCCCGGCGCCGCTCCCCGCCGGCGAGCGCGTGCTCCTCGGCCACGGCAGTGGCGGCAAGCTATCGGCCCAGTTAATTGACCGCGTCTTCCTTCCGGCGTTCGGTAACCCCACGCTCGACCAACTGAACGACCAGGCTGTCTTCTCCATCAACGGCATGTGCATGGCGATGACTACCGACTCGTTCGTCGTCAAGCCGCTGTTTTTCCCGGGCGGCGACATCGGCGCGCTGGCCGTGCACGGCACCGTCAACGACCTCGCCATGGGCGGCGCGCAACCTCTTTATATGAGCGTTGCATTCATCCTCGAGGAAGGACTGCCGCTCGACCAGCTCCAACACATCGTCGATTCCATGCAGCAGGCGGCCAAATCCGCCGGAGTGCAGATCGTCACCGGGGATACCAAGGTCGTCGAGCAAGGCAAAGGCGACGGCCTCTTTATAAACACCACCGGCATCGGCCTCGTCCCCACCGGCTGGCGCCTGAGCAGCGACCAGGCCCGCCCCGGCGACAAGATCATCCTCAGCGGCTCGCTCGGCGACCACGGCATCGCCATCCTCGCCCGGCGCGAGGGACTCGAGTTCGAGACCACGATTCAAAGCGACTCCGCTCCGCTGCACGAACTGGTTGCCCGTATCCTCGCCACCGAAGCGGAAATCCGCTGCATGAGAGATCCCACCCGCGGTGGCCTGTCGTCCTCCTTAAACGAAATCGGCGCCCGTTCGCGCGTCGGCATGATCATCGAGGAAGAGCAAATTCCCGTCCGCGAAGAAGTCCGCGGCGCCTGCGAGTTGCTCGGACTCGATCCGCTCTACGTCGCGAACGAAGGCAAGATGATCGCCATCGTCGAACCGTCATCGGCCGACCGCGTTGTGGAAGCGATGCGCTCGCACGAGTACGGAAGGGAAGCGCGCGTCATCGGTACCGCGACTGACAAACATCCCGGTACCGTCATCATGCGCACCAGTTTCGGTACCACCCGCATCGTTGACATGCTTGCCGGAGATCAACTCCCGAGGATCTGTTAAATGCACGAACTGAGCATCGCCACTTCGATCCTCGAAACCGTGGAGAAGGAATCCGCCAAGCGTCCCGGCATACATTTCGAGAAAGTCGGGCTTCGCATTGGTGAGGTCGCCGGCGTCGACATCGACTCGCTCACCTTCGGATGGGAGTGCATCACCCGCGATACCGTTTGGCAGGCGCTTGAGCTCGATATCGAACGCGTCCCGCGCAAGAACCGTTGCGACGATTGCGGACACATTTTCGAGGTCCACGACTACACCGAGCTGAACTGTCCCCGCTGTAACTCGTTCCCCACCTTCAACATCAGCGGTGACGAACTGGAGATCGCCTACCTCGAAGCCGAAGAACCGGAGGGAGTAGAAACGTGAGCCGCGTCGTCGTCGAAAAGAAAGTCCTGAACGAGAACCAAATCCTCGCTGAGCAATTGCGCCAGCGTTACGCCGACCACGATGTCTTCTGCCTGAACCTTATCAGTTCTCCCGGCTCTGGCAAAACCTCGCTGCTGGAGCGCACTCTTGAGCGCTTTTCGCGTGACACTTGCGTCGCGGTCCTCACCGGCGATATCCAGACTGAGAACGACGCCATCCGCCTCGCCCGCTTCGGATTCCCCGTGAAGCAGATTACCACCGGAGGTACCTGTCACCTCGACGCCCGCATGATCGAAAAGCACCTGGCCGACTGGCCCCTTGAAACTCTCGATATCCTCCTCGTCGAAAACGTCGGCAACCTGGTATGCCCCTCCAGCTACGACCTTGGTGAGCACGCCAAGATAGTAGTGCTCAGCGTCACCGAAGGCGAAGACAAGCCCCTCAAGTATCCTTCCATCTTTTTCAAGTCCGAACTCGCCATCATTAACAAGATCGATCTTCTGCCCTACGTCCCCTTCGACATTGCGAAAGCCCGCGAAAATATCCAGAAGGTTCACCCCGGCTGCGAAATCCTCGAACTCTCCTGCACTAGCGGCCAGGGTCTCGACGCTTGGATGCGCTGGCTCGAACTCCGCCGAGAAAAGGCTGTAGGAGCCACCTCTCGGCCTTGACTCTATTTTTCTCTGCTATCTCTGTGTTGACCAACGGCTGTTCCCGCTAGGACAAGCGAACAGAAGAACACGAACCTGTCTACCCAAACACAACACCTACCAACTACTCATTTAGTTTTTGCTCACCTTCTTTCTCCGTCCCGGTCTAACTCGAGTTAATGGGGCTCCGCAATTCGTCCCTCGCCGCATGAATCTGATCGAAACAATCCGGCAAACTATCAGCGCCATGCGGGCGCACAAGATGCGCAGCTTTCTCACCATGTTTGGCATCGTCTGGGGAATTACCTCGGTCATCCTGCTCGTCGGGCTGGGCATTGGATTCAATCTCGACCAGAAGAAACGCACCCGCACCATCGGCGTCGATCTCGCCATCATCTGGGGCGGACGCACCAGCACACAAGCCGGAGGCTACGCAGCAGGCCGCGATGTTCGCCTCTCCGTCGACGACGCCATCCGCATTCAAAAAGAGTGCTACATGATCAAGCACGTCAGCCCCGAACTGCGACGCGACGTGCCCGAAGTGAGCGCCTTCAACGCGGCGCGGCGCCCCGTCCGCGGAGTTTGGCCCGAGTACCAGTACTTCCGTTCGCTCAATCCCGCCGAGGGTCGCCTGATGACCGCGGACGATGAAGCGATCGGTAACCGTGTCGTGATCCTCGGCGATGAGTCGCGTACCCAGCTCTTTCCCGGCAAGCCCGCCGTCAATGAAACCCTCATGATGGGTGGTTACGCTTACACCGTCATCGGTGTGCTGGAGAAGAAGAAACAGAACGGCAGCTATGGCAGCGGTCCCGACAACACCCAGCTCTTCGTGCCATATTCCGCCATGGCCCGCGATTTTCCGCCCACCGAGCGCCCCGGCATATTCAGAGGATGGATCAACAATCTCGTCGTCGAAGTCGTTGATCCCGAACAGCACGAAGAAGCCATGCGCCAGGTCTATCGCGTGCTCGGCAGCGCTCACCACTTCGATCCCACCGACAAGGATGCCCTCTTCATTTGGGACACCCTGCAGGGTGCCAAGCTGCAAGCACGAATCTTTGAGGTCATGACCATCTTCTTCGGGCTCGTTGCCGTGATGACGCTCTCGCTCGGCGGCATCGGCGTGATGAACATCATGCTGGTCGCGGTTACTGAGCGGACCCGCGAGATCGGCGTGCGTAAGGCCATCGGCGCTACCTCCGGCAATATTCGCGGCCAGTTCTTCGCCGAGTCCGCGACACTTACGCTTATCAGCGGCATCATCGGATTGACTCTCGGTGTCGGCATCTGCCTGACCATGCAGAACGTGAAACTGCCCGACTTCATTCCTGCGCCCGCCATTTCCGCAGTCGCCATTATCGCTTCGCTTGTAACGTTAGGATTGATCACCGTCACTGCAGGGATGTATCCCGCACAACGCGCCGCCGCGCTCACCCCGGTCGAGTGCCTGCGCTACGAATAACTATGCCGATACGCGAGATCATTACCGAAGGCTGGGCCTCCCTGATGCGCAATCGTCTGCGCTCCGTGCTCACCATGCTCGGCATCATCTGGGGACTGGTCACCGTCGTCATCCTCCTCGGCTACGGGCAGGGTGTCGGCTCTAGCGTCGTCCATGCGTTCACCGGCATCGGCAACAACGTCATCATGATCTGGGGCGGACAGACCAGCATGCAGGCCGGTGGCGAGCGTGCGGGCAAGCGCGTGCGTTTCGAATATGAAGATGCTCAGGCCGTCCGCGACGAAGTTCCCATCGTCTCCGCCGTCAGCATCGAAGACGACGAAATCCTCGCCTATAAGTTCAACAATCGCGTGATCTCGATGTCGAGCAAGGGAGTGCAGTACCCCTACGGCCAGATGCGCAAGCTGCAGATCGACCAGGGTCGCTATTTCGAGGAAGGCGATTTCGTCGATCGCCGCCACGTGTGCATCATGGGCGCCAATGCGGCCAAAAAGATCTTCCAGGGGCTCCCGCCTGTCGGTCTTAACGTCGAGGTTAATGGCATCCAGTTTACTGTAATCGGCCTGCTTGCCCTCAAGATCCAGGATTCCTCCAACAACGGCCCCGATAACTGGAACGTCTTCCTGCCTTACGAGACGCTACGCGAGTTCTATCCGGCGGCGAAGTATCCCGACATGATCGTCTTCCAGCCAAGCGACGCCGAACTCGACAAGCGTGCGCTCGATGCGGTTCGTACTGTTGTCGCCCACCGCCACAACTTCAATCCCAAGGACGACAAGGCCACGCCCGAGTGGAACACCATCGACAACACGCGCGAACTCAACCAGTTCTCGCTGGCCTTACAAGTACTTCTCGGCCTGATCGGCGCCTTGACGCTCGGCGTCGGCGGAGTCGGCGTCATGAACATCATGCTGGTCTCTGTCACCGAGCGCACCCGCGAAATCGGCTTGCGCAAGGCGCTCGGCGCCAAGCCGAAGAACATCATGATGCAATTCCTGCTCGAGTCTGTGGTGCTGGTCTTTGTCGGCGGCGCCATCGGCATGATCCTCGCCGTCACCCTCGCCCACGTCATTCCGCCCATGCCGCTCTACTCCGAACAGTTCAAAACGCTCAATCACGAAGGCGACATCTTCCTGCGCACCTCGCCCACGGTGATGATCAGCTCCTTCCTGATTCTCGCCATGGTTGCGGTGACTGCTGGTCTTTATCCCGCCGTCAAAGCCGCCAACATGGACCCCGTAGAAGCTTTGCGTTACGACTAGGTGCCAACGTTACTTTCGTGCCGTGGCCTATTACCCGTCTTCCGGTGAAAATCTCTTCACTCGGCTGTAACAGGGGAGAGAGTTCTATGCGATTCGATATCGAGCTCATCGGCGGCATGTTGCTCACGCTCGCCGGCATGTTGCTCACCGCTTATGCTGCATTCACCATACCACCTGCCTACATGGGCGTCCCGAGCAACTCGAAGCTCGAAGTAGGATTGGTTCTCGTCGCCATCGGCACTACCTTGTGGATGTACGCGCATCACGCCAACCATCCGCAGCCGCAGCCGGTGGAGCTAGAATCCATGCATGACTAAGCGGCTCCTGCTGCTCAGTAGCTCCCGCGTGCATGGCGGAGGCTTCCTCGATCATGCCGAAGCGGAAATCCGCGATTTCCTTGAAGATGCAAGAAGCGTCTTGTTCGTACCCTACGCGTTGAAAGATCGCGACGGCTACGCCGCCGTCGCGCGCCAGCGCTTTCAGTCAATGGGATTGCGCCTCGACTCCCTCCATGAGCTTCCCAAGCCGCGGCACGCCGTCGCTGCCGCCGAAGCGGTTTTTGTCGGCGGAGGCAACACTTTTCGGCTGCTGAAGACACTCTACGAACTGGACCTCCTCTCCTGGCTTCGTGCCCGCGCCAGCGAAGGCATGCCTTACATTGGGGCCAGCGCCGGATCGAATGTCGCCGGGCCAACGATCCGGACCACCAACGACATGCCCATCGTGCAGCCGCCATCGCTCGAAGCCCTGGGCCTTATACCATTTCAGATCAACCCGCATTACATCGATCCTGATCCCGGCTCCACCCACATGGGAGAAACTCGTGAACAACGCCTCCGCGAATACCTGGAAGAGAACGAAGTGCCGGTCGTCGCGCTCCGCGAGGCGGCAATGATCCGCATGGAAGCCGACGTCATGACATTGGAAGGGTCTGCTGGAGCCCGCATCTTTCGCCGTGGCCAGGAACCTTACGAAATCCAGCCCGGCAGCCTGATCGAGTTGTAGCGCCGGCGACCCGCCGGCACTAGCGCGGGCACGCGGCTTGCTGTCTTCTACCCACTATATCCACTGCCCACTGATCACTGGTACTTCACCGAACACCCGTACGCTTCCGTACTCGCCGTCGTTACTGCTTTCCCGCTCATTGCCTCCCCTAACGCCGTCGATACATAGTTCTTTGCGCCCGGAATGTCTCCCTGGTCGCTTGACGGGTGGTCGTCGATAGCGCCGTTGTAGACGATCTTGCCTTTCGGGTCGATGACGAACATGTGCGGCGTTGCCTTAGCGCCGTAGAGGTGGCCGAGGTTTCCGGCAGGATCCATCAGGGCCGCCGTGGGAGCTGCATTCTTGTCCTTCAGATACGAGTTCTCCTGCTCGGCCGTCATGTACCCCTCTTTGCCGGGAGCCGACGACAACACGGTCAACCAGACCACGCCTTTGGCGGTCCACTGTTTCTGCAGGTTCTGCATGTTTCCGCTCAGGTAATGCTTCCTCGTGAATGGACACCCGCTGTTGGTCCACTCCAGCACGACAAACTTGCCTTTATAGTCCGACAGTTTGTGCGCTTTGCCGTTGCTGTCGGTTGCTGTGAAGTCTGGCGCAACATCTCCCGCCTTCGGCGCAGCCATTGCCATCAATGCCGACAACAAAATCGCCAACCAAACCAAAACCTTGCGCTTCATCTGGATGCTCCGTTTCCATTGCCTGACTAAGAGTGGGTCCGTTTTACGAAGTGCGAGCCACGAGTTTTTCAACTACAAACGACCAGCTGCAGATCGCTTCACCT
>Ga0335069_10001808_pt1 | contig 33800 bp, 23 predicted proteins | sample Lox_Sample_11_FD_206714 | JGI IMG/M metagenome (GOLD analysis project Ga0335069, IMG submission 206714) | Soil microbial communities from Loxahatchee National Wildlife Refuge, Florida, United States - Lox_Sample_1.1 | ecosystem: Environmental > Terrestrial > Soil > Wetlands | place: USA...
TGCTCGCGAGCGGGTTTCGCGGCCTCCTGTCCGGCCAATACATTGACGACGTCAGCCTGGGCACTCCGAATCTTCAGACGGTGAGCCTGTGGCTGGCGAGCCTGGGCTTTCCGCTGGCCGCCGCCGCGAGCTTGTATGTCGTCTGGCGCGAGCGGCACACACCCATGAAACGCGCGGCCTACTGGTATTCGGTGCTGGTTGCGCTGACGATGGCAGCGGCGGCGGTTTATCACGGCTGGTGGGGCCTGATTGGACTGCGCCTTTGGTCGTAATGGAGACGCTGGCCGGCCTTTGAATCACTCGCTCAGAGGTCCTTTTTGCCTTTGAGCAGGCCATCCCCCGCATCCGTCAGCCTGGAGGCTTCGGTTAAAACCCTCTTGTGAACCGGGCGATTAACAAAGTGGATGTTCTCAATGGTGAAGAAAGCGTGGGGGGTATGCTGCTGAATAACGTCAAGCGCGTGCTTCTGGTTTTTGCGGTTCACGACCACGAACAAAAGCCCCACCTCGCCCTGCATGCCGGTCGCTTTGACGGTCGTTAGGCCGTACCCCTCGGCTCGTAGGGCCGTCGCCAATCCCCTCGCGTCAACCCTGGTAATTACACGGATCAGCTCGTGCCCGATTGCCAGCTTCTCGTCCAAAATCATCCCCACGTAATTTCCCAGTGCAAAGCCACCCGCATACGCTACATAGCAGACCCAACTGTTCAGGTTTTGCATGATCCGGGTTATGGCTACGATCCAGATCAATATCTCGACGAAGCCTATAACTGGCGCGACCCTTTTGAGCCCCTTCGTCATGAAGATGATGCGCAATGTATCGAGCGATACGTCGCAGATCCTCAAGCAGCAAATGAACAGAGGTAGAAGGACTAGATCGAACAGCGGAGTGTGCGGAAATTGCATACGGTCTTCAAAAGCAGAGCTCAAGCCGCGTTGCACCGAGCGCGGGCGAGTTCAGGCAGGCGCGATCTTCGGCAATCTGGCCGAAGAAACCAAGCTCAATTCGCCCGCAGGCCGCACGTAGCATCTCGACTACGGCTTGAAGACAGCCCTGTGGGGCATTGGTTACATCGCGCAACCAGATTTTCCGCGAGATTTGGCGAATGGCTCTGACCTGCTCGAACGTCCAACCTTCAGAAAACCAGCATGGCATCAAATGTGATGAGCAAACCACGGAAGGCGAAGAATATGAAAAGAAACTCACGATCGTCAGGGTTCTTGTTCCTGGTCACATTGGTATCCCTGTGCAGCGTGGCGACTCCCCTGCGGGCGGAGTGGGCCAGTTTGCGAGCCAATAACCGCCCGGGAGTGCGAAGGCGCTCCGAGATCGAACCGGAGCGAAGGTATGCGGCCTTTTGGGCGGGCTTTTATCCGGGGATGGCAGTGGGCGGGTTGCCCGTCGGATATGTGCAGGCATCGGTCGGCACGACCGGCTACTATTACTATGACGGGGTCTTTTTCCGGCCCACCACGGAAGGAGCCTACGAGGTCGTTGCGCCGCCCATCGGCGCTGTCGTGCCGCAAGTTCCTGATGGGGCGGAGGCCATGCTGATGGGACCGGACACTTACTACTACGCGGGAGGGGCGTTCTACCTGCAAGGGCCGAATGGATTCCGCGTGGTAGCCGCGCCCACGGGCGCGACGGTGACCGCGCTTCCCATCGGTGCTGCACCAGTCGTCATCAACGGCGTGATGTACTACATGGCTGGCTCGACGTATTTCCTGCCGGTGATCCAGGCCGGGGCGACGGGTTACGTCGCGACTCAACCTTGAGGCGGTCATGCCGGCAGGGGCTGAAGAAGCCTTTCGCTTTCCGCCACCTTGATCCATCCTGCCCGGGTGGAACCGTTATCCGCAGCCGAGGTTAAACAAGTGGTCGCCGCGGCGCTCGCCGAGGACATCGGCAGCGGCGACGTTACCACGCTTGCCGCCGTCCCGGAGACCGCGCAGGCCAGGGCCGTCATGCGCGCCCGCGAGGGGTTGGTGGTCGCGGGACTCGCGCTGGCGGAGGCGGCATTCCGCGAGTTGGCGCCAGGCGTCGAGCTCACCCGGACCGCCGAAGACGGTCAGTCCATCCCCGAGGGCAAGCCGCTGCTGCACGTCGCCGGGCCGGCGCGCGCGCTGCTCGGCGCCGAGCGGGTTGCGCTCAATTTTATGCAGCGCCTCTCCGGGATCGCCACGCTGACGGCCCAGTACGTCGAGGCGGTCAACGGGACACACGCGCAGATCCTCGACACGCGCAAGACCACGCCCGGCTGGCGGCGCCTGGAGAAATACGCCGTGGCCTGCGGCGGCGGGCGCAACCACCGCCTGGGATTGTTCGATATGGTGCTCATCAAGGACAACCATCTGGCCGCGCTCCGCGAGGCGTCGCCCAATCCCATTGCCGCCGCCGTCGACCGCGCCCGGGCCAAGTACCCGCAGCTTGCCGTGGAAGTGGAAGCGGACTCGCTGGAGCAAGTCGAGCAGGCGGTGGCGGCCCGAGCGGACATTGTCCTGCTGGACAACATGAACCTGGTCCAGTTGCGCCTGGCCGTGCAGAAATGCAAAGGCCGGGCCAAAACGGAAGCCAGCGGCGGAGTGACTTTGCCCGGTGTGCGCGCCATCGCCGAAACTGGTGTGGACTACATTTCCGTCGGCGCGCTGACCCACTCCGCGCGCGCCGTGGACATCGGCCTGGATTTCGAATGAGCCTTGATGCGCAAATTCTGAGCGCCCTGCGAACGGCGGGGGACGACACAGTCTCGGGCACGGAGCTCTCCCAGCAGCTCGGCGTCAGCCGCGCGGCGGTCTGGGCGCGCATCGAGGCTTTGCGCGCGCTGGGCTACGACATCGAGGCCAGCCCGCACCTGGGCTACAGGCTGCTGAACGCGCCGGATGTCCTCCACGCCGACGACTTGATGTCACGCCTGGCCGGAACAAGGGTTATCGGGCGTGACGTGCGGGTATTCCAGGAAACCACTTCCACCAGCGACGTCATCGAGAAGCTGGCGCGCGATGGCGTCAAAGAAGGCGTGGTGGTTTTCGCCGAGTCCCAGACGCGCGGCCGGGGCCGCCTGGGACGGCAGTGGGTGTCGCCTGCCAAAGCCGGGCTTTGGTTTTCCGTCCTGCTGCGGCCGCCTCTGCGCCCGCACGACGCCACGCAACTTGTGGTTGCCTCCGCCACCGCCCTGCGCCGGGCGATCGAGTCGCATACCAGCCTCAAGGCGGAGATCAAGTGGCCCAACGATGTGCTGTTCCGCGGCCGGAAGCTCGCCGGGATTCTCACCGAAATGAGCGCCGAACTGGACCGGGTCAAGCACCTGGTCGTCGGCATCGGCGTCAATGTGAACCTCGACTCGGGAGATTTCCCATCCGAGTTGCGCCGGCAAGCCACCTCGCTCAAAGCCGAGCTGGGCAGGGCTGTTTCACGCCCAGAGCTCGCCATTGCCGTGCTGCGCGAGTTGGCCGTGGACTACCTCCGTGTCCTCTCAGGCGAGTTCCCCGCGGTCGCCGACGAGTGGGAGCAGCATTGCACGACGCTGGCGCGGGATGTGGTCATCCACACCGGCGAGCGAGAAGTCAGGGGCCGCGCCGAGGCGCTCGGTGAAGACGGCGCGCTGCTGCTGCGCACGGAACACGGACGGCTGGAGCGGATCATCGGAGGCGACGTCACCCTGGTGCGATGATCCTGCTCCTGGACATCGGCAACACGAACACCCACGTGGGGCTGGGCAACGGCAGGCGTGTCGTCAGGCAAATCAACATTCCCACCTCGATGTGGTTCGATGGTGTCCCCGCGCGGCGGCTCACGAAGCTGGCAGGACAGCACCGGCTCGAAGGGGCCGTTCTCTGCAGTGTCGTGCCGCGCGTCACGCCGCGGGTGAAGCGAGCGGTCAAACGCCTCTGGAACCTGCCCTGCCTCGAGCTGACACCCAGGACCCTGCGGGGCGTCGGCATCAATTACCCCCGGCCCCGCACCATCGGTCCCGACCGGCTGGCTAACGCAGTCGCCGCGCGTCATCACTTCGGCGCCCCGGCGGTCGTAGTGGACTTCGGCACGGCGGTGACGTTCGACGTTGTGGACCGTGCGGGCAATTACGTTGGCGGTATCATCGCGCCCGGCCTCGCCGCCATGACGGAGTATCTGCATGAGAAGACCGCGCTGCTGCCCCGCATCCGCATCCGCGAGGTGAAGAGCGTCATCGGCAAAAGCACCGAGCACGCGATGCTGGCAGGCGCGGTGCACGGCTATCGGGGCCTCATCCTGGAGCTGATCCGGCAACTAAAGCGCGAGCTGGGCGTGCGCCGCTTGCCGGTCGTGGCCACGGGCGGTTACGCGGAACTGATCGGCTCGAAGCTGAGCGCCATCACCGCCGTCGAGCCGCTCCTGACGCTGGAAGGACTCCGGCTCGTTTGGCAGCAAATTAGTGTCGAGTCTAAGGTCTAAAGTCTTGAGTCACTTGCAATCGTTGACGCAACTCAAGACTTTAGACTTTGGACTCAAGACTGACAGCGCCACTTGCAACTTGAAACGAGCAACGTGAATTCTGAGTATCCCGCCCGGATGAACCGCATTGTCGAACGCTTCGCCCAGCTTAGACGCGAGGGCCGGAAGGGCTTCATCGTGTACATCGGCGCGGGTGACCCGGACCTGGAAGCCACGCGCCAGCTCGCGTTGGCGTTCGACCAACTGGGCGTGGACGTCCTGGAGCTGGGTGTGCCGTTCAGCGATCCGCTCGCCGACGGGCCGGTGAACCAGCTTGCCGCGCAGCGCGGGCTGCAATCGGGCGCCACGCCGCCAAAGGTACTGCAAACCGTGGCGGCCATTCGCAAAGAGTCACGCATCCCGATCGTGCTCTATATTTACTTCAACCTGGTCCACCGGCACGGCGTGGAGCAGTTCATCCAGGATGCGGCGGGCGCAGGCGTGGACGGTTTGCTCGTGCTCGACCTGCCGCCCGAAGAGAGCGACGGCTACGAAGCGCTGATGCGCCGGGCGGGGCTATGCAACATCTACCTGGTCGCGCCGACCACGCCCGAGGATCGCATCGAGCTGATCGTCAAACGGGCTGCCGGGTTCATCTATTACGTCTCGCGCGAGGGCGTCACGGGCATGCAGACCAAGGTGGCGGGTACCATTGCCCAGATGACGGCGAAGATACGCGCGCATACCGATCTGCCGATCGCGGTGGGCTTCGGGATCTCCACGCCGGAGCAGGCGCGAACCGTGGCGGCGAGCGCCGAGGCGGTGGTGGTCGGCAGCGCCGTGGTAAATCAGATTGCGCAGCATGGACGGTCTCGGGATTTGATCCAGCACGTCAGCAGGTTCGTGGAACCACTTCTGCAAGCAACGCGATACCATGAAAGCCAAACCAAGCACTAACGACCGTTTCGTCATCATAATGGCCGGGGGCAGAGGCGAACGCTTCTGGCCGGTTAGCCGCGAGAAAACGCCCAAGCAACTGATCACCTTGCTGGGCGACCGTTCATTCCTCCAGCAGGCAGTGGACCGCGTAGTCCCCGTGGTGCCGATGAAGAACATCCTCATCATCACCAACGAAGTCCAGGCGCCCGAGGTGCGCCGGCAATTGCCGAAGCTGCCGAAAGAGAATGTGGTCGCCGAGCCGGTGGGGCGCGACACCACGGCCGCCGTCACGCTCGGCGCGGCGCTGGTCGGCGCGCGCACCACGACCGGGGTCATGGCCGTGCTCCCGGCCGACCATGTCATCCCGGAGGAGAAGAAATTCCAGCAAGTGCTCTCGGACGCGTTCGACCTCGCCAGCCGCGGGCAGGCGATCATCACCATCGGCATCAAGCCCACCGAGCCCGCCACCGGCTACGGCTACATCCGCGTCGGCGAAAGCTTGCCGCCGCCCCAGGGCGTGAAGGCTTACAAGACCACCTTCCATCGCGCCGAGCAGTTTGTAGAAAAGCCCAATTTCGACAGGGCGCTGGAATACCTGAACAGCGGCCAATACCGCTGGAATGCCGGCATGTTCATCTGGTCGTTCGTCACCGTCACCGAGGGCTTGCAGAAGCACCAGCCGGAAATGTATGAGGCGTGCCAGCGCTGGTTCAAAGTGGCGCTCACCCCCACCAAGCTGGCTAAGGTGCTCGCCAAGGAGTATCCGGGCCTCAAGAAGATCTCCATTGATTACGCGCTGATGGAGCACGCCGCGAACGTCATTGTGGCCGACGGCGCGTTCGACTGGGATGACCTTGGCTCATGGACCGCGCTGGGCCGGCACCTCAAGGCGGACCCTGAGGGCAACTGCGCCGTGGGGGACTTCATCCACGTGGATGCCGCCAGGAACATCATCTTCGATGCTCGCAGCAAGGAGCGGCGCACTCCCATCGCGGTGGTCGGATTGCGCGATTCCATCCTGGTCCAGACGGACGACGCCACCTTGCTGGCGCACAAGAGCCAGTCGCAGAAGGTCAAGGAGTTGGTTAAGAAGCTGGGCGAGGACACCAGGCTGAAGAAACTGGTGTAGGGCGAACGAGATCTCGCCATCCCACCGGCAGACTAGCCCGATTTCTGCGCAAAGGCGGGTTTTGCGGCATTCGCGCCTCCCCCGGCCATACAAGCCCTTCGCCGTAGCATCCCCATACCTCCTCCAGTACCTCACCGTAGAACCTCTGCAAAGTTTGCAGAGGTTCTACGGTGAGGTACTGGAGGAGGTATGGGGATGCTACGAGGTCACTTGCCCGAAAAGGTGGCAGGAGGCGTGCGGCCGGCTCTGCCCGGGAGACAGAAGAACGCCCAGAGCAGACGCGCAACCGCTTGGGATGCTTCGGGTTTCGGCTTTCGGACTGCTCTCGCAATTCGGCGCAGGCCGGGAGAGGGTTCTCCTCATCCCGGGCCGCCCTGCCAGAGTGTGAGTGGGCAGACGCTTACAGAAGGCGAGGAAGAAACCGAGGGCTCGTCCCCTGGAGGTCCTTGCAGCCTTGCGTTTCCTTCTATCCAACTCCGTGGGTTCGGCTAACCTCCGCGCATGCCGTTGTCCTGGAACGAAATCCGCCACCGGGCCATCGCGTTTAGCAAGGAATGGCGCGGGGAGAGCCGCGAAGCCGCCGAGCGCCAGACCTTCTGGAACGAGTTCTTCAATGTCTTCGGCATCCGCCGCCGCACTGTCGCCAGCTTCGAGGAGCCGGTCCGCAAGCTCAGTGGCGATTGGGGGTTCATTGACCTGTTCTGGCCCGGCAAGCTGATTGTCGAGCACAAGTCCGCAGGCGAGGATTTGGGCAAGGCCAGGTCCCAAGCCATGCTTTACATCCGCGGGCTGCAGGACTCGGGGCGCGAGGCCGAGGTGCCTCGTTGGCTGATCGTGTCGGACTTCGCACGCCTTGCCCTGCACGACCTGGAGCCCGAGCGCGAGACGGGGGCGCCGCTCCTCGAACGTCTGCCCGCCAGCATCACCTTCCCGCTGGCCGAGCTGCACAGGCATATCCGCCACTTCGCCTTCATTGCCGGCTATACCCAGCACCGGCTTGATCCCGAAGACCCCGCCAACCTGCAGGCCACTGAATTGATGTGCCGGCTCCATGACGCCCTCGAGGCCGGCGGCTACATCGGCCACGAGCTGAAGCGCTTCCTGGTGCGCGTGCTGTTCTGCCTCTTTGCCGAGGACAACGGCATCTTCCCTTCGCGCGCGTTCGAGCTGTTCCTGCTGGACCGCACGGCCGCCGACGGGTCCGACCTGGGTGTGCGGCTCGAACAGCTATTCCACGTCCTGAATACGGATGTTTCCCAGCGCCAGCGGCATCTCGATGAGGACCTCCAGCAGTTCCCCTATGTCAATGGTGACCTGTTTGCCGAGCGGCTGGAGTTTGCGGATTTCGACGCGGACATGCGCAACTGCCTGCTGGCCTGCTGCCGCTTCCGCTGGGAGACCATCTCCCCTGCCGTGTTCGGCTCGCTGTTCCAGGCGGTCATGGACAGCAAGGAACGCCGCCAGATCGGCGCGCATTACACGGCGGAGAAGAATATCCTCAAGCTCATCCGCTCGCTCTTCCTGGACGACCTGCGCGCCGAGTTCGAGAGCATCAAGGCCGACCGCTCGACGCGCCGCACGGCGCGCCTGCAGGAGTTCCATGAGAAGCTGGCCAAGTTGCGCTTCCTCGACCCGGCCTGCGGCTGCGGGAACTTCCTGGTCCTGACCTACCGGGAGTTGCGCAAGCTGGAGCTGGAGGTCCTGCTGGAGCTTCATGGCCGGCAGCACGAGATGTCGCTGGACGAGGTGACCCAGCTTTCCAGGCTCAACGTCCACCAATTCTACGGCATCGAGATCGAGGAATTCCCCGCCCGCATCGCCGAGGTCGCTCTCTGGCTCACCGACCACCAGGCGAACGTCGCTCTCTCGGAGGCTTTCGGGCAGTTCTACGACCGGCTCCCGCTCCGGGCCTCGCCCCATATCCACGTCGGCAACGCCCTCCGGATGGGCTGGAAACAGGTCCTCCCGCCTGAGCAGTGCTCCTACATCCTTGGGAATCCGCCGTTTGTGGGTAAGCACTACCAGGATGGGGACCAACGGGCGGACATGCTGCAAGTCCTCCGTGATTGCAAGAACACGGGCGATATGGATTACGTCGTCTGCTGGTTCTACAAGGCTGCCGAATACATACAGGGGACGCAGGTCAGGGCGGCCTTTGTAGCAACGAATTCGATCACCCAGGGCGAGCAGGTGCCGGTAGTGTGGGGGCTGCTCTTTGGACGTTTTCACGTGAAGATCCAGTTTGCCCACCGCCCGTTCGCCTGGGAGAGCGAGGCGCGCGGCAAAGCGCATGTGCATGTAGTCATCATTGGCTTTGGCGCATTCAATGCCGCCAGCAAGCGCATTTATGAATATGACTCCGGCCCTGACCACCCGGTCGTCAGTGAAGCCGCGAACATCAGCCCGTACCTAAACCCCGGTCCAGATAGTTTCGTTACCAAGCGCACCAAACCTCTTGCCGATGTGCCCGATATGCGCTGCGGCAATAAGCCCTCGGATGGCGGAAACTTCCTCCTCACCAATGCCGAGAAGAAGGCGCTGCTCGCCGTCGAGCCGGCAGCAGCGAAGTTCGTTAGGCGCTTCACGGGCTCCGAGGAGTTCATCAACGGCAGCATACGCTGGTGTCTCTGGCTCAAGGACGCCAACCCGGCAGAGCTTCGCGGCCTCCCCGAGATTATGAAGCGGGTCCAAGCCGTCAGGGAGTTCCGCGCTAAGAGCACCGCGGCTCCCACCCGGAATGCGGCCAAGACACCCACACTGTTCTTCTATATCTCGCAGCCGGCGACCAAGTACATTCTGGTGCCCGAAGTGTCCTCAGAACGGCGTAACTACGTTCCTATCGGTTTCATGTCGCCCGAAGTCATCTCGGCGAACACGAACTTTATAGTACCTTCGGACAGCTTGTACTTATTCGGGTTGCTGACCTCAGCAATGCACATGACGTGGATGCGGCAGGTTGGCGGGCGCCTGGAATCCCGGTATCGGTATTCCGGCAGCATGGTTTACAACACGTTCCCCTGGCCGCAGGACGTGAGGTCCAAGCTGCGCACGTTGGTGGAGGCGGCGGCGCAGGCGGTGCTGGATGCGCGGGCCAAATATCCGACTTCGACGCTGGCTGATTTGTATGATCCTTTGACAATGCCCGGTCCGCTGCTCAAGGCGCACCGGGAGTTGGACCGGGCGGTGGACCGCTGTTACCGGCCCGAGCCGTTCGCCAGCGACCGGCAAAGGGTGGAATACCTTTTTGCGCTGTACGAGAAGCTCACGGCCCCGCTGGTCGCCGCCGCCAAACCGGCCCGGGGCAGGCGGAAGGTGCAGATGCCGGCTTAGCCGTGCCAGGGTTTCCGTCGCGCAGCGACCATTGCGTCTGACTGGGAGGCTACTTACATTAGGCAGTATGAAAGCGGTTAGCATTCGTGAAGCCAAGGGGCAGCTTGGGGAGCTTATTGCGCGAGCGTGCGAGGGCGAGTTTATCGTCCTGACGGACGGCGACAAGCAGGTAGCTTTGGAGCCGCGGATACCGCCGGACCTCGAGCAAGACAGCCCGGAGCTGGAGCAAGCGCTGCTGCGGGCTGTGAATGGACCGCACAGGCCGCTAACCGAGGGCGAGCTTCGAGAGACAGCGAATAAGGCGTTGGTAGAGCATCGGGCCCGGCGTCAGAAATGAATCTGACGCTGCATCGCTCCGAGGATTTCAAGAGTGACTTCGACCTGCAATACCGGTGGTATCTCGAACAGGCGGGCGAGGCCATAGCGGAGCGATTCCTGGAAGCATTGTTGGTGACGCTGCGGTTGCTCGCGACGCAGCCCGGAATGGGCCGCGAGCGGAGATTCCGGCATCCTGCTCTCCGCGGCATGCGTTCTTTCCGGCTGGCGCCGCCGTTGAAGCGCACTTGATCTTCTACCGCCACGACGGTGAAAGGCTCTTCGCCGAGAGGCTGATGCATGGAGCCCGCGACCTGCCCCGGCGATTGGTCGAGCCACCAGGCCATCCCTGACCCTCGATTCGCGGCGTATGCCCCTCACCCCTGCCCTCTCCCCATCCGATGGGGAGAGGGGGGCCGCAGGCCGGGTGAGGGGTTGTCCATTGCTTTGCCTGATGATGGCCCCATTTTTTTCGATTACGCGGCAGGGCTGGCGTTGCTTAGACTGCGGTCCCATGAAAATCTGGACGACGGCTCTGCGGTGGACGGCGAGGTTGTTGGCACTGTGCATGGCGGGGTTTATCCTCCTCATGGCCGTCGGGGAGGGGTTCAACCCGGCAAGGCTCAAGCAGTCCGAACTCCTTTTGAGCGTGCCTTTCTTCATAACGTGGGCCGGGCTGCTGTTGGGATGGCGGTGGGAAGGGCTGGGCGGGCTGCTGAACGTGGGGGGCGTGGCAGCCTTCTACGTGGTCCATTATGCGGTGACTGGCTTCGGGCATTTCCCCCGCGGGTGGGCTTTCCCGGTGCTGGGAGTCCCGGGCCTCCTGTTCCTGGGTTCCTGGTTTCTGCGACGGTGCGCCGCTGCCTTGCCGGCAGCCCACGGGCAGTAGCGCAAGCCTCCGGCTGGCGACCGTCCCGGCAGGCTTCCAGCTTGCCGCATGCATGCGGGCGGGGCACCAACCCTGAAGGTTGGCTGGACGACCGCAAGCCAGGAGGCTTGCGCTACTCCGAGGCGTGGGCAGTTTGAGGCATTGACGCAGCCTCCTCCGCTGTTCACGCTTGGCGGGCATGAGAGATGATCCACGCTGGGGACCTGTGGCTTGCGTTTGCCTGTTCGTGCTCGCGGTCCTGTCCGTTCCGGTGCACAGCCTGGGGGAGGAGTATTTCCTCTTTACCTCCTTCCGCGGCAACGGCGAGGACGGTCTGCACCTGGCCGTGAGCACCGATGGGTATCATTGGCAGGCGCTCAACCATGACCGCTCGTTTCTGAAGCCAGAGGTGGGCGGTTATAAACTCATGCGCGATCCCTGCCTGGCCGAAGGTCCCGATGGCACATTTCGCCTGGTCTGGACCTGTGGGTGGACCGCGGATAAGGGCAGGACCGTCGGGTATGCCCATTCCAAGGACTTGATCCACTGGTCGGAGCAAAAGGGCATCGCCGTCATGCAGAACGAACCCAACACCCGGAACATTTGGGCGCCGGAGGTCTTCTACGAGAAGGCCAGGAGGTGCTGGATGATCTTCTGGTCGAGCACGATCCCGGGCCGGTACGCAGGAACCGACGGCACCGGGGACGACGCCTACAACCACCGCTTCTACTTCACGACGACCGCCGATTTTCAGAGCTTCGAGCCATCACAGTTGCTCTACGATCCGGGCTTCAACGCTATTGATGCCACGCTGCTCCAGGCCGGGGCGAAGTTCTACCTCTTTTTCAAGGACGAGCGCAAGACGCCGCTTAAGAAGAACCTGAGGTATGCGACAGCGGCTCAGCCGGAGGGGCCCTTTGGAAAGCCGAGCGAGCCGTTTACCAGGAATTGGGTTGAAGGCCCTTCCGCCATCAGGATCAAGGGCGAATACCTGGTTTACTTTGATCATTACGTCCAGCCCGCTTATTACGGCGCGGTCCGCTCCAAGGACCTGGAGCACTGGGAGGATTGCGCCAAGGAAATGTCCTTCCCGAAGGGGCATCGCCACGGCACGGTGCTGCGAATCCCGCAAAGCCTCGCCCGGAGGTTGATGGCGGTGCAGTGACTGGCTGCCGAGTCGCAGCATAGGGAGCCGCGGCAGCCTTTGGCCGCGTATGAGGACTATGAACCAGCCCCTCACCCGGCCTGCGGCCACCCTCTCCCCGTCCGATGGGGAGAGGGAGGGGGTGAGGGGTTTGTGTGTCAGGTTGTGCTTCATGGGAAGCGGCTGAGATCGCGGCGCGGCCTGAATTCGCTTTTGCGCGCGGGGCTTTGATGCGACCTTCCTTCGAGAAGCAATTCGCTCCGTGAAGATATCCTGCTCGACTGCCCCTGCGGTGCTCGCCATTGCGTTGGCTCTCAGCACCGTTCTGCCCCATGCCCGCGGGGATGACGTTAAGCCGGCTGCTCACGGCCCGACCCTCCAGCTCGATTTTACCCCGGGCCGGTCGAATAGCAGCCCGGTGGCATCGTTCATGTATTTTGTCCCTCTCATCTCGCCTGAGCCGGTTTGCTCCGTCACCAGCCCGGGCAGCACCCAAAGGGTTCAGCTCTTTTCCCCCAAACGGCGGAGCAACGGCAACTCCTTTGTGGCGACGTGCGAGTTCCAGATCAGCGGAGAGGGGTGCCATCAGAACCAGTTCGACCTCAGGCCGCAGATTCGGCGGCACGAGCGCAAGCTCAAGGAGGGCGGTTCCATGCGCCGGGAACTCGACTACATCATGGTTGATGGCCACGGCACCGGGGCCATGGAGGTGGAAGGCACGATCAGCAACGGGGTTGAAGTCGTGACCGAGGTGCGGCTGCGGTTCAACGCCCACGGCAACGCCAGCCCGGTTTCCATCGGCCTGTGCGATATTCACTACGTGGAGGGCCAGTTCAAGCGCTTTAAGGAATTGGTTGCTCGGGTGAACACCCTCACGTTCCGGCGCCAGCCCGGACCGCCGAAGATGGAGGTCACGGTGGCCTCGGTGAAAAAGAAGGGCGCCGGCAACGGCATCTGGGAGAACTTCAAGGGCGGCCTCACGGGGACAGCGGTGAACCTGCTCATTGACCCTCTGACCGTGACCCGGATCGGCCACCAAGCCATGCTGGACTTCGGCCAGGCCCTGATCGCCGGCGCGCCCGCCTTCACCTTCCCCCAGGCCAGGAACCTAAGACCCTCCCTCCCTCCCCAGCCCTGATCAAAGCGCCTTCGGCCGTCACCACACCGTCGCCACACCGTATCTTCCTCGTGATCACACCGTATATTCAATTTGAATATACGGTGTGTATACGGGGAGTATACGGTGTGGTAACGGGGTGGTGACGGCGGTGGTAGCGCAAGTGGGCATACGACAGGGTGTTACGAACCTGATGCGCTTGATGGGAGCGAAACCAACTCCGGCCCGGCCCCCGCCCACGCTGCCAGGTGCGCCTTGGGCTGTGGAAACGCCGGCAACGACAAGCTTGCTTTCCTATGGCCGATTCACAGACTCCAAGGATGATTACCCCTTGCAGGGCGTCGAGTGTTGTCTTCGTCCTTCTGGCTGCGGCGGCCTTTGCTTCTGACCTTACCGTGATGTCGTCGCCTGCCGATGGCGGGCCGGGCGCCGCTGCGCTCCAGGCCGCGGGCTCTCCCAAAGCCACGCCAAAGTCGTTGCCGGCGATTGATCCGATAGCCGGCGTGACCATCCCCGCAGGAAAGTCGCTCATCGTGCCGATCACGGCGACATCGCTGAGCGGGCAGCCGCTGACCTACACAGTTACCAGTAGCACCAACGCCATCGCCGTGGTCATGCATACGAATAACCCCTTCTGGCAGTTGACCGTAGCCCAAGCAGCCGCCAGCGATGCGCCGGGCACTTATCAGACCCCTTACCGCGGAGGGTTGGTGAGCGTGACCAACGTGGGCACGATGACGTTCATGCTGTTCCCGGAGTATGCGCCCCACACGATCAACGTGTTTCAGGGGCTCACGAGCGCGGGCTTCTACAACAGCAACACCATCTTCCACCGCGTGGTCACCAATTTCGTGATTCAGGGTGGGGACCCTCAGACGAATGGCTCAGGCGGATTGGTGTTTCATTACGATGACGAATTCAATCCCCAGGCCGTGTTCACCGGGAACGGCCAGCTCGCGCTGGCCAATTCGGGGAAGGACACCGATGGGTCGCAGTTCTTTGTCACGGTGGGGCCCCAGCGCTCACTGGACTTCGGCTACACTCTCTTCGGCCAGTTGGTGCGGGGGTTTGACGTTTTGACCAACATTGACACCACGGAGGTGGATACCAACAGCCGCCCCCTGGCTGATGAAATCATCCAGACGGCCAGTTACGTGGCGGACACGGCTGACACCGTCCTGACCCTGGTTGCCACCAACCGTCCGGGCGTCACGGGAACCATCACGGTCGTCGCCGACGACGGGGCGGGCGGACGCGCGACGAATGTATTTGCGGCTACGCTCGTCACCGATACCAACAGCAACCACGAGGCCTTCTTCTACCCCAATACGGTGACGAATCTGGTTGGACCGGTGAACAAGACTTTGACGAACTTCGTCAACGCGGTCGAATTGGACGGCGACCCGCTATACTGGTATCTGGCAGCTCTCACCCAGGCCGACTATGATCACGCATCCAATTCCAGCTACAAGCAGCTCAACAGTGTGCTGCATACATTGACGTACAATGTCACCAACGTGAATGGCCGGCTGCAAATGCTCGTGGTGCCTTCAAATAATTATGCCGGCCCGGTGAGCATCCTGTTCTACGTCACTTCCGATCAGAGCTGGCAGAGCTACGATCAGCAGGTTTATACGTTTGCTTTTGGCGACACCCCCATTTCCGCGCAGAGCAACCCGGTCGCCGCCCTGGCGTCGGTGCCTTTTACCAATGTGATCCTCGGGACGTTTACCAACGGCGTGCCCGCCAGCCCGAGCACGAACTTCACCGCGGCCGTCAATTGGGGCGACAATTCCACCAACAGCGCGCTGGTCACCGCTAACGCCGCGGGCGAAAAGGCTGTGCTGGGGTCGCACACCTACCTGTATCCGGGCACCTACCCGGTTTATGTGCAGGTGCAAAGCGCCCTCGGAGCCAGTGCGACCGTTGTATCCCTGGTCAAGGTGACAGACCCGTCGGCAGCCGCGAGCGCGCCCATCACTGTGCGGACGATCGGGCAAGGGACGGTGCTGCCCGATTATAACGGTGTGCTGCTCTCGGTGGGCAGCAATTATTCCGTAGCGGCCCAATCAACGCCCTTGTGGGTGCTGGAAAGCTGGACCGATGAGTATGGGTTTGTGCTGGGCACCGACGCCAATCTGGTGTTCACCGCGTATCCCGGCCTGGCGTTGACCGCCACCTTCGTCAACGTCCTCCCGCCGACGCTGACCATTGCTTCCCCCCGGCCCGGCAAGGCCGTTACCAATTTGTATTCCGCCCCGGCGATGGTAACCGGCACCGTCATTGACAACGTTCCTGTTAGCAACGTGTGGTACCAGGTCAACTCCGGCGGCTGGCAAGTTGCCTCCGGCACGACGAATTGGTCGGGCAGCTTCACCCCGGTTTACGGGGCGACTAATTTCATTCAGGCGTGGGCGGTTAACACCTCTGGCTTGCTATCACACATCACCAGCGTTTCGGTGGTGTACCTGGCGGGCGATGTGCTAACGGTGAGCACCAACGGCCTCGGCAAGATCACCCCGGCGCTGAACGGACAACTCCTGCCGTTGGGGTCGAACTACGTGCTGACAGCCGCCCCTGCCGGCGGCTTCGTGTTCGGCGGCTGGAGTGGCAGCCTCTCCGCGACCAACCCCGCGTTGAAGTTCACGATGGCTACGAATATGACGCTGACCGCGAACTTTGTGGACAACACCAAGCCGACGCTTGCCATCGCCAACCTCAAGGCCGGGCAGTGGCTCAGCAACGCCGTGTTCACGGTGACCGGCACCGCCAACGATAACTGGCAGGTAACCAATGTCTGCGTGAACCTGAACGGCGGCGGCTGGACCAACGCCCTGTTGGCCAACAATGGAACCAACTGGAGCGCTAGTTTGAACCTGGTGTCGGGCACGAACTACCTGTCCGTTTATGCCGTGGATCGGGCGGGGAATGCATCCACGACGACCAATCTGGCCTTTCACTACATCGTAAGCGGAGTGCTGCAAGTGCAGATGGCCGGCGGGCTCGGCACGCTGTCTCCCAATTATAACAATGCCCTGCTCGCCATCAACCAGGTGTATCGCATGAAGGTCACTCCGGGAACAGGCTTTGTCTTCACCAACTGGACGGGCGGAACCTCCCTGCCCTTTGCCGTATTAACCAACGGGGCCACGGTGCAGTTCTCCATGAGCAGCAATCTCACCCTGCAGGCGAACTTCCTTGATGTCGGCAAGCCTTCGTGCCCCATCGTTGCGCCTACTGCCAACCAGAAGTGGAGCAACGCGGTATTTACCGTGACCGGCACAGCCAAGGACAACTTGCAAGTCTCCAACGTGTGGTGCCTGACCAATGGCGTGTGGGGGTTGGCCGCGACCGCCAATGGTTGGACGAACTGGACGATCCCCGTTGCGCTGGTGCCGGGCACGAACACCGTGCAAGCTTACGCACAGGACGGGGCGGGGAATCTCTCGACGACCAGCCGGGTCAGCTTCGTCTATGTCCCTTCCGACCGGCTGACGGTGCTCATTTCGGGTCGCGGCTCGGTCTCCCCCAATTACAGCAATGCCTTCCTGGCGATCGGGGCCAACCTCACGATGACCGCCAAGGCCGGCGCCGGCTGCTTGTTCTCGAACTGGACCGGCGGCGTTGTGCCGAACGTCGTGGTGCTGACCAACCAACCGACGCTGAAGTTCACGATGCAGTCGAACCTGGTGTTGCAAGCCAACTTCATCCCCAACCCTTTCATTCCCAGCGCGGGCACGTACCAGGGCCTGTTCTACGACACAAGCAACGGAGTGGAGCAGGCCAGTTCCGGCTTCTTTAGCGCCACGGTCGGCACCAACGGGGTATTCACCGCCAAGATGCAGCAGGGAGCAAATAGCCTTTCCCTGGCCGGCCAGTTCTCCTTAACGGGCGCCTGGTTCACCAATTCGATCAAAGGTGCCAGCAATGTGAGCGCCTGGCTGCAGTTGGATCTAAGCGGCAACGATATGCTGAGCGGCGTGCTCAGCAACTCGGCCTGGACTGCCGAACTGACGGCCGATCGCGCGGTCTATTCCAAGACCAATCCTGCGCCCCAAAGTGGCAAGTACACCCTGGTGGTGCCGGGAAACGCGGATGCTGCCGTGGCGCCGGGCGGCAACGGTTTCGGGTGGGTGACCGTGGACACGAGCGGAAACGTGACCTTTGCCGGCATGCTGGGAGACGGCACGAAGGTCTCGCAAGGGTCGCTGGTGTCGAAGGCGGGGCAGTGGCCGCTCTACATCGCGCTGTATGCCGGGAAAGGCTCCATTCTCGGCTGGCTGGCCTTCACCAACGAAGCCGACCGGGACATTGACGGGGCGCTAACCTGGCTCCAGCCGGCAGCCGCGCCAGCGAGCCTCTACGCTGCAGGTTTTACTAATCAAGTCGAGGCCCTGGGGTCTGCGTATGTCTTCACCAATGGCACGCGAGCGCTTAGCCTGACCAACGGACTGTTGATCCTCGAAGATGGGAACCTGGCTCACCCACTGACCAACAGCTTCCTGCTGGGGACCAACAATGTGCTCTCCGGCACCAACCTCGCGCGCCTGAGCATCACCAACACCACCGGCCTGTTCAGCGGCACCGTGACGAACCCCGTGACGCGTAAACCCATTGCCCTCAGCGGTGCAGTTCTGCAAAAGCTGAACGAAGGATACGGCCTTTTCCTGGGCACCAACCAGAGCGGCGGCGTCGAGCTCCTGAATGGCCCGTAGCCGCCATTCTTTTCTTTAGTAGCGTAAGCCTCCGGCTGGCTTTAGTCCCGCCAACCTTCCAGGTTGGGCGCCCCGCGGGCATGCACGCGGCAAGCTGGAAGCTTGCCGGGACGGTCGCAAGCCGGAGGCTTACGCTACTACTCGGTGGCAGTGATGAGATACATCTCCCGCCGCCCTCAGCGCGTATGCATGAAGCACGTCGGTAGGGACGCGTTCCACCGCGTCCCAGTATTCCAAGGACGCGGTGGAACGCGTCCCTACCGGCAAACGCCTTCATGCATACGCGCTGCGCCGCCCTGGATTTCCATTTCGCGGGCTTGCCGGGTGGGCGGGGCTTCGGTTACAATTCTCCGATTGCGCTGGGCCGGTGCAGCGAGTTGCCAGAGTAGCTCAGGGGTAGAGCAGAGGACTCATAAGCCTTTGGTCGGGGGTTCAAATCCCTCCTCTGGCACCAGTTCACATTGGCTTGGCCCGCGAGAGCACTGAATGTTGAAGCCGACCTCAGGCTTGTAATGCCTCTGACCAGCGATGACCCATCTGGTGCCGGAACCATGGCGGCGCTGCAGCCGGCCACCCAGGCCCCTTCCTCTCCGAGCGCCGCCGCGGGGCGACAGCCGGGGCGCAGTCGTGACTGGCTTTTTGCGCTGTTCCTGCTGGCGGCTACGTTGCTGGCTTACCTGCCGGCTCTGCCGGGAGGGTTCGTCTGGGACGACGACGCCTGGACCACGAGGATTCCCAAGCTCACGCAGGATGGTGCAGGCTTGTGGCAGATGTGGAGCAAACCGGGGGCGTTGCAGCAGTATTACCCGCTTACCGGAACCACGTTTTGGCTCGACCACCAGCTCTGGGGCACCTGGACTCTGCCCTACCACGTCGAGAACGTCGTGCTCCACGCCTGCGCGGCCATGCTGCTCTGGAGGCTTCTGCGCAAGCTCCAGGTCCCGGGGGCATGGCTGGCTGGGGCTGTGTTCGCGCTGCACCCGGTCATGGTCGAATCGGCGGGCTGGATCACCGAGCGCAAGAATGTGCTGTCACTCTGCTTCTTTCTCGCGGCCCTGCTCGCCTATGGACAATTCACCGGGTTGTGGCGCGGGCCGGACCAAATGGCGGAGGCGGCGGGCAGCCCGTCCCGGCGGAGGAGGGCCTACGGGTGGGCCCTCTTGCTCTTTGTAGCCGCATTGCTGGCGAAGGCGACTGCCTTTTGTCTGCCCGCGGTGATCTTGCTGGCTTGCTGGTGGAAGCGCGGGGGCATCCTTTGGCGGGAAGACGTTTTGCCCACGTTGCCGTTCTTCGCTGTCGCCGTCATGCTTGGGACGGTCACGGCTTGGGTGGAAAGGAACACGGTCGGGGCCAAAGGGCCGGAATGGGCCTTCACCCTTGTTGAACGCTGCCTGATTGCGGGTCGCGCGCTGTGGTTCTACGCGGGCAAACTGCTCTGGCCGGCCCATCTGTGCTTCGTTTATCCGCAATGGCGCCTGAGCCCTGGCTCCTTTGTCCAATGGCTCTACCCAGCGGCGGCGGCGGGCGCGTTGATGGCGCTCTGGCTCCTGCGCAGCCGAATCGGGCGCGGGCCGGCGACAGCGGCCTTCTACTTCGCGGGCACCCTCTTCCCGGTGCTGGGATTCATGAACGTGTACGGGATGCGTTTCTCATTTGTGTGGGACCATTGGGTTTACCTCTCTAGCCTGGGGCTGATCGCCTTGGTCTGCGCGTTGGCGGCGAGCGCGGTAGAGCGTTTCGGCTCGCCCTGGCTCCTGTATGCCGTCGCGGCGGTGCTGTTGCCGGTGCTGGGCGTCTTAACATGGCGGCAATGCGGCATGTACGCGGACCTCGAAACCCTCTGGCGTACCACCATCGCCCGGAATCCAAGCTGCTGGCTCGCCCAGAACATGCTTGGATTTCACCTCGCCGAGCAGGGGCGCATAGACGAAGCCATCGAGCAATACAAGGTGGGCCTTCGCGTGAGGCCGGACGATGCGGGTGTCCACAACAACCTGGGCGCTGCCCTGCTGGGCAAAGGACAGGTGGATGAGGCCCTTGGCCACTACCGGGAGGCTCTCCGCCTTAGCCCGAATTACCTGGAGGCTCATTGCGGCCTGGCGGAGGCCCTTGAAGCCAAAGGCAGGAACGATGAGGCGGCGTTACATTACCGGGAAGCTATACGGCTGAAGCCGAAATACTTCGTGGTGCACCTTGCGCTCGCCAGGAATCTGTCGCGTGCCGGGCATGCCCGGGAGGCGGCTTCCCAAATGGAGGAGTTTCTGCGCGCCTGCCCCAGCGTAAACCTGGAAGCGCAGAGCAGCCAGATTCGCGAGCCTTCGATAACTGCGTTGAATAATCTCGCCTGGCTGCTGGCCACTAGTTCCCAGGCGCAGGACAGGGATGGCGTGCGGGCGGTTGGCTTCGCAGAACGCGCGTGCGAGTTGACGCAATACAGGGATACGGTCCTGGTCGGCACGCTGGCCGCGGCCTACGCCGAGGCTGGACGGTTCGCCGAAGCGGTGACGAGCGCGGAAATGGCCGTTGCACTGGCTACCCAAGCCGGCGACCAGCCGCTCCTGGCCAGGAACCGCCAGCTCTTGGAACTGTATCGCACGGGGCAGCCGTGCCGGGAACCCTCTAATGCGGCTCCGTCACAGCCGGGCCCGCCCCATTAGCGCGGCGGCTCCCGAGCCTTGTCTTTCCCCGTCCAATTTGCATTCCGCTCGCCCTCTCTCGCTTGGGCTTTTCAAACACCCTCTCAGAGGGCGCCAACGAGCACTTCCTGTAACTCACCAGGCGTCAGCGCAACCGGGTTCGCCTTCATGCTGCTGGCTTTGGCGGATTTCTCGACCAACTCCGCCACGTGCTCCTGCTTGATGCCGTAGGTGCCAAGGCCCGGAATGGCTAGGTCACTTACCAGTTGCCGCACCCATTCCACGCCCGCCTCGGCTGGGGCATCGGCGCGGCCAGTGAGGATGCGGGCTACTTCCTGGTAGCGGTGCAGGATCTCGCTGGCCGGCTGGCGTTGGCGGAGGGCGCGCAGGTTCATTTCCATCACGTGCGGCAGCAGCGCGGCGCAGACCGCGCCGTGCGGGGCCGGGAACATGCCTCCTATGGGCCCGGCGAAGCCGTGCACAGCGCCCAGGCCCGCATTGGCCAGGGCCAGCCCGCCGAACAGGCCGGCCACGGCCATGTCCTGGCGCGCGGTGGCGTTGCGGCCATCGCGGAAGGCCGTGCGCAGCGAGCGGGCGGCGCGGCGCAGGCCTTCGACGCAGAGGGCGTCCGTGATGGGGTTCGGGCGCGAGCAGACGTAGGGCTCGATGAGCTGCGTCAGGGCGTCCAGGCCGGTGCTGGCGGTAACGGCAGGCGGGAGGTCGTAGGTCAACTCCGGGTCCACGAGCGCGATCTTCGCCAGGAGCAGCGGGCTGCGCAGGCTGACTTTGACGCGGTGCGGCGGCGAGGCGAGCACGGCATTGCGGGTGACCTCGGAGCCGGTGCCGGCGGTTGTCGGGATGGCTATGAACGGGGCGGGAGCGCGGGTCAGCCCTTTGCCGCGGCCAATGACCTCCAGGTAATCAAGCAGGTCGCCTTCATTGGTGAGCATGGCGGCGATGGCCTTGCCGGCATCGAGCGCGCTGCCGCCGCCGAAGCTGATTACGAGATCGCAGTGTTCCTTTCTGGCGGTGGCGACGCCCTCCTGCACCGTCTCGATCTCCGGCTCGCCGGGCACTGAGAACACGGTCGGGGTGATGCCGGCTTCACGCAGCAGGGCAAGCAATGACTGGGCGCGGCCAGGCGTGCGGCCGGTGACGACCAGCGCGGCACGGCCCAGGTCCTTCGCCAGCGAGGGGAGCGTGCGCAGCGTGCCGGCGCCGAAGATGATGCGCGCGGCGGTGGCGAACTCGAAGGTCACTTTGGGGTTCAAGCTTTAGCCGTAGATAGAGGAAAGACGGTTAACGCAAAGACGCAAAGGTGTGGAAGGTCTTGGTTCACATTGTCGTAGCATTAGGTTCCGGAGCATGCAGCGGCCTGGTGGTCTCAACGGAATAATGCCTCGCAGGCTTTGCGCCTTTGCCCCTTTGCGCCTTTGCGTTGGAATTCAAGGCTTGCCTCACCAGCCCTGGTCATCGGGAAAGAGGTTGCTGAACTTCACGCTCGAGCGCGGCTCCGTCATCATGGAAGCGACGGCGTCCCGCCAGGCCTGGTAGTGGCGCGTTTCCTTATGGGCACCCGGGGCCTGCGCATCGCGATAGACCTCCACCAGCACGAAGCGGGTGGGGTCGTCCTGCTGCTGGGCGACGTCGAACCGCGCGATGCCCGGCTCCTTGATGCTCTCCCGGGCGTTGGCCAGCGTGACCTGCTTGAAGGCCTCGACGCATTCGGGCTTTACGTGAACATGGACATGAACGATCAGCATACTCATGGCGTGTCAACCTGCTAAAGGCTTCGAACTGTTCGACCCGAGAATGAGCAAGCCGCCAGCCCGCTTCAACTCTTTTGATCGCCCATCCTTCTCACTTGGTTTCGCAGGGACGCCTCGCCGAGGCGTCCGTCTCTGGCGCACGCGGACACCTCGGCGAGGCGTCCCTACCGGCTACCGCTTCATTGCCTCGGCATTGGTGGCACCGGTGGGTTTATAGAGGCCCGCTTTGATGAACGGCTCGAGGTAGGCCCCGTAGCCCTCCTTCTGCATGTCCTCGACGGGGATAAAGCGCAGCGAAGCCGAGTTGATGCAATACCGCAGGCCGGTCGGCCCCGGCCCGTCGTTGAACACGTGGCCCAGGTGCGAATCCGCCGTGCGGGACCTGACCTCGGTGCGGTCCATGCCGAAGGTATGATCAGGCCGCTCGACCACTTCCTGGCTCTTCAGGGGCTGGGTGAAGCTGGGCCAGCCGCAGCCGGAGTCGAACTTGTCAAGCGAGCTGAACAGGGGCGTGCCGGACACCACATCCACGTAGATGCCCGGCTTCTTGTTATCCCAGAACTCGTTGCGGAAGGCGGGCTCGGTGGCGGCGTGTTGCGTCACGGCGAACTGCATGGGAGTCAGCTTCTGCTTCAGCTCCTGCGCGGAGGGCTTGGAGTATTTGTCCATAACGGCGTTGGTAGATGCGGGCAAAGCCGCCGGCGGATTGCTGGCGGTCGTCTGCGATTGCGCGGGGGAGCAACCGGCCAGCAGCAAGGCCGCCAGCGCGGCAGCCGCGGCCAGACAGTTCGTTGTTCTCACCCGGTTCATGAAGAACCATAGCACATGGGGACGCGTGGGTGGAGCGCAGCCTTCAGCACGTGTCTATGCGGAAGACTTTTAACGCAAAGACGCAAAGGCGCGAAGGCGCAAAGGTCTTGGACTTCTCAATCCATGACCTCGAACGGCACTGTTTGTCTGGCATCACCGGGGACGTAGAAAGGGGCCTTCTCCCCTTTGCGTCTTTGCTCCTTTGCGCCTTTGCGTTGAATTCCGACTCATTGTTACGGCTGAAGGGGCTGCGCTCCTCCAGCACCGCGGCCTACCCATCCTCATGTCGTGTGGCGAAGTAGTCCCGTACGTATTGATGCATGAGGGGCTTGGCGGAGTTCCAGCGCCAGGCGCCGTGGTCATCCAGCGCGATGTCGGCGCCGGGGTCGAACTCGAACCTTTTGAACTCCTCGTGCCGGGAGGCGTATTTGCGGTCCTTCAGGTCGCCATGCCACAAGTGCACCAGCGTTCCTTCCAGGCCGCCGACGCTGCCGCGCACGCTCTGGAAGAGCGGCTTGGCCCAGGCAAGGTAGTGCTCGGCCCAGCGGGGGTTCATCTGCAGGTATTTGCAGCCGTAACCGAAACGCCCGAGCGCGGCGCTTACAATGGCCCGATTGCCGCTGCCCATGATGCAGGCGTCGTAAAAGCCATGCGCTTGGAGAACGTCGCGGCGTCCGGCCCATGCCAGCCCGGAGTTCCAGCCCTGCAAACGCATGTTCTGGTCCAGGACACCGGCGTCCACAGCCCCGGTGGCCAGGCCGTGCGCCAGCGAGTAGCCCGGGAAGCAGTTCTGGGGATGGTCCAGGTCTTCGGGCGCCGCGTCCCGCCCCAGCTCGCAAACATCCTGGAACGGCTGGGCCAGCACGCACTGCTCAAGCAGCTCGCTAGTGGCCTGCGCCCAGTCCGCGCGCTGGAAGACGACGTCGCAGTCCACCCAGGCGACGTTGCGGCAGGCGGGGGGCAAGGCGTTCAAGGCGAGGTTGAGCAGCCGCTCCTTTTGCCACATCACGTCACGGGCCTGCAACTGCAGCAGCACGTCCGCGTCGCCCTGGCGCAGCTCGAACTGGCCGTCGAAGGTTAGTTCGACCGTGATCAACGGCGCGATCATTCGCCCCCGAAACACGTGGTAGTTTTGCAGCCGGCGGTGATACCGCTGTGGGTTGAAATAGCTGGTGATGGCCCAGAGAGGCGCGTCCGGCAGTGCGGCGGCGCTCATGCTCGCGCTCCATCGGCGGGCGCCTCGGCCTTGCGGACCAGCGTAAGGCCGTCGAAGAAGGGGAGGTCGAACACCTGCAGGCCCGGGTCGCGCTTGAGCGTGTCCATGAAGCACTTCACCCGGTGCTCGTAAACGCAGCCCGGGCCGTAAACCCGCGATGGGCGCACGCGCACGCTGTCATGAAAGAGCGCGATGCCATTGGGCGCCAGTCGGCCGGCGAAGGCCTCGTAATCGAAGCGCGCCTGCTCTTCGGAATGATAGCCATCCACGAACAGCAGGCCCACGGGCGGCAGCGAACGGTAAGTATCGGTCTGGACGAACTGCTGCGTGGTCATGCAGAAGTGCCGCACGTTGCTGATTCCCAGCCCTTCGAAATGCTCCGCCACGGCTTTGGGAGCCTTCCAGAAGTCGTCCACCAGCGATGGGTCAATGAAATAGACCGTTCCCTTTTCCACGTTGTCCGCCAGCGCTTTGCCCAGGAGCAGCGGGACGAAGCCGCGGTAGGAACCAATCACGACGGCTGTCTGCGGGCGCAGCACACGCGCCAGCCCGTAGTAGAGCCAGCCGAGGCCGAGGTTCAAATCCTCGCGCCGCTGGCCGTGTCCCATACGGAGCAGTTCCGGGTTCTCGAATAGTCTGGCAACCCAATCATTCATAGTGCTGGGGTCGGGCGACTTGGATACTCGACCCCGCGAGGAAAGCAAGCGGGTTTTCGGGGCTTTTCGAATGGAGAGGGCCTTGTGTGCGCCCGTTATGGCCCTTGCGAGTGCCCGGTGTGTCTCCCATGTGGTCCGGGCCCCATGGGAGACACACCGGGCACTAACCGGGGCCTCGCACGGCCCACACCGGCTGCGCAGGGCGAAGAACTCTCTCGGCCGCCCGCCCGATTTCTAATGCACCAGCAGCGTTCCCTCGTGGCTAAGGGGCAGGAACTGACCGCCGCCGACGTATTCCAGCTCGACGGCGCTATCGGCGCCGCCGCTCAGGTAGCCTGCCGGACCCGCCGTCGTGGTGCTCTTCAGGACATAGACACCGCCGCGGGAGTATTCGCCCGCCACGAACGTGCCGGCGGCGGAGCAAGCCGTCGCCCTCCAGATAGTGCTGGTCAAATAGGGCGTCGCCGCGCGCCCCCAGGTTGCCCCGGCATCGGTGGAAAGCCAGAGCCCTTGGCCCTGGTCCGAACCGACAGCCAGGTGCGTGCCGTCGGCGGAGGACGCTGCCGAGAGCCAGCCATTGCTCGGGGCGCCGGCCAGCAGCCACGTGGCGCCCGAGTCGTTGGACACATAGACCTGCGCTCCGCCGGCGGCGAGCAGGCGGCTCCCGTCCGCAGACGAGGCCGCCGCGGTCCAGGAGTTTGTAGGGGCGCCGGCAGAGGGGGTCCAATTCGAGCCGAAATCACTCGACAAGTAGATCGCGCCCCCGAGGGCCACCGCGACCAGGTGCGAGCCGTCCGTGGAGGAGGCGAGGCCGGTCCAGTTGGTGACGGGGGCGGTTGCGGACTGGAACCAATTGGAGCCGTAGCTCAGGGAAGCGTAGATCCCGCCGGTGTTGGCCACCGCGGCGAAGTGCGAAGCATCGCTCGAGCAGGTCATGCCCGACCAGATAAGGGAGTTGGTAAAGACTTCGGTAAAGTTTGTGCCGAAGTCCGTGGACAAGTAGATGCCGCCGCCGGCTGGCGCGGCCAGCGCCAGGCGGCTGCCATCGGCGGATTCGCAAAGGTAAGCATCGGGCTGGCCGCCCGGGAGCGAGGTCCACGTAGCGCCCCCATCCGCCGAAACGTCAATCCCGCGTTTGCCTGATATCGCCAAATGGAGACCGTCAGGGGAAGAGACCGCGGACACCCAATTGGCTGACGGCGATGCGGGGGCGAGGCTCTGCGTCCAGGGGGCCAGCGGCCCCAACACGTTGTTCGCCAGGACTAATTGCCCGGCGTTCTGGGCCAGTTGCCACCCATAGCCGGAGCAGCCGACGGCCATGCGGTCGCCAATATTTGGCGCCGCCGGGAGAGTAACCGTCACCGCTTGCGAGGTGTTCGTCACGAGATAGGCGGTATTCGGAGCCGCCTGCGCGGCCAGGCCGGAGACCACCTGCCATGTCAGGGCGCCGGCCAAGTTGGTCAATCCGGCACCGCTGCCGGAGAACGCGCCGGTGAACCGGTTGGCCGGATTGTTGAAGCTCAGCGCGTTGCCGTAGGCGCCGGCGGAAAGCCCGCCGGTGACCACGCCGCCCGCAGTGATCGCATAAGGCGTGGGCGTGAGCAGTTGGCGGGCGGACAGCGTGACGAAGCCCGCCGCGCCATTGGTGCGCACGGCGATCTCCAGCCACCGGGGGGCGCCGGTGAAGACTCCGCCGCCGAAGTCCGGCGTGATGGTAAACAGGCCGTTGCTGACGGCGATGGCAGAGTTGGTGAGCGGCCCGGCGATGACGTTGGTGGGCAGACTCGCAGAATCGTAAATGGTGGTCCGGAAGTCATACGTGCCGCTGGCGGGTTCTCCGCCGGAGGCAAGCTGGCCCTGGTAGGTGAAGGCGGTGCCCTGGCCGCGGCTGGAGAGTGGGTCCAAGACCAGGCAGGCGGCTGCCGCCAATAGCCCGCAAGCTTTCAAGTTCATCATGTCTCGATCCAAATGCGCCGAGGCCAATGCCATCGGCTGGCTTGCGTATGGTGGTAGCAAAAGACCCTTCCACAGGCCTGGGCTTCGTGCAACCGGCGGGCTGAAGCAGACACGGATCGCACGAATTGCCGCGAAGCGGGGGGCTGCAGGCCGGCCGTTCCAAAACAACGCTTGTTCTCGCGCCCGGCAATCCAATAGCCTTGCCGCGTGGATGCAATCCCACGATCACGGATTGCCCGTGACCCGGTCTGCCCAGAATTTATGAAGACGACAAAGCTCTCCTTCAGCAACACCTCGGTCCTGCTGGTTTCCGGCAGTCTGCTCCTCGCCCTGGCCAGCGGCTGCGCGGCCCCCCGGCACGCCCACTCGACCCCGCAATGGCCGGCGAGCCAGGTCTCGTCCTCGGACCAGCCCGACCCCAATTGGCTGGACCACGACCGTGACCGCCCGCAGCCGCGCGTGATCGTGCCGGCCACTCCCGGCTCGCAAGCGCAGCCCGGCAAGCCGCCGTCCGATGCCACAGTCCTGTTCGACGGCACTGACCTCTCGAACTGGTGCAGCATGGACGGCAGCCCGACCAAATGGATTATGGGAGACGGCTACATGGAATGCGTGAAAGGCAGCGGCTACGCCCGCACCAGGCAGAACTTCGGCGACTGCCAGCTCCATGTGGAGTGGGCCACGCCGGTGCCCGCGCACGGCGAGGGACAAGGCCGCGGCAACAGCGGCGTCTTCTTCGGCCTGGATCGCTACGAGGTGCAGGTGCTGGATTCATACCAGAGCAAGACTTACGCCGATGGGAGCGCGGGCGCGATTTACGGGCAATACCCGCCGCTGGTGAACGCCTGCCTGCCTCCCGGCGAATGGCAGATCTACGACATCATCTACACCGCCCCGCGCTTCAATGCCGAGCGAAAGCTGATCTCGCCCGCGCGGATGACCGTCTTCCAGAACGGCGTGCTCATTCAGAACAATGTCACGCTGACCGGCCCCACGGGCTGGCTCGAACGCGCGCCCTATCAGCCCCACCCCGAGAAGCAGCCCATCTCGCTGCAGGACCACGGCAACCCGGTGCGCTTCCGCAATATCTGGGTGCGCGAGCTGGGCAAGCCGGGCAAGAAGGAGTTCACGCTGGCCGGCAGCCTGCTCGACACGTACACCGGCCAATACGGCGCTATCGAGATTGCCCGCGACGGCGACCAGTTGGTGGCGACGGTGGGCGGCGTGCGGTTCCTGCTATTTGCCGAGTCGCCCACAAAGTTCTTTGCGAAGACGACGGATGTGCAGATCGAGTTCCCCGAAGGCGGGCACGGCAAGCCCACGCGGCTGATCTGGTCCGTAGGCGAAGGCGCGAACGAGGCGAAGCGAAGCAAGTAGGGCCGTGGTCCGCGTGGGGCGCACCTTGGCAATCAACCCGGAGCGCGCCCGTCCTCGGGCGCAGCAGCGTCCAACACTGGCAGCGCGCCCACCCGCTCGAGCGTTGCTGCGCCCGAGGACGGGCGCGCTCCGCGCCGTTTGGCTCCTGCTGTTGCTCGCCTTGGCGGCGTGGGCTGAGGAGCCGCCGGTCATCCCCGTGGGCCTGGACGCCTATCGGCAATGGGCGCGATGGCCCTGCCAGCGGATCGGCGAGCGCGCTTACATGCGCAGCACTTACGACCGGCGCGGCGGGAACGAGGGCGCGGACGCCAGCCATTTCCTTTACCAGCTCGCCGACGATCGCAACGTGACGCTGGATGTGCAGGGCCCGGGCGTACTCTACTTCGCCCGCTACAACCATTGGCACGGCAGCCCCTGGCATTACGAAGTGGACGGGCGCGACCACCTTATCCAGGAAACCAGCACGGCCGATCCCGCCCACCCGGCGCCGGGCTCCGTCTTCCTGCCGGAGGCAGCCTTCCCGAATCCGCTGACGTGGACGTGGTCGGAAACCCGCGGCGCGGACTTAACCTGGGTGCCGATTGGGTTCGAGCGCTCGTTCCGCATGGCGTATTCGCGCACGCACTACGGGACGGGCTACTACATCTACCACCAGTTCGTGCCGGGCGCGAAGCTGTCGCACCCGGTTCGTGCCTGGGATGAGACCGCCGCGCCTGACAAGGACGTGCTCGAACTCATATCGCGCGCCGGCACGGATTTGCTGGCAGGGCCGGGGCAGACGGGCGGGCACAAGTTCAGGGAGGTGTCGGCCATTGCCGTCGTGCCGCCGGGCGATTACCGGGAACTTACAGTGCTCGACAACGGCCCGGCGATGCTGCGCGCGCTGGACTTCTACGTGCCGCGCGAACAGGCCGTCGAGTTCGGCCGCGCCCGGCTGCGCATCACCTGGGACGAGGCCCCGCGCCCGTCGGTGGACGCGCCGATCGCGCTGTTCTTCGGGGCCGGCACACTCTACAACCGGGACAACCGCGAGTACCTGGTGAAGGCCTTCCCCGTCAGCGTGCGCTTCGGGGCAGACTTCGTGCATTTGGCCTGCTACTTCCCGATGCCGTTCTTCCGGTCCGCCCGGGTCGAGCTGTCGAACGGTTCGAGCCGCCCGCTCGGGGTGCGCTGGTCGTTGCGGCACGAGCCGTTCAAGGGGCGCCCGGCGGACGTGGGCTACTTCCACGCGACCTACCGGGACCACGGAACTCCGACGCCCGGCCATGACCTGGTCCTGCTCGACACCCACGAGGTAGAAGGCGGAGGAGACTGGTCGGGCCAACTGGTGGGCACGTCGTTCATCTTCTCAGACCGCGCGGTGCTTGGCACGCTGGAAGGTGACCCCAGGTTCTTCTTTGACGACAGCCAAACGCCGCAGGCCCAGGGCACGGGCACGGAGGAATGGGGCGGCGGGGGAGATTACTGGGGCGGTCAGAACATGACGCTGCCCTTCGCGGGGCACCCGACCGGCGCTCGCAACGCGAAGGAGGCCAAGTGCGAGGAGGACCAGGTCGAATCCGCCTACCGCTTCCTGCTGGCCGACCTGATGCCCTTTGGCAGGAACGCCCGCATTTGCCTCGAGCACGGCGGCCAGGATGAATCCACCGAGCACTACCAGACGGTGACCTTGTGGTATGGCGTCAACCGGCCCTCGTTGGTCAAGACCGACGAGCTGAAGGTCGGAGACGAGGCGAGCGAGGCGGCCCACGGGTATGTTTCGCCCGAGGCCGGCGCGCCCTACGCGATCACCTCCCGCTACGAATGGGGCGTGGACACGCTGAAAGGGCAGGAGATTTACCCCGAGCAGACAGATGTGGGCCGGAAGACCGCCGGGCGCTCGGAGTTCAACCTGAAGCTCGTGCCGGACAATTTCGGCGTGCTGCTGCGCCGCAAGCTGGATTACCAATACCCGAACCAGCGCGCCGAGGTGTTCGTGGCCAGGACTAAAGCAGGCAAAGTGGCCGGCAAGTTCGAGCCGGCAGGGGTGTGGTACCTGGCCGGAGCCAACACCTGCGTGTATTCCAATCCCAAGGGCGAACTCGGCGCCACGCAGCACGTCGTGCAGACCTCCAACCGCCGCTTCCGCGATGACGAGTTCCTGCTGCCGCGGGGGCTGACCCGGGGCCGCTCGGAAATCCGCGTGCGGGTGCAGTTCACGCCTCTGGAGGTCCCGCTCTTCCCCGGGCAGCCGCTGCCGGAATTGGCCTGGAGCGAGCTGCGCTACGACGCCTATTGTTTTGTCCTGCCGGATGGAAGATTATCGCAGTAGCGTAGGCCTCCGGCTCGCGCCTGTCCCGGCAACCCTCTGGGTTGCGGCACAAGACACCCCACCGCACAATCCAGAGGATTGTTGGGACTACCGCAAGCCGGAGGCTTACGCTACTCACATTGAGCCCATCACGCACGTATGAGCAAACGCACCACCCTGGAAGTCCTGTTCACGCCGGCGGACTTTGCCGCCCTCAAGCACCGGGAGTTGGCCGGCACGGTATGCGTCGTGTTCGATGTGCTCCGGGCCACGAGCACGATGGTAACCGCGCTGGCGCATGGCGCGGCGGCGATCATCCCGGTAGAGGAGATTGGAGAGGCGCTGGCCCTGCGCCGGCAGGACCCCGGCCTCCTGCTGGCGGGCGAACGGGACGGCGTGCGCATCCCGGCCGAGCTGACGGGGAGCATCCCCTTTGATCTCGGCAACTCGCCGCGGGAGTTCACGCCCGAGCGCGTCCGCGGGCGCACCATCGCGATGACTACGACCAACGGCACCCGGGCCTTGCGGGCTTGCGCGCCGGCCACAGCCGTGTGGGTCGGCTCATTCCTGAACCTGGGCGCGACTGTGCGGGCCATCGAGGCGGACTCCCCCGCCGACTTGCTCCTGGTCTGCAGCGGCACGCACGACCAGGCGGCCTACGAGGACGTGCTCGCCGCCGGCGCGCTCTGCGATTCCGTATGGGCGAGGTATGCCGGCGGCGCCGTGGCCGACTCCGCGCGGATGGCCCGCGCGCTCTTCGGCTCAGCAAAAGGGGACCTGGGGGCGGCGTTCGCGCAATCGCGGAATGGGCGAAGGCTGCTGGCGCTGCCCGAGTTGAGCAGAGACGTGGCCTACTGCGCCCAACTGGACAAGCTCAGCCTCACAGCCGCGATGGGGAAAGACGGCTTTGTCCGCAGCAACGCAGGCACTCCGCCGCCGAGATGATTAGGCCCGCCAGCGATGGCGCCGCCGGACAACCGGCGTATGTCGCGCCCATCTGGCGGATAGCTCCCGCCGGAGATGGGCGCAGGCACCCAATGCCGGGCGGCTCAGCGCCCGGCCACGACCTCACTAGGGGCAAACGATGAATATGCGGTAAAACCGTTGTGCCGCCGCACCGGCATGGTCCGTATAGGTCGCTGTTGCGCCGGTCGCCGTCACGTCCGGCGTCAGGTCCGTCCAGCTTGCCGCAGCCGGAGGACTGACCAGGTCCGTCGTGTACTGCACCCGATAGCTCCAGCCCGCCAGCGAACTCCAAACCAGCGTCACGTCGGTGTCCGACATGGTCGTGGATAGAAGCTCCGGCTGCGAAACGATGCTGAGTGTCACCGAATCGTCGGCGGTGCAGCCGTTGTGATCCGTCACTGTCACGGTGTACGTCATGTCAGCCGTCGTCAGCGTCGCCGTGGGATTGGCAACCGTCGCATCCGACAATCCAGTGCTCGGGCTCCAGTTGTACGTGTATGGGCCGGTCCCGCCGCTGGCCGTCGGACTGCCGCCGATCACAATTGCGCTGCCTGCGCACACTGTCTGGTCGGCGCCGGCATCCGCGGTCGGCGCCGCGTTCACCGTTACCGTGCCGCTGCCGCTGTTGGAGCAGTGCGTCGCGCCGTCCGTCACGGTTACCGTGTAGATGGTCGTCGAAGCGGGCGATACCGTGATCGAGGCCGTGGTCGCCCCGCCTGGGCTCCACAGGTAGCTCGGACTGCTGGCGTCAGTGGTTGCCGTCAAGGTCGCCGAACTGCCCGCGCACACCGCCTCGGAATTCACGCTCGCTGTGGGGAGCGGGTTGACCGTTACCGTGCCGCTGCCGCTGTTGGCGCAGCCCGTCACGCCGTCCGTCACCGTGACCGTGTAGGTGGTTGTCGCCGCCGGCGACACCGTGATCGAGGCCGTGGTCGCGCCGCCCGGGCTCCACAGGTAGCTCGGACTGCTGGCGCTGGTCGTCGCGGTCAGGTTGGCCGAACCGCCCGCGCAGATGGTCAGGGAGTTCACGCTCACCCCCGGCGGCGGGTTGACCGTCACCGTGCCGCTGCCGCTGTTGGCGCAGCCCGTCAGGCCATCAGTCACCGTCACGGTGTAGGTGGTGGTCGCCGCCGGCGATACGGTGATCGAAGCGGTAATCGCGCCGCCCGGGCTCCACAAATAGCTGGGACTGCTTGCGCTGGTCGTGGCCGTGAGCATGGCCGAACCGCCCGCGCAGATGCCCTGCGAATTCACGCTCACGGTTGGCAGCGGATTCACCGTCACCGTCCCGCTGCCGGTATTGACGCAGCCGGTCACGCCATCGGTCACCGTCACCGTGTAGGTGGTCGTCGCAGCCGGGGAAACGGTGATGGACGCTGTGGTGGAAGCAGCCGGATCATCCCACAGGTAGCTCGGGCTGCTCGCGCTGGTGGTCGCCGTTAACAGTGCCGAACCACCCGAACAGATACTCTCCGAGTTCACGCTTACCGCCGGCAGGGGGTTGACCGTCACGGTGCCGCTGCCGCTGTTGGCGCAGCCGGTCGTGCCATCGGTCGCCGTCACCGTGTAGGTGGTCGTGGAGGCCGGCGAGACCGTGATCGAGACCGTCGTGGCCCCGCCCGGGCTCCATAGGTAGCTCGGACTGCTAGCGCTGCTCGTGGCGGTGAGCATGGCCGAGTCGCCCGCGCAGATGGCTTGCGAATTCACGCTGACCGTTGGCAGCGGGCTCACCGTCGCAGATGCGACACTGGAGAGCAGGGCCCCGCCGCAGCCGGAGACCACCACCTGGTATTGAGCATTGGCGGTAAGCGCCGGCGTGGTGTAGCTGCTCCCGCCATTGCCCAGCGCAATCGGCTGGTTGCCCTTGTCCTCGCCGGCCCAGCCGCTGGAGTAGTTGTCCGCGTTATCTGTGTATCCGCCGACAATGAAGTTATTGAAGTAGCAATTCTCCGCGTCCCCGCCACCCGTGTTGCCGTTGAACAGCTTCAACTGGGCGATTGCGCCGGAGTAGGTGCCGGTGAGAGTGGTGGCCGTGCCGCCACAGGGCGTCACGATCAACACGTAGGCATTGCCGCAAGTCAGGGCGAATTGGACCCGCAAGCCGGTTCCTGTCCAGCCGACCCCGGAGTCCTGCGCACCCGTGACATCGTCCCAGAGG
>Ga0335069_10001810_pt1 | contig 33782 bp, 33 predicted proteins | sample Lox_Sample_11_FD_206714 | JGI IMG/M metagenome (GOLD analysis project Ga0335069, IMG submission 206714) | Soil microbial communities from Loxahatchee National Wildlife Refuge, Florida, United States - Lox_Sample_1.1 | ecosystem: Environmental > Terrestrial > Soil > Wetlands | place: USA...
CGATCGATAGGGGGCACCAATGTCTCAGCAAGACGTCGCTGACCACCTGCTGGAACGTTTGGGCGCGTGGGACGTCCAGCATGTGTTCGCATTCCCCGGTGATGGCATCAACGGGATCCTCGCGGCTTGGGGAGCATGGCGACCTTCTTGCCCGCGTTGAGCACTTCGGCGGCACGGGCGATGGCCGCGTCGTCGGGCGCGATGGCCGGGTATTCGATGCCCAGGCTGGAGGGCACCATCTTGAACGCGTGCTCGGGCGGTGATTACGGAGTGGGCACCGGGGCCCGGGGCGCCCACGACGAGCTGGCCGAAGTCGCCGACCTGCTCGGCGCGGGAGCGGCCAAGGCGCTGTTGGGCAAGGACGTGCTGTCCGACGAATTGCCTTGGGTCACCGGTTATATCGGGCTGCTGGGCACCCGGCCGAGCTACGAGCTGATGCGCGACTGCGACACCCTGCTCACGGTCGGATCCAGCTTCCCCTATACGCAGTTCCTGCCCGAATTCGGGCAGGCCCGCGCGGTGCAGATCGACGTCGACGGCCGGATGATCGGGATGCGCTACCCGTATGAGGTGAACCTGGTCGCCGACGCCAAAACGGCGCTGCGGGCGTTGATCCCGCATCTGCGCCGCAAGGAGGACCGGTCGTGGCGCGAAGGCATCGAGAAGAACGTGGTCCGCTGGTGGGAAACGATGGAGATGGAGGCGAAGGTCAGCGCCGACCCGATCAACCCGCTGCGAATGTTCTCCGAGCTTTCCCCGATGCTGCCCGATGATGCCATCGTGACAGCCGATTCGGGGTCAGCGGCCAACTGGTACGCACGGTGCCTGAAATTCCGCGGCACCATGCGGGGCTCGCTGTCGGGCACCCTGGCGACCATGGGCCCCGGCGTCCCGTACGCGATCGGCGCCAAGTTCGCTCACCCGCGACGGCCGGTCATCGCGTTCGTCGGTGACGGCGCCATGCAGATGAACGGCATGGCCGAGCTCATCACGATCAAGCGGTACTGGCAGGAGTGGGGTGATCCCCGTCTGATCGTGGCGGTGCTGCACAACAACGACCTCAATCAGGTCACCTGGGAAATGCGCGCCATGGCCGGCTCGCCGAAATTCGCTGAGTCGCAGACGCTTCCCGACGTCGACTTCGCCGGGTTCGCCGCCAGCCTGGGGCTGAACGCGATGGCCATCAAGGACCCGGACGAACTCGGGGACGCGTGGCGCAGCGCGCTTTCGGCCGACCGTCCCACCGTGCTGGACGTCTACACCGACCCCGACATGCCACCGATTCCGCCGCACGCCACCTGGGATCAATTCAAGGCGGCCACCAGCGCGGTGCTCGCCGGTGACGAGGACCGCGCCGGCTTCGTCAAGGTGGGCCTGAAGACCAAAGCGCAGGAGTTCTTGCCGCACAAGAAGGGGTGAGCGGACGTCGAGCCGGGTCGCTATCCGAGAGCTGAACGGGCACTACGCAAATCGTCGACGAATAGTTGGTACGACTCGTCATGTCGATCGCTGCGGTCGCGCAGCACCGCCGACGGGTGAACCGTCGCCACCACGACCGGCTCAGGGGTTAGGTGCGCATCGACGGACGTCGGCAGCGCTAACTGCTGACCGCGTTGAGCGGACACCCGAAATGCCGGTCCCAGCAAGGATTGCGCCGCCGTGGCGCCCAGGCACACGATCACTTGCGGCGCCACCGCCTCGATCTCGGCGATGAGCCACGGCCGGCACGCGACCACCTCGGTGCGACTGGGCTTTTGGTGTATCCGCCGTTTACCACCTTTGCGGGTGAACTTGAAATGCTTGACCGCGTTGGTCTGATACGTCAGCCCCGGGTCGATGCCCGCGTCTTCGAGAGCCCGGGCCAGCAATCGCCCGGCCGGCCCGACAAACGGCAGCCCGGCGCGATCCTCTTGATCTCCCGGCTGCTCACCCACCAGCATGATCGGCGCACCAGAGTGCCCGTGGCCGAATACCGTTTGGGTGGCGTCGGCGAAAAGCGGGCAGCCGTGGCAACTCTCGGCCGCGACTTTCAGCGCATCGAGCCCGCGATCCTCGGGCAGGTAGCGGGTGGCGTCGGTCGTATGGGTTGCGGCCATGGTTCCTTTTTAGCGACCGGCACAACCGGGGGGCCCCCGCTACCCCGCAAGCGGGGGCGCCCCATGAGTCGTGGGTCGCCGTCCGGGCCGCGTCAGCCCTTGCCAGTGATGGCGTCGCGAGCCCGGTCGAGCATCGCCGCGAACGGTCCGGCGGCAAGATTGGCCGCCTGGGACTCGACGCCGGCGTGCGGGCGAGTCGGCGCAATCGCCTCGGCGAGCTTGGCGGCGCGGCCCATCCGTTCGAGCTCTTCACTGCTCAGTTCCTCGCCCAGCTTGGAGAACTCCTCCTGCTCCTCATGCTCGGCGTGATCGACAACCGCATCGCGGAGTTCGGTCAGCTGCTGGGTGAACTCGGCGCTGTCGACATCAAGCTTCTCCAGGTTCTGCAGCACCGTCTTGGCCTCGTGCTCTTCGTGCAGTCGCTTGTCGACCACGGCGGCACCGTCAGCGAGCTTCCGCTTGGCGCGCGGATGGACGATTTCCTCTTCGGCCGTCTCGTGGACGGCAAGCAGTCGCCGAAGTTCGACGAAGGCCTTCTCGCGTTCTTGTCCAGACGCCGACAGTGTTTGCGCGAACAACGACTTGATCTGCTCGTGTTGACTGACAAGAAAGTCGACCACGTCGGTGGGCGACTTGATGGCGGTCTGAGCCATGGTGTCCTTCCCAATCTCATTCGGTTCAGCGCGCGGGCTGTTGCGCGCTGCTTTAGCGGCTACCCGACCAGTCGAGCCGCCAAACGGGTGTGGCCACGCACGGGCGGGGGTATTTCGTCTGCGGAACCGCGAGAGGGATGGGCGATGGGGGCCACCGAGATGGGCCGTCGGATGCGGCGGCTACCGCACCTGGCAATGCTGGCAGCCCTGCTCGTGGGGGCCGGGTGTTCGACGCCGGGAGCGTCGCTGGAAAGCGCGCCGGAGGTCACGGTGTAGTCGGTCGGGGCGATACTGCACGAGCCAGTGTGGTCGTATCGGACGAACGCCCTGCTCGCGCTCACCGACGATCACCGGCTGGCCGAGGTGAGGGCCGGTCACCACCCGGGAGACGCCAAGGCGCGGTTGTCGGCGCCCATGGCGGTGGGACGCAATCTGCAGATCAGCCAGAAAGACGATCGTCTGGCGTTCGTGCCGCAGCCCGAGCGCGGCCGGGTTGCCGTGGTGGACCTGCAAAGCCTGCGCCAGGTACGGGATTTCGATGCCGGGCCGGCACCGGCTTATCTGTCCGAAGACGCGGGGTTGCGGATGCTGCTGGCGCTGTCGTCGGACGGGATGTCGGTGACACCGGTGGACCAGTACGGCTTTGTCAAACGGCCGACCGCCGTTCTCACCGGTGATCCCGCGGACAGCATCGACGGCGCGAACCGCGGCCGCGAGATCGACTACCACCTGTATGGGTCGTCCGGGATCCGCCACTATCAGGGCTCCTCGTCGCCCGCGCGGGAGCGCGGCTCGCTGCACCGCGGGCGATGGCACCGGTGACCCGCAGCTATGTGGCCGGCCGCAACAGCAACACGCTGTATGCCGTCGACTCGCGCCGCCGCGGTGACGGCTTGACCGTGCTGGCCAGCACGCGGCTGCCATCGCCCATCCGCGAGCTGGGCACCAACGACACCGGGATTTACGCCGCCACCGATCACGAAGTGGCGGTGCTCGAGACGGATAGCTTCACCGGCGAGCAGAAGATTCCGGTCATCCGCGTCATCGACTACCGGGCCGGATTACCCGCTGCGGTCCAGTCCGCACCTCTTTCCGGGATGGCTCTGGGGCCGCACCGCGTGTATCTGACCCTGGCCGGCGCGCCCTATGTGGTGAGCGTCGCCAAGCCGCAACTGTGACGGCTGCCCCTTGGCACAAAGCCCGGTGAGCTACATTTCGGGCAGGTGCGGCCGCTAAGGAGGCATTGGCGTGACCAACCCGCAGGATCCTTATTGGCAGGAGTGGCAGACCCCGTTTACCTACGATCCGCTCGGGCGGCTCCCACCCGTTCCCCCGGAAGTGCCGCCGCCGGTCGTCACACCGCCGCCCCCACCGCCGTATCGCCCGCCGGTCAACACCTTGGCGACGCTGTCGCTGGTCTTCGCATTCCTGTTCGCGCCGGCGGGCGCGATACTGGGACACCTTGGGCTGGCGCAGATCCGGCGCACCGGCGAGCTCGGCCGGGACCGCGCGGTGGCCGGACTGGCGCTGTCCTATGTCTTCATCACCATCACCGTGGTCGCGCTGACTGCATGGGCCGCCCTGGCCGGCTTTCCCGCCACCCGCACCGCGGCCCCCACCAGCACGACCACGGGACCTCCGCCGCCCACCGTCGCGCCAGCCACCATAACGTCGCTGCTGCCGGGCCTTGATGCCCTGCGAAGCATCACCGCCGATCAGAATCTCGAAGCCGGCCCAACGCGGGATCATGCCGGCAGATCCGATGCAGATGTCGTCATCGACCGTGAGGAGTGCTGGGGAAGCTTCGCCCCCGGGACACCGGATGCCTACACCGTCGACGCCATCGCGGGCTACCACGCGGCGAAGTTCTCCGACACGCGCACGTTCTTCAAGTCGGTCGAAGTGCTGCAGGCGGTCATCGCATTTCGCGATCCGGCCACGGCCCAATCGGAGCAGGCGAAGGTGCTGACCGGATGGCGCCAATGCGGCGACTCAACGATAACCGCGACGATTCAGGACGTGGGGCCGATCCCCTTTTCGCTGAGCGCTCCTGCCGATGCCGGCAACGGCATCACCACGCTGGACCTGGCGCCGAAAGGATTACAGGTGCGCTCCGCCCGGGCGATCGCGGCGAAAGCCAATGTGGTGATCGACCTGGGCGTCACCTTCGGCGGCACCACCGACAGCGATCGTCCTAGGCTCGTCGCCGTCAGCATCGCCAACTACATCCTCAACAAGATCCCCGGCTGACCGCGCACCACGATGACCGGCCCCCGTAAGGTGGATCCATGAAGTATCTCGACGTCGATGGGGTCGGCCGGGTCAGCCGGATCGGCCTGGGCACCTGGCAGTTCGGATCGCGCGAGTGGGGCTACGGGGACAGCTATGCCTCCGGGGCCGCGGGCGACATCGTGCGGCGCGCCCTTGCCCTGGGGGTGACGCTGTTCGACACCGCCGAGGTGTACGGGCTGGGCAAAAGCGAGCGGATCTTGGGCGAAGCGCTCGGCGACGACCGCGACAAGGTCGCGGTGGCCAGCAAAATCATGCCGGTCGCTCCCTTCCCCGCCGTGATCAAGCAGCGCGAGCGCGCCAGCGCGCGGCGGCTGGGCTTGGACCGCATCCCGCTGTACCAGGTCCACCAACCCAATCCGGTGGTGCCCGATTCGGTCATCATGCCCGGAATGCGGGACCTGCTGGACAGCGGCAACATCGGCGCGGCCGGGGTCTCCAACTACTCCCTGGCCCGATGGAAAAAGGCCGACGCGGCGCTGGGGCGGCCGGTCATCAGCAACCAGGTGCACTTTTCGCTCGCCCACGCCGGCGCGCTGGAGGACCTGGTCCCGTTCGCCGAGCGGGAGAACCGCATCGTGATCGCCTACAGCCCGCTCGCGCAAGGGCTGCTGGGCGGCGAATACGGCCTGGACAACCGTCCCGGCGGCGTGCGGGCGGTGAACCCGCTGTTCGGTACCGAGAACCTGCGGCGCGTGGAGCCGCTGTTGCAGACGTTGCGCGACGTCGCCACCACGGTCGACGCCAAGCCCGCTCAGGTGGCGCTGGCCTGGCTGATCAGCCTGCCCGGTGTGGTCGCGATTCCCGGCGCCTCCAGCGTCGAGCAACTCGAGTTCAACGTCGCCGCCGCCGATATCGAACTGCCGACCGACGCGCGCGAGGCCCTCACCGGCGCGGCCCGCGCGTTTCGGCCCGTATCGAACGGCCGCTTCCTCGCCGACCTGGTCCGCGAGAAGCTGGTCCGTCGCTAGGACTGCGCGGAGTCCGCGAACGCCGCGGCACTGGCCGGTGCGCCCCGGGCCACCACCAGCGGCATCGATGTCGAGGCATCTGTCCGCAGGATCGTGTGCACCACCTCGATGAGGTCCTCGACCGGCATCAACTTGCCCGGCATGCAGCCACTGGATGCCCACAGCGGCACCGCCTTCATGGCGAGATCCATGTCCCAGCCGACGTTCATCCCGGTTTGGCTGTCGCCTTCGCCGCCGGCGCACTCGCCCACGATCAGGCAGGTAAATCCGATATCGGGGTGTTCGGCCCGCCACGCCTCGACGAGTCTTTCCAGCGCCGCCTTGCTAACCCCGTACGCTCCCAGGCCGGGCCACGGCGGACCGAACGTGCCCGCATCGGAGGACAGGTAGACGGCCTTGCCCGCAGAAGCCGTCAGGTGCGGCACCGTTGCGGCCGTCACCAGCGCCGCGCCAATCACATTGGTATCGAAGATGCGCCGCCAGGTTGCGGCGTCGGTGTCGACCATGCGGACCAGCGGCCCGATAGCGGGGGTATAGACCAGGTTGTCGATGCCGCCCAGCGCGTCGACCGCGGTGTCGATCGCCGATCGGCACGACGCCTCGTCGGTGACATCGCATTCGACGGCGATCGCATCCGGGCCGGCATCCTTGGCGGCGGCTTCGATGCGCTCACGGCGCCGGGCGAGCAGCGCAACCTGATCACCGCGCCGCGCGAGTCCGACGCCGATGCAGCGACCGAGTCCGCTCGAGGCACCCACCACCACTGTCCTTGACATATCTGCCCTCTCTTGTAACGAGCCCGCTGCTGCCACAGCGTATCGGCCGGAGAGGATGCGGGGAATGTTCGGTGTGAACTGACGGCGTCCCGTGTGAGGTGGTGGCGGGGCTCCTCGGCGTGTCGCCGCCAAGGTTTCACTTCAAACCCGCGCGCGACCGATCGCTCAGCCCTCGTCCGCGGATAACAGCACCACGGCGGTGTGCGCGTCCACGGTGAATGTGCCACCGCCGGGTACTTCGTCGGCGGGCGTCTCCTCTTCCGGCCCGGTGAATACCACCAGGCGCCAGGATGCACCGAATTCCTTTGGTGGAAGGGTGAATTCCAGCGGCTCGTGGTGGGCGTTGAAGCACAGCAGGAAGGAGTCGTCGAGCACCCGCTGGCCTCGCGCGTCGCTGTCGGGGATGCCGTGGCCGTTGAGGAACACCGCGACGGATTTCGCGAATCCCGCGCCCCAGTCCTCCTCGGTCATCTCCGCCCCGTCGGGGGTGAACCAGGCGATGTCGGGCAGCCCGTCCTGACCGCGGCGGCCCAGCGGCTTGCCGGAGAAGAAACGGCGCCTGCGGAACACCGGGTGGTTGGCGCGCAGCTCCGACACGACGCGGGTGAACTCCAGCAGGCCGTGGTCGGCATTCGCCCAGTCGATCCAGGTGATCTCGTTGTCCTGGCAGTAGCCGTTGTTGTTGCCGTACTGGGTGCGGCCGAGCTCGTCGCCGTGGCAGATCATCGGCACGCCTTGGGACAGCAGCAAGGTGGTCAGGAAGTTGCGCTGCTGCCGGGCGCGCAGCGCGTTGACCTCGGGGTCGTCGGTCGGGCCCTCCACGCCGCAGTTCCACGACCGGTTGTGGCTCTCGCCGTCGTTGTTGTCCTCGCCGTTGGCCTCGTTGTGCTTTTCGTTGTAGGACACCAGGTCGCGCAGCGTGAAGCCGTCGTGGGCGATGACGAAGTTGATCGAGGCCACCGGCCGGCGCGCGGTGTGCTCGTAGAGGTCGGCGGAGCCGGACAGCCGGTAGGCGAACTCGTCGAGGGTGGACGGCTCCCCGCGCCAGAAGTCGCGGACGGCATCGCGGTACTTGCCGTTCCATTCCGTCCACTGCGGCGGGAAGTTGCCGACCTGATAACCGCCGGGCCCGACGTCCCACGGTTCGGCGATCAGCTTGACCTGGCTGACCGTCGGATCCTGTTGCACGAGTTCGAAAAAAGCCGCCAGGCGGTCCACGTCGTAGAACTCGCGGGCCAGCGTCGCGGCCAGGTCGAACCGGAAGCCGTCGACGTGCATTTCGGTCACCCAGTAGCGCAACGAGTCCATGATCAGCTGCAGCGCGTGCGGATGCCCGACGTTGAAGCTGTTGCCCGTGCCGGTGTAGTCCATGTAATAGCGCTTGTCGTCGTCGACGAGGCGGTAGTAGGCGGCGTTGTCGATGCCACGGAAGGACAGCGTCGGGCCCATGTGGTTGCCCTCGGCCGTGTGGTTGTAGACCACGTCGAGGATGACCTCGATGCCCGCCTCGTGCAGCGTCCGCACCATGGCCTTGAACTCCTGCACCTGCCCGCCCGGGGACGTGGCGCTGGAGTACTTGAAGTCCGGCGCGAAGAACCCGATCGTGTTGTAGCCCCAGTAATTCGACAGGCCCTTGTCCACCAGGGTGGAGTCGTTGGCGAAGTGGTGCACCGGCATCAGCTCGATCGCGGTGACGCCGAGGCTCTTGAGGTGCTCGATGATCACCGGGTACGCCACCGCGGCATAGGTGCCGCGCACCTGCTCGGGGATGTCGGGGTGGGTCTGCGTCAGGCCCTTGACGTGGGCCTCGTAGATGACGGTGTCGGCGTACTGGTGGTCCGGCGGCCGGTCGTTGCCCCAGTCGAAGTAGGGGTTGATCACGACCGACTTGGGCATGAAGGGCGCGGAGTCGTCGTCGTTGCGGCTGTCGGGGTCGGCGAAGTTGTAGCTGAACAGGGACTGGTTCCACTCGAAGCTGCCGTCGATGGCCTTCGAATAGGGGTCCACCAGCAGCTTGTTCGGGTTGCACCGCAACCCGTTCTGCGGGTCGTACGGACCATGGACCCGGTAGCCGTACCGCTGGCCGGGCTCGATGTTGGGTATGTAGGCGTGCCAGACGAATCCGTCGACCTCCGGCAACGGGACCCGGCTCTCGGTGCCGTCGGCGTCGAACAGGCACAACTCCACGCGCTCGGCCACCTCGCTGAACACCGCGAAGTTGGTGCCCGCACCGTCATAGGTGGCGCCCAGGGGATAGGCCCGGCCCGGCCACACTTCACCGGTGGGCGTGGGGGCGGAAGCTGCTGCGGTAGTCATGGCGCATTCAGTACCCTGCCGGGGCAGCCGTCAAACCGTGTGTTGTCGCGGAAAGTTACACCCGCATTAACTTGTGCGGAATCTCATGCACGCCAGGGTCCTTCAGGGCTTTAGCATGATCTTCACCGCTCCGTCCTGCTTTTTCTGGAAGATCTCATAGCCGTGCGGCGCCTGGTCGAGGGGCAGCACGTGAGTGGCGAAACCGTCGACACCGAGCGGGTCGGCGTCGGTCAAGAGCGGCATGATGTCGTCCACCCATCTCTTCACGTTGGCCTGGCCCATCCGCAGAGTCACCTGCTTGTCGAAGAGCGTGAGCATCGGCAGCGAATCGGCCATCCCGCCGTACACGCCGATCAGCGAAATCGTGCCGCGGCGGCGCACGATATCGATGGCGGGGTACAGCGCGCTGAGCCGGTCCACGCCGGTCTGCATCAGCCGCTTGCCGATGAAGTCCGGCAACATCCCGCCGGCTTGCTGAGCCAGCCACGCGGCCGGGGAACCGTGCGCTTCCATGCCCACCGCGTCGATCACCGAGTCGGTGCCCCGGCCATCGGTCCGCTCGCGCATCGCCTCACCGGGCCCGGAGTCCAGACGTCCCAGATCGATGGTGTGAACGCCGCGCTGCGCGGCGCGGGCCAGGCGTTCCGGCACCAGGTCCACGGCGATGACCCGATAACCCAGGTGAGCGGCAATGCGCGCGGCCATGTCGCCGAGGGGACCTAAACCGAGAACGGTCACCGAGCCGCCGTCGGGGATGTCGGCGTAGGCCACCGCCTGCCAGGCGGTGGGCAGCACATCGGACAGGTAAACGAACCGCGAATCAGGCGGGCCCGCAGCGACTTTGATGTGGGTGAACTGGGCCTGCGGGACGCGCAGCAATTCGGCTTGGCCGCCGGGGATTTCACCGTAGAGCTCGGAGTAGCCGAACAGCGCGGCACCCATGCCCTGATCGCGCACCTGGGTGGTTTCACACTGGGTGTAGGGTTGCCGTGCGCCGCAAGAGATTTGAAAGGGGATGACGACCCGGTCGCCCACCTTCAGATCGCCCGTCTCGGAACCGACCTCGCGCACGATTCCCATCGGCTCGTGGCCGAGGATGTCCCTGGGCTTCATGAAGGCCCCGACGACCCCTGCCTCGCTTGGTTAAAGGTTGGCGCGATGGCTGTCCCGTCGCTACCCAACCGAACGAAGCGTATGCGCCAAAAAACGAAGTATTTGGCCCAGCCTGGCAACTGTGGCGACCCAAGGCGACCAGCGCCTGCCCATTGACTTCCGCCGCACGTGTAATGCGTTGACACACACAGCGTTAATAGATCAGCCTTCGGCGGACTGCTGCGCCATCGCGTAGGCAAGCTGAAGGAAGTCCGCACCCGTCAAGACGGTGAACACGCCCGCGACCAGGCGAGTGAACTTGGGCACGAATACCAGCCCGACGGCAAACCCCGTCGCCACCCCCATGTCCAGACAGAACGGGCAGGTCAACAGCTCCCCCAAGCTGTGCCGAAGTTGGCTTCCCTCCCGGACCTCTTCCTTGACCTCCGCTGGGCCACCGGTGCCCGTATAGCGGGTGAAAGGCGCCCGTAGTGGGCTCGTCACCGCATCCTTGGTCAATGTTCGTGGAAGCCTTGTGGGTACCGAGGGTGACGGTGACCAGATCCTGGATACGCCACCGGGTCGGCAAGGTGCGCCCGGTGAGCACCGCGGCCACCGGGGCGACACTCACCACGACGGTGTAGATGACCAACACCGCCAGGTAGCCGCCCAACGGCCGCGGATTCTCCCCGCGATACGCCTGCGCCACGGGTCCTTCGCGGCGCTGCAAAAGCACAGCAGGGTGAGTACCCGCAGCGGCTCGACGCAATCCGCGAACCGGCAGAACTCAGCTGGCGTCGTTGTCCCCACCCTGGGTGACGGTCTCGACGAACTTCGCCGTTCGGACGGCCTTGCGCAACGTGCGGTTGGTGGACCGCAGATCGGTGTTGGCCGCCGACAGCTCGGCGTTGTCATCCTCGAGCTCGAGGATGCGCGCGACGCCGGCCAGGTTGATGCCGGCGTCAACCAACTCGCTGATTCTCTTCAGCCGGGCGATGTCGTCCGCGCTGTAGCGCCGGGTGCCGCCGTCGCTGCGGGCGGGCGTGAGCAATCCGTAACGCTCGTACAGCCGCAGCGACTGCACCGCGACGCCGGAAAGTTCAGCGGCCACCGAGATCCCGTAGACGCCGTGATCGGGCGCCGGAGCACCTGCATCGCCGCGCAGATCGGTCATCGCACATCTTTCCCTGGCTGGCCCGCTATAGAAGATCTATTTATCACAGTTGCGATGTTGTGTCGATGGTGATATATAAAATCTGTGTCACTAGACATAGTAATTACCGAATCCACAGAGTGAGGTGACCGCCATGCTGATGCGTACCGACCCCTTCCGTGACCTGGACCGCTTCACCCAGCAAGTACTCGGCACGGCCGCCCGACCCGCCGTGATGCCGATGGACGCCTGGCGCGAGGGTGACCAATTCGTCGTCGAGTTCGACCTGCCCGGCATCAACCCCGACACGCTCGACATCGACATCGAGCGCAACGTGGTGACGGTTCGGGCCGAGCGGCCGCCCGTCGACCCCAACCGCGAGATGCTGGCCACCGAGCGGCCGCGCGGAGTGTTCAGTCGGCAGCTGGTGCTCGGGGAAAACCTCGACACCGACAAGATCGAGGCCTCCTACCGCGAGGGCGTCCTGAGCCTGCGCATTCCGGTGGCAGAGCGAGCCAAGCCGCGCAAGATTGCCGTCGGCCGCGGCGACGGACGCACGGCCATCAACGACACCGCCTCGAAGCACGAGGTCATCAACGCCTGATCACCCGGCGGGCGGGGCGGCGGACCGGCCGGCTCGCTCCGGCGTCACAGCCGCCGCCCTCCCCGCGACAGGGCCTTGGCGCTGCACGTCTTGCCCGCTCAGCGCGAGGAGACACGGTGGGAGATGAATTGAATCTCGACGGCCAGACGGCCATCATCGAACAGGCCTTAACCGGCGGGACCGCGCACCCCGCCGGGTGGTTTCGGTTCTACTTCGCTGACCAGCGCTGGGAATGGTCCGATCAGGTGCAGCGGATGCACGGGTACGAGCCCGGCACCGTCACCCCGACCACCGAGCTGGTGCTCTCCCACAAGCACTCCGATGATCGCGGACAGGTCGCCGCGACCATCGACCAGATTCTGCACACACATGCGGCATTCGGTACCCGTCATCGGATCATCGACACCGGGGGAAACGTGCGTCATGTCGTCATAGTCGGTGACCGGCTTTTCGGCGACGACGGTGAAGTGATAGGAACGCATGGTTTTTACATCGACGTCTCCGCGCGGGGTGATCAAGAGCACGAGGAGGCCGTCACCGCGCGGCTGGCCGAGATCAACGAAAACCGCGCCAGCATCGAACAAACCAAGGGCATGCTGATGCTCATCTACGGCATCGGCGAAAGCGCGGCGTTCGACTTGCTGAAATGGCTGTCACAGGAAGCCAACATCAAACTGCGAGCGCTCGCCGAGCAGATCTCCGAGGACTTCCGCGGCGCCGGCTTGGCCCTCAACGCCCAATCGGAATTCGACCACCTATTGCTGACCGCGCATCAGCGGGTCCGGCCATCCGAACAATCCTGAACTCACGACGACTTGCGGCGGCCGCTGGCCTTGACCAGTTGCGCCACGCCGTGCTCAATTCCGGTGGCCAGTGCCTCAATGTCGGGTGCGGTGTCGTAGTCGGCGGTGATACCGAAGACGAAACTGTCGACGTAGCTGAGCATCGCGATGCCGGTGCGCACCTGCAGTGCGATTGGCGGAATCGGCAGCAGCTCCAAGACCCGACGGCCCATCAGTCGTTGCTCGCTTCGTGGACCCGGAACATTGGTCGCCAAGGCGACGACCGCTCGTTGGGGCAACCGGGAGAGCAGCCGAATCGCCCACGCGGACAACGCGAACGGGACGCGTCTGGCCGCCAGCACCACCGCGCTGCCCCCTTCGCTTTGGCCGCTGGCTTTGGCGTGCCTGAGCCGTTCGTGCACCTGCTTGAGCTGCTGCACCGGGTCGGCCTCATCGACCGGCAGTAGCGGCAGCATGGCCGACACCTGGTTGTCGGCGATGTTGAAATGGTTCGCCGTGCGGACCGAGACGGGCACCAGCGTGCGAAGCGAATCGTAGCCCGGTTGTTCGCCGCGGTCCAGCAGGACGGTGCGATAGCTGTTGGTAATCGCGGCCAGCGCAACGTCATTCAGCGTTACTCCGAACACGCGGGAAACCTTCTGCATGTCCGCCAACGGACTCGGGCCGCACTGTACCGCCGCATCGCGGTGACCGGCCCGTTCAGCGACGATTCCGGGGCGGGGCTGAGCAGACTGGCGGCGAGCTCGGCCACACCGACCGCCGCATGTTCGGCGGTGGCCGCCGCCCCCAACGCGCTTCGGCCGATGCCGGCCATCCAGCTCAACGGGTTCAGGCTGATCTTGGGCCGGCTCACGCCCTGCCGAGCCGATTGCCTGCCGGCGCCGACCTCGCTGGCGAAAGTGTCGGCGACACGGCCGTCGCTGAAGTTCCCCAAGATCTGCGTCGTCGCGATGCCGTCGGCGATGCAATGGTGCATCTTGGTCAGCACCGCCCACCGGTTCTCGCTGAGCCCTTCGATCAGCCAGCAATCCCACAGCGGGCGGTCCCGGTCGAGCCGGCGCTCCATCAACGTTGCGACGATCTCGAACAGCTCGGCGTCGCCGCCGGGATGCGGCAATGCGATGCGGTGCAGGTGGCGCGCAACATCGAAGTGCGGGTCGTCGACCCATTCCGGGGGCCGAAGGTCAAGCGGGTAGGTCTTCAGCACCTGCGTGCAGCGCGGCATCGTCGAAACTCGTTGCGCGAACGCCGAAGCGAACTCGTCGTACGCCGGAGCCGGTCCCGCCACGATCGACACCCCGCCCACCGCCAGGCTCACATGCGGATCTGTGTCCTCGAGCTCCAGGAAACCGGCGTCCAGCGCGGTCAGCTGCTCCACGCGATCGCTATCCTTCGTGGCGGCCGACGGAGGGCGGCGGCTGACGGTACAGCGCGGCACCCGCGGTGACACCCGCGCCGGCGGCGACGAGCAGGATCTGCGCACCCGCCGGGAGCTGCCGCACCTGCCGCCCGAACGCAGCGGCCAGCGCGGCGGTGTGCATGTGTTCGTCGTCGGCGATGCTGATCTGATCCACCGGCACGCCGAGCCGCGCGCTCAGCGCGGCCCGGAAACCGGGCCGGGCAGGAGCTGCGACAACCATGTCGACGGCCGAGGGCGCCACGGCGTGGGCATCCAGGCATGCCCGAGCCGCCTGCGCGGCGGCCGCCGCGAATCGCTCGTCCATATCCGGTGACTCGGTGAAGCGCAGCACGTTGCGCGCGTCGGCGAAACCCACGGTCGCCGTAAACGCCGCGGAAGCATCTCCATCGACGTTGACCCATGACACGCGGCTCAGCCCACAGTCGTCATCTGACCATCCGCACAACACGGCCGCTCCGGCAGGCGAGAAGGGGAAGTGCTCGCTCATCCCGTGGCCGGGATCGGCATCACTGGCCACGACGATCGCGCGATGGATGCTGTGGGACCGCAGGAACCCGTCGACGATCTGCAGCCCGGTCAACACCCCGCAGGCGCCGTTGGCAACGTCGAAGGAGAAGGTGCCGTGCCCGCCGGGATGCGGATCCTCGGGGTTGGCGCCGATGTCGTCCTGGATCAAGGCCGCCAGCGCCGGCTCGCCCATGTTGCGGTCGCGGTAGATCCCCGCATTAACCACCAGGTCCAACTCGGACGCGTCGCATCCGGCATGGCGCAGACAGTCCTTGGCCGCGGTGACGGCAAGGTGCAAAGCGCTGTGCCGACCGCGCAGCCGCGCGTGCGCGACGTCGACGTGATCAATCACGGTGCCCATAGCGGCTCACCAACTCCTCGTCCAGGGTCATCAAGACCACCCCGATCTCCAGCCCGGAGGCCAGCGCCAGCAATGCGACCCGCTCTCCGGGCTTGATACGTCCGGCCTCGAGTTCTTCGACGAGAGCCACCGTGTGGGTCGTCGACGCGGTGTTGCCGTAACGGTCGACGGTGATCACCGCCTCGTGGCGGGGCGTGTCGCCGAACGACTCCGACATCCGGGCCATCCCTTTGCGGATGGCGCGCGCGGACGTCTGATGGGTGATCACATGGTCGATGTCGTGAATCGAAAGACCCACCGTCTCAAGGACTTCCTGCAGCAGTAACGGCGTGTTGGCGATTGCCGCCTTCTGGATGGCACGCGAGTTGGTGAACATCCGCGCGCCGGGGTCGTCACCCTCCGGATAAGCCAGGCAGAGCCGGCTGTAGTCGGCGACGGTGGTGAAACCGGCAAGGACGATCCCTGCCGATCCGGCCGGAGCCCGCTCCAGCACAAGCGCCGCGCCTGCGTCACCCAGGGTCAGGCAGGCGAGCTCTTTGCTCATGATGTTGCGGATATGGCGGGCCGCGTTGTGGCTGAGCTGCGAGATGTACTCACCGCTGACCACCAGCGCGCGCTCGATGACGCCTTGCCGGATCCAGTTGTTGACGATGGTGACCCCGGTGAGCATGCCGGCACACGCATTGGAGACGTCGAAGGTCATCGCGTTGTGCGCCCCGATACCGCGGGCGATGGCGCTGCTCATCGTCGGCTCGAGCCATTGGGTGAGACCACCGCGGAATTTCGTGATACTGCAGCTGATGACCACGTCCAACGAGGCGGGGTCCTGTTGGGCGGTAGCCAGCGCATTGCGCGCCGCCGACGTGGCCAGACTGTAGGAATCCTCGTCGCCCACCGAAATCCGACGCTCGTGGATACCGGTCAGCCGTTCTAGATCGATGTGGGTGCGGTGGCGGGTGGTCGCCATCAATTCGTCTGTGGTCAGATGCGTTTCGGGAAGATGCCGGCCGGCGCCTGCCACTCGGGCGACGAACGGCGCCTGGGCCCCGTCTCCGGCGGCCTCCATCACCAACCAATGCCGAGTCATCGGCGATACCTCCTTCCTTCCTCGCCCATCACGTGCGGAACTTCAGGACTTCGGTGACCATACGGCGGGATGTGGGCTCGACGTGTTGGCCGTTCGTCGTGCCGGCTCCCACCCGGATCAGCAGTTGCGGCGCTCCCAGGGTCCCGGTGATAGATGCGATGGTGTCGCGGCTGGCGGCCAGCTCGGTCATGTGGGTCAGGGTGCAGGTGGCCATGCCGGCCACGGTGCACTCCAGCAGCACAGCGGATAGTGCTTCACCGCAACGCAATACGTCCAGCCGGGCATCGTCAGGGTAGGTGGATAGCACCACGATCTTGGAGCGGTCATGGTCGATGGTGATGCGATGCCGGCCACCGCCCGCCGGGGGAAACGTGCGTGAGACGTCGACTCGCGCGGCTTCCGACGACGACACCAGGGCGCTCTCGGGGACATGCGTCGCATCGGACTCGAAAGGTGATGTCCACCAACGCAGTTCGGACACGTAGGAGGTGTCGTAACGGCGCAGGGACTCGGTCAGCGCGGACTCCTCGGCCAGTCTTGGCCGCTCGTCGTCGGGGACCACGTCCAACAGCACGTCATACGGCGTCACCACCCGGCACAATGCCGCATGCAGGGCCGCCCAACCGGCAGGGGGGCCGAACGGCAGCCGGTCGGTGCGGCGTCGAAGGATCGCGGCCGCGCGGTCGCGGTGCGCTGCCGTCACGGCATCCATCGGGAAAAACCGCAGTGTGGCAAGATGATCCGGCTCACCGGGATCGGGAAGTCGCTCGGTGGTGCAATCCCATCCGGCGGCCGCCATGGCGACGCGCAGGTGATCAAGGACCGCGCCGCAACTCAACGTCAATTCCCTGCCGCTGCGGTCGGTGGCGGGCATCGAGCGGGAGCGATCCGCCCACAGCTGCATGCTTGCGCCTTCGACCACCCACCGCCAGGGCTGACTGTTGTGCAGCGAAGGCGCCCGGCTCGCCAGCATCACCGCATCACGGATGGTTTCGGAATCCGGTGCCTGCACTGGCATGTCAGCGTTCCCTTATTGGTGTCGGTTCGACGGTAGGACAGACATACGCATTGACAAGGCTTTCCGTTGACATGCCTTACTCCTTTACGAAGGAAAACTCGAGCGCTGCCAGATCTGGTGGGCCTGTTGCACCGCGTGCCCACGTTCTGCGGAGGTGTCGATCGGGTACGCGGTGTCCCATCCGGCGTGCCGGCCGGCCAGCGCCGCAGCGATCTGCACGGTCACCTCCGAGTTACCCGCGCGCCGCGTGGTGATTCGCTCGGCCGTCGTGTCGGCCGTCGCCGAACACATCAGTTCCACCAGCACCGAATGTGTTTCGGCAGCCAGCCGGTGCGCCTGCGCGCGCATGTCCGGATCTCCCCAGGTGCCGTCCAAGATCACTGATCGGCCATGGCTGAGCAATCGGTGCGCCCGACGCAGCGCCGCCTCGTAGACCGCCGCGACGTTGTCCGGGCTGTACAGTCCCTCATCCAGCACGCCGGCATTGCCCGTGATGGCGCCGGCCTCTCGCAGCTCTCGGCGCACGTCGTCGGTCGAGATCACTTGTGCATCAACCTTTTCAGCAAGTCCGCGGGCGACGGTGGACTTGCCGGTTCCGGGATTGCCGCCGACCAGCGCCAGCCGGACGGCACCGTCTTGCAGATGCGCAACCGCAATGGCGAGGTGGCGGGCGGCGTCGTGGGCAGCCTCGGATTTGCCCTGCGACTGGCGAACACAGTCCACCTTCGCCCGCACCACCCCGCGATAGGCGATGTAGAAGTCCCACAGCGCCGACGGCGCCGACTGCCCCGAGTGTTCGGCGTAGCGTTGCCGGAAGTAGTCACCAAAGTCTTTGCGGCCCAGGAACTCCAGATCCATCACAAGGAAAGCGGCGTCATCGACGCAGTCGACGTAGCGAAGCTCGTCGTCGAACTCCAGGCAGTCCAGCAGCGCCGGTTTTCCGTGCACCCAGAAGATGTCGTCGGCAAGCAGGTCACCGTGGCCGTCGACGATGCATGAGTATTCGATCCGGCTGCCGAACAGCGGTGCGCGTCCGGCAAGGAATTCGGCGACCAGGCTCTCGATTTCCCGGACAGACTCGGCACGAATGCCCTTGGTCGCCGCGTCCGCATAACGGTGGAGCTCCGAGAGGTTGTCGCGCCACCGACGCTCGATCGCGCCGACTTCGCCCTGGGCGTTGATCGATTGGCTCCGTTCGGCTTTGTGGTGGAAGCGGGCCAGCACCCTGGCGACGGCGTCCAGGGCACCGTGCACGGTTTCGGCGGGGCCGCGGGTCACCATGGACGCCAACCGGTCGTCGTCGCGGTAGCGCCGCATCACGATGACCGGTTCGGGCGGCCCTCCGGCGGGGTCGCTGAGATGGGCGATCCCGAGGTAGCTATCGGGTGACAGCCGGCTGTTCAGTTCGACTTCCCGCCGACATGCCCGCTCCCGCTGTTCCGCCGTGCGGAAGTCGAGGACGTCGGTCAGGACCGGCTTCTTCGCCTTGTACGCGCGGTCTGCGGCCAACACGACGACGCCCGTGTGGGTTTCGTGTACGTCGAGGTAGGGCACGGCGATCGTCGTCGCTGACTCGGTGTCGGTCGCTGTGAACATCGTGTGGCGCGAGCCTAGGACGGCCGCGCCACGATGACGGGCATCCGGACGGAGTGAACGACGGCGTTGCTGACCGACCCGAGCAGCATGCCGCTCAACCCGCCCCGGCCATGACTGCCCACCACCACCAGTTGGGCGGACTCCGACTTCTCGATCAGCTGCCGTGCCGGCTGGTCGCACACGACGATTCGGTGCACGGTGACGTCGGGGTAGCGTTCCTGCCAGCCCGCGAGTTGTTCGGCCAGACTCCGCTCGGCTTCCCCCTTCATCGCTGACCAATCCATCCCGGGAAGTTCGAAAACGTCGACGTCGCTCCATGCTTGCAACGCCGTCAGCTCGACCCCACGACGCGACGCTTCGTCGAAGGCAATGGCCGTCGCGAGCTCTGAGGCGGGCGAGCCGTCGATGCCCACCAGCACCGGGGCTTGCTGAGGGTGCGGCATCAGCGGGTCTTCGTCGCGGATGACAGCGACCGGGCAGTGCGCGCTTCGCACCACGCTGGAGCTGACCGAACCCAGCAGCAGCCTCGCCATCGCCCCGCGCCCGTTGCTGCCCAGCACGACCATCTCGGCTTCTTTTGACATCTCGACCAGCGTGGGGACCGGCGGGGCACACCGTAGCTCGCTTTTGATGTCGATCTTGCGGTCCGTCGTGACGGCGTCTTCGGCGATCTTGACCGCCTGCTCGAGGACCTGCCGGCCTTGTTCCTCTTGCCACACCGCAACGCCGGTCGACACCGGGAACGCCGGGTACATCGGCACGGTTGCGTTCACCAGGTGGACCACGGTCAGCGGGACGTGACGCATCGCGGCGTCACGAGCTGCCCAGACCAGGGCGGCGTTGGCGGCCGCCGATCCATCGGTTCCGACGACGATGCCATGGAGGTTCCCGGCTGCAGACATTATGTTCTCCCTCCGTCCGAGTGAAAACGCTATTGCCCGAACAAGTCCTCGAGCATGAGGCTTTAGTCACCAACCACATGGACATCAGGCCTTCATGCGTCCATCGGCGTTGACCGGGGGCGGCGCTATGGCATCGTCACAGAAGTGACCGAAACGCCTGCCACAATTGACCGGCGCTACCACGACGCGGTGATTCTGGGGCTCGACTGCGTGGTCGACGAGACGCCCCCCGCTGCCGCGCAAGCCGTCGCGCCGCGCGATTCTGCGGTGCCGTTGCTGCGGCGGATGCGAGAACTCGGGCTCACGACGGCGGTCTACTCATCGACTCGCGACAGCGCACAGGTACTGCGCGCCGCGGGCATCGACGAACTGGTCAGCGTCGTCAGCAAGGAAGCCAAGGAAGCCGGCAAACGCGACGCGGCACTGGCCGCCACGGCGGCGTGCCTACGGGTACGACCGGTTCGGTGTGCGGTGATCGAATGTGACGAAGCGGGGGTGAAAGCCGTTGAGGACGGCGGGTTTGGCCTCGTCATCGGTGTCGAGCGCAACGGAGGTGGCGACGAACTGCTGAGCTGTGGGGCCGACACCGTCGTCGCCGATCTGGCCGAGATCTCGGTGCGCAGCGGGGGGAGACCCGTGTCCACCATCGCCGACGCGATGGGCGTCTACAGCCAGATCAAGGAGCTGGTGGCGAGCCGGCGGCCGGCGGTATTCCTCGATTTCGACGGCACGCTGTCCGAGATCGTCACCCACCCGGAGTCGGCCACGCTGGCCGATGAGGCCGCCGACGCGTTGCGCGCACTGGCCGCCCAGTGCCCCGTCGCGGTGATCAGCGGCCGTGACGTCGGGGACCTCCGGGACCGGGTGAAAGTCGACGGAGTGTGGTACGCGGGCAGCAACGGCTTTGAACTCATCGCACCGGACGGAACCCACCACGAAAACGCCGACGCCGTCGGCGCCACCGGAACGCTGGCGCGTGCGGCTGACCGGCTGACTGAGACCCTGGCTGAAGTCTCGGGAATCTTGGTGGAGCACAAACGTTTTGCGATCGCCATTCACTACCGCAACGCCGACCCGAAAGACGTCGACAGGGTGATCACCGCGGTACGTAAACTCGGTCGTTCACAGGGCTTCCGGATCACCACCGGTCGCAAGGTCATCGAACTTCACCCGAACCTCGACTGGGACAAGGGACGAACCGTCGGCTGGCTGCTGGACCGCATCGACGGAGTCGACGGCGCCGAATCGGGTTCGGTGTTGCCGATTTACGTCGGCGACGACATCACCGATGAAGATGCCTTCGACGCGGTCCAATTCGATGGCGTGGGAATCGCGGTACGCCACACCGAAGACGGTGATCGCGCATCTGCCGCGCTATTCAGTCTCGAAGACCCTTCTGCCGTCTGCCAATTCATCGGCCGGCTGGCAGCCGACATGGCTGATGCCGCAGCGCAGACACGCGACACCTGGGAACTGGTCTATGAGGGCTACGACCCGGGTAGCGAGCGGCTGCGAGAAGCGCTGTGCACCGTGGGCAACGGCTATATCGCGACCCGCGGTTGTGCTCCGGAAACTGTGGCGTCGCAGTCGCACTACCCGGGGACATACGCCGCCGGTGTGTACAACGAGCTTTATGATCGCGTCGCCGGCCGCACCATCGCGAACGAAAGCCTGGTCAACCTGCCGAACTGGCTGTCGCTGACCTTCCGGATCAGCGGGGGGCCGTGGTTTGACGTCGATGAGGCCGAGTTGCTGTCCTTCCGGCAGACGCTGGATTTGCGGCATGCGACGTTGACCCGCCGGCTGAAATTTCGGGACCATGCCGGGCAGATCACCAGCGTGACCCAAGAACGGTTCGCGTCGATGAACCAGCCGCACCTACTTGCCATGCGCACCACTGTCACTGCCGAAAACTGGTCGGGCACGGTGGAATTCAGATCGCTGCTGGACGGAACGGTGCGCAATACCATGGTGGAGCGCTACCGGTCCTTGTCGAGCACTCACCTGACCGGATCGGTGATCGACGAGATAACGCCCGAATCGGTGATTTTGCGAACGCAGACAACACAATCACGCATCGTGATCGCGGTGGCTGCGCGCAGCACCGTCTGGTGCGACGATGTGCGGGCCCATGCCCAATACAAGCCCGTGCCGCAAGCCGACCGCGGCGGTCATGACATTCAGGTGACGCTGTCAGCCGGGCAGTCGGTCAGTTGTGAGAAGGTGGCGACCGTTTTCACCGGCCGCGACCCTGCCATATCCGAGCCGGCAACCGCCGCCCAGCAGCACCTCGACGCCGCTGGCCGGTATGACGAGCTTCATCATCAGCACGCCCGGGCATGGGCCCTGCTGTGGGAACAATGCCGCGTCGGTTTGGCCGACAGCGCCGACGCACTTCGGATCTTGCGCCTGCATTGGGTGCATGTCCTGCAGACGATTTCGCCGCACACCGCCGAACTCGACGCCGGCGTTCCGGCCCGCGGTTTGCACGGCGAGGCCTATCGGGGCCATGTCTTCTGGGACGCGCTGTTCGTCTCACCGGTGCTCAGCGTGCGCATGCCCAACGTTGCGCGCTCGCTGCTGCAATACCGGTATCGCCGACTGCCCGAGGCGCGCCGCGCGGCGCAGACGGCGGGTTATCTCGGTGCGATGTATCCCTGGCAATCGGGCAGCGACGGGCGCGAGGTGAGCCAGGAAATGCACCTCAATCCGCAGTCCGGCCGGTGGAACCCGGATCCCAGTGCGCGCGCGCATCACGTCGGTCTCGCCATCGCCTACAACGCATGGCAGCACTATCAGGTGACCGGCGACCGCCGGTGGCTGGTCGATTATGGAACGGAGATGCTGGTCGAGATCGCCCGGTTTTGGGCGGGGCTGGCCAGCTTCGACGACAGCCGGGGCCGCTACACGATCCGCGGGATCATCGGCCCCGATGAGTTCCATTCGGGCTATCCCGGCAAGGAGTACGACGGGATAGACAACAACGCGTACACCAATGTGATGGCGGTCTGGGCGATCTTGCGCGCGATGGACGCGCTGGACCTGTTGCCGTTGCGGGATCGTCTTGATCTGGTGGCGAAAGTCCATCTGAGCGCCGATGAGCTCGATCGGTGGGAGCACGTGACGCGGCGGATGTTCGTCCCGTTCCACGACGGCGTGATCAGTCAGTTCGAAGGCTACGCCGAACTGGCCGAGCTCGATTGGGAGCGCTATCGCCAGCAGTACGGCAACATCCAGCGGCTCGATCGCATCCTGGAAGCCGAAAACGATAGCGTGAACAACTACAAAGCCTCCAAGCAAGCCGATGTGCTGATGCTGTTCTACTTGCTGTCGGCAGAAGAGGTGCTGGCCTTATTCGGCCGGCTGGGTTACCGGTTTGCGCCCGAACAAATCCCCCAGACGGTGGACTACTACCTGGCCCGCACCTCGGATGGATCGACGTTGAGCTCCGTGGTGCACGCGTGGGTCCTCGCCCGCGCCCACCGGCACCACGCGATGAGGTACTTCGTGCAGGTGCTGGCGTCTGACATCATCGACGTCCAGGGCGGCACCACCGCTGAGGGGATACACCTGGCCGCCATGGCCGGCAGCATCGATCTGCTGCAGCGGTGTTTCACCGGACTGGAAACCCGCGACGACCGGCTGATAGTCGGCCCCCAGTGGCCGAAAGCGCTGGGCGCGGTCGAGTTTCCGTTGGTGTACCGCGGCCAACGTCTGCACCTTCGGATCAGCGGACGGGCAGCTGCGCTGACCTCTGAGGCCGGAAACTCCGGGCCGGTCACGGTCGAGTGCCGAGGTCGGGTCCAGCAGCTGCTGCCCGGGCGCACCATCGAAGTCGCCTGAACCGCAGGGACCAATGCCTGACAACGGAGGCCGAACGGCCCTGCTGGAAGCCGCCGAGTCCCAATACTGTCGCCAGTGACGATCCGGAGATGTCCCCGGGAGCCGAGCCACTGAGCGGGAGGAAGCGATGAACAATCCGCAGTCACCGGAGCGGATCGTGGTAGGTATCGACGGCTCAGAAGCGGCGATCACCGCGGCTAAATGGGCGGCCCGCGAGGCAGTCAGCCGAAATATCCCGCTACGGCTGGTTCATGCCGTTCCCGAATGGCATTCCGATACCTCGGGTGGCGATAAAAGCCTGGAGGTCGAATACGCCCAGACCTCACTGCGGGCCGCCGATGCGGCGCTGCAAGCCATGGACGAGCCGGTCAAGGTCGAATGCGACATCGTGTACGGTTCGCCGGAGCGCGCCTTGATCGACGAATCACGAGACGCCGCGATGGTTTGCCTGGGTTCGGTGGGCATCGGGTGGGTGGCCCGCAAGGTCCTCGGCTCGACCGCCGCCGCCGTGGCCCAGAAAGCGCATTGCCCGGTGGCGATCATCCGCACCAACCGCGATGGCGAGCAGCCCGATTCGGGGTACATCGCCGTCGTCGTCAACGAATCACCCGGCAACGACGCCGTGATCGAACACGGCTTTCGGGAAGCCCGGCTTCGCCAGGCACCGGTGTTGGCGATGGGGGTGTGGCGATGGGGCCTCGGGGAAATTCCCTACCCTCAGCTCGATCACCGGCTGGGACCCTGGGTATCGCAGTATCGAGAAGTCCACGTCCAGCCCGCCGCCGCCAGGACCGGAGCCACCGAGTTCCTCACCCGCACAACGGAACCGGTCCAACTCGCCGTGGTGGGTCGCGAGGACGCCGACAATGTCGCCCGGATGGTGGGGCCGATCACGCCGCACCTGGGCGCCCACCCCGGATGCTCGGTGCTCATCGTGCGCGACTGACGGTTAGCGTTCTCGGCGGCCCTACAGCGACTGCCGTTTACCCGGCGGCCCATTTCTTGGCGCGATCAAGCTCGTCGAGCTTGAATACCGCGAGCTCGCCCGGGACCATCCAGGCCAGCGCATGCAGCACATGGGCGACCCAGTCCTTGTCGGACACCACCGCGATCCGTTTGAAGACCGAGCGGTGCGGCAGCACTGTCCCCAGGCCCAGCTTCAGGTCCTCGACGAAACCACCGGGCCCGAAGCCCTCGTAATCGGACGCGATGACCTCCACGATCCTGATTTCGCCGGTCTTCAACAGCCCCTCCACGGTGGGCTTGAAGTCGCGCAGCTCGTCACCACGCAGCCGGCCCGACACCCGGATGCCGGTCACTCCGTCCGGCATGTCTCCCAGCAACTCGATCATCGAAGCCTCCTCAATCGTGACCGAATCAATCGTGACGAACGACGATTACCGGAACCCGCGCCGACTGGGCCACCGCCGAGCTGACCGATCCGAGCAACAGTTCGGGAAATCCCCCGCGGCCGCGGTTACCTAACACCACCAGTTGGGCGTGTTCGGATTCCTTCAGCAGCCACTGGGAAGGTTTGTCGCAGAAGAGCTTTCGCTCGACGTGCACTTCCGGATACTGCTCCTGCCAGCCGGCCAGGCGTTCGGCGAGGACTTCTTGGCCCTGGTCCTCGCGCTCATGCCAGTCCATTCCGAGGATCGGAAACACTCCCACGTCGCTCCACACGTGCAGCGCCACCAGCCCTACCCCCCGGCGTGCGGCCTCGTCGAAGGCCAGGGCGGTCGCGGCTTCCGACGCGGGTGATCCGTCGATACCCAGCAGCACCGGCGCGGCCGAATCGACCGGATCTTCGCCGCAATGAATCACCGCGACCGGGCAGTGGGCATGGTGCAGGAGTTTCGCGGTGACGGAGCCCAGCAGCAGGCGATCCATAGCATCGAGTCCCTGGCTGCCGGCGACGATCATCCACGCCTCCTTGGAGGCGGCGATCAGCGCGGGCATCACCGCCGAATACACTACCTCGGCGCGCACCTCGGGCGGCTCTGCATCACCCAGGCTGGCGCTCAGCGTCTTACGTGCTTGATCGATGACGTGGTGGGCGCTCTCGCGCTGCCATTCGGGCATGTCCGCATACAGTTGGCCTACCGGCCAGCCGACAACCACGGGCGCCACGGCGTGCAGCAACGTGATCGGCATCTTGCGCATGATGGCCTCATGCGTTGCCCACGCTACGGCAGCATCAGACGACGCCGACCCGTCGACGCACACCAGCACTCCGTATTTGCTTGCGCTCTCCGGCATTCCGCACTCCTCAGACTTCAACAGCAGATGTTGGCGCTTCGTCGAACTCGGGCAACTCGACCTCGAGGTGGCGAATCGAGCCGTCATCGGATGGCGTGCAATGCCATCCAAGGTCGAAAAAGACCGTCAGCATGAGATGATTCTCGCCCAGGACGTCGGCCACGAAGCGCCCGATTCCATGCGCCCGGGCAATCGGGGCCAGCTGCTTGAGCAGGGCCGTGCCCACACCGAGCGAATGGTCTTCGTGGGCGACCACGATCGCGACTTCGGCGACGTGCGGGTCGTCGGCGACCGTGTAGTGGGCGACACCGATCAGCCGGTCGGCGTCGAAGGCGCCGAGAGCATAGCGGTCGGCTGCCGGTTCGGTCAGGTTGCCGACGAGTTCGTGCAGCGGCGCCGGCTGCAAGGTGAAGAACCGAAAGTATCGATCATGGTCGGACAGGTGTTGATGCAGCGCCAATGCGGCCTCGGCGTCATCGGCACGCAGGCGACGCAACGACACCGAGCGTCCGTCGAGCAGTCGAGCCGCAGCCGTGACGTCCGCCGATTGATCGCTCACGACCGCTGACGTTATTCGCAGCGGGTGCGCCGCGGCAGGGGCCTTGGACCTCCCCGGGCGCGCCATTGGTCCTTGCGGCCGCGCGACCGGCACTACTTAGGGTCGATCAAGGGAGCGATCCAGTGCACCCGGGTGCCGCCCTCGGGTGGGTTGGTGACCTCGCAGGTCCCACCGATTTGTTCGGCGCGGCGCGTCATATTGGCCAAGCCGCTGCGACGTGAGTTGCCGGCGGGTATGCCACAACCGTTGTCGATGACGTTCAGGATGAACATGTCGGCGACGCTGACCTCGACGGTCAGCCGTGACCCACCGGAGTGGCGCAGGGCGTTGCTGATGGCTTCCGCGGTGACCGCTTCGGCATGCTCGGCCAGTTCACCCGCCACGGCGGTCATCGGTCCGTGCAATCGCACAGTGGTCACAACGTCACGGTTTTTGGTCAGGTCGGCGACCACTCGCTGGATCCGGTGCCGGAAGTCGCCGCTCTTGCCCAACGGGGACTTGAGCTGGAAGATCGTCGTCCGGATCTCTTCGATGATGGTTTGCAGGTCGTCGAGGGTGCGGTTGAGCCGCTCGGCAACCTCGGGTGCGCGGGCCCTGGCCAGCGTGCCCTGCAGATCCATGCCGGCGGCGAACAGCCGCTGGATGACGTGGTCGTGCAGGTCATGCGCGATGCGCTCACGCTCGGCCAGGATGGTCAGCTGCTGGGAGTCCTCCCGAGCCGAGGCCAGGACGAGCGCGATCGCCGCGTGGGTCGCGAAGTCGCTCACCAGGTCCAGATACCTTTCGTTGAACGGTGGCTCGTTGGCGGCGCGCGCGATGGCGATCACTCCGACGACGTCGTCGCGGGCGCGTAGCGGCATCACGATCGCCGGGCGCTGCCCGACGTCGGTGAACGCCTGAATGGGGTATCGCAACCTCTCGCTGATCACTGGCCGTCCCGAGCGGAAAACCTGCCCGCTGGTCGAGCCGTCCACCGGGATGCGTTGGCCGAGCACCTCGGTGGCATGCAGCCCCACCGCTGCGGCGACCACCAGCGTGTCGACCTCGTCGTCGGGAAGATCGGCTTCGGTCGGCACCAGCACGATCGCCTGTTCGGCGTCGGTCAGGATGCGGGCGCTCTCGGCGATCAACTGCAACGGGTGCTGATGCGGCTCGGCGCTGGACAGCAGCGCGGTGGTGATCTCGCGGCTGGCTTCCATCCATTTCACCGACGTCCGCTCGCGTTCGAACAGCTGCGCGTTGTCGATGGCGACGGCGGCCGAAAAGGCCAATGTGCGCGCGGCGACCTCGTCGGACTCGGAAAACACCCGCGCCGGATCGACGTGGGTGAGGTAAAGGTTGCCGAACACGGTCCCCCGGATGGTGATCGGCACCGCCAGGAAGGCCCGCATCGGGGGATGGTGCTCGGGAAATCCGACCGCGGCCGGGTGCCGGGTCATGTCCTCCATCCGCAGCGCCGGCGTGTCCAGCAGTGACAGGCTCAACAGGCCTTTGCCGACCGGCAGGTGCCCGATGCGCTGCACCGTGTCGGGGTCCATCCCCTCGTGCACGAACGAGATCAAGTCACCGTCGGGATCACGAATGGCCAGTGCGCCGTAGGGAGCGGACGTCAACTCCCGGGCGGCGCCGATGATGCGGTGCAGTGTCTCCTCGAGGTCGAGACCCGACCCGATCTCGACGATGACCCGGAGCAGATGCTCCATTTGGTCGCGCGCAGCCAGCAACTCATCGAGTTGCTCATGCATCCTGCTGACTAACCCACGCTGGCCCAGTCCGGCAAACGCCGAGCCGCGTTCGTCGCTGGCCACCGATCCGATACCTCCACGACACGTTAGGCAACCCCAGTTGCCTGCGGCCAGCTTAGTCGCTTTGTGTCAAGCCCCCAAGCGACGCAGGACCGCCGGCATGGCCAGCCAAACCAGCGATTAGCCTCTTACCCCTATGCCGGTCAGTCCGGTCGGCTTTGCGTCGGGGCGGGTGGCTGGCCGGAATGTTGATCCAGTTTGGAGGCGAACACCGCAGCCTGGGTCCGGCGTTCCATGCCCAGTTTGGCCAGCAATCGCGACACGTAATTCTTCACCGTCTTCTCGGCGAGGAACATGCGGGCGGCGATCTGCCGGTTGGTCAACCCCTCACTGAGCAGGCCCAGCAGTGTTCGCTCCTGCTCGGTCAGTCCGGACAGCGGGTCTTCGTGCTCGGCGGCGCCACGCAGCTTCGCCATCAGCGCGGCAGCGGCCCGATTGTCCAGCAGCGACTTGCCGGCACCGACCTCCTTGATCGCATGGGCAAGCTCCATGCCCTTGATGTCTTTGACCACGTAGCCGCTGGCGCCGGCCAGGATCGCCTCGAGCATCGCTTCGTCGGACGTGAACGATGTCAACATCAGGCAGCGCAGGTCGGGGTGATCGGACACCAGGTCGCGGCACAATTCGATGCCGTTTCCGTCGGGGAGGCGCACGTCAAGGACCGCGACGTCGGGTTGCAGGGCCGGTATTCTCGCCTTGGCTTCGGCCACTGAGCCGGCCTCACCGACGATCTCGAGCTCGGAGTCCGATGCCAGTAGGTCGGCAAGACCGCGCCGAACGACTTCATGGTCATCGACCAGGAAAACCTTAACCATTACCAACCTTTCCCGCCGGCCGCGTCAGCCAGGAGCTATGCAGCGACCGGATCAATATCCCGTATGTTCATCATCGTCCGATCTCACAGATGTTGCCGATTGACGATGAGCAGCGAACAGTCCAGGTCCTGCAACATCGAACTACCGATCGGTCCGACCAGTTCGGCCACCCGCTCGCGATTGCGGGCGCCGACAATGAGTAGAGCCGCCGACCGGCTGTAAGACAGGTATTCGAGCATGCTGCCCCGTACCGCCACCGATTCCACCCGCAGCTCCGGATGGCTTCGCTTCCAGCGGGCTAGCCGGCGATCGACGTCGGCAAGTGCGCGCCGGTCGCCTTCGGTATCCGCCACGGTGTCCTCGGCCCCGGTTCGCCGGCAGATGACGACCCGCAGGGCCGCGTTGCGCAACAGGGCCTCCTCGATCGCGGCGCCCAGCAAGACGCCGTTGTCGGGAGAGCCACCCACCTCCACCACGATCGCGTCGGCACTCGGGCGGCGGTGGTCATCGCGGCTTCGAATGATCGCCACGGGGCAATGCGCCGCTCCGGCCAGCGCCGCAGCGGTGGAACCCACCCGACCGGGTTGAAAGTGACGTAAGCCGACCGCCCCCACGCACAGCATGGCCGCCGACGCCGACGCGCGAATCAACGAACCGACCGCGGGACCATGGATGACGTCGGTCTCCGTTTTCACCGGCCTGCCCGCGGCGCCGATCGCCATGGCGGCCTGACGAACCGCGACCTCACCGGTTTGCGGGCCGCCTTCGACCGCGTGCACCAGACGAAGCGGAACGTCACGACCGACTGCCTCGTCGACCGCCCAGAGCGCTGCGCGGATCGCCGCCTTTGACCCGTCGATACCGACGACGATCGAGCGGGGGTTGGCTGAATCCGTCATCCGGCTGCGGCTTTAATGACGGACCACCAATACCGAGCAGTCGGGATAGCCGACGATCGGGTGGCAGTTCGGGGTAACCAGCCCGGCGATCTGTTCGGCGTCCGTGCGACCCACCACGGCCAGCTCGATTGCGCTGCTGTGCTTTTCGCCGGGCTTCGGCCCGGTCCCCGCTGCCACGGTCTGGACGGGCACGTCCGGGTACCGGCGGACCCAGCTGTTCAGTCGCCGATCGATCTGGCGCACGGTGGCGTGGCGGCGCCGACCTTCCTCCATGGCCTGGTGTACCACCTCATCGTTGTCCGGCTCGTCGTTGAGCACCACCGAGATCACCCCGAGTTCGGTGGGTGATCCGTCGGGGTTGGTGCGGATGATCGCGACCGGGCAGTGCGCGCGCGCCACCAAACCGGCAGCGGTAGGGCCCAGTAGCCCGTCGGATGCCCAGCCGCGTCTGGCGGTGCCCACACACACCAGGGCCGCATCCTCGGATTGGTCGATCAGCACTTGGGCGGGATCGCCGGAGAGAATTGCCGTTTCAATCTCGACCGGTTTGCGTTCGCCCCGGATTGCCGATTCCGCCTGCGACAGCGCCATTTCGGCGCGTTCGAGCTCCCACTCCGAGGCGGGCGCCGCCCCATTTTGGGTCTCTTTGCGGAGGATGACATAGACGAGGCGAAGGGGAATTTGGCGACCTATCGCCTCGTCGATCGCCCATTTGGCGGCGTTAACCGCCGCTCGCGAGCCGTTGACGCCCACGACCACAGACTTGGCGTCCAGCTGGCTCATCTGAAGCTCCTGACTGTTCGGCACGCTACCTGCCAGGCTATTGGGTCGGGGCGCCTTCGGGAGGGGTCGTTAGGCCTCAGCTGCGATGTCGTTTGTCCCCGCACGGGGCGATCTCGGACGGTTCGGCGACGAGTTCGAACAACCTCTCCACATGCGGGCGTTCGCAGGCCGCCGTGCCGGGTGTCATCAGCATCGCCGAACCCGCCGCGATCCCGAAACGAACCGACTTGGCAAGCGGCCACCCGTGAGACAGACCTACCGTGATCATCGCGTCGCCGGCTCCCACACCGCTGCCGCTTCGCATCGGTATCGCCGAAAACCGCTGGCTGGTGCGGCGGGTGGCAAGCAGCGCACCATACGCCCCCAAGGACACCAACACAATTTGGGGGCGACCGCTGTCAATGAGCTCATGGGCAGCGGCCAATTGCTCGGATTCGGTGGCCAGCCGGCGCCCGACGCATTCCCGGAGTTCTCGCACGCTGGCTTTTAGCAGGAAAACCCCCGAGGAGATGTGCTGCAAACCGCCGCCCGAGGTGTCCAGAATCAGCTTTGCGCTCAGCTGCCGGCAGATATCGGCGACGCGCTGATAGTAGTCGGCCGGCACACCCGGCGGCAGGCTGCCGCTGGCCACGACAAACTCGGCCGATTCAGCTTCACTGACTCCGCGCCGAAGATTATAGCCCGGTTGGGTAGGTTTCCGGCGTTTCGCCCGCGATCCACAGGCTGGTGACCTCCAGGGGTTCCAGCGCCCGCGTTCGATCGATGTGAATCATCGCGTCGAACTGATCGGCCGGACGGACGTGAAAGTAATGGCTTTGCCGCTCGGTCTCGGGCCGGTAGATGACGCCGATGGCGCGTCCCAACCGCACCGCGCTGAGCGGCTCGGTGGCTTCGGGGCTCAGCTGTGCCGACACCAGAAAAGCGCTCTTGCCGGTCTCGTGCAGGAGTTCTTCGATGCTGCCGTTGAGCGCCGGGCGGACGACCTTGCGTTCGGCAACGCCGCCCCAGTCGCTGGCCGCGGTCACCGTGCCGGTGTACGTGCTGAATCCGATCAGACGCGATTCGTCGCCGTAGCGCTGACGGACGAGCTGGCCGAGTGTCAGTTGTCCGTCGGCCCATACCTCGGTGGCGCGCGCGTCCCCGACGTGGGAATTGTGCGCCCACACCACGATTCGGGCCGATTTTTCCTCGTGGTGGCGGTCCAGATGGGTCAGCAGTGCTTCCAGTGTCTCCGCCATGTGCTTGTCCCGCAGGTTCCACGAGGTGACCCGCCCGCTGAACATCGCCCGGTAGTACACCTCGGCGTTGCGCACCGTTTGCGCGTTTCGGTGAGCGTAGAACAGTTCGTCCTCGGCGAGCAGCCCGTCCCTGCGGGCGTAGGCCAGGGCATTGCGCTGGATGTCAACCAGTTGATCGATTGCTTCCTTCTCGCAGGAGGGGCCGGCGCCGAATGCTGCCGAAAAGCCATACGCCTGGCCGTCGTCGGCCGATGTGTGATCAAAGCACGCATACCGCTCGCGCGCCCGTGCCGCCGCCTTCGGGTCGATCTTGTCCAGGTAGCTGATCACTTCCTGCATCGACCGGTGCAGGCTGTAGAGATCCAGCCCGTAAAAGCCGGCCTGCCGCTGACCATTCCTCTCCTGCAATCGATTACGGGCGTGCAGCCACTCGACGAAGTCACAGACAACGGTGTTGCGCCACATCCAGGCCGGAAACCGCTCGAATCCGCTCAGTGCCTGCTGCGCGCTCGTGTCGTCGCCGATACCGTGAACGAAGCGGTTAACTCGGTAGGCGTCGGGCCAGTCCGCCTCGGCGGCGACGGCGCAGAAACCCTTCTCCTCGATCAGCCATTTCGTAATGGTCGCCCGGGCCTCGTAGAACTCGTGGGTGCCATGCGAACTTTCGCCGATCAACACGATGCGCGCGTCACCGATCAGCTCCTCCAACGTCTCGCCCGGCGGAATACCGTCGGGCGCATCGATGGCCACGCTGCTGATCACCTCGGCCGGTGTGCGCATCGGAGATGTGGAGGGCTCGGTCGTCGCGGTGGCCAGCAGCCGGCGAACCTCGTCATCGGTGACTTGGCGGAAATCCCAGAAGGACTCTCCGACGGCGAGGAACGGGGTGGGCATGCTCGCGCACACCACATCGTCGACCAGTCCGGCGAATTCCCGGCAGGTCGATTCGGGAGCCGCCGGGACCGCAATGACGATATGCGCCGGCTCGGCTTCGCGCAATGCCTGCACCGCCGCGAACATGCTTGCGCCGGTGGCCAATCCATCGTCGACGAGAATGACGGTCTTGCCGGTCACATCGACGGGTGGACGCCCGTCGCGATAGATCGCTTCGCGGCGCACCAGCTCCCGGCCTTCACGCTCGGCGATGGCACGCAGTTCCTGCGGGCTGATCCGCAAACCCCGCACCACGTCGTCGTTGATCACGACGCGGCCGCCGCTGGCCAATGCTCCCACGGCGAATTCCTCATGGCCGGGAGCGCCGAGTTTGCGCACGATGAAGGCATCCAGCGGGGCATGCAGCGCGGCCGCCACCTCCCACGCGACGGGTATTCCGCCCCGCGCCAAGCCGAGCACGATCACGTCGTGGCGGTCACGGTAGGCGCTCAACAAGTTTGCCAGCACCCGGCCGGCCTCGCCGCGGTCGCGGAACACGCGCCGCGGCGAGTGCCGGGTGGCATCAGCTGCTCGGGTCATGGCGCACCGGGGTCACTGCCCGTTGGCCGGCTTGACCTGGACGCGCCGCTCGGCCGGCTTCGGCTCCGACACAGGCACCGAGACGGTAAGGATGCCTTTGTCGTAGGTGGCCTCGATGTCGTTTTCGTCGGCGCCGGCAGGCAGCGACACGGTCCGAACGAACGAGCCGTACGAGAATTCCGAGCGACCGTCGAAGTCTTGCTTGATGCTGCGTTCGCCCTTGATGGTGAGTTGCCCGTCGCGCACCGTAACGTCGATGTCTTTGTCGGGGTCGATGCCGGGGATTTCCGCGCGCACCACGTAGCGGCCGTCTTTCATTTCATCCTCGAGCCGCATTACCCGGGTGTCGAAAACGGGGCGGAGTCCGGTTATGCCTGGGAAGCCGGCGAACAGCTCTGAGAGCTCGGGGAAGATGGACCTCGGTCGACGCTGAACGGGAAGAGTAGTCATGGGATGTCTCCTAG